>OLPF01000141.1_pt1 | contig 86000 bp, 94 predicted proteins | sample 1673121 | NCBI WGS metagenome assembly OLPF01 (sample SAMEA3136756, study PRJEB25190) | human gut metagenome
TAATGATGATGTAATAAATGTTATTGGTACAAAAGGTTCCGGTAAAACAACAAGTACACTGAAATATATTAATGATGATAATTATATTGTTATTAATTGTGATAGATTATATGAAATGCCAACTGATAAAGTTGTTGAGGATAAATATTTAACTGAAATAAGAGATTTTTTAAAAAATAAATATGGAAAAATATGTGAGGGTGAAGAGTTTGTAAATTGCTATAATGACATATTAGATTTTATCAAAAGTAAAAAGAAAAAAGCATTAATTGAAGGTAATGTAATCTATGATATTAAACCAATAACATTATTAAAAGGTACTGTAATTGTTAAAAGAACTGGAATAATAAAATGCTTTATACGAGCGGTGAAGAGAGATTATCCAATTAAATATTTCATAAATCAAGAAATTGAAAAGCATGGTAAAATATTAGGAAGATTCTATAGAATTAAAAATATAATAAAAAGAAGAAAAAACATTTTTAAAATTTATCATGAAATTGAAAATATAATTGATGACTTAGAAACATATAAAAATGATTAACTGTAATTATTGATTTAATTGCAGTTTTTTCTTTATATAAATTCGTATGCATAAATGTATGTTATCACATGGTGATGAAGATCACATCGGCGGAGCCCTCTATCTAATAGATAATTTCAAAGTAGATAATGTAATTCTAAATAAAGGAGACTATACAGAATTAGAAGTAGAATTAATTACCCATCTAAAAAATAAAAATATCAAGTACACTAATAATATAAATAAAATACCATTACTAGGTAGTTATATGTATCTTCTGAATACAAAAGAATTTAGTAACGAAAACGATAATAGTATCGTAACCTATTTTGAATACCAAAAATATAAATTCCTATTCATGGGAGACTCCTCCTCTAAAACAGAAGAATATTTAATTAATAATTATAATCTTACTAATATATCTTTCTTAAAAGTAGGTCATCATGGTTCTAACACCAGTAGTAGCCCTCTCTTTATTAATAAGATAAACCCCAAAGTATCTCTAATATCCGTAGGAAGAAATAATTTTTATCATCATCCTAATAAAGAAGTACTAACAAACCTATCAAACTCAGTAATCTATAGAACAGACATAAATAAAAGTATCAAAATAAAAATAAATAACAAAGTAAAAATAACAAAACTAAATAACAATTAGAAAGAAGGTCAAAATGAATTATTATAATGAAATAAAAAATGAATTAGTAAATAATGAGATAAATCGGAAAGTTAAAAATTATTCAATTAATAAGAGTGATTTGGATGCATATTACAATGTTGGAAGAATGTTAAGTGAAGCAGGTAATCATTATGGAGAAGGAATAATAAAAGAATATTCGAAGAGATTAACATATGAATTAGGTAAAGGTTATAGTAAGAGAAATCTATGGTTAATGTTAAAGTTTTATGAGTTGAATGAAAAAGTGCAGACACTGTCTGCACAATTATCTTGGTCACATTATTGTGAATTACTATCTTTTGAAAATACTAATAAAATTAATTATTACATAGAATTAGTTAAAAATAATAATTTATCAGTTAGGCAGTTAAGAGAAAGAATAAAGTCTAATGAATATGAAAGACTTCCGGAATCTTCTAAAAATAAATCAGCAGAACAAAAAGAATCTGATTTAGTTGATTTTATCAAGAATCCAATTTTGATTAAAAATAGCAATAAGTATGATATATTTTCAGAAAAAGTATTACAAAAATTAATTTTGGAAGATATTGAAAATTTTCTAGAAGAATTAGGAAATGGATTTACATTTATAAAAAGTGAATACCCAATTAAATTAGGTAATAGATACAACTATATTGATTTATTACTTTATAATATTAAATATAGGTGTTATGTAGTCATAGAATTAAAGATAACAGAACTTAAGAAAGAGCATACTGGACAAATTATGACTTATATGAATTATATAGATAAGAATATAAAAACTATTGAAGAAAATGATACAGTAGGAATTATTATTTGTAAACAAGATAATAAATATGTAATTAAATATTGCTCTGATGAGAGAATAATTGCTAGAGAATATGAATTAGTATGATATAATAGATATAGATTAGGAGATGATTAGATGAAAATCGAACTTAGTAATTTTACTATTGAATATGACAAAGAGATTGATTATATGTCAAATATAATTTCAACATTAGAAAACAATACCATTGAAATTTTAGAATTTTTTGAACTTGAAAAACTTTCTCAAAAAAAGAAAGTAGTGATTTTTACTGATAGAGAAAAATACAAGAAACATTTGTTGCCATTTGTAAAAGAATTTAAAGAATGGATGTGTGCAGATACATACGATGGTAATATTAACTTGTTAGAAATGTCTGAAGCAAGAAAATCAAAAGAACATGAAGATATGGATATGGATGAATTTATAAAATGCATACTACATGAGTTTGTGCATTCATGTCAGCAAGAGTGGAATGAAAATTCTAAGGGTGTTAGTTGGTATTGGGAAGCATTGGCAACTAATCTAAGTAATCAAGATTATTCAACAGTTAGTTTAGAAGATTGTGATTTCGAAAAATTAAAAAGTGATTTTAATGGAACAGAAAACGGGTATAGTTACTCATATACTTTAGGAAAATACATGCTAGAAAATTATTCTAAAGAAAAATTGTTAGAATACGTTAAGAATCCAGATTTGTTAAAGCAAGATGCAAATCACATATTTGAAACAGTCAAACAATCACAAAAAAATAAAAAATTATAGAAATAGGAATTATCAATTTGATAGTTCTTTTTATTCGACTTACTTTTTGACAACAACTACATGGAGACTATGATCATATGGGAGAAGCAATTAACTTAGTTAATAATTTTAAAGTAAAAAAAGTTATATTTAACTGTGGTGAGTTTAATGATTTGGAAAAAGAATTAATTAAAGTATTAGACAAAAAGAAAATTAAATATTATTCATGTATTAAAGAATTAAATATAGATAATAACAAACTATATTTTTTACAAACAAAAGAATATGATAATGAAAATGATAATTCAAATGTTATTTATACTGAACTTGATGGTTATAAGTTTATGTTTATGGGAGATGCTGGAGTAGATAAAGAAAAAGATATATTAGATAAATATAATCTATCTAATATTGATGTATTAAAAGTAGGACATCATGGATCAAAGACAAGTAGTAGTAAATCTTTTATAGATGAGATTAGCCCAAAATATTCAATTATTAGTGTTGGAAAGAATAATCTGTACGGGCATCCTAACGATAGTGTTTTAAATAATTTAATTGATAGTCAAATATATAGAACAGATCAAGATGGTAGTATTATGTTTAAGATTAAAAATAATAAATTAGAAATAGAAACATACTTATCATAGAAAGGAATAGATATGAATTATTATAACGAAATTAAGAAAGAACTTCTAGATAATGAAGTAAATAAAAAAATAAAAGATTATAGTAAGAATAAATATGAACTTCAAAAATATTATAATGTTGGTAAGCTTTTGTTAGAGGCAGGAAATAGTTATGGCGAAGGAATAATGAAAGAATATTCTGCAAAACTTACAAAAGACATTGGTAAAAAATATAGTGTTAGATATTTGTATGATATTAGAAAATTATACTTATTTGCAAAAGTGCACCCACTGGGTGCACAATTAACAATGTCTCATTACAGACTTCTTTTTCCGTTAAATGATGATAATGAGATAAATTATTATATTGATCAAATTATTAAAAGAAATCTATCTAAAAGACAATTAGAAGAAATAATTAAATTAGATGAGTATAAGAGATTACCAAAAGAAACAAAAAACAAATTAATAACTAATAAGGAATCAAATATAATTGACTTTGTAAAAAATCCTATAATAATTAGAAATCATTCCAATTACGAATTTATATCAGAAAAAGTATTGCAAAAATTAATTTTAGAAGACATGGAATCATTTATGAAAGAACTTGGTAATTCATTTTCTTTTATAGGAAGTGAATATAAGATTAGAGTAGGAAACAGTTTTAACTATATTGATTTATTATTGTTTAATATAGAATATAATTGTTATGTTGTTGTTGAGTTAAAAGTAACGGAACTAAAAAAGGAGCATATTGGTCAAATACAAGTATATATGAATTATATAGATAAAAATTTAAAAAAGATAAATCAAGATAAAACGATAGGAATAATAATTTGCAAGCAAGATAATAAGTATGTAATAAAATACTGCTCAGATGATAGAGTAATTGCTAGAGAATATGAATTGTTGTAATATAATATTTATGGGTAAACCTATGGTGCCTAGCAAATCCAACTTATTTTTCAACTGCTGTAGACGGAACTATACGTTTTTTAGTGAAAAAAAGATTATTTCAAACAAACCCTGCATAAACTATATTAGCCGTTACATCAGTAACGTGGAAATAGATGGAGGGCAGGGCCCTCTTTTATAAAATTTGCGTAATTAAAAAAAGTGTGATATACTGTTACTTGTCGTTAAGTAGTATCAGGAGTGTAGATATGAATATAAATGAGAAGAAAGACCAGGATTATTACAAGCTGGTAAAAGATATATTAGATAATGAAGAGTTTCAGAGTTTAAAGAATGTGGCCCATCACGGTTTGAATCGTTATGACCACTGTCTTCGTGTGTCTTATTATTCCTATAAGATAACGAAATTATTATCTTTATCTCCGGACGAAGTAGCAAGAGCAGCATTGTTACATGATTTCTTTTTTGAAAATGAAAATACTTACAGCAATCGTAAAGAACGATTCAATGTATTATATAGCCATCCACAGTTTGCATTAGACAATGCAAAAAAATATTTTGATTTAACCAAAAAGCAAGAAGATATCATCTTAAGTCATATGTTCCCAATTTGTAAAACGGTTCCAAAATACATGGAAAGTTGGATTGTCGACGTAGTAGATGATTTGGTCGCATTATATGAAAAATGTTATTCAGTTCGTTATCAATTTTCAGCAGCAGCAACGTTCTTAATCTGTTTATTGGTAAACTTTGGTAAGTAATATGCATTTAAAAGAATTGTTAGCGAAGTACTAAGACAAAAAATGTATTATGTTTGTAGACATGGATGGTGTCATAGCAGATTATGATGTAGGAGATGCTGATCATTTTCTAGATAAAAGACCACTCTTAACAAGCATTCAAAAATTAAAAGAAATATCGACGTTTCCAAATATAGAATTGCATATTTTATCTGTATGTCGAAAAGATAAAAATATAGAAGAAAAAGAGAAATGGTTAGATCGATATGCACCGTTCTTTACTTCAGAACATAGACATATCCTTTCGAAAGAAACTTATCTAAAACACACGATAGAGTTAAAGAAAGAGTTCGTATCTTCTTTTATCAAGCGAGATGAAGTGATTATCATCATCGATGACGATCCTCTTCTGTTAAGAGAATATCAAAATATGGATGCCAATTTGGTATTATTAAAAGATACGGTTTTAGTAGATTAGAGCAAAATGCTCTTTTTTCTTTGCCTAAAATGAAGTATAATAAATATGTCTTTTGTCTGCGTAGCTCAGTAGGATAGAGCGACCGCCTCCTAAGCGGTAGGTCGGCAGTTCGATTCTGCCCGTGGACACCATATTGATTTTATCCTTTCAATGAAAGGTTTATAAAAAGAAATGTTTTAAAAGCATGGTGAACATAAAAATGTCAGAATTAACCATTATCCTTTCTAGTTTTGGTCATAAAGATTTGAAAGATTATCTTTTGTCTTTAAATGGAGTTTCAGAAGTAAAAATAGAAAATGAACAGTATCTAGAAATTGATGTGAAATACGATTCTAAAAAAATACAGAGTAAAGTAATTAAAATGGAAATCACGCTGTTTTTAAATCTAATAAAAACACCATCTCTTTTGGCATTTGATAAACATTCTCCCGAACCAACAAAAAACTATCAAATTATAAAGAAAGAAGCTTTTTGTGAAATTTGTATCGCATCCGCAATGGACAGACTATTTGAAATGGATGGGATTGAGAAAGTAGATAGCAATTATAATTATATTGATGATGCCACATCGGCAGAACAAAAATTGATTTTGAATATTTCTTACAATCCAAATGTGCTGCGAATAGAGGATATGAAAAAAATCGAAGAGACTATAAAAACTACAAAGGCAACATAGCGTGGGATTCCGAATCTAAAGAGATGAAGTTTTTTGATATTGATCAATTGACGTCTAATCAAAACGATGCTGACTTAATCGAAGTATATAAAAATTGGCGTCACAAACCAAGCAAAATATCTAGTAACTAATTCTACCCATTCATAAAAGAGAATCATTCGAATGACTCCAATTGAATCATAATCAGTTGGAGTTTACTTTTATAAAGAAAAAAGAATAGTAGCCTATAACAACTTATATTATAATAGAGTTATCAAATATGAGGTGGTATTATGACTGAGGATGAAAAAAGAGGAAAGTTTTTATGCGAACTTCGCAAGCAAAAAAAATTAACCCAACAGGAATTGGGAGAATTGATTCACTATAGTGATAAAAATATTTCTAAATGGGAACGCGGTATTTCTTTTCCGAATAATCCTAATATTTTAAAAGAATTAGCAAGTATTTTCGATGTCAGTATAGAAGAGTTGATGTATGGCGAGTTCAAAACAAAGAAAAATGAAAACCAAATAAGAGAAAACTTTATATCAGAATACGAAAATAACTATAATTTATATAAAAAAAGACTTCATATGATATCGACGTTTACTCTTATCTTTGTAGTGATTGGAATGATAGTAATATATTTGATATTTATTAAAAATTCTGTTAAAGCATATACAATTTCTTTGACTGATGAGAATGACGTTGTTGACGAACTAAACTCCACATTATTAATTACCAATAAAATGAATATATTGAGCTTTAGTAAAATCAATTTAAAAGAAGAAAAAAGCATTGAAAATATAGTTCTCTATTATGGTACCAGCGATAACAAGAATATAATTTTGGAAGGACAAAATGATAATTATTATATCGAAGAAAAAACGGGTTATGAGGAATATCACTTAAATCAAATGCCAAATAACCTAATATATTTAGAAATCAATTATGAAGATGATGGTCAAGACGTTTTCCTATTGAAAATTGAGAATCAATACAGCAATGACAATATTTTTCCTGAAACAGTTCCTAAAGCAACCGAGGAGCAGGAAATCAACCCAAAAGATATTAACACAGATAAATTAAAAGAATTGGGTTATGAAGAAAAGGACGAAATGTATACGAATATGCTAAACGATACTACAACGAGCATGATTGACATAGTCTCTTTCAATATTAAGATTCAAGATACAAAAGATAATCAAATTGAAACCGTTTTTGCTAATATAAATTCTAATAATATTTTTTATGAAAAGATTCAAAATGGAAAAAGTGAAGTTTTAGAAAAGTTAGATATTATCGATAAAAAAGACTGTAATTTGGAAAAATGCAATACGAAAAAAGATTACGCTATGTATATAAATTACTTAAGAGAAATTATAAATTAAGGCATTCTACTAATTGTAGAGTGTTTTTTCATGGAATAAATGTTATATTGATTGTAGAAGAGGAGAGTAAATGATGAAACAAAGGAAGTTTTTTCTGATTTTTGTTATTATGGTATGTGTTTGTACTACCGCTTGCACAGAAAAGAAACTGGAGTTGGATGGAAATGATTTTAGAATCGAAACGAAAGAAGTTTTGAATTGTTCGGAAGAAATTTATACAAAGTATTATGAAGAGGGGAATCAAACGATATATTTGGCGTGTATTTCTGAAATTAATTTGATTGATAACAATTAAAATATATCCTTAAAAAGATATTTATCAAAAGATATGGAAACCATTGATTCAGTTTTAAACAAAATTACAAATAAACTATCAGCTGTGGCTTATGCATACGATGGTAGGACAGTTGTTTATCAAGATTTGCAAGAACATAAGATGACGAATCATGGATTAACGGTTGTACAATGTAATACGATGGAAGGTAATAAAGATGTATATATTGGTCCGTCGCAAATGAATTATGAAAATGTATGTTCTCAAAAATAACAATGTTAGAATCTCTCTTAGTTGTATTAGATATGGAGGAAGGACAATATGAAAAAATTAATTTTAATAGTTTTCTTATTAGGAGTTATACTGGGAGTTACGGGATGTCAAGTAAGCAATACTGACATATCAGATATTAAAATTAGCAATCCTGATGATATTTCTTTTTTCGTAAAAGAAGAAACCCTAAAAAATACAGGTGCCACAATAGTTTTAGAAAATAATAGTGATAAATTACTACGTTATGATGAAGTATATGAAATTGAAGTTAAAAAGGATGATAAGTGGCACAAAATAAATGTGGAACTATATTTTAACGAACCACTTTGGGGAGTAAATCCAAAATCAAAAGATGAAATTGACTTAAATTGGGAATATGGATATGGAAAACTAACACCAGGGGAGTATAGAATCATAAAAGAAGTATTCTTTGAATCCGATAGTGTACAAGAACCAGAATTCTATATAGCAGCCGAGTTTGCCATTGAGTAATATAAATACATATCATAAAAATTTAATAGAAGAACCAGAATGAAATAAAAAGGAGACAAATTTATGAAAAAATTTCAGTCGATAATCATTTTGTGTATGGCAGTTGTTTTAATTCTGTTATTGATTTACTTTATAAATAATTATAATCAGTTTACGATTTATGAATTTAATGGAAGTGGAAATCAGTTCGGATTAACAGGAAATGCTGTTTTTAGTAAACAGAAAAATATCTTAAATATTATTGGAATCAAATATTATGGTACCGATTTTTTGATCAAAAAGATAGAAATATCATTACTTGCAAAATTAAATGACCAAGATAGATTAATTTATCGCTCACAGATAGAGTCGGATACTACTTTTTCATTAATCGATTGTTTAGATAAATATTCATATAGCATTTCAGAACAAAATGGTTATTACGAATATGTTAATGATGATATCATCAAAAACTTTGCTGATATTGTGTATTTAGAAATCAAAATAACAGATGAAATGGATCAATTAATGGAATATGAAATCAAATTAAATAGTACAAGATATTCGAATAATCAATTATTTTACAAAAAGGCCAATCCTATTTAAAAATAAATAAGAGTAGGTACTAATGTGCCTACTCTTATGTTACCAAATTCAACTAATCTAATTTTTTTTGATAAGGCTTCGAAATACTGTTCGTACAAGGAATTCGGTTGCTACCAATCGGGACAAGCATTTTACAGTCACCTAGAATTTCTGCTTTGCTTAAATCATCATTTGCCATTTCTAACATTAAAATGGCATTTGGATTTGTTACAATCTCTGCAATCGTCGCATGTTCTTTGGTATTCATATCGATTCCAAATTGCACTTTGATCTCCATTCCATCCCCTTGTGACTTAGAGAAATAGTTAGCAACCGTCATATCATCTTCTTCTGCTGGCGCATAAATACGAATTCCAGTAATACAGCAGGCATTTTCTTTCTGCAAATAAGAAAAGTTCATGTAGATACCTCCAGATTGTGGAAACCCATACTGGATACAATAGTCAAATTTTCCTTCTCTTTCTTGCTCTTCGTTACACAATTGATCAATTTGAAAAAACTGATTAGAAGGTAATGATATCTCTTTACCATAATATTGAAATGCAACATTAAAAAAAGTTGATATTTTTTGATGAATCGAATTGAATTGCTCTACCATTTTCTTTCCTCCTAGTTGAGAACATATCATACCATAACATCATAGAAATATCAAATCATAAACCAGAACTAAAAAATGTGCAAACTTTGTAACATTTTTATTTCCTTTTTTCAAAATATATAGTAAAATATAGATGTTGTTTCAAAAACAAACGAGCGATTAGCTCAGCTGGTTAGAGTGCTTGCCTGACTTGCAAGAGGTCATAGGTTCGAATCCTATATCGCTCACCAGAAGAATTTTAACTAGGTTCATAAGAATCTAGTTTTTTTATGTAAAAATGATATAAGAACATCAATGAATGAGGTGATATGATGTCAAATTTAAAAAAAGAAGTTTCGCGAACAGCAATGGAAACTATATCAGAAAAAAGTAAAAGCATTGTTACCGTATGACTTTCAAACCAGAAAAGTACAACCGTATGATGAGGAACTAATCCAGAAATTGAGAATCGTGTATGAAGGCGGTCTTCCTGCTTCCATTCTTTTATTGTGGCATGGTATGTCAAATGGGCATTGTTATGATCGTGCTTTGTTGATAGCAGAGGCTCTGCAAGATGGAAATATTCAACTCGTATATGCCACGATTGATGGAATCCGTTTAAATCCAAAGGTAGAACAAGATAATCCGATGTATGCTGACCATTGTTTTATAGAGAGAACAACTAAAGATGGTAGGCATCTTATCTACGATACCTCTATGGGCTTAATTATCGATAAATCTTTATACTGGCTGTTAGAGCATCCGAAAGTCAGAAAAATAAATTCCAAAGCAGAAATTGCAAAGGTTTTAGATACCGAAAAAAACCATCTGAAAATGATGACGAGTATATTGTAACTTTCGTTTTACCAATTTTAGAAATGTATTATGGAAATCAAAATGAGTGGTATGCTAAGCCAGGAATTGAACTTCTGCAAAGAGAAGCAGAGCAGTTTAAAAAGAAAATTCATTACGAGCAACTAGTAAAAGATTTAAGAGAGGACATGGCTTCTCGAGATTCTAAGCAAAAAATATTGAAAAATAAATGATTTTGTAGTATAATATAGCCTAATTTAAAGGGGGAAATATTGTGTTATCACAATTGACATCAGATTTACTATCACCAGAGGAAAAAGAAATATTTGTTCAAAGGATGAAGAAACATTCATTTACACTAATTACCAATCAATCCGTTCAGCCATGCCCATCAATTGTTTACGATGTAAATACATTAGATAAATATTTGGATTGTAATCAAATAACAGAACAATTTATGGAAGCACGTTGGTATATTATTGAAAAGTTATTAAGTGATTATAAAAAACCAACATTCAATGCTCGAATTGTTTACAAAGGTTCGCCAGAAGAAGTTCGTGGTTTAAATCCAAACGAAATTTTGGATTTGTATCCAAGTAAAATAATTCTAATCTGTCCAGAAAAGGTATCATCTGATGATAGACCATATGATGGGCCTACTTATCAGTTTCAATATCTAAATTTTGAGGAATTGAAAACGAGACTTAACGATGCAGAAATGACTATCAATATTCAAGCGGAGCAAGATGGTAACGTATCCCGTGATAATACAATGACAACATTTGCAATATCTCGTCAGAAAGACAAGAGAAAAACAATAAGTAAATAATTGCCAATAGATAAATTTAAGAAACCTCTCGAAACTTACCTTTCGAGATTCTTTTTAATATACTGGCGCACGGCTGGATAAACATCGGTTTTCACATCCCTTGTAAATTCATTCCAATCTTTAAAATCGATATCTAGAATTTCATTTGGATTTTGAATTTGAATTTCTCCACTGACGCAACTACATACATAATAAGTTAGCCGAATCGGTGCAGTTGGATGCATGCGACAACCTAAACATTTTTGTATAGAAACATGAATTCCAGTTTCTTCGTATACTTCGCGAATACATGCTTGTTCTTTGTTTTCACCTAGTTCTACTTTTCCACCAGGAAATGTCCAGTTTAGCAAACCATCTTTTTTAGCACGCTGAATCATCAACACTTTTTGACCATGACAGATAATTCCAATTACAACTTCTTGCATTCAATCACTTCTTTTCTTAGAATGTATCATAGTAAAAAATAAGAAAAAAGACAATTGCATTTAATAAAATAAAAAAATTTATATTGACTCATCCCTTAAGGGTAATGCTATTCTTGGGAGGAAAGGGAGGAATATTAGATGTATCAAATCAAAGAATTTTCATATTTATGCAAAACGACAATTAAGACATTGAGACACTACGAGAAAGTTGGAGTCCTATTACCAAAAGAGATTAATTCTTTGACTGGTTATCGTTTCTATGAGGAAAGTCAAGTAGAAACGTTTCAACAAATCAAAACACTACAAGAAGCAGGATTCACATTAAAAGAAATAAAAGATATCTTATATTCGACAAAAGAGTCACAACTAAATCAACAAATTCTAGATATGATCTCAGATTATAATGATCGATTAAAGAAATTGCAAGAATTAAAGGACAGCTTACGAGAAGAAACGAAAATTGAACTGATTCCCAATTCGAACTTCATAATGATTGGAAAATACAAACGATTAAAAAGCAGAGATGATTATGACAAGGAATTTGCTAAAATTGATAAAAAGATAGGAATCTACAGAAATGTTTCAAAAAAAGCATTAGAATGTTACACACCTGGTTATCAAGAAGAAAATTTTCTTTGTTTTATTGGGAGAGCCGTAAAAGATGATTATAAAGAAATACATAATGTTGCCGCTTTAACTTCTAGAATGAAGCGAGTAGGTTTAGATATATTGATAGATGATAGGCCTCCTACCATGTTACACATTCATACCAAAGGAAGTGTTAGCGATGCTTATCAAAAACTAATTCAATATGCAGAGCAAAACCAAATTCAATTGCGCGGTTCGTTCAAAGAAGTCTATAATGAGGATAATCTGGATATTTACATTGAAGCATATGATTTAACAAAAGAAAATCCAGATCGAACGAAATTTGAAACCGACTTAAAAAAGAAACTGGCAAGCACAGAGCCACAATATGATAAGGAATTGATAGGAAAATGGAAACTTCTAGGAGAGCAATTAGAACCAACTAAATTTTATAATCCAGAAAAGAGTCAATTTATACCAGACACCGAATTAAAAGAAATAGAGTTTCGTCCAAACGGAACGACGAATTTCTCAAACATTACTTGGAGAGACAGGTATATGATAATCAAAAAAGGGGAATATGACATCTATTGTTCGATTGGTGTTATGAAAAGAAAAAGAAAAAGGTATTTAACAGTATTATTAAATACAGAAAAAAGTGCGTCAAGACCAAATCGTTTGTTCTATAAAAAAGAGAAAAGCAAAGGTGAAATTTTATAATGGAAATTTATCAATTAGGTATTTTTAAAGGAAAAAATAATGAGCTATTAAAAAAACTCCGTCCAATTGACGATGATGTGATGGAGAGAATCGTGGATAAAGTATTGGAAACAGATTTCTTAACGGATGACCCGATTTGCATCTATAAAAATATGCAACAGTCTCATTATCCAGTATTGGATTATTCCAAACTGGAACAAAAATTGCAACAAGTGATTGAACTATCAAACGGAGTATCGAGAAATGTAGTTCAAACGGAAAAACAAGGTGATGCATTTAACCGAGTTTTTATAAATAATCGTCAAAGTGGGCCAATTCAATGTCGATTCTATTTATCCCCAGAACCACAAAAAATGCATGGAATGGTTTATATGCTATTTCAAGAGTTTTTGAATCAACATTTACCACTTCAATTTAAGTACCAATTACAAAACGATGCCTATCGCTGTGACCGAATTGTCATCTATTCCGATAGGAATCATAAAGATGATGTTGAACGAGCTATTGCGAAAGTTTATGCATCGCACCCACAATTGTTTGAAGGATCAGATCGTTCCTTATCTTGGCTTTATCCATCTAAAATTCCAAATGTTTATATTGCGCCGGAAACACCAGAAACATCTTTTGGGATGCAATTTGCAGAGTTAATTCCAAATGCCAAAGCGATATTTGATTATTTATATCAACTAAAAAATTCAGATTCAAAGATATCCTTTCGTAGTAAGGAAGAAGAACAACAAGTTCGTAACGAAGTGAAAAAAATTGTGGTATCGCTATTATGCCGAGAAGGTATGACGTTAACAAATGATGACATCCCATCTCAATTGTGCGGATACGATGATCCAGATCGTCATTTGTCTATCATATATCAATATAGAACTGGAAAACTGTATCAAACTTTTCAAAGCGGAAATGATAAATATATTGCCACATATGAAGATTCAGATACTGGACGAGCATTGTTACAAAAGACAGCATATGGTACAGTTAGACCTAAGGTAGATCAACAAGTTCCAGGTATTTCTATCCAAAAAATTTCACTTGACGACAAAGAAAAAAATCCACAGAAAGTGAAACGTAGACCAAATCCAAATGAGGGTAGCCACTCATAGAAGTAACTACTAAACGATGTTGGTTATAGTAATAAAATACAAGTTTAAGAAATATTGAACTTGTATTTTTTTTTGTTTAGCTTTTATTTTCAAAATGGGATGGACTATGGCACTTCTCAAAACTAATGAAGATTGATCTTTTTGCGAAAACTATTTATACTAGAAACTATTAAGGAGTTCAATAGAGGTATGGATAATTACAAAGATGAAGTTTATAGAAGAGTTCATAAAAAAGTAGAAGCTAACATTTTTAGCGAGGGAAGTAAAATTGGTTTGGAAGGAAAATATATCGCACCCAATATGAGTTTAGAAGATATTTCTCCTAATGATAGAACACCAGAGATGTATGTGTCTCTCATCAATCACAATCGCTGTCATTTAGAAGATGTACCAAACGAGCTTCTAAGCAATTCCTTTTTAATTTCTACATTTCAAGGAGAGGTTCGTGATTATATAAAAAATCATCCGGCAAAATTTGACCGTCAATTTTATAAAAATTTGATAACTTCCAATTATTATGCGACAACTGGTGAAGATAATTGTTTTCGTATCATGCCAGTAGAATATATCGATGAAGAAATGTGTACCTTAGCGATTTTAAACTCTCTAGATCATATGAAAAGTGACTGGTTTTACACCGTACAAGAACGGAAACCAGAAGCATTGACCGAAGATTTATGGAAATTGGGTGCTAGGTTTTATGCTGAAGAAAAAGATGGCGAAAATAAATTTTTAAAAATGACGCCTGAACAATATAAAGATGAAGAGTATTACCTAGAAATGTGTAGTAGTATCTGTTCCTTATATCCAATTAAAGGAAAGATTATGGATACCATTCCAAAAGAAGTCATCACTCCTCAATTTTTGATGAAATTGCTTTCCGATACACTAGAAAATATTGCGACATTTAATGAGGATGCTCTAGAAACGGAAATCGCATATCATGAAAATGGCAATGAAGTTCATGAACGTATTTGGCAGTTTGCGATTCGAAAGTGGTATGCGACGGTGGAACAAATGAAATTAACTCCAGAGCGAATCGCATACTTTAAACAGTATTATAGCAATGATACGGATCAATACAATGGTAGTTTTAGAAGTAGATATCGGAAATTCCGCCATCCAAAAGTGAATCAATTAAAAGAAGGGGAAATACTTCTTCCAAATCAGTATGCAGGTACTGTGCCAGAAAATATGGAAAGAGAATACGATGCCGATCAATATCTAGAAGCTATATACCGTTCTCTTGGTATTGAAATTGTTGGCGAACTAACAGATGATACCTATGCAGTCGTTGTACCTTCTAATTTAACGATAACGAAAACTGACGATACGATTCAAATTCAAAATCAAGATAGTAATACCACCATCCAATTGTCATGTTATAAGAAATTGAATTTGCAAATTCAAAACAATCCGGCATTCGAAATAAAGTAATTGTAAAAGACGGCTTACCAAAAAGGGTTTAAGTAAAATAAATTCATTCATAACAAACCCCAAATTGAGTTTTATAGTCAATTTGGGGTTTTAATTATCATAAATAGATTAGACGTACATAAATGCAACATTTTAACGTATCATTTGTTGAATATCGCCAATGTTTTCTTCTAAAAAAGCATATGGTTGAAGTGTTTGAAATTGACTAGGTAATTCAAATGTTTGCTTTTCTAACATATAAGAACGGATGGTTTGAATTGCTTCATACATACTTTTTTGTTCATCTGTTGCAGTTTGATTCTGAATGATGTCAGACAAATAATCATTTCCAATTTTAACATCTAAATAAATATACGGAATATTTCCAGCAACTCTCATATATCCCAAATACCATGTATAATTATTTTTGGTAGTTGATACAGATAAATAACTAGGTGCAATTTCAGGATAGTTTCCGTAAATTTCAATTTTCTTGGAAGAAATTGCCTTATTGTATAGGTCTAGGACTTCTTGTTTATCGATGAGTTCTAAATCCAATTCACTTAAGTCTTCCATGGAAATAACTGTTTGAAATTCATGTTCTTGAAAATAACTTTGGATGCGACGGACTTCCTCACTATAACGTTCATGATAAATATAATTTGGATGATTAACTGGTATTTCATAAGTAAATGTGCCAGTAGAGTCACTTTCTGTACCAGAAGAAACAAAACCATCTAATTTTGGATATTTGAAGTTTTCGCAATTGTAAGAATAATAATATGGTTTGTTTGATTCGGATGATTCGTATTCTATTTCAAAGTAACAAGTCCAACCATCTTCTTTTTCTAGTTGTGCATACTGAACTGGGAAATACACTTGACTACCAGGAACTATTTTGGAATTGAGTCTGCTTTCGTTTTTAGAAATGGTGTAAATCGCAATTCCAAATCCAATAATGATGAGTAGTAAAATAATACTACAAATGAAAATAACATACTGGCTCCTTTTCTTAATTTTGTTTTCAGAAACTTGGACCAGTCCTTTTAGTGTTTTATCGACTTCATTTTTATCCATTTTTTCTTGAATTTTTTCTCCATGTAATAATTCAGATATTTCAATTTCTAAAATGTTGCAAATATCTTCAAACAAAGATATATCTGGTAGATAATGCCCGTTCTCCCATCTAGATACTGTCTTATCCGTGACACCTAACTTTTCAGCGAAGTCTTTCTGTGTCATATTTTTCTGTTTTCTGCAATCTGCAATAAATTTACCGATTTTTCCTTGATCCATATAAAATCTCCTTTCTGCCTTCATCATACAAAAAAGAATGAAAATTGAACATCCCATGAATGTAGAATAATTAAAGTAACATGCTATGTAACTATTATAAAGAGCCAAAAAACAAATTCAAAGAAAATATTTTTAAAAATATAGTAAAAAAATCTTCTTTATGCTAAAATCATAATGAAAGCTAGGAAAGATATAGAAAGCTAAAAATACAATATAAAGTAATGTGGGGGTTATCGGATGAATCAAGGACGTTTAATTGTAATAGAAGGAGCATGTGATGGTGTAGGAAAGACCACTCAGTTTCGTCTGTTAAAAGAAAATTTAATCAAAGATGGGGAACAAGTTATCACTCATCACTTTCCAACATATGGGACAAAGCAAGGTGCATTAGTAGAAGAATACTTAAGAGGAAGTTATGGAACGATTCACAATTTATCTCCATATTTCATTAATTCTTTATATGCAGTAGACCGTGCAGTCACATGGCATACCGAATTGGCAAGTGAGTACCAACAAGGAAAGACAGTTTTGTTAGATCGTTATACGACTTCTAGCATCATTTATCAATCAGCAGAAATTGATAATCGTAGAGAAAAAGAAGATTTCATACACTACGTCACGGATTATGAATATCATAAAAATGGAATTGCATCACCAGATGAGACCATATTCTTATGGGCTCCATACGATTTGATTACAGAAATTAGAAATAAAAGAACGGCCAATGAAGGAATTTCAAAAGATATTCATGAACGGGATGATGAATTTATGCGAAAAGTTTATGATTCAGCGATGTATGTTGCAGATTATTTATCTTGGCATAAAGTGCAATGTAACGATGGTGCGAAAATGAGACCGATTGAAGATATTCAGGAAGAAATTCATCAATATGTAAAAAAGAAATAAAGGGCGAGTAATCGCTCTTTTTTGATTGATAAGAATAAATCGATTTTGATTTTCCATAATAACAATAGGTGATGATATGAAAGTTCGTCTAGGATATGTCGCAGGTCCAGAAGGAAGACAAGAATTGCGCTATGCTCACACTATGACATATCGTACGTATCAGACTTTATCAGTAGAAGAACGAAACCAAAAATTGGATCAAATGATTCGTAAGAATTTAGAAAATTTATTAAAAGTATTAAAATGGAACAAGGCCCATGGAATTTATTTTTATCGCTTCTCGCAAAATATGATTCCACTTGCTACGAAAGAAGAGGTAGAATTCGATTACATTACACCATACCAAACGTTGTATCAAGAAATAGGAAATTATGTGAAGAAGAATGGAATTCGACTGGATACTCATCCTGATCAATTTTGTATTTTAAATAGTACGAAGAAAATCGTAACCGAAAACTCTATTCGATACTTAGAATTTAATAAAAAGATATTTGATGCAATGAACTTGCCTGCTTGTACGATTTTGCATGTCGGCTCCGGCGAAGGTGGAAAATCTGCTTCTATCGAACGATTTATCAACACTTGGAAAAATCTCCCAGGATCTCTTCAAAAAATGATCGTCTTGGAAAACGATGACCGAACATTTCATACGAAAGATGTATTGGAACTATGTCAGCGAATCAAAGTTCCATTTGTGTTCGATTATCATCATCACTTGTGTAACCCTTGCGAGGAATCATTAGAGATTCTTCTTCCTCAAATTAGAGATACATGGAAGCAATCGAATTTAATTCCCAAAATGCATTTTTCATCTCCCAAAAGCGCCACTTCGTTTCGAGCCCATAACAGATGGATTGAACCATTTCGTTTCTACGATTTTTTAAAAATAATTGCGCCCTTCTATGATTCCGTCGACATCATGCTAGAATGCAAAGGCAAGGAACTGGCATTACAAAAATTAAGTCATGTGTTACGATTCCTTCCCAGCATCCATCGCTTTACGGATGGAATTTTTGATTTTACTAACAAGGATTGTGAAAAATAACAAAATTATAGTATAATTACTACTTGGAGTTTGGTAGTTATGAATCAAAAAGTAAAAAAGCAATTACGATTAAATGAGAATGATATCGATCAGTTACTACATTGGTATCAAAAAAACAAACGAATTCTTCCGTGGCGAATAGATAAAAATCCGTACCATGTTTGGATATCTGAAATTATGTTGCAACAAACTAGAATCGAAGCCGTTAAAAAGTATTATGACCGCTTTATGAAACGAATTTCAGATATTCATACTTTAGCCACTATTCCAGAAGATGAACTGTTAAAACTTTGGGAAGGACTAGGATACTACAGTCGTGCTAGAAATTTAAAGAAGGCTGCCCAAACGATAGAAGAAAAGTATGCTGGAACATTTCCTAATACATATGAAGAAATTATCACGTTATCTGGAATTGGCGAGTACACAGCCAGTGCCATTGCTTCTATTTGCTTTGGCGAAAAGACATCTTGCGTGGATGGCAATGTCATGCGAGTAATATCCCGTATTTGTCACGATAAGAGAAATATCGATGATGCGAAGACTAAAAAAGAGTTAAAGAAAGAATTAGAACAAATTATGCCCAAAGAAGCAGGAGACTTCAATGAAGGTTTGATGGAACTAGGAGAGACAATCTGTATTCCAAATGGAATTCCTCTTTGTGAAGAATGTCCGTTAAAGAATGCTTGTCTATCTTACCAAGACCAAGACTACATGAATTATCCTGTTAGAAATGAGAAAAAAGAAAAGAAAGAACTGGAATATACCGTCTGTATTTTAAAATATAAAAATCTGTATTGGATTGAAAAAAGAAAGCAAAAAGGAATTTTACAAAATCTTTGGCAATTTCCAAATATGGAAGGGAAATATTCTAAGAAAGAACTAGAAACAAAATTAAAAGACAAAGAATTTCAAGTGGGTAAGATTACAAAACAAAAGACATACACGCATATTTTTACGCATCAAAAATGGCATATGACGTCGTACGTAATAGAATTGTCTGAAAAACCAGATTGCCTTACTGAAAACGAAAACGTTTCGACTTGGAAAAGTTTAGAAGAGGTCAAACGAGATTATGCCATTCCAACCGCATTTCAACCATTTTTAAAGGAACTAGAAAATAACTAGTTCCTTTTTAATGTAATTGTTTTCGTTTGACGTATTTAGGAGATCCTTCCTTTTGAACTTTATCGAATAAAGAGATGGCTCTGTTTCTAGTGAGTACTTGATTCCAATCGTATTCTTGATTTGTTTCGTACTTACAATGCATGAATTCCATCGGGTGAATAATATGAGCATCCCGAAAAGATCGATTCATTAACGCTAAGACGTCTTCCTCCGAAATGGTTCCAGAATGTACAGCTAAGTAAAAGACATCACTGAATGTTACGGGATTCTTTTCTAAATTAGAAAAATTAGGAAGTTCCTCTTTACTTACCAATATTTTTAGATGATTTGCTTCTTCTAATTCATGCAGGTGATAAGAAATTAAAAGTTCGACAATTTGATATCGTAAATTGACCGTTCGTCTTTCTAATTCATCTAATTCTTTTAAATTGGAAACAAAAAAACCATATAACTCAAACGTACCATCTCGTTGAGCCTTGCGGTAATCTTCTTCTAAGTTCATAGTATTCCTTCTTTCGCACGATATATTATATGAGAAAAAGCACAAAATAATCAAGAAAAACTTGTGTTACAAACTTGTAACATTCAAAATAGGAGAAGAATGCTATAATAGGAACAGGTGATTTTATGAAAAAAATCGTAGTGGTTGAAGACGATAAAAACATGTGTACTGAACTCGTCCAACTTCTAAAAAATTCCGGATACGAAGCAGAATCGTTAAAAGATTTTGAACATGCCGAAGAAGAGTTGTTAGCATCTCATGCCGATTTAATTTTATTGGACATCAACATTCCATACATCAATGGTGAAATGTTACTGCAGAATTTACGAAAAAAATCAGATATTCCAGTCATCATGTTAACGTCTCGCAACAATGAAGTAGATGAAGTTCTATCGATGAGTTATGGGGCGGATGACTACATTACCAAACCTTATAATCCGACGATTTTGTTACTTCGCATCAGTAACGTTTTAAAACGAATTCAAAGTAAAGAAGATTCAAAATACCGTGATTTAGAAATTAACATGCAAAATGGAACGATTAAGAAAGATGATGTAGAAATCATTTTAACGAAAAACGAAATGATTATTTTTGGTTATCTACTTCAACACCAAAATAAGATTGTGACACGAGATGAATTAATGACGACACTTTGGAATAATGATGAGTACATTAACGACAATGCTCTGACCGTAAACATCAGTCGCCTTAGAACCAAATTAAAAGATGTCGGCTGTGAAGATGCGATTGAAACTAGGAAGGGAATCGGATATATTTTATTATGAAATTCACGAGTTATTTAAAAGACAAATGGCTATCCATTCTTCTTTATACTGTTTTACTCATCATTATCGTATTATTACTCATCGCTTTTAAAGTAGATTCGTCCTTGCTATATGCGATTCTTTTTCTATTTCTGTTGTTTGGTATTTTAATTGCGCTGTCAGACTTTTACCGCAAGAAATCATTTTATAAAACCCTAGTTTGCAACACAGAATTATTAGATAAAAAGTACTTAGTGTTAGAAATGATGAAGAAACCGAACTTTTTAGAAGGTGAAATCTTGTGGGATACGATGTACGAAATCAATAAATCGATGATAGAGAACGTAAAGAATTACGAATTACAAGTGACGGATTTTAAGGAATACATCGAAATGTGGATTCACGAAGTAAAAATTCCCATCTCTAGTTTTTTACTGTTTGCCCACAATCACAACGATCAAGTTCCTAAGAAAGCAGTTCGCTGGATGCAAAGAGTGGAAGATTACACCGAACAAATCTTATATTATGTACGAAGTGAAAATTCTGAAAAAGACTATTTGATTAAGGAAGTAGAGTTAAGCAATGTCGTCAGAGAGGTTGCCTTAAGAAATAAAGATTACATCTTAGAAAGTAAAATTGAACTCGTAACGAAAAATCTACATCACTCGGTATATACCGATAGCAAATGGTTAGAATTCATCTTAAACCAAATTGTGAACAACAGCATCAAATATCAAAAAGAACGAGACATTAAAAGAATTGAAATCCGCGGTATTGCCATGGATAATCAGGTCAAACTAGAAATCGAAGACAACGGAATTGGTATTCCTGCATCCGACATTCCTAATGTATTTAAAAAGTCATTTACGGGCGAGAATGGAAGAAAGCGTTCCAAATCAACCGGCATGGGTTTGTTTATTGCGAGCAATCTTTGCAACAAATTAGGACATAAACTAGAAATCGAGTCCGAAGAAGGAAAGTATACGAGAGTTATAATCACATTTGCCAAAGAAAACTATTACGACGTTGTAAGATAACTTTCAAAAATGTAAGATACGGTAAGGTAAAACGAACGACAAAGAATGTTGTCTGATGTAATATGAACTTACGAAAGGAGTTATTATGGAAACAATTTTAAAAATTGACAAAATTGAAAAGTATTATGGTAGTAGGTCTTCTTTGACCAAAGCCATCGACAACATTTCTTTCCCCGTAGAGAAAGGTGAGTTTGTTGCCATCATGGGTGCATCCGGTTCTGGTAAAACGACACTTTTAAATTGTATTTCAACTATCGACCGTGTTACATCCGGCCATATCTATGTAGCAGGTATGGACATTACCAAACTAAAAGGGAATGCCCTAAATAAGTTTAGAAGGGAAGAGTTAGGATTTATCTTTCAAGATTTTAATCTATTAGATACATTAACGGCATATGAAAACATTGCCCTTGCCTTATCGATTCAAAATGTTGCTCCTTCTAAAATCGATGAAAAGATTAAGAAGGTAGCCAAACAACTGGACATCACGAATGTATTAGAAAAGTATCCGTATCAGATGAGTGGTGGTCAAAAACAGAGAGTTGCATCGGCACGTGCCATCATCACCGAACCTAAACTGATTTTAGCGGATGAACCGACTGGGGCATTGGATTCGAAATCTTCTAGAATGTTACTAGAACGATTCCAAGAATTGAATCAAGAGATGGATGCCACAATATTAATGGTAACGCATGACGCGTTCACAGCAAGTTATGCTTCTCGCGTAATCTTTATCAAAGATGGAAAAATATTCAATGAAATTCATCGTGGCAAAAATAACCGCAAAGAGTTCTTCGATAAGATTATCGATGTCGTTACATTGTTAGGTGGAGATTTAAATGATGCTCTTTAAGTTATCCATCAAAAACATCAAGAAAAGTTTCAAAGATTATGCCATCTACTTTGTAACGTTGATTCTTGGTGTCGCAATATTTTACGTTTTCAATGCAATTGAAAGTCAAACAGTCATGATGGATGTAACAGCATCCACAAGAGAAATCATTACTCTCATGACCAATATGTTATCGGGAGTCAGTGTCTTTGTTTCATTGATTCTAGGATTTTTAATCATCTATGCCAGTCGTTTTTTAATCAAACGACGAAACAAAGAATTTGGTATTTATCTGACGCTTGGAATGAGCAAACGAAAAATTTCGATGATTCTATTTATCGAAACACTTCTAATCGGATTGGTATCCTTAGGAGTAGGACTTGGCCTTGGTGTACTGTTATCACAACTCATGAGTCTTTTAGTTGCGAATATGTTTGAAGCAGACTTTACCAAATTCACGTTTGTATTTTCAAAAAGTGCCTGTATTAAAACGCTCGGATACTTCAGTATCATGTACATAATTGTCATGATCTTTAATACGATTAACGTCGGTAAATGTAAGTTAATAGATTTATTATATGCCAGTAAAAAATCAGAGAAAATAAAATTAAAAAATCCAGTTATTTGTACCATTGTATTTATCGTATCGGCATGTTTTTTAGGATATGCCTATTACATGGTAACAGCAGGTGTCAACGATATGCAAAATGGAAGTATGATTTATATCCCAATTGCAATCGGAATCATCACGACGTTCTTGCTATTCTGGTCGATATCTGGTTTGATGTTACGAATCGTCATGTCGATGAAGAACCTTTATTACAAAGGACTAAACAGTTTTATTTTACGTCAAGTAAGTAGTAAAATTAACACTGCAGTTTGTCAAATGTCTATCATTTGTTTGATGTTATTCGTAACCATCTGTGTCTTGTCAGCATCGTTATCCATCAAAAATTCAATGACAGCAAATTTAATATCGCTTGCACCAGCAGATATCCAGATTGACAAAAAAATGAATCTAGATGAATCTGCATCAGAATCAGGATACACGGCTTCTCAAATAGAAGATTCTTACGTCAGTATTTCAGAAACGTTAACGAGATTGGGATTTGATCCAAACACATATTTAAAAGATATCGTAGAGATACCAATCTATGCGACAAACGATATTACGATTCGTAGCACCTTAGGTTCTTCCTATGAGACAATGTTAGAAATGTATCCGTATCTACAGTATGACAATGCCGAAATGTTACTTTCTGTTAGTGACTACAACCGTTTAGCAGAGCTTTACAATTTAGAGAAAATCACATTAGAGCAAGATGAATATGTCGTAGTAGCAGATTTTGATTCTTGGGTATCGATTAGAAATGAAGCATTAAAAAAGGGAACAACCTTAGAAGTAAACGGAAGAACTCTTCGCCCAAAATACGATCATACGATAGACGGATTTATCTACATGTCTAGTAACCACATCAATACGGGAGTATTCATCGTTCCGGATGGACTTCTACCAGATAGTTGGCAAGAAGAAAATATTTTGGTTGCTAATTATCAAGCATCGACCAAAGGTGAGCGAGAAGAAATCGAAAACATCTTAATTGCATCAGGAGATGCTCCATACGCTCCCAATACGACGCTCTCAGCAACGACAAAACTATCGATTTATGAAGCATCGATTGGACTAGGTGGACTTGTAACATTCATCGGTCTTTATCTTGGAATTATATTTCTAATTTCTTGTGCGGCCATTCTTGCATTACGAGAATTATCAGAAAGTAGTGACAACAAAGTAAGATATCAAATGTTACGAAGACTTGGTGCAGACGAACGAATGATTAATGGCGCCTTGTTCAAAACGATTGCAATATTTTTCTTATTCCCATTGCTACTGGCCATCATCCATTCCATTTTTGGAATCATGTTCTGTAATATTATTCTATCGACATTCGGCAGTGAACAATTGTTACCATCTATCATTATGACAGCCATCTTCCTAGTTTGCATCTATGGCGGATATTTCTTGGTAACGTATTTATGTAGTAAGAATGTGATTAAAGAATGAATCTATTAGCAATCAATTGGCAAGCCGTGTTCCAAAGTTTTGTCGATACATGGCTTCCACTCATCATACCGATGGCACTATTATTTCTCTTCTTTTTAGCAATTGCATTTTTACGGAAAGGAGATAAGGATGACTAAGTTCATCATCCGTTAAACATGACTTATTTAGAAGCGATAAGAGACTCATTACTATTATTCCCGTTCATAGCGTTCTTTTTTACTTTTTTCTATATCTTACATCAATATCATCGTTACGGCTCTATTCATAAACTCAGAACCTTAATTGTATACTCCTTCATTTTATACATGATTACAATCTACTTTTTAACGATTTTACCACTTCCAAGTATGGAAAGTGTCAGTGCAATGACCGGACCAACGATGAATTTGATCCCATTCTCATTTGTAACGGACTTTTTAAAAGAGACCGCATTTCAGTGGAACGATCCAACGACGTATTTACAAATTGTAACGGAACCGGCCGTGTATACCGTATTGTTTAACATTGTCATGACCATTCCATTTGGTATGTATTTGAAATATTACTTTCGCGTTTCCACCAAAAAAGTAGTGCTGTACACGTTTCTTCTAAGTTTGTTTTTTGAAATTACACAACTGACTGGACTTTACTTTATTTATCCTAGACCGTATCGCCTCTTTGATGTCGACGATCTTTTAACCAATACGTTAGGAGGCCTCCTAGGCGCACTCTTCATAAAACCAGTCTCCAAAGTTCTACCTTCTAGAAAAGAAATTGACCGAAAAAGTAGGGAAGAAGGAATGAAAATATCCGTTCTAAGAAGACTTACTTATGCAGGTTTAGATTTCTTCTTGTTCTTAATTTTCTGGTCCATCTTAGAAGTTTTTTTCTCATACTCTTTCACTAAATATATTGCCATCATTTCGTATTATGTAGGAATTCCACTTTTAAGAGGTGGTAAGACACCAGCAGGAACATTTTTAAACATTGCTATCGTTCCAACCAAACCGATTTCACTCTTAACTAGAATTCTGTTCCTCGGTGCATATTATATTGGAATTCCATTGCTAATTAGCATTCTATTCCGTAACATCCATATTACTTCCTTAGCGGGAATTCTGATTTTACTATTTTACGGAGTCAACTTGTGGCAATTGCGAAAACGTCCACCATTTTATGAAAAACTTTTAAAAGTAGAATTAAAAAGTACAATTGAAGTAGAGAAAGAAAATGAAAATTAGGAAACTTCTTAAAATGACGATTTTGTAACAAAAAATCGTCTTTTTCTATTGTATAATAAAGTTGGTGATACACATGAATTTAGCATTAGTAGAAGACGATGAATCAATTCGTTTAGGATTAAAGTATTATTTAGAAGATGAAGGCTTTTCTTTAACGTCATATAAAGATGCAGAAAGTTTTTTGGAAAGCATTCCTAAAAATCATTATGACTTACTTCTCTTAGATATCAATCTTCCTGGCATGAGTGGCTTTGAAGCACTTCCTAAAATTAAAGAAAAAGATGACATTCCGGTCATATTTTTGACTGCAAATGATTTAGAAGTGAGTACCGTAATGGGACTCGATATGGGTGCAGATGACTACATTATCAAACCATTTAAAGCCAAAGAATTAGTTTCTCGTATCAAAAGTGTCTTAAGAAGAACATCCACAAGTTGCTCGTTAGGCCAGAGTACAATTAAAATTCAAAATATTACGATTGATACGACGAAGATGAAAGTGTTAAAAGATGGGAAAGATGTTTTCTTGACCGCATTAGAGTATAAGATTTTATTAATATTGGCACTGAATCCAACGACCGTATTTACGAGAGAGAAAATATTATCGAATATTTGGGATGTCAATGAAGAGTATGTAAATGATAATGCCTTAACGGTGTATGTAAGAAGAATTAGAGAGAAAATTGAAGACGAACCACAAAATCCAAAAATTATTGTTACAGTGCGTGGTATCGGTTACAAGTTAGGAAATCGCTATGAATAGAAAGACGATTATTTTTGTAGCAATTCTTTGCTTCTTACTACTTACATCCGTTGGTATCAATTATACTTTATATCATAAAACACTAGATCTCTTGTTGCAAAACGATGCTTATATTGTCACTAATATTTTGGAACATCACCCGGAATTGGAAAGTGAAGTGATGGACTCCGTACTAGACTCTTTTCAAATTGACTACGATAAGTTGGAAAGTTATGGCATTACAAAAGAAATGCTCCCATACTTAATCGAGGACGACAGTCTAAAAAATGAAATGATTACGTGGAATGCAGTTGTACTACTTTTAATATTAGGAGTCATTCTAGGATACGCCTTACATAACTATTGGATTCGGCATCGGAAACTGAAAGAAATCGACCATTACATGAGTGAGATTTTAAGAGGAAACGAAAGTTTGGATATCAGAGATTACGAAGAAGGGGACTACAGTAAACTAAAAAACGATATTTACAAAGTGACAATTAAGCTAAGAGAAGCGAAAGATGCATCGCAACAGAGTAAAAAAGAGTTACAACATACCTTACAAGATATCTCTCATCAGTTGAAGACACCACTGACAAGTATGAATGTTTTAAATGAACTGTTAGAAAAAGATTTACCTAAGGAAAAGAGAAAAGAACTGTGTGCTAAGAACCGTGATCAGTTGGACCGAATCGAATGGTTAGTGACGTCACTTTTAAAAATATCGATGTTAGATAGTGGTACGGTAACTTTGAAAAAAGAGAAAGTCTTAGTAAAAGATTTAGTTTTAGATGCCGTAAAGACAATTCAGATTCCAATTGAATTGAAAGGACTGGAATTAAAGATGGAAATTCCAGATAAATTGACAGCAAAACTAGACCATAATTGGACCGTCGAAGCCCTTTTAAATATCATTAAAAATGCTTATGAGCACACTGAAAAAGGAACCATTACCATTACGGCCACAGATAACCCGATTTACACGCAGATTGTGATTAGCGACACGGGATGTGGAATCCCAGAAAGCGATATTCATCACATTTTCGAACGATTCTATCGGGGCAAAAGTACATCCAAAGAAAGTATCGGCATCGGTCTCAATATGTCAAAGAAGATTATCAACTTAGAACAAGGAGACATATCTGTTTCTAGTAAGCAAGGAGAAGGGACAACATTCACCATCCAATTTTATAAAAATTAAAGTGACAAAACTGTAATCATTTTTGTCATTTTCTTGTAATAGTTTGTTGATATACTGGATTCATGAAAGGAGAACCCATATGGAAATTTTAAAAGTAGAGAATTTAACCAAAACTTATGGCAAAGGGAACACCTTAGTAAAAGCCTTAGATCACGTTAGTTTCTCGGTCGAAAAAGGAGAGTTTGTAGCAATTATCGGTGCCTCAGGTTCCGGTAAAAGTACGTTGTTACATTTATTAGGTGGAGTAGACAAACCGACTTCTGGACGTGTTATCGTAGATGGTGAAGACGTCTATCGTTTAAATGAAGAAAATTTAGCAATCTTTAGAAGAAGACAAGTCGGATTAATCTATCAGTTTTATAACTTGATTCCAATATTGAACGTAGAAGAAAACATCACCTTACCAATTTTGCTAGATGGCAAAAAAGTAGATAAAAAATATTTAAATGAACTGTTGGAAACATTAGATTTAAAAAACCGTGTCAATCATCTTCCTAACGAACTATCTGGTGGCCAACAACAGAGAGTCTCTATCGGAAGAGCACTCATGAATCATCCCGCCTTATTACTTGCCGATGAACCAACTGGAAACTTGGACTCTAAGTCTTCCAAAGAAATTTTAGAGTTGTTAAAATTGTCAAACAAAAAATACAAACAGACGATTATCATGATTACCCATGATCACAATCTTGCCTTAGCAGCAGATCGTATCATAACGATCGATGATGGTAAAATCATCAGTGATGAGAAGGTAAAGTAAGATGAACATTTTAAATCGTTTGACAATCAAACATCTAAAATTAAATAAACGAAGAACCATCGTATCGATTATTGGAATTGTACTATCGACAGCGATGATGGTAGGAGTAGGTCTTTTAGTCTCCTCCATCAGAGATGCCTTGATTCGCGATGAAGAACTAAACAATGGTAGTTATCATGCCATAATAGAAAACTTTGATGGCGCCAATGTAGACCGTATTAACTCGAATAAAAATGTCAAAGAAGTAGAGTATTATAGCCAGTTGGGAGCAGCTTTTTTTAAAGAAAGTGACAATATAGGAAAACCGTATTATTACGTCTTTGCCGGCGATGATGCTTATTTGAGTCATCTTGAGATTACGGAAGGAAGACTCCCAGAAAACGAGACGGAAATCGTCATTTCTAATCATGTGTTTGATCAAGGTACTCCAACTTATCAAATCGGAGATAAGATTACGTTAGAAGTTGGTACGAGGATGTTAGATGGATATGAGCAACCATGGAAAAACTTCTATGACGACACAGAAACTCTTGCCAATACGACTAAACAGGAGTATACGATTGTAGGTTTCTGTAACCGTTCTTATTTAGAAAGTTATTCCTCTCCTGGATTCTATGTATTTACGAAATTGACGAGTCCTTCTAGCATGTCTCATTTAAGTGTCATGTTAACATATAAAAATCCGAAAGATACGTACGATTTAACTGAAATGTTTGCCCAAAACGTAGGGAAAGATTTAAATGACGTGAATAGTCAAAACGACATCTATTATCATACCGGTTTGCTATCCCTATACGGCACGACTCAGTATAGCAACATCAATAACTTCCTAGGCGTGTTTCTAGTTATCTTTTTGACGATTCTATCAGTGGCCTGCATCATTGTAATTTATAACTCGTTCGCCATCAGTGTCATGGAACGAAAGAAACAATTTGGACTTCTTTCTTCTGTCGGTGCCACCAAAAAACAAATCAGAAGGACCGTATTTTATGAAGCAACTATCGTCGGTATCATCGGTGTCATACTAGGACTCATCAGTGCATATATTGGTATTGGAATTGTTATCATGATTATCAATCATTTACTAAGTGGCATTTTAAGTGAATCCCTTACATTCACTTTGACGACGTATCCGATGTTTGTAGTAATTCCAATCTTATTTATCATTGCCGTAATCTACATTTCGGCATGGATTCCGGCCAAACAGGCAAGTAAGATTTCACCAATCGAAGTGATTCGTCAAAATGATGATATCAAACTGAATAAGAAAAAAATTAAGACGAGTAAATTGGTAACAAAAATCTTCGGAGTAGAAGGCGAACTGGCATTAAAAAACATCAAACGAAACCGCAAGAAATATCGTATCACAATTATATCTCTTTTCATAAGTATCGTAACATTCATTGCATTTTATACATATTTAGATTACGGTGTTAGTACAGTGGATTCTTATACGGCGACACTTAACTTTGATTTGATTATTTCGACGTATCAGCTGGAAGATGCAGAACTTTCTGTCATCAATACGGCCATTCAAGATGAGCATGTCACCGATTATTTAACAACGAAAAGTATGATGTTGCTAGTAAGTCCAGATGCTCCAAAAGAAATCATAGCCGAAGAAGATTCATCTGACTACATAGCAGATAGTATCAAGGTCATCGAACTAGACCAGGCAACTTACGATGAATATCGCCAAAAGTTAGGAATCAAAGATGAACGTCCAATCCTATATAATTATATAAATACACTAGAATATAGTGATGGCAATCGTTTTGTAACCAATAAAAAATACTATCAAGAAAATTCGGATTTATCGTTAGAACTCGTTCACATCACGGAAAGTGACGAGTTAGAAAAATATACGACGTTAGAAAACTTCCATTTTACTGACAAATTACCTGAGATGCTCGTAAATTATATTACCAGTCCAACCGTCTTTGTATCCGAAAGTGAATTCGATCGGATATGGAACTTGGAAGATGGGCAGGTATCATTCGTATATGAAGCGATGATAAATGGCGATGATTTGGATTCCATCGATACGTACTTAAAAGACAAATCGAACTCAGTAGATATCTACTATATCAATTATGTTGCGCGGATGAGAGACTCTAAGAACATGGTTCTTGCCATCGAAATTCTATTCTATGGATTACTGACGTTGGTGACTCTAATCGGTGTTACAAGTGTATTCAATACGATTACGACCAGTATCAACTTACGAAAGAAAGAATTCGCGGTCTTAAGAAGTGTTGGATTATCACCAAAAGGATTCAACAAGATGATCTGGTTTGAAAGTATCTTCTTTGGTTTGAAATCTTTGCTTTATGGTTTGCCAGTTGGGATTCTTGCTTCCTACCTGATTAGTCGCAATATGGGAATGCTAGTCGAAAACAGTTTCCATTTACCGATACCAGCAATTATCATTTCTTGTTTCGGAGTCTTCGTAGTGGTGATGATTAGTATTTGGTATCAAGCAAGCAAAGTAAAGAAAGAGAACATCATCGATACAATTCGCAACGAAAATATTTAAGAAGGGAACCCCTTCTTTTTTCTTGAAGGAAGTGATGAATTATGGAAGAAAATCACAAATTAGAAAAAGAACCCAGTAGAATATTTGCTCAAGGTCTCTGCTGGAATAAATTATTCTGGATATTTTTAATTGCTAGTGTATTTGGTGTCTACTACGAACAAATTCTAAATTTTGTAACGCATTACTTGCGAGACGGGAGCATCTATTGGCAAGTGAGACGTGGTGTAATCTATGGTCCATTGAGTCCAATTTACGGTATCGGTGCCGTTTTAATGGGCTACTTTTTATTACGAAAAAAAAGGTCAATTTGGAAAACGTTTGTCATTGGCAGTCTCATCGGAGGCACATTCGAATATGGAATGAGTTATTTACAAGAAGTGTTTACTGGCACCATATCTTGGGATTACTCCCATCATTTTATGAATATCGGTGGTCGAACGACATTCCCGTTCATGCTGGTTTGGGGATTGTTTTCTATTGTACTTGTGAAAGTATTGTATCCGAAGATTTCCACAGTGATTGAAAAAATTCCATACCGCGTAGGCGAAAGACTGACGAAGATTTTAATGGTACTAGTCTGCTTGGACTGTCTCATTTCACTACTTGCCGTAGCAAGACAGACTTTGCGAAATCATGAGATTCCACCGTTAACACCAATCGATACCTTGTTAGACTATTGGTACCCAGATGAGATGTTAGAAAAATGCTATCCCAATATGAAGTCTAGTAAATAGACAATAAAAGCAAGCACTATATAAATTCTAGTAAATAAACGATAAAAGCAAGCACTTATGGAAAAATATGTAAAAAACATCCATTTCCGAAGAAAGTATGATATGATAGAAATAGATGTAAAACGACAATCAAAATAAAAATGGAGGAAATATGTCGAATACAATAGATTATAGTGATTATCACATTTATAAAAAAGAAGAAATTAAAGAAAGAGCAAAGTCTTTAGAAGAAGAATTAAAGACTTTGGAAAGAAAAGAACCGGAGTTGCATAAGGATTCTTCTTACTTTCGCTTGAAAAACTTATTTCATGCCACAATAGAAGATATGTGTAATGAAGAGTTTGAACCAAGTGAAATCTATCAATATTTTAGAGGCTTAACAGAAGTACAAGAAGCTGGTTTAGATGGATATTGCCAATTGGTTTACTCAAAACTGTTTTATGACTTTGGCGACGATTTTTTAAGAGTGAATAAAAATAGAAAAGTAGAAATCATCGATGCTTTAACGTCAACTGAAGTACATCCCGATAACTATTCGGTATTTGCATCGTTTCTTTTAGACGATGAGATTTATCATGAGATAGAAGAAAAGGTAAGTTGCTATGAAGAAAACAATCGTGAAAGAATGAAGAAAGGTCTCGTCGAAGATTTGATTTTATCAGCAGTAGGTCGCGTCACCACTCCAGATGAGATGCTTGCCTATGTACAAACGGAACTTTCAACGCGAGAGATGCGCGCAGATGACGAAGAAAATTCTCTATTTCCAGGTATCATGACATTAGACCGTGTCAAAGAAATTTTACAAAGAAATTTACAAGTCGCATCGCGTTTAGAAATTGCTGACGCATATACATTATTAGAAAAATTATCTTCGATTGAAGATTTAAAATCTCAACCGCTATCTAGTCAAACGAAGTTTTTACAATTTGCCCAAGGAGTAGGTGGCATAGAAGGATTATCACCAATTCGCAAAGCAGATGATATCTTGCATATTTCGACACAGGCATCCCAAGATCCGGAATATTTAATCAAAAATGACTTATCAGAGTTATATAAAGATGCAATAAATCATCAAAATGATAAACAAACTGGACAACATAAGTAGTTTTTGTGTTATAATGAGATTGTCTGTCCGTATAGTTTAATTGGATAAAATAATGGCCTCCGACGCCATAGACTGTGGGTTCGATTCCCACTATGGACACCAGTTGAAGATAACACGAATCGTGTAACGATAGAAAGTGGTGATGATTCTTGTCACAGAAAAAAGACAAAAAACCAGAATTGTCAGAAGAAGAACGAATGCGAAGAGGATCGCGAACCACAACCATTTTAAGTTTTGGTATTATCATTGTAACGGTGTTGATTTTACTGTTTGCGGGTATTTACTTGTACATCGATAGCATTCAAAACCACAGTGATTCTACCAATACGACAGATGCGTTCCGTTTTAAAAACGAATATGAAAGTTTGAATGGAAAAAAAGATCAAGAAGGGAACTTATACCCAGAACTGACAATTTCAAAACAAAACCCAATTTTATATATCTCTTCGGATGAAGTATTAAAACTACTGGATTCTGGTACAGGTATCATCTATATTGGAAGTCCAAAAAATTCTGATTGCCGCGAGATAATTCCTATTTTAATGTCCGTATCTGCAGAGTTAGGAGTCGATGAAGTCTACTACTTTGATGCCACATCGATTCGCGATGAAAAAGAACGAAATCCAGAGACGAACGAAATTGAAACCATTACCGAAGGAACGGAAGAGTATTACGATATCGTATCCCGTTTAGAAGAGTATTTACCAGCATACGAAGGATTAGAAGACGAAACGATTAAGAGACTGTACTTTCCAACCGTAGTAGCGGTAAAAAATGGTGAGGTCGTTGCTTCTCATACAGGCAGCATCGATAAAGATGGTACTTCCGAAGAAGAATTAAAAAACATTTATAAAGATATGATTGAAAAGACAAGAAATTAACTTGTCTTTTGATTTGAAAGAAAACGAATTTCATGATAGGATAGTATAATAACGATTGTGGGTGGAAGTATGAAAAAGGATCGCTATTTAACTTGGACAAACTACTTAGTTTCAGGAACTGTCATTACAGTTCTAGGTATCATTGCTATTGTCGGTGGCGTGAATCTATATCGCTGGACCATTACCATATTGGGATTAGGATTTTTAGGCTTAGTACTAGCTGATTTGATGAAAAATGTAAGTAGTAAGAAAAAGAGTAACAGTCGTTGGTCTCGTATTTTATTAAACTTGACGATTGCCGTCGTCTTATTATTTTTTCAAAAAGTTGCTATGGCCGTGTTACCAATCTGTTTTGGTTTATACTTACTCATCAACGCTGCCATCAAATTTGTCAGTTACTGGATTCTAAAACAGGATAATGTGAATAAAAGGTACCGCGAGTTCGTGATGGGAGTCATATTTTTATTTGGTGGTATTTTATTCATCACCTCGCCAATCAATAATTTGAGCCTTCTACTTACCATCATTGGCATTTACTTTATTTTAATTGGCGTCAGTTACTATCGTTCTTTTATCGCAGAACTGATTCCAAGAAGATACAAAAATAAATTAAAACGAAAATTTCGCATGGCTCTACCGGCTTTTATAGATGCCTTTATTCCTATCAGTGTTTTAAATAGTTTGAACCGTTATGTCAACAATCAAGATGAATCCAAATTGGACTACGAATTAAAAAAGGAAGATACCAGCCCGGATTTGGAAATCTTTATCCACGTGGCAGATCACGGATTCAATGCGTTTGGTCACGTCGATATCTATTTTGAAGGAAAGGTCATTTCTTACGGAAATTACGACAACACGAGTTTTCGTTTGTTTACTTCCGTTGGAGATGGTATATTGGTAGTGACAAACAAAGAGGAATATATTCCATTTTGTATCGGACATAGTAAAAAAACTTTAATTGGATTTGGCCTAAAACTAAATGAAAAACAAAAAGAAAACGTCAGAAAACAAATAAATAACTTGAAAAGTAACACGGATCCATGGTATCCTAAATATGTTACTGATCAAGCAGCAGGACTCGATTTTTCTGAAAATACGTATCAAAAAGACTATGCTAGTTTATTAGTAATGAAGACGCATGCAAAGTTGTACAAATTCAAAAAAGGATTGTACCGTCATTACTTTGTATTAACGAATAACTGCACGTATTTTGCAGATTCTATTATCGGTAAAACGGGTAGCGATATTTTAAAGATGAATGGAATCATCACTCCTGGTACGTATTACGATTACTTGAATTATGAATTCAAACGTCGTGGCAGTATGGTCATTAGAAAGAGAATTTACAATGCCCAAAGCGAAGGTATCGTATTACAAGAAAAGAAATCAAAACTTCCTTTTAAGTTATCCTCTTAAAAGGAGTACATGCCGATTTAGTTTAGTGGTAAAACAAGTCATTGGTAATGACTAGAGGCCAGTTCAATCCCGGCATTCGGCACCATGATGAAACAAACCCTTTTCGAAGGGTTTTTATTTTGTAAACTTTGATTAGAAATTGGTAAAACAATTTTAAGTAACGCAATACAAATATTACGTTCAAAAATACAATTTATCATAGAAAACCATATCATGTATTAGAGTGACTTCTAACTAAAAAGTATGTGGTTGACATATTGTACCGCAAACGGTATAATGATGTTAGAGGTGATTAAATGTTAATTAAAGAAGCCAGTGAAAAGTGGAATATCAGTGAAAGAAGAATTCGCCAGTTAATCCAAGATGGACGAATTGAAGGTGCTAGAAAGATGGGAACAACATGGTACATACCAGATGAGACAGATAAACCAATTGATAAAAGATGGAAAGAAGAAAAAAACTATAGGATTGATTTACCAGAGGATTATTTCAATGAAGTAGATTCCAAATTAAAAAAATTAAATAGCAAAAGACCATTACCCAAAAAAACAATCAAGTCTTTAGAAGAAAATAATATATTAAACTGGACGTATAATAGCAATGCAATAGAAGGGAATACACTAACGTTAAGAGAAACAAAAGTCGTATTAGAGGGAATCACCATTGGCGGAAAATCTGTAAAAGAACATTTGGAAGCATTAAATCATAAAGAGGCAATTTTGTTTTTAGAAGATCTTGTAAATGGAAATACAGAATTATTAGAATGGAACATAAAAAATCTTCATGCTTTGATTTTAAAGGGAATTGATAATCAAAATGCTGGCAAATACCGCCAAGAAAATGTTGTGATATCTGGTGCAACCCAAAAACCAGTAGATTATGTACAAGTGCCAGAAAAAATGGAAAAGTTGATACTGGAATATGATGAATGGCAGCAATTTCATCCCTTAATAAGAGCGGCACTGTTGCACGGAGAATTTGTATTTATTCATCCGTTTGTGGATGGAAATGGTAGAACGGCCAGATTGCTCATGAATTTTGAAGCGATGAAAAGTGGCTATCTACCGATTATCATTCGAGCAGAGGAAAGAACTAGATATTATGATGCCTTAGATAAAGCAATGGCAAATCATGATTATACTGATTTTGTAAAATTAATTGTAGAAGAAGAAAACAAAATATTAGATCAATATCTGACACTAGTTGGATAAGGAAGTCAACAAAAAACCGTATCAAATGTACGGTTTTTATTGTTTTGGATGAATCGCTTTCTCTAAACGTAATACTCTAGTTTTTTTAGGAAGAGGTAATTCTTGATCTGGATTAATAAAAGTGCGACTGCTTATAATGAAAGGACTTTCCTTTGGCAGTTCGCTAGGTAACTGCATCTCTAATAATCCTTTCCGGTAAAAAATAAACTCCTGAAGCGAAAAAAGTTTAAATGCTAATAAATCACATTGCATATCTAATTCTGTATTTTGCATTTGTTCTTGTTCACTCAATGCATTAAATGTCTCGGCAAGTTCATTGTACTGTGTAATGATTCTTTCACAATATTCGATTAATTCGTCTTCCGTCTTATCTTTGACTTGATTATAGTCTAATATCCAATCTTGATTCTTAAAAAATTGAATCTCATCTGACTTGTTAAATCGAATAAATTCATAACGATTGCTATCATCAACGATGAAAGTTCCAGTTTCACATGTTTTCAAATAAATGGAAGCAGGAATGTCTAAATCGGTTTGATTCAAATAAGCAATATCGTTTTTCTGCACATATGCAGCATCGTTTGTAATAATTTTCATAAAAACTCCTCTGGTAAAACTTCTGTTTTTAAAATAGATGATGTCACCACGTTGAACGTAAAAGGCATCATCGGTGAATATTTTCATTTCCATCACCCAGTCATATTATAGTACAAACTTGTAAGAAAAAGTAGATTTTTCAAATATTTATGATAGAATAAAGATTACAAAAGGAGAATGTATGAAAAAAATATTTAGGTTATCAAGGAGCGAACTAGCTCCAGAAATAAAAGAACTATTGAATAAAAATGGGATTACTTGTACAGTTGGAGGGACAGACTTTGCTGAAATCTTCGTATCAGAAGATGAATACGAATCTTCATTAAGAAAGGCAATTGAAGTATTGGAAAGCAATGACTTACAAGATAAGAAAGAAAATGATGCAGCGTTTGACTGGACTTGTTGGTGGGCGGACCCTTATGACACTGAACGCCAACTGGGTTGGTTACCGATTTTTTATGGAGTTTTACCCAAAAATAGAGAAGGAAAATATGGATGGTGTTTGTTTGACCGTCCTTTCGATTTCCAAGAATTTCTATCATTTCTTCAGACAATTGTAATACGTGATGTTCCATCATGTGACACAAGAAAGGTAATGATGGATTATCATAGAAAAGAGAATGCATATGAATTTTCTGTTCCCGGGAAAATGAGTGATTTTGAAAAAATTCAATCAGAAATTAGGAAATATGTCGAAGGATATCAAAAGTTTTATTCAGCAAATATGCCATTTGAAAGCATTCATTGGACCAGTCCAATCGGTAAATGGGATAAAAAGGTCCAGAAAGAAGAATCGCATAGTAAGTTATATTCTTATCTTTCTCATTCTTATTTTTTACGCGCTTTAAAGCATCCTGGTGATGATTGTGTAAGATACCATAATCGTGAAGGAAACTCTTTTGGATATCAAAGTCCAAACCGAACTTATCAGACAAGAAATCTGGAAATTCATCCTTCTTTGTTGCAACCTGGTGTAAGAGAAGGGTATGACGGCACTTTTACAGTTGCATCGTCCAAAGTATTTGCAAATTATATCGAAACAAGCGGCAAAGAAATCAAGTTAAAGAATCCAGAAGAATTTACAATGATAGACAATGGAACTTTCAAAAGTTACGTTTCTTACAACATGGAACAAGATCAAATTGACGTTCGTACGATTATAGACTTAACACGAAGTACGGTCGGATACGATTTCGATCAGAAAGGATTACGAGATGCGATATTCAAATATGTTCCACAAAGTGATTATCAAGGAAGAGTAGAGGTAAACGAACACTTCAAAACGTTCGCAAACGGTACAAAATTAGTTCATTTTGTAGATGATTCCGAATATTGTGCAATCTATGACTTACCAACGAAGTGGAATCCGTTTCAAGGAATTGAGTCATTAAAAGGAACTGCTTATCCATCTTGGAAACAAATTAGTTCTAAGATGGGTGATTATGATAGCTTATTGGAAACGATAAAACCACCCCAAACAGTTGCTACAAAAAGTTATGAAAAAATATTGAAACCGTAAAAACTGACGTTATATTTTAAAATAGTAAATTAGATACTCGGAAATTTATTCCGAGTTTTCGTTTGAAATAAATTTCAGATTGACAGAGACCTATAAAATGGTAGAATGAAAGTAGGGGAAGATTAGTATGACAGAAGAAATGAGAAGATTAGAAAGAATCATTCAAGAAATATGGAAAAATGAAAAAGAAGAGATTACGGAATATTACGGTGTCCAAATTTCTACGTATAGACATATCGATATTTATCTAGAACAATTACCAAGTATAGAAGAAAAGATATGGCTTGCACAACGATGCAACAATAAAGAGAAGATTGCAGAATTAACCTCTCAGATTCAATTAGATGAATACCAAACGAAGCTGTATGAAAAATTAAAAGAACATAATATTGAGTTGGATGAAACACTGAATTTCAAACTCTTAAATCCAAAGTATGAGTTTTTAGGAAATTTGTTAGATGCAATGTCCACTGATAGAGTTGTTCAAGAACAGTTGGTATCGTTGTCGGACGAAAAATTAGAACTATTTAAAATCATGTATCGCCGGTTACAGGAAGTATCCAAATACAACGTTCCTTATGTTTCCTGCATCTTGCGAAGACTTGGATATACAATTCCGGAAACTTCTTGGCAAAATCGCTTTCATCATTACGATGACTTGACGGTAGAATTAGAAAAACAACTTCGAGAAGCTGGCACTTTGGACGATAATCTAGTAGATTCACTATTATTTTTATATGCTCGTCCGTGTTTCTGGAATGTTCGTACCTTAGAAGAAGTAAAAGAGTTAAGTACGCCGAACTCTAAAATTTTACAAGAACAAAACCAAATTGTTCAAGAAGAAAAGAAATCTTCTAAAAAAGATATCGCCCGACTAAAATCTGCACTTCTTGGTATCACGTATGGCTTAGATTTGAAAACAGCTAGCAAGATTTGTAAAAAGTATCATATGGAAGGACTCGAACGAACTGAGGATAATGATGATTTATTTGAAATGTATCAGGCCATCTCATCGATTGTGAAAGAAGAAAATCCAGATACGATTATTGCTGTGTACGAAATGTTTCAGACGGAGATGCCGTTTGAATTAGAGTTCATGAACATAACGACATTTGAAGCAGATTTGCAAAAAGAATTTGCAAAGTCATTGAATCAAAGTGTTTGGAAGTTACAAGGAGAACCCGTACAATTGTTAGATGGTATTCCACTTTATGATGCGGACACTGATTTTAAGATGATAATCACTTCGATTGGTGCTTATCAACCGGATTTTGCTAGTCAAGAAAACTATTTTACATATTGGAATTCTCCTGAAATTGTTTCACACGGCAACTGTTGCAGTTTAATTGCCAATAACAATTTATCTATGATTGATCCCAAAACTATCATTTTAGGGTTCCAGACAATGGATGAGAATGTACTGTTATTAGCAGGATACCAGGATTTAAATTCGACACCGAATAGTAAACGTTTTAACATATCAGAATACGATGACATTAACGCATATATGACCGCGGACCAATATGCCGATGCGACGAGAGGCAGTTTTAACGAATTGGTCTATGAGCGTAGAGATTTAAGTTCCAATCCCAAGTTTTATAAGAAAAATCCGGATTATATCGTGTTGATTGAGGAGTACGAAGATATTGATGAAACGATAAAAAGGTATCAAAATCAACCCGAAATCGTAGAAGAGTTATTAAAACAAAAAGAGTTACAAGAATATCATTTCCGAGAATCTGTCAAAGCAGCAAAAGATTTTGGTATCCCAATTGTAAAAATGAATCGGGAACGGTGTGCCAAAAAAGGCATCGAAAAAATATCTGAAATGTTAGTAGAACTTTCGACCTCGAAAGATCCAAAATGGATTCAAAAGATTATCACAGAATTTGAAAACAACCGCGTTGGAAACAATGAAAACCATAAGATAATCAGAGAACAATACTTTTCACAAGAAAAGATGAAGCAAATACAATCTCAAATTGAAACAATGATAGAAACGGAACCGAGTCTTGACATTCGAAGTCAATTGTTATCTGGTTATGAAAATGCCGTTCAACAGGAACAAGAACGCGTGAAAAAATGTTACTATAACCGTGTGAATGGACAAGAAAGTGGAATCGATTTTGACGCCACGCAAAAGCGAATTCAATTATTAAGTGGCATGACAACACCACAACCGATTATCATTCCTGATGAAGTTGAATTAGGAGGAAAAAAGTTATGACCAAAGAGAAAATCGTACGAGAAAAAAATAAAAAAATCAGTCAGCTGATTATTCGATTATTTCAAAAAGAAAAAAATCAATCCAAAAGCAAGAAAGAACTCTGTTAAACCCAGAGTTTTTTCTTTGCGTTAAATAGGAGAAGTGTTATAATAATGGCAAGAAGTAGATATTCGTTGTGAAAAGGAGAAGAATATGGAAAACACAGAAAATATAAAAGACAGGTACAATGCTTGGATCAATCAATTTATCATGACAGAAAAAGGACCACTAACAAACAATGAAATGAGGGTAAGAGACTTAATCGCATTATGTCATATCCCTGATTTTGAAACGTTTCAAAGTGACTTGCAAAACTATCTAAAGGGACGGAACCAAGTATGGGAAGTAGAAAGATTGACAGATGCATCTCTAGGAAAACGAACGGTCTTCAATCGCTCTGCAGAAAAGTTTTATCAAAGTCATAAAGAAGTAATGGATACGATTGGTACTTATACTTCGTTTTTTGATTTTATAAATTATAATTTCTTTTATGATGGTTCTTTACGAGAAAATTCCTCTCTTCCTTACTTTGTGTCTTATTTACAAGTAAACAAAGATTCGATGGACACCATAATTGATACTTTAACTGCCATTCAAGAGTTAGGAATTGACCGCTTAAAGTTAAATCCGATGGCAGATTTTACAGCGGAAAATCTTTGTCTTCCAACGGAACGTTCTTTTTCAGATAGGATTTCCTACGTCGATAAGACTCAATATATTCCCAATTACAGCGGAAACTTTGTATACACAACCAAGGATTCTCCATATAAGATTATGTTAGAATACGGATATGGCGATAGAATCTGGTTCCCTGAAATTGAAGTAAATACGTTAGTATTCGATGCGAAACGGTTACCAAAGTCTCTAGCAAGAGATGAGATTGTGAAAACAATTCAATCTTCTAAAGGGGAAGAAGAACAAACAGAAGAGGAACAATTGCGAACATCTGCCATGTTAGATACTGGTGTTGACTCCTTAAGCCGTGCAACAAAAAACTTTGAAGAGTATTTAGAAAATTTACACTATGTTCCAGATCTGTCACAATTTCAAGAAAAGATGGCTACCATCAAACAAGCATTGCTAGATATGAAGGGAACAGTTAGTAAGTATCAAGAACAATTAGACCAACAATATCCAGGTATTCAGAAAACAATCGATACGAGAACAGGAAACATCTATTATAGGAGAAAAAAATGATTCAAAAACCAAACTTATTATTAGATGTCGATGAAGTCATTTGCTTTGAAGGATTTTTAGATGCCGTCAACGACTTCTTAGGAACAACGTACCAAATCGACGACTTTACTGATTACTTTATCGATGAAGTAACCATCCCAAAAGAACAGTTTCAGGAGTTCCAAGAGTTCGTTCGAAAAAGAAATCTTTATGAAACTGCCAAATTGTTACCAGGAGCACAAGAGACGATTGCAGCTTTACGAGAAAAATACGAAATCTTTTTCTTATCTTCTTGTGTCAATCCTTTTGACTTGGAAGGATCGGGAAAATTATTTCAAGATAAGTACAACTATCTAAGAAGCACGTTACCTGACATTCATCCAGGAAACTATATTTTTACAAGTGCGAAACATTTAATTCATGCCGACGTTCAAATTGATGATTTATTAAAAAATCTGAATGATAATAACACTGTTCAAATTTTATTTCCATCTTATCATAACCGTGATGTTACTGAAGAAGAATTAGCAAAACGAAATGTAATTCGCGCCGGTACCGATTGGCGTCATGGTTGGGAAGAAGTTGGCAAGATATTGTTAGATGAAAAAAGCCCAGTTTATACATTAAAAAGAGGGAGACGAGAAACATGAAATTAGAAGAAACGCTTTTCCGAATTCGTCCTGAATATATTGGAAATGATTGTATCCAAACTATGATAGGATATTGCAATCACTTTCGCTTATATGGAAATGGTTCGTTGTTATATCATGGCAAATTAACTAAAAATCAACCGTATGTGAATGCTTATTTGACTGATTCTCGTGCCAGTCAGTTTCCTTATTCATCTATTCCTGAACATATCGAAAGAGAATTTGGAGAAAAGTATCGCTTTACCAACCAAATTTACGATTATGAAAAACCGTATTTAAGTGTCATAGGTGGAAAAATATTTCAAGAAACGGCTTATCAATATAAAGATGGTGCTTTGCTTCACGTAAGACCTTTGATAACGTACCAGGCTTTAGATTGGTATAGCGATATGATAGACAATGACTTAGAGAAAATTGAGCCGGATTCTCCCGAAGCTGCTTCTTGCGAAATTGTTTTTTCATCACCAGAAGATTTGGTTACTTATTTAAATACTGGTGTAAAAGAAGGAGAAAGTCCGTATACTTTTGTTCACTGTATTAATCTAGAAAATAATCAAGAAGGATGCGACATTCCAACTAGACAAGCACTTATGAACCAGGAACGTGAAGAATTAATGAAACGCTTACAATCTTCTATGGGCAAAGAAGTGTTTCCAACAAAAGGCATGCAGGAAGAATTATTAAATGCAATCCTAGAACTCAAAAAACTTTCGCAAAAGGAAATTCTAAGAAATTATATGATGGTAAAAGGTACGCAAGATGGCAATCTAGAATTGAGCACCTTACAGATATTTTACCGCGATCCCGAACGGTACATCGTTTGGCAATTACCAATTCCAATTGAAAAAGAGGATATCGAAAAAATACACCAAGAAGTATCTCGTGTCAAACACTTCAAAAGCCCTAGAATTCTTCCGAAGGATAATCCCAATATCTCAGAAGAACAGATTGAGTTGGAACACCAAAAAGCAAAACAGTTACGAAAAGAAAAAAGGAACAAAATATAAAATGTTCCTTTTATTTATTTTGACTGCGAATAATATTGGCAATGTAATCGTCGACCACTTGTTCAGAAGAAGGAATCTCCTCTGTCAAATCCTTTGCTTGTGGAGCATCTTGTAAATTGCTAGAAACAATCTTTTGAATTACTTGATCGACATCAGCAGTCCGGTTACCCGACGTTTGAGATGCATTTAACATTTCTGGTTTTACAAAGTTTTGCCGTTGCTTTGTATGATTCTGCATCGGTTCCAATCGACCTGTTTGAATGTTCCAACGCATTGGTCCAGTTGAGTTCCTTTTTTCTTGACTCGTATTTTTCGTTGGAGAAATTGGTTCATTTTGACTTCGATTGATAAAATTATTTTCCATCGTATCCTTCCTTACTTTAAGTAGACGATATCATTAAAAAAAACAAAGTGTCAATATTTTTCAAAGATTTAAATTGATTTGCAAAAAAGATAAATACTTGCTATGATAAGGCTGGTGATAATATGGAGAAATATATACAAAAAGTAAACGAAATCGATCTAAGTAAAACGACAAAAGAAATTATGATTCAACAAATCAAAACGTTTTATGAAATAAAGGAAACCGGTTACCAACCAAATAATCCTTATCATGTTGGGGATGACGTTAAATTAGAGAAAGGAACATTGTTGCACGGAACTTGTAAAAATTTAGAGGGCTTAAAAGAAATTATGGAAAACGGATTAATTTCTAGCTGGTTTATTGATGGCAGATTATCCAAATATCCAAGTTCAGTTGGTGTCTGGAACTTAAAACAAGATTATTTACTAAAAGAGTATATCAATTTTTATTCTGGTGGCACCATTCTTTATGGTGGAATATTCGAAAATGGAATCCAAACGTCAACTAAAAAAACAGCAATTATCCCATATGATGAGATGCCAAATATAATACCGATTGCAACAAGCATCGATTGCCATATGTGGACGTTAGAACAGACAAAAGAAGCAAGATTTATGCCTAGTTTAGTTCAGAATAGAGTTCAAATTGGAGTGATTTTTAACGGAAATAATCCATACACAAAAGAGTTATTAAAAGGTGATATCCTAAATCCACAAATGATAAGTGATGCAGATGTGAGAGAATTTGTTAATCCAAATTACTATGAAAAATTTATAAAAGACAGAGGAAATAAAGACGATTTCTTTACAGACCGTGAAAGTGCCATTTTATTTGGTCTTCCATCCAATTTAGTAGAGGGTGTTTTAGTAGGGAGAGACTACGAAAAGAATCCTGAGATTTTAAAAGAAATCAAAAATTTAATTCATGGTGGTTATATTTGTAATTTAGATGGAAAAGTAATCTTATAAATGAAAAATAACAGTGTGATAGGGGAATGGTAAAAATGGAAAACATATTTCATGTGACGGACTTAACGAAAGAAAGCCCAATGGAGCAATTAATTGCAGAGGCACATAGTCAGGTAAAGAGTAGAAAAGTATTCCAAGTTTATGAAAAAGATGGACGAAAGATGATTTTTAAACCGTTATCGAAAAGCAAACCGTTGACGACTCCATTTTTTGCATATAGTGAAGTGTTTTGGTCTTATATCATCCATACTTATTTTGACTCTTCTGCACCAAGATATTATTTAGCAACCGATCAAAAGGTGTTATTAGATGATCCTTCCTGGTACTCTTGTGGCGTTTTAGTGGAATCTTTAACACTACGTGATGAGGAATTAATCAATCTATTTGACTATCAGATGGCTCATCCTGACAAGCAACTAGGAGTAACAGATTATATCAATTATTGTATGGAACAATACGATTATACAAAAATTTTAGAAAGTGATTTTATCAAAGACCATCGTGAGTATGGAAGTCAAATTGCATATCAAATCTTATTATCTATACTACGAGAAGATCAAAATTTTCATTATGAAAATATCAACTTTTTAAAGAAAGGAGACAATCTATCTATTGCTCCACCAATTGATTTTGAATTTTCTACACCATTCCTGTATCCTGAAAACGAAATACTAAGCGACTATTATCATTACTGCTATTGCAAACAACTTGGATTTCCAACAGAAAGAAGCAGTAAGGAAGAAACAGAAAGAGGTAATATGAGTGAAGTTGTAGAGTTTCTTTATCATCGATTTTCTTTTAAACCACCTTCGCTTCAAACGAGAAATATTTGTATGATCGTTAGAGAATATCCAGAAGTAGTAGAAAAATTCTTAGAAAATTTAGATAGAATGAATCAAAGTTTATTAGATATTCGTTTGTCGGATGCAGATGGATTTATTCAACCTTTCAGTAGCAATGCATGGGCAGAAACAAAACCAATCCAAATAGTTGACTTGCGAAAAGAAGAACTAAGAGATGAAGATATTGATTCTGGTGATGACTCTTTTTCACCGCGATATATAGTCGACTTACCGAGTACATTTGCTAAAATAGAGGAAAAGGTAGCAACTTTTAGTAAGCAGTACCAGACGTTATTGCAAGGCTATTTAGAAAAATACCGTGATGGTATTCAAGACTTGGAGAGTATTTCGCCAGAAGAATTTTTTACTAAGGCGAAAGTATTTGAAAAAACTTTAAACAAAAAACAATTTTAAGACTATTTTTTTGCATGAATGATTTTGTAAATTTGTTTTGCTTGCTCTATAAAAATTAAGATTCCAGCAAGAATGAAGAAAATTAAAATGATGATTGGCGGATAATTGCTTGGCGAATAATTTTGAAATGCGCGAATGATAGAAATACTGCCAGTTAAATAATAGATAAGTCCGAATCCCATTAAAAAGAAGAAAAGACCGACCACAATGTTCAATATATTTTTTGAAATCTTTGGGAATTTTCGATAATTGGAAACAAAAGCAAAACCGATAGCAAATGAAACAGTTAAGAAAATAAAGGAAACAAGTAGCAATAAAAAGTTTGAATTGTTTCCTTTTAAAACAGCACGATTTGGATGTGCTGGATCGAATAAAATGATTCGTGTACTTCCAATTTGCGGTACAAGATCAGTATTCCATTCCGCTTCTAGTAGATAAATTTTACCATCTACAGAATAAGAATAAAGCAAATTTGGCATAGATGTATTCTCATTGTATTGAGTTAACGTGCCAGTTGTTTCTTGAAAACCTTGCATTTGTTCAATATCATCTAAAACATCCGAAAGACCGTTTGCGAATAATAGAAGTCCAATTCCAAAAGTTACTCCAATTAATAGAAAAGTGCAAATGTTTGCAAGATTAAAATAAGATTGAATCCGAATTTTTTTAGAATATTTAGGTTGTCCAAATTTTCTCTTAATAATGAGAAAAGCAATAATAAAAAAGGGAATTGCAAATAATGATAAAAAGAAATTGTTATTTGAAATCGATACTGCGAACCAGACAATTAAAAATCCAACAACATACACCAACAAACTGATTGTAAATAGATTTTCAAAAAATCGAGCAATTTTTTCTTTTTCCAAAAATAAAGAAATTGTTTTTCCTAAAACAGAAATTCCACATATTAAGAAAGGTAAGAAAATAATGCACTCTATAACACTAGAAAAATGAAAAAACGTCCAGAATAAAATAAGATTAATAAAAATGCTAGGAATTAATTGAATAATAAACATCCATTTTAGTTTCATAAATTCACATCCTTATCTTATATTAGTATATCATATTTCGATACCTATCTCTTTTCAAAATAATTTTTATAGGGTATAATGAACTTGATAGGATAGTGAAGAGTTATGATGAGAATTTATAAAACAGATATTGAAACAGGAAAATTAAATTCATTAGAAAAATTAGAAGAAAATGCCTGGATTCACATGATTAACCCAAGCGAAGAAGAAATCAAAGAAATTACTTCTAAGACAGGAATCGATAAAAGTTTGTTTGTAAAATTGTTAGACGAAGAAGAATTGTCACGAATCGAAGTAGAAGGAGATGACACGTTAATCGTCGTTGATATTCCTGCTTTGGTCGATTCTTCACATAAGAATAAATATCGTACCTTACCACTTGGCATCATTCATACGACCAATTATATTGTAACCGTCATGTTAAAAGAAAATAAACTGTTCGATGATTTTGAAACAGGACATGTAAAAGATTTTTGTACAGAGAAGAAAACAAGATTCACAATACAACTGTTTTTACGGATTTCGCAAGGATATTTGCGAGCACTAAACGAAATGAACAAAGATATTCAACGGGAAGAAAGAATTCTAGCCCAAGCAACGAAAAATCAAGAATTACTTGAAATGTTGAACATCGAGAAAAGTTTGGTCTATTTCATGGGTGCGTTAAAGTATAATAAGAACACATTGGACAAGTTGGCCAAAGGTACGATTCTTCCATTTTATGAAGAGGATTTAGAACTGTTAGAAGATGCCATGATCGAATGTAACCAAGCAATCGAAATGGCGAATATTTATAAAGAAATCATGGCAAGTACGACCGAGACATATGCTAGTGTCATCTCAAATAATTTAAATGGACTGATGAAATTCTTGTCTGGAATTACGATTGTATTTTCGATTCCAACGATGATTGCATCTTTTATGGGCATGAACGTTCCGTTGGGAATTTTTTCAACGAATCCATTTGCATTTTGGATTTTAATTGTTATCTCTATTACCGTGGCATTATTAATTGCATATTGGTTAAAAAAGAAGAATATGTTATAATTTACAAATTTTAAAAAAGTCGTTATAATAAGAATAACGATTTGCTCATATGGCGGAATTGGTAGACGCGCTGGATTCAGGGTCTAGTGAAGAAATTCGTAAGAGTTCGACTCTCTTTATGAGCACCACAAAAAAATTAGTCGAACAAATCGACTTTCAATAAACATTCAGTCTGAGATAGGACTGATTTTTTGTATAAAAAACGATAGGAAGTGATATGTTTGGAAAAATCAACGGATAAATATTTAATAAACAGGTTAGAAGATGGAAATCATTTAAATATTGTACTATTATCACATAATGCATACTGGCCTGAAATTCAAAAATTAGATAATCATTTTGAAAATTGCAATGTTACAGTTTTTGGAAGTTCTACTTCTTACATAAGAATAGCAGATAATCAAAAACGTGAGAAAATTGAAAATGGTGATTTAATTATTTTTTATAGTTCGGGATTTTATAATGAAAAGGGATTTACCGAATTAAAAGATATTGCATTTAGAATATCAAACAATAAAAATAAAAGAGTTAGTATCGGTTATTTATATTGTATTCCAGTTGAACAAAGATTAGATGAGAACATATCGAGAAAAATTAAAATTGTTAGTTTTAAAAATGGCGAAGAAGTGACGGAAGAAGTATATCCAACTCCATATTTTTCAGCCTATGATTTAGCGGAACTTACCTTAGCCATGGCTGATAGTTATGATAATGTGAAACAGCGGAAGTTAGAAAAAAAGTTGTAGAGTTTTATTCTACTCACCGGCAATTTTGATACTGTGTCAAAATGCCTAAGGGTTAAATTTTTTTTAAGAGATTTTAAACAAAATTCGACCTTTACTTACTATCTTTTCCAAAAACAAATCTTTTTTTTTACCTCGTTTTATGATATGATTAACATAAGAATAGAGGGATAAGATGAAAGAAGAAGCAATGAAAGAATTAGAACCGAAAAAAAATGGCGGTGCTGGATTAGACCCGAAAGTCTTACTAGCGTTACTTGCCATTCTATTTTTGTTAATCATGATTGGACTACCGCCGATTTTAAGAATTATGGATTCATCGGAGGAGGAAGCACCTGTTGTTACACCGACACCAACACCTACGAATGAACCATCTTTGCCAATTGAAACCGATGCTCCTACGAATGTCACCGGAAGTGGCATGTTGACATGTACGTTCTACACCGAACAAAATAGTATCTCTACAACGGATGAAATCGATTTTTATTACAATCGTGCTAGAGTGTATGCCGTAGAGCAAAACACAAATTACCGTATTATCAATAATGGAAACGCAAATCTATTAGATAGTATCCGTTCAGATTGTGATACGAAGTATGCTTCTTATAGTGATTTTGAAGGAGTTGACATCATCTGTGATGGTAGTGAGATGAATGCACTTCACGTTAACTTAGTTGTTTCTTTTGATGACTTCTTTGAAGAAGATTTAGCCGCTCATGATCCACCAATCGTGTTAGAGTTTTCTTCTGGTGCAGATATTAACGATGTCATTATCGACTATACGGGCAAAGGTTATACTTGTGTTTTAGGATAGTTTGAAGTTTGCATCACACCTCGTACGGTATGATACGAATAGGTAAGTAAGATGACACCGGCACATAAATCTGGGAAAAACAGAAACGAGTCGATTCGCCGAATGACTTCTAAATATTCAATCTCACTTAACATGATGAAATTGGGAAGGGGATAGAAAGAACTCAAAGTCATCCCAAGTGTAAAAAATACAAATAACGTTGTAATCAAGTGAAGAAGAGATGCACTCACATATGCCGTGATGTTGCGCTCTTCTTTTTTTAATAGCAACATAGGAAGGGTACTCATCAAAAAGTAAAGAATACTTCCGAAAAGAATGGAATCCGTTCGAAATCCACTTAAGAATTCAATATGAATATTAGGAACCAATCCAATCCAAGTGATAACGGTCAAAATAAGAGTTACCAAAAATAAAGAACCTGCAAAGTATCCGCTTTGTTCATGACTGGATTTACTAAAATAAAAAGTAGCAACTAAGATGATAGCAAGTAAGATAACCATGGAAGTATCCTTACTTATCGATAGATGCAAGGTAAATGCAAATAAAATGGTTCCGACAAGAGCCAAGAGAAATCCCAATATCTGTTGCATCATTTGCGGTAACGTTGGTAGCGTTTTTAAAAATAAAATGCCAAAGATAGTGCCGATGACAATATCTATAATTGCCATACTAGAATCTAGTTGAATGAGCAAAGAAAGACCTAGGAGAGAAAAAAGAGATCTGCTAAGAAAAAAAGATAAACTAAAATTCGCGAGTTTGTAATTCATCTAACAACACTCCTTCTATCGTTGGAATATATAAATATTGATCGTCAAAATAGGAAACTAAAATATTTTTCATCGTATAATGCATATCCTTTAACTTTTTTACGATGGCAACTGAAGTATCTTGATTGTATAAAAGTTCTGTGATATCGGCATCTTTCACCAATCCAACATAAAAGTTTAAACGAACGAATCGGTTCATAACTGGCTCTACTAACTGGGAAAAATTCTGAGTCATTTCATCGTCTAGTAACAACAGTTCCAATTGATCGAAACTGACGTGCTGGTAATGTTCGCTCAAGAAAGAATTTAACATCTCTCCGACATCATGCCCTTCTAAAACGATACTTTGAATCTGGTAGGTAGAAGTATCGAGTCCTTTTTCAGGAACAATTGTATTGAGTATCATTTCCACATGACCGTCATTTTCACTGATTCCAATCGTCTTCACAAACGTAACGTCGTTAATGTCGGCACGATTCAAAGAAAAAAACGCAAAGATTAAGATAATCAGAAATAAAATTCTTTTCATGAACTTCGCCTCCTGTTTTTCTTAGCAAGTAAAGAGTTGCGATATCGGAATCGACTCGTGACTTCCTCCTTTTTAAGTGGCACGATTGGATAAAAGTAGGGAAGCGAGAAGACAGTCGTCACAGAAATTTGATACATCAGTAAAACGAATCCCATGAAGACACCAAATAGACCGAACAATGCTCCTAAAAGAAGTAAAATCATCCGATAAGTACGAATCAAATAGTTGAAATCCGTGCTAGGAAATATGAGTCCAGCGATAATGGAAATTGCGATGACGATGATCATGATTGGAGAAATGATGCCAGCCGAAACCGCTGCACTTCCTAAAATGATTCCGCCTAAAATCGATATGGAATTTCCGAGCGACGAGCGAATATCACTTTCTCTTAATATTTCAAAAGATAGAATCAATAGCAGTGCTTCGATAAAAGCAGGAAACGGTACATTGACTCGTTGGGCATAAAAAATAATTAAGAGTGGCAAGTTTAAACTGTCGTAGTTGTGCGTTGTTACGGCAACAAAAATACCGGGTAAAAAGATGGCTAAGAAAAAGGCAATGCCGCGAATGATGCGATTGAATAGAGTGAATGCGAAATGTTGGTAATAATCGTCAGACGTTTTGAAGAAATCTGGGAAAAACATAGGCATTAGAAGCACGTACGGACTCCCGTTTAATAACACGACAATTTTTCCTTCGCTTAAAGCTTCGACAACTTTATCAGGACGTTCAGTCGCATACATCGTAGGCATTCCACTCTCACGGAGTAGAACTTTTAGTTGATTGTTATCACTCACAAAATCGATATCGATGGCATTTAGTTTTTGAACGAGTCTTTGCACAAGTTTTGAATTAGCAATCGATTCCATATAACAATAACTGAGTTTTGTCTTACTATTTCGACCAATCAAAAAAGACTTAACTCGTAAATCAGGAACAGGTAAGCGTTTTCTAATGAGACCGATGTTTTTCTCTATGTTTTCGGTAAATGCATCCTTTGGCCCTTCTAGAACCTTTTCGTTTTGGGAAGGCTGTACACCACTATCTAACATGGCCCGTGTTTCGATGGCAATTACAAAATTAGTACCAAAAATAATGACGAATCCATTGAGTAAATAGAAAGGCACATCTTTTAATTTGATTTCTTTCACGTTGAGACCAGGTACTACTTGCATAAAAAATGCTTTTTCATCTGGAATTGGCACGTGTAAAAAAGAGGCTTTCGCCGTAGCATCTAAAAGATAGCGATTGACTAAGTCACTACTGACGACTGTTTCACAATACAAAAGAGTGACGCAACTTTCGTACAACGCCACTTCTTTGGTAATGATATCATCCGAATTTCCAAGTTGTTTTAAGATGTCTGGAATTTTCTCTTTCATAGACTTCACCATTATTAGAGTGTACAAAAAAACTTTAATTATGTGAAACTTTAAGATATAATGATAATAGAAAGAATGATGCATATGAAAAAAAGTATTGAGGAAGTAAAGTGTAGTAAATTAGATCATTTTGGGAGAGGAATTGCCAAAGTAAATAACAAAGTGATGTTTGTTCATGGACTATTGCCAAAAGAATCGGCAGATGTAACGGTCATCCGTGAAAACAGTAAGTATATAGAGGCAGAAGTGTCTGAATTTGCATCGAAGTCTCTATCACGGCAAGATCCACCATGTCCTTATTATGGTATTTGTGGTGGTTGTCAGTTAATGCACATGACGGAGTCTTTGCAAAAAGAATTCAAAGAGTCTAAAGTGAAGGACCTATTAGCAAAATTTGCAAATTATCATGGTCCGATTGAGGAAATGTTAACGGGACCATCTTACGAGTATCGCAATAAAATTACATTTCATGTCAAAAATAAAAAGATGGGACTTTATGAAGCACTTAGTAACGATATTGTAGAAATCGATTCTTGTCTTTTATTGAATCCTGTTCTAAATCAAGTGATTCCAATTCTAAAAGAGTACTTCCATACTCATGAAGCGAATATTACAAAAGTAGTGTTACGCCATACCGATCAAGGTATTTTATTAGGAACGGATCATAAAGAAGAGTTATCCACTCTTCCTTTACCGGAAGGAGTGGAACTATGCGACTTAGAAGAAAAGACAAATCATACCATCACGATTGGCACATTTCAGTTTCACGCATCGATTGCATCTTTTTTCCAAATAAATGAAAAAATGATTCCAACGTTGTATCAGCAAGTGATCGATACTTGCAAAAAAGAAAAACCAGACAAAGTACTCGATTTGTATTGCGGAACTGGTACCATTGGAATTATGGTAAGTCCGTATGCCAAAGAAGTATTGGGTATCGAACTTTGTAAAGAAGCGGTAGAAGATGCTAGAAGGAATGCCCAGTTAAATCGCATCGACAATATTTCTTTTATAGAAGGAAAAGTAGAAGAAAACTTAGAAAACCTAAAGGATGCGGATTTGGTTATCCTAGATCCGCCACGAGCAGGTATCATGCGTCAAGGAATCGATGATTTACTAAAAATTGGTGCCAAGACACTCGTCTATGTATCGTGTGACCCGGCGACACTGGCAAGAGATATTTCTCTTTTGAGTAGCAAGTATGAAATAGAGAAGGTGACTCCTGTCGATATGTTTCCAAATACGTATCACGTTGAATGTGTGTGCTTGTTAAAACTGCGTTAAACCCTTATAAAATAAGGGAAAATCAACTATACATAGGGTATTAAAAAAAGTCAAAAAAATAGTTAAAAATAGCAAAATTTTATAAAAAAACACCAAAAAAATAAGATAGGTTGTTTTAGTAGTATATGTTTCCACATACAAGGTCTAGTGGTATTGGTTGATTAGTTGAATTATTAATGAAAGAAGCTGGTGTTTATGAAATATAGAAAAGCTATAAGTAACGATATTAATTATATAGCACAACTTGTTACTGATTTACTCGGAACTTGTAATATTGAATCTGAAAAGCCAATATTAGAAAGTAATATTGAAGAAATATCTAAAGATATAAATAATTATTATGTCTGTATTATTGATGATAAAATAGTAGGAGCTTGCGGAATAAGCGATGTTTTAGAGTGTGATAAATATAGTTTGAATTTAAAGAATGTCAAGGAAATTTTATATTTAGTTGTCAATAAAGAATATCAAGGTAGAGGAATTGGAACAAACTTATTAAAATTATGCAGTAATAATAATGAATATGATATAATTTATGAAGCATGGGGAGATAACGGGAGATATGTAAATTCTAGATTTATTTTAGAAAAGTGTGGATATGAAATAATTAAAGATTTAGGTAATGATTATTATAAGAAAAATAATTATTGTTATAAATGTATAAACAGGGATAACAATTGTAATGAATGTATTGCTCAAATTTGGATTAAACAAAAATATACATAAAATGCTTTTTAGTTTGTTTAATAGATATATATGTTATTTTATTGTATTATATTGCTATGTTATATTATGAATTAGTCACTCACACCAATACATATCAAAACCAACTAGTCATAATATACAAACAAGGCACGTCGAGTGTGTTTGCGTATTAAAAAGGAAAGGTAAGTAAAAATAGGTGTGGATAAAAAAGAACAAATTACAACAAATATCATGCAATTAGCAGAAACTTTAAATGCTCGTTATGGCAATATCATTCCTAAAGAAAAAGTAGGAGAAGCCATCGAAAGATTCTCGGGTTCTGAGGAAGACTATGACATAATCATGTCCAAAGTCAGTCAGTTAGCAATGAACTATGTAGTGAATTATCAAAAAAATCAAGTCTTAACAAACGATTTGCCTAAGGAAGAGGGAAGAGATAGCCAAACGTTTGCAGGAATTAGAAATGTTTATCAAAAAGTCCAACAACTGCTAGCATCAAATGAAACGAAAGTGTTTCTATCGGGTGGCGTCGTACCATATTTGCTGCTAAATCAAGACTCCAATCGTCTTCATGATGATATGGATACCGTTGCTAGAATGGAAGATATGACAAAACTACGACTTTTATTTCAACAGGCTGGGTGGTATGATCCTAGTTGGGATAGTTTAAATATTGCCCAAGATGGCCAAGATTATGGGTTTGAAGTAAAGATAGATGGTGTTCCTGTTGGAATCTATCCGTTCACGTATGAAGATGGACTTTTGACACAATATACATACGATCCTTACAATACAGCCTGTAAAATAAAAGAAATGCCTCTGCATGAATTATCGGATTATGTGACGACATACCCAAGTAAAGATGGCAAAGTGTATGATATGATGAGTTTAGAATACATTAAAAAAAGTAAAGAAAAGGTAAATCGACAAAAAGATATTCAAGATGTCGTGAAAATAGAGGAAACGGGCTTGTTGCGAAAAGAAGTGGAAGACCGAATTTTTCCACCGAGAGAGATACAAAATAAGAAAGCCCAATCTTTGAATACAGAAAAGACAATGGGAAATGCTACGATACCAGCATTACTCAGTGCCATGGTTGTAGGTTCTTTCATTTTACTCGGGACAGTATTGTTCTTTTTTTAAAATATATCTAGATTAGTGTGAAAAGATCACACTTTTTCTTTTGTAAAAGGAAACATTTATAGACAAATATGATATACTAAAAAGCAGAAAGGGTGGTAGCATGAACAGTCTATTTGATAATGGTGAAGAACATGTAGAATTCAAACCGCTAGCTGATCGAATGCGTCCAACTACACTAGAAGATTTCTTCGGTCAAGAAGAGATTGTCGGACCAGATTCGCCAATTAGAAAGATGATTGAAACCGATACGATTACATCGATGATTTTCTGGGGACCTCCCGGTGTTGGTAAAACGACATTAGCAAAGATTATTGCGGGTCAAACGCATTCTTTATTCTATGAGTTATCTGCTGTAACAGCAGGTGTGAAAGAAATCAAAGAACTGATTGAAATATCGAAGTTTAACAAAAGTAATGGCAAACGAACCATCGTCTTTGTAGATGAAATTCACAGGTTCAATAAAAGTCAGCAAGATGCCTTTTTACCATACGTTGAAAACGGTAATATTATTCTAATTGGTGCGACGACTGAAAACCCTTCGTTTGAAGTGAATTCCGCATTACTTTCGCGTGCCAAAGTATATGTCTTAAAAAGTTTATCGAAAGAAGATATCATCGGCATCTTAAAACGTGCCTTAGATAAGACGGAAGAATATCAAAATGTGCAAATTGAAGAAGATTGTTTCGACATCATCGCAAACGTAAGTAATGGCGATGCTAGAACTGCTCTCAATACATTAGAAACCGTCATCAACATTACCAAATTAAAGAAAAATAAAAAAGTGATTACTAAGCAGGACTTAGAACATGCACTGCAGAGCAAAGTGTTCTTGTATGATAAAAAAGGCGAAGAACACTATAACTTAATTTCTGCTCTTCATAAATCGATGCGCAATAGTGATCCGGATGCAGCACTTTACTATTTGGCTAGAATGTTAGAAGCAGGCGAAGATCCTCTCTATGTAGCGAGAAGATTGATTCGTTTTTCATCGGAGGATATCGGTCTTGCCAATCCAAACGCACTGCTGCAAGCGACTGCCACGTACAATGCTTGTCACGATAACGGCATGCCAGAATGTAACGTCAATCTTGCCCAAGCAGTCGTTTACTTAAGTCTAAGCCCCAAATCCAATTCTCTATATACTGGTTATATGAAAGCAGCATCCGTTGCCAAAGTGACAATGCAAGAAACCGTTCCTCTTCATCTTAGAAACGCCGTTACCAAACTAGATAGTGAACTAGGAAATGGCAAAGGATACCAATATGCACATGATTATGAAAATAAAATTACCAACATGCAATGCTTACCAGATTCCATTAAAAACGAAACATTTTATCATCCGACCAATTCTGGTCATGAAAAACAATATGCAGAAATACTGAAACGAATTGAAAATATAAAGAAGAATATGAATTCATAAAAAGGAGAAAAATATGAACGAAAAAAACAAAAACATCACATCTGGATTCGATGCCATTACAGCAGAATGTGAACGCATCTATCCAACTCAAAAAAATCCCATTCATTACGGAACGATAATCGGTTGGCGTGTCGGAGGAGGCGATCCGTTAGATGGTATCAGTATCTACGATGCCGGCGATGCTTGGCACTTTGTCACATACGGTTTAACGGAATTATACGAAAAAGAGTCCGATAACAAAGAAATCAGTGGGTATGGAATGGAGTTTACATTTAAACTGAAAAAAGATGACTATGAAAATACAGAAGCAGAGCAAAAATGCATCTGTGGAATTTTACAAAGTTTAGCTAGAATGACTTTTGAATATGGCGAACTGTTTCGTTCATACGAGTATATCTATACTGGTCAAACGACTGGCATCGATTCTAAAGCCAAATCAAATATCACTGGTTTTATTACGATTCCGGATACATCTTTAAATCCAATTTTCACTCCGAACGGAAAGGTGGAATTTGTCGAATTGATCGGTGTCACGAACGACGAATTGTTGGCAATCCAAAACAAACAGATCAGAGTCAAAGAATTGTATGAGAAACTAGGTAGTGACATTACAGATTACAACCGTAACTCTGTAATATAAGTTATCAATAGAAAGGATAAACCTATATGAAGAAGTTAATTTGGTGTTTTCTACTTGCCATTGCGTGTTTAATCGTTGTCGGATGTGGAAATACTTCTCAAGATCAGAGTACGGAAGATATACCAGAACCTAGTAACGAATACGGTACGGTAGAGAATGAAAGTGTTGAAACACTCGTTGCAAAATTTAACACGCAAGTATTAGAAAATGGTTCTTTAAATCCGGCTTCAAATGATTATCGCACAACGAGTGAGCAACGTTATTGGTATGGTTTAATCACAGGAATTTATTTGATTGCTGTACCGGAAGAGTTCCAAAATGATTCCCAAAACGAAATCGTAGACTATATGGTTTTATATGTCGAAAAAGGTAATGAGAACGAAGCAATGGTACCAGACTATTTAAAGGCATTAATCCAAGCAAACAACGATACCATTACCGATGACGAAGTAGAGAAGTTACTAACAGAAGCAAAAGAAAAATCTTCTACAGGTGAGACATCCAATAACGGAAAAGGTATTTCAATTGGCTACATAGAAAACGATGATAATTATCAATATCAAGTAATCAGGCTGTATGAGAAATAAAAAAAGTAAGTAGTAGGTAAATGACAATGCGAAATCTATCAGATAATTTTCAAAATCGAACCATTCAATGGAACAAATTATTAGAATACGGATTCATCCAAAAAGAAGATTGCTATTATTTAGAAAGACCAATCGTGGATGGATTATTTCAAATCGTAATGGTAATAGGTCCAGCAACTCAAACATCAAAAGTAATCGATTTATCGACAGAAGAGGAGTATGTCTTAGTAGATGTTCCATCTTCTTCTGGAAACTTCGTTGGAAAAGTAAAAGAAGAATATGAAACAGAAATTCATAACGTCATTCAAAATTGTACGACACCGAATGTATTTCAAGAAGCACAATCTCAAAAAATCATTCGCTATATCAAAGAAAAATATGGCGATGACTTAGAATTTCTATGGGAAAAATCGAACAATGCCATTTGGCGAAATAAAGAAAATAGGAAATGGTATGGAGCATTGCTGACGATTTCAGAAGATAAGTTGGGACTAGAATCTACTCGTCAGATAGAAATTATCGACTTACGATACGAGAAAGAACACATTGCTGAAATCATCGATAACGAAAAAGTTTTTCCGGGTTATCACATGAATAAAAAAAGTTGGATTACTTTGAAATTGGATGGCAGTGTCGAAGATGATGAAATTTATCGTCTAATCGATCATAGTTATTTATTATCAAAAAAGAAATGATAGAAAGAAGGAATTTGGATGATGTACCGTAAAACGTATTCTTCTCCGATTGGATTATTAGAGATGGAAAGCGATGGGACATATCTGACCGGTCTATGGTTTGGAAAATCTCAGAGTAGCACCAACCATGATACGGATTGGATAGAAAAAGATCTTCCAATTTTTGAATCGACTTCTCATTGGCTAGATATCTACTTTGCAGGAAAGATTCCAGATTTTACACCCAAGTATAAAGTTCTAAATGCGACACCATTTCGGAAACAAGTAATCGATATCATCTGTCGTATCCCATATGGAAAAGTAGTCACGTACAAGGACATTGCTGACCAAATCGCTCGTTCAAGAGGATTGCAACGAATGTCTGCTCAGGCGGTCGGTGGTGCTGTCGGTTGGAATCCAATCTGCATCATTATTCCATGTCACCGCGTAGTAGGTTCGACTGGTAATTTGACAGGTTACGCCGGAGGTATTGCCAAGAAAGTTCGGTTGTTAGAAATCGAAAACCATCTGGTGAGTGAGTTCAAAATAAAAAAGAATGAAGAGAAATCCTACCTCATATAATAAAGCAATCAGTCTAGAAGCGTGGTGGGATTTTTTGACTCAAAAGATATGGTCAGCACTAAAAAATATTTGGATTCGAATATTTCGAGGAAGTTTTATTTTACTAATTTTATACACGTTGATGTATCTTTTAGCAGTGGCATCGTACTTAATCTGAAAGAAAATAGGAATTCTGTTTGAAAAATACGACAAAATGCGTTATGATGAAAAAGAAGAGAAAGGAGTTCCTATGTTTAGAGATATTTTGTATAGTATTTGTAATTCTCAAGTCAAACAAATTGAAAAACGTCAAAAGGACCTAGCCTTAGACACAGAAGCAGTAATTCTATCCCGTAACCAACCTTATAAAGAAAAATATAGTCCCTCTCATTTATACGATGTATATCAACCTCGTGCAATTGAAGATCCGTTCCAATTACCTTTGATTATTACGATTCATGGTGGTGCGTTTATCGTCGGCGACAAAAAATATCATCGCTATTATTCTGGTTTTATTGCCGTTCAAAATTATCAAATTGCGCCAATTAACTTTCGTGTGATTTCAGAAGAAGTCAATTTAAAAGAGGAGATTCAAGATATTTTTGATGCCATCAACGACGTTGTTAAAGTTTTCAAAGGATTTCCTAGACTTTACATCATGGGTGAATCGGCAGGTGCCATGCTTGCTATCTTAGTATGCGCCATTTGGAATGATCCAAAATTGCAAAAAAAGTTTGGTGTAAAAGTTCCAGATTATAAATTGAATGGTTTGGCTTTAATCGCATGCCCTTATAATCATCAATTGTATCCAAAGTTTATGGCCCCAATCAATTATAGTAGCAACAAGATGTTATTTGCTAGATGTCCAGAACTAAAAGAACTAGTAGATGCTAAGAAGTTGTGGAACGAAAATATGCCGCCCGTTTTTATTACCGATTACGACAAAGATATTTTCTATAAACGCCAACTTGATTTTGAAGAATTCTTAAAGAGTCGCAATCATCCATATCGGAGTATGTATGTAAATCATAAAGATGTAGAAGAAAAGTTGTTCCATACGTTTAATGTGATTCGACCAGATTACGAAATCAGTAAAAAAATCAATTTGGAAATGATTGCTTATTTTAATGAATTAGCAGAGAAAGAAAAAAAGGCAAAGAAATCTAAAAAATAAAAGTGCGGATTTAACTCCGTACTTTTTTATGCTCTGCCCAATAGAAATGGTTGACATATATACAAAAGAACAAAAATATGATATAATAAGCGCTACAAAAAGGGTGATAATATGAATACCATTCATGAATACGTGAAACAATATGGAAGGTTTACATTTCAAGAAAGTCCATTCAATGAAGTCGATAATGCCGTGTTCTCTTCACTTGCTTATCTTGATTTTTCAGACTGTATCGACGGCGAAGAAGAAATTACAATTCGGTTTTTAGCGCGAAGATACTTTAAAAAGAATAATACCCAAAAGATTCGTAAAAATCCACATTCCATTCGGCAGATGATTGAAACATTCTTTCTTTGTTCTACTGTTCGTAGATATCAAGATATTATCGTTCATCACTTTCGTCATATAATAAATGAGACGACACAGTTTCAAGCCCTTTGTTTTACGATATCGAAAGGAACGATGTTTGTTGCATTTGAAGGAACGGATGACTCGATGGTCGGTTGGCATGAAGACTTCGATATGATGCATACGTTTCCAATTCCAAGTCAAAAATTAGCCATGGAGTATTTAAACCAAGTAATTACTAGAAAGTACCATCGTGTATATGTGGGAGGACACTCCAAGGGTGGTAACTTAGCAATGACTGCCTGCATGTATTTACCATTTTGGAAACAGCATAAAGTAAAACAAATTTACAACAACGATGGACCTGGCTTTCGAAAAGAAGAATACGAATCGAAAGAGTTTAAACGCATTGAAAAGAAACTTCACGTCATCATTCCAGAGTCGAGTGTAATAGGTCTATTGTTTTATCACAAGAAAGATTTTCAAGTAGTGAAGAGCTTAGGCCGTGGCATCTACCAACACGATTTGAGCAATTGGCTATGTTATGGTGCTTATTTCACACCGGGAACTTTGACCGATGAAGCAAAAAGTCAGGCCAGAAGATTTTCCATCTGCTTTCAAAAGTATAGTTACGCTAAGAAAAAAGAATTCGTGAACATTTTATTTTCGTTATTTAAAGAGTGCAACATGACGGTATTTAGTGAAGTGACCAATCCTAAAATTTCAAAATTAATTCGTTTAATTCATGCCAGTAGAAAATTAGACAAAGAGTCGAAAGAGTTATTAATCGATATGTTTAGTATCGTTTTAAATAATAAAGTGGCTTCCAAAAATGAAACGATAGCATCATGACGTTAGGGAGGAATCATTTTATACAAGCATATGATTCTTATCGACATACAAAGAAAGATATGAATAAAAAGATGGCAAAAAAGAAAACCCTATGATAAAATGAAATGGTAGGGTGATGACATGAAAAACAGTTTATTTTATTTAAAGAAAGTAGAAGAGTTGTATCAAATTATAAGTAGTAAAAGAGAAGGATTGAGTAGTGAAGAAGCAAAACAAAGATTAGCACAATTTGGTAAAAATGTCCTTCCCAAAGCAAAGAAAGAATCCGTTGTCGTAATGTTTTTAAAAGAGTTTATCGAGCCCATTACTTTCATCATGTTGGTGGCAGCGGTTCTTTCTTTTTTGGTTGGAGAAGCAGTCGATGCCATCGTCATTTTGTTTATTATTTTATGTGATGCCATTCTAGGAACGGTGCAAGAATGGAAGGCGAACAAGAGTGCCGAAAGTCTTGCCAGTATGATAAAAACGTACGTAAAAGTATTACGGGATGGGAAAGAAGTAGAAATCGAGTCTGCAGACGTTGCCGTAGGTGATATTTTATTTTTGGAGTCCGGTGATAAAGTTCCGGCCGATGCTAGAATCATCGAATCTGTCAATTTGATGATTAATGAATCCATTTTGACAGGAGAAAGTGTCGCTGCTGAAAAAAGTCATGCCGATATTGCGAAAGAAAATCTTTCTCTATCGGAAATGAGGAACATGGCTTTTGCCGGAACGACCGTTACCAAAGGAAGAGCAACTTGTTTGGTCGTTGCGACAGGAATTCGTACCGAAGTTGGTAAAATTGCAACGAACGTGTTACACGGTAAAAAAGAAAAATCTCCTCTTACGATTCGGATGGATCAATTCTCGAAACAAATCTGTATTTTGGTATTGTGTATTGCTGCCGTTTTATTGATTTTACTATTAAGCAAAGGCTTGCCAATCCAAGAAATTTTATTATCCGTCATTGCACTTTCTGTTTCTGCTATGCCCGAAGGACTTCCGTTTGCATTGACATTGGCACTTACCATCGGTTCGATTCGAATGGCCAAACAAAACGTCATTGTCAAGAAATTGAATGCCGTCGAGTCTCTCGGAAGTTGTACGGTAATTGCAACCGATAAAACAGGTACGTTAACTGTAAATGAACAAACGTTAAAGAAAGTTGTCTTGCCATCTGGAGAGTCATTTGCCATATCGGGAACAGGATATAACGATGATGGCGGTTTAGACGATGAAAAATATTTAGAAGATGCCAAACGAATTGCCATGCTAGGGTATTTAAATAATGAAGCAACCTTAGAACAAAAAGATGGTAAATGGACGAGTATCGGTGACTCGATCGACATCGCTTTCTTAGCATTTGCTAAAAAGGTAAAAGTAGATGGCTCTAATATTCAAAAAGTGGCTAGTATTCCGTACGAATCTGAAAACAAATACTCTGCTGTCTATTACCGCGATGGGGAAGAAATTCATTGTACAGCCAAAGGTTCTGTCGAAACGATTCTATCCTTCAGCAGCACGATGGGAACTAATAAGGCACCACTAAATAAAGAAAAGATTCTAGCCCAAAACGAAGAATTAGCAGCTGCTGGATACCGGGTTATGGCTTTGGCCGATGGAATTGTCACATCCTTTACAGAAAAAGATTTCTATACCAAAGAAGATTTACCAAAGATGAACTTTTTAGGTCTTACCGCTTTCATCGATCCAATTCGAAAAGATGCCAAAGAAGCGATTGCACAATGTCGCGAAGCAGGTATTCGCGTGTTGATGATTACGGGTGATCATCCACTAACAGCACTTTCGATTGGGAAAGAATTGAGTCTAGCGAAAACGAATGATGACGTTACAACTTACGAAGAAATTGAAAATGAATTAGCCAAAGGCGATGCATCCTTCCGTGAGTTTGTAAAGAGAAAAAATATTTTCTCCAAAACGACACCAATTCAAAAATTAAAAATTGTCAATGCATTAAAAGCAAACGGCGAGTTTGTAGCAGTGACAGGTGATGGTGTAAACGATGCTCCAGCCATTCAAGCCGCTAACATCGGTATCTCAATGGGATCTGGAACAGACGTCAGTAAAGAAACCGGTACGATGATTTTGATGGATGACCGTTTTTCTTCCATCGTCGCTGGTATCGAAGAAGGAAGATGTGCCTATAGTAACATCCGCAAAGTAATCTTCTTCTTAATCAGTTGTGGAGTTGCTGAAATTTTATTTGTCGTGTTATCGACTATCTTTAACTTTCCAATGCCACTGTTAGCAATCCAACTCCTTTGGGTCAATTTGGTAACAGATGGTTTGCAAGATATTGCCCTATCTTATGAAAAAACCGAAAAGAGTATTATGAAACGACCGCCTAGAAATCCAAAAGATCCGTTATTAGATAAAACGTTAAAAAGCGAAATCATTTTCTCTGGAATTTTCATCGGCCTAGCCGTCTTTGCTCTTTGGGTAGTGTTACTAGATGTGTTCCACGTCGAAGAATCTCTAGCAAGAGGATACACGATGGCATTCATGGTATTCTTACAAAATATGCACGCCTTGAATTGCCGTAGTGAAGAGAGGTCTGTTTTCCGAATGTCGTTAACATCCAATCCGTTGATGATTGCCAGCGTTTTAATTTCAACAGTGTTACAGATCATCGTCATGGAAGTGGACTTCTTCAATCATTTCTTAAAGACAAGTTCTATCCCGCCACTTCATGTCGTAATTGTCTTCGCATTATCGCTATCTGTCATTGTAGCAGTAGAAGCATTTAAATGGGTTAGAAGACGAAGAAACGCACGTTTACAAAAACAAGAAAATATGGTTTAATGAATAGTATAAAAGAGGTGTAAATATGGCAAAAAAAGCACAGAAGAGTGAACTTCCTTCTATCGTCGTTTCATTGATTTTATTTGTCATCGGCTTGTTGCTGCTATTATATTCAGATACGATTATCAAGATGGTTTCCATCGTATTGGGAATCGTTTTGATTGTAGCAGGCATCGTGATGATTGTTCGCTATTTTAAAGAAGAAAATAGAACCCTGTTGACAGGCTTTAATTTTGGTTACGGTGTCATTTCGATGATTGCTGGTTCAGCTTTGATTTTAAATCCGACGATTGTGGGAAGTCTCTTACCATTTGTAATTGGTATTTGGGTAATCATCAGTAGTATCATGCGTCTAGAAGGAGTATTTTACTTAAAACAGACGGGTAGTGATAAATGGATTACGCCACTAATTTTAGCTATTATCAGTTTGATTTGTGGAATTCTTTGTGTATTTGGTCCATTCTTAGTTGCTAGTATTATCGTTCAATTCATCGGTATTATCGTGATGATTTATGCCGTTGTCGATATCATTAATGGCATCTCCGTTGGACAGGCAATGCCTTCTGAAAAGAATGCCAAGACAAAAGACAAAGACGATATTCCAGATGCTTTGGTAGAAGAAATAAAACCTAAGAAAAAGAAAGGAAAGAAAGCAAAAGATGACGAAGAGTAAATTTTCAAACGAAGAAAAAGAAAGACGTTATAAGATTCGGAAAGTATTGCGCGTGCTAATCATGATTGCAGCAACTGCAACAATCGTATTAGCAGTTCTTTGCTTAGCAATTAAACTATCTTTTGTTTATCCTTTGGCTACATATGTTGTTACTGCTATTTTAACGTATGTTAGAAATCGATATGACTTTCATGATGTAGAAGAAAATATTACGTTACAAAAGAAGGCAGATGAAGGAATAAAAACAAAAACAACTTCAAAAGAAAAAACAAAATCAAAAAAGAAAAAAACATCAAAAAATGGATAATTTTTAAAGCAATTGAAAAACCCAACTTCATAAAAAGAAGCTGGGTTTTTATAATGCGACTATTTTTTATGAAATTATAATAAAAGCAATTCTATCCTTGAAATTCAAAAAAATTGGGAATAAAGCTTTCAGATGCCGTACCGCCTTCTTGCATAAAGGCATTGGTAATTCCTAAATCTACAGCAAAGTTGATTAACTCATCGTATTCTTCATCCGTCACTGTTTGATTAAGTTCTGGAAATGGTAAGGTTCGGATGACGGTATATTGATTCATAATACTGATATAGATGTCATCATGATACGTTTCATATAGATATTGAATGATTTTCTTAGAGTCATCTAAATGTGTTGGTAAGAGTAAGTGCCTTACGATGACACCTTTTGTGATAAGACCATTTTCATCAAATTGACAAGGCCCAACTTGACGGAACATCTCTCGGATTGCTCTCGTAGCAGTAGTAAAATAATGAGGTGCTTTGGAGTAAGCAATTGCTAAATCATCATTGCAGTATTTCAAGTCAGGTAAATATACGTCGACAATATCTTCTAACTCTTTTAATGCTTCCACACTTTCATAACCAGAACTGTTGTATACGATTGGGACTTTTAATCCTTTTTCTTTTGCTAACAGGATTCCTTCTTTAATCAAAGGAATATAGTGTGTTGGTGTTACTAAATTGATATTGTTAGCACCTTGCTTTTGTAAATCCAAACAAAGTTCTACGAAACGATCTATTGAAATCTCTTTTCCTTTGCCACCAGTACTGATTTCATAATTTTGACAGTAGACACACTTTAAATTGCATCCTGAAAAGAAAATCGTTCCGGAACCCTTATCTCCCGAAATGGGAGGTTCTTCCCAAAAGTGTAAAGCAGCTCGTGCTACTTTTAAACTTTTCCCAGTTCCACAAAAACCAAGATGTCCCATATTGCGATTGATTTTGCAATTTCTAGGACAAATTTGACAACATTCAAACTCTTTTGTCATACAAATCACCACTCAGTATTATACTACATTTCTCTTTCTTTTTTGAAGAATTTAATATATAATAAAAATAGAAAGGATAAAGGATGATATGGAAAAAGTATTGAACAAATTAATGATTGGTTCCATTATTATGTCAGCAGTTTTGGCACTTTTAGGAATCGTTCTGTTAGTAGTTCCAGATATTTCATGGATGGTAATTAGCTATACGTTAGCAACACTACTAATTGTGGGAGGAATTTATTTGTTGTTCTTTGGCTACAAAGATGTACTAGGAATTCGCGTCTTTGATGGTGTCACACCTGGTATTATTTCATTTTTATTGGGTTTGATTATTTTCTTAAGACCGATTGCATTCGCAACCCTAGTGCCATTAATCTTAGGTGTTTGGTTTATCACAACTGGTGCTATTCGCATCCGACTTGCAATGTCACTTCGAATGGTAAAAGACGAAATGTGGTTCGTAACATTGTTGATGGCACTTCTAACACTTACTTGTGGACTATTACTAATTTTTAATCCGCTAACAAGTATTTTACTATTGACGCAAGTAGTAGGAATCATTACAATCATCTATGCACTAGCAGACATCATCGATGTTGTAATTTTCAAAACAAAACTAGAAAAATTCAAGAAAGCATTCAAATAAGGAATTTAAATTGCATAATATGAACTAGTGTGATATAATTTTCTATGTGAAAAGCAGTTTTCACTGGACTATTTTTATGATTCCTATTTTCTTTCTTAATTAAAGAAGACCAGATAGAGTCCGAAAATATATCCATGATTTTAATTAAGGAGGGAAAATATGAACGAATACAAAGACGAAACAATCAAATGTGTCGATTGTGGTCAAGAGTTCGTGTTCACAGCCGGTGAACAAGCATTTTATGCTTCTAAAGGGTTTACAAACAAACCAAAAAGATGTAAAGCTTGCAGAGAAAAGAAAAAAGCTGCTATGAATCAAACGAAACAAGAAAATGCATAAGAGAAGCGAAAACTTCTCTTTTCTTTTGCGCAAATAACGCAAATTGTATATAATGGTAATAGAAAGAAGGAGTTATATGAAATATTACTGCATCGGTATTAAAGGTTCCGGTATGAGTACATTAGCACAAATCCTATATGACTTAGGAAATGAAGTATCTGGTTACGACGACTCAACCGAACGAAAGTATACACAAGAAGGACTAGAAAAGCGGGGCATCAAAGTATATCATGATCATACCCATCCAATCGACAAAGATACGATTGTAACGTATTCCAAAGCCTTTCAAGAAGACCACCCAGAGTTACAAAGAGTGCGCGCTCTAGGACTTAAAATTATAAGTTACAATGAACTGTTGGGACATTTGACAGAACAGTTTGAAACGACTTGTGTTTGTGGTACTCATGGTAAGACGACGACGTCACTACTGATTAGTCATATTTTACAAGATACGATTGGTTGCAATTACTTTGTAGGAGATGGTTCTGGCTTTGCAAGCCGTGAAAACACGCGATTCATTATGGAGTCTTGCGAATACAACCGTCACTTTTTAGCATATCATCCGACCAACGTCGTCTTAACGAATATCGAATTAGAACATACGGAGTGTTATGATGGTATCGAAGATATCATTCATACATTCCAAACATTCGTAAGTAGCGCGAATGGTCTTATCGTCATGTGTGGTGATGACAAAAATGTGAGAAAGATAAAAACTCATACTCAAACGATTTACTACGGTTTTGATGAAACGAACGATTTGGTTGCAAAGAACGTGAAATTGACGAGTCTTGGTAGTGAGTTCGATGTTTATCAAAACGGTACGTTCTACGGTCACTTTGATTTACCATTGTTTGGTCGTCATATGATTTTAAATGCCTTAGCAGCCATTGCCATTTGTGACTACTACGGAATTGGTGCCAAAGAAATTGAAAATAGTGTTCATACATTCCACGGTGCCAAGAGAAGATTCAAAGAAATAGTAGCAGGAGACGTCGTCATCATCGACGATTATGCTCACCATCCGACCGAACTTCGCGTGACATTAGAAGCCGCTCATCAAAAGTATCCAGACAAAGAACTAGTCGCAGTCTTTTTGCCAAATACGTACTCTAGAACACTGGCCCTTTTAGATGACTTTGTGGAAGTACTAAAGAAGGCAGATAAAGCTTACATCATGGATATTCACTGCGATAGAGAACGAAGGGAAGATTATCAAAATGTCTCTTCTGATATGATTATCGAACGCGTTCCAGATAGTGAGAAAATTAGTGAAGATACCGTTCAAAAATTGCTAGCTCATAAAAATGCAGTAATTTGTTTCATGAGTTGTGCTGACATTTACATAATCGAAAGAAAATTTGAAGATTTATTAGGAGTGGAACATGACTAAATTAAAAAGCCCATATCGAAAAAGTAACCCGTTTGCAATATTCTTAAAAGTGTTTGCTGTATTTTTACTAGTATTAGGTAGTTTGATTGGAGTAAGTTACGGCTCTGAGTCAGGTGGTGTTGCAACGTTTGCAATCTGCTTTCTAGCAAGTCTTGCCGTATTTGCAATTTTTTATGCAATGGGAGAAGGTCTAACCATATTACATGATATGAGAAATAAATTATACGATAAGTAGGTGAATGTATGAGTCTCAGTAAAGAACAATTAGAGTATTTGAAAGTAGCCCATCCAGCTTCTAAAACAGAGCTCGATCCAAAACAAGTGCTACTAGATAAGTTAAAGTTATATCGAGGTATTTTAACAGGAGAGAAACTAGAGTATCTAGAATCTCTAATAGAACTGGAAACGTCAGCAGTTCGAAATGAATTATCGTTAGAAGAGCAACAGGCATTGTTGGATTTAGGACTTTACCAAGACGTTGTTAAGTACAATATCGGACATCGTACGAAGAAGATATTAGAGTCTTTACACATACCGGAATTAAAAATCGCCTTGGATTCCAAAGGAGATGCTTTTGCCGACTTGTCTTTTGATTCCGAACAGGAAAGTTATCATGTATTTTCTTACGATAGTAAAATAGATTCCATTAATAAAAGGCTTTTGTCACCAGAAGAAAGAGAAACGAAAGATGCTCGTTTAGGACATATTCATCTCTATCGTTTTTTAATTGATGATGTTGTTCGTGGGCAAGAATTTCATTTGCTTCAGACAGAAATCCAAAAGAAAAAGGATTTCTTTGAACAGGCGAAGGAAGGTAAGATTAAAATCCGTGCATATGAAGAGTTAACGGATGCTGATCGTAAGCTGAATCAATTGAAAAATCGCCTCAAGAATTTACAAGAACCAATTACAGATCAAACTAGGTATGTAAGTGATGTCATAGAAGTGGCTCATAATGCATTGCTAAGTGATTACGGCCTAGATAAGGAAAGTTTTGAATGGTCACATCGTCAAGGGCTAGATCAAGTGTATGCCCATTTATACAACGGGGATTATTCCACTTGTTTAAAAAAGACATTAGTAAAACAGAAGCCAGGACTATTACTTACAGATAATATTACTTATCGTTAAGTCGCACAAATTGTGTGACTTTTTTCTTGAAAATAATAGAAGTGCAACGAAAAATGTGTTATACTCGTTTTATAATGAGGAAATAATATGGAAAAGAGAATGAATATGAATCAGAGTGTAAAATTTATTTTTGGGTTTGCAATTCTAGGGGCTTTTTTAGTGTGCCTCGGTATGAGCTATGCTTATAACGGTGAAAATACAACAGAAAATTCACAACAGATTATCAGATTAGAATATGGTTTAAGTAGTCCGGATAGTAAAAATTTAGAATTTACTTTAGAACCTTCCGAATCGAAACTGGTAACGTTTGAAGTAACGAGTTCGAATCCGATCGAGACGAAGTATGAATTGTATTACGATATTTTAACATCAGGAGTCGATTATATGGATATTCGATATCAGACAATGATGGCTGAAAAACGAATTGATACAAATGAAACCCAAGAAGTAAAAGTGTTAATAAAGAATCCAAATCAGAAAAGAGTTACGGTAAAATTCTATGTTAGAGGCGGCATGCCAAATACCAAATTAGAAATCAATCATGGATTTTTTGTGGATTAAGGAGGCTACTATGAAACAAAAAGGATTTACATTAATTGAACTTTTGGCAGTTGTTGTTATTTTAGGTGTATTGATGGTGATTGCAATTCCATCTGTTTCTAGTTACATAACGGCATCTAGAAAACAATCGTTTATCGATAGTGCCAAGTCTTATATTGGTGCTGCCAAAGCATTTGCCAGTGATAATGGTGGAATAAGATATCCTCATAGTGATGGAGAAAGTTCATATATTCAATTATCTGAACTGTCTTTAGAAAAGGGAGAAGATAAATCAGCATTTGACGCGGCTTACGTACAAGAAAAATGCTACATCAGAATTGTAAGTGTTTCTCGTGGCTATGACTTTTATATCACACTGGTAGATACCAAAGGAAATACTTTGAACGATGTGAAAGAACAGGATTTAACACCAGACCGAATCACTACAGACTCAGATGCTGTATTACCATATGATAGTGTAGCAAATACCAATCCGGACGATTCTGGTGAATCTGGTACTGATGAAACAGTCAACTTGACGAGTAGTTGTAACAATTCGATTTCATCAAACTATATTGTTGTGTATGCAGGCGACGTCGACGCGGATGGGGAAGTATCTAACTCAGATCTTCTTCAATTTAGAAGATTCCGGATGCAACTGGCAACACCAAATGCTGCCGAAGCCATTGCCGCAGATTTAGACTGTAATAGAATGATAGATGATTCAGACGAAAGTCGATTGAGAAGTCTACTTTTGGGAGCAGAACCACCATTAAATAGAATTCCAGCATCTACCTCTGGAGCAAGTGCATACATTATCAATGATGCAACATTAAACGACCAAGGCTTGTACAAAGTCATCAACTAATCCTTGACAAATCGACTAGATTTATAGTATATTATCATTGCTTACCGCGACTTAGATATGGAATCCTCGTCCGTACCTCAGCCGTTGGCAAATAAGAAAGAAGGAGGAAATAATCATGGCTTTAACTACAACAGAAAAACAAGAAATCATCAAGAAGTTTGCTAGAAATGAAAAGGACACGGGTTCTGCTGAAGTACAAATCGCTATTTTAACAGCAGAAATCAATAACTTGACAGAACATTTAAAAGAGCACAAACACGATTATCATTCAAATCGTGGCTTACTGAAAAAAGTTGGTCAACGTCGTAATATGCTTAGTTACTTAGCTAAGAAAGATGTTACGAGATACCGTGCATTAATCAAAGAATTAGGATTAAGAAAATAGGCACTCTAAAGTGTCTTTTTTTTGACATTCTATAAATTTGGTTTCCAAAAATGATAACCATCTGTTATAATAGGAATGAAGAAGAGGAAGAAGTATGAAAAAAGTATATGAACATGAATTTAGAGGAAGAAAATTAATCGTTGAGATAGGAGAAATGGCTAAAGAAGCGAACGGTGCCGTATTGGTTCGCTACGGCGACACAGTTGTATTATCGACTGTTGTCGTATCGAAAACGGCAAATGTCCTATCGGACTTTTTTCCATTGATGGTTTTATATAATGAAAAATTATATTCAGTTGGAAAAATTCCGGGTGGTTTTATCAAAAGAGAAGGACGTCCAAGTGAAGCGGCAACCCTAGCTGCTAGAATGATTGATCGTCCAATGAGACCGTTGTTCCCAGAAGACTTTAGAAATGAAGTTCAAATTGTTAATACGATTTTATCAGTAGAACAAGATTGTTCGCCAGAGATGACTGCTATGTTCGGAAGCAGTCTTGCTACTTGTATCAGTGAAATTCCATTTGATGGACCAGTCGCATCGGTTAAAGTAGGAAGAGTAGATGGTAAGTTCGTCATCAATCCATCTGTAGATGAGGCCAATGTAAGCGATATCGATTTGACAGTTGCTGGAACGAAAGATGCCATCAACATGGTTGAGTCATCTGCGAAAGAAGCAAGTGAATCAGATATGTTAGATGCTTTGATGTTTGGTCACGAAGCCATTCGAGAATTAGTCGAATTCCAAAATACGATTATAGAAGAGATTGGTAAAGAAAAAATGGATTACGACCGTATCGTAATAGAAGACGACTTACGCAAAGAAGTCACTGCCAAAATCGATCATCCAATCGACGAAGCCCTACGTATCAAAGGAAAACTAGAAAGTGCTGGGGCATTAGAAACCATTAAAGAAAACTTAGTAGCAGAGTACAAAGAAGCAAATGAAGATACGATGAAGCCAGACGAGCTAACCTTGTTGTTAACAAAAGTAAAATTGTTGTTCGAACAAGTTCAATATCAAATTTTTCGTCACATTGTCGTAACCGAACACATTCGTACGGACGGTAGAGCAATGGATGAAATTAGACCATTGTCAGCCAATGTCGATATCTTGCCTCGTACACACGGATCTGCTTTGTTTACGAGAGGGCAGACCCAAAGTTTATCCGTGACGACACTTGGTGCATTAAACGAACATCAAGTTCTAGATGGTCTTGGTCTAGAAGATCAAAAACGCTTTATGTTACATTATAATTTCCCAGCTTTTGCCGTAGGAGAAACCGGTCGATATGGCGCGCCAGGAAGAAGAGAAATCGGTCACGGTGCTTTAGGGGAAAAAGCATTGTTACAAGTAATTCCAAGTGAAGAAGAATTTCCATATACGATTCGTGTCGTAAGTGAAATTTTAGAATCAAACGGTAGTAGTAGTCAAGCAAGTATCTGTGCTGGATGTATGTCTTTGATGGCAGCAGGTGTTCCTATCAAAGCACCAGTCGCCGGCATCGCTATGGGCTTAATTACCAATGGCGATGACTATCAAATTTTAACGGATATTCAAGGCTTAGAAGATCACTTAGGAGATATGGACTTTAAAGTGGCAGGTACCAAAGATGGTATCTGTGCCTTACAGATGGATATCAAAATCAAAGGAGTTACCAAAGCCATCTTAAAAGAAGCATTGGCTGCTGCTAAGAAAGCGAGATTAAAAGTCTTGAAAGTAATGACGGATGCCATTGCAGAACCACGAAAAGAAGTATCGAAATATGCACCGAAGACTAAAATATTCACAATTAATCCAGCTAAGATCAAAGATGTCATCGGTCGTGGTGGCGAGATGATTACGAAAATTATCTGTGATGCTAGTAACGTAACGGATGTCAATAACGTCAATGCGGTCAAAGTAGACTTAGAAGACGACGGACGAGTTATCATCTATCATTCTGATCAAGAAGTCATCGATAAAACAGAACAGATGATTAGAGATGTTGCAAGAGAAGTAGTAGTCGGTGAAATCTATCCTGCTACGGTTGTAAAAGTAGAAGACTTCGGTTGCTTCGTCCAACTATGGCCTGGCTTAGAAGGAATGGTTCACGTATCGCAATTAGATGGCAAACGTATTGCCAAAGCGAGTGATGTCGTTAAAGTTGGTGACGAAATCATGGTCAAAGCATTAGGAACCGACAAGAAGGGAAGACAAAATTTCTCTCGTAAAGAAGCACTTAAGAAAGAAACTAAGAATGCGGAATAATCCGCTTCTTTTTTTGGAAAAAATTAGGAAACTCGTCATATAGTGGAATAGGTGATAAATGTGTTTCGTAAGATAACAACTGGTGTAGGAGCAGTTGCCCTGTTGTGTTTTAGCTTTTATTATACAGCCATGGCAGCTAAGTTTTTAAGAGGGAACGATGAACTGATGTTAGAAATTAAAAGCGTCGCATCAACTTATGAGACCGGTGCTATCGATGCCTCTTTTAATGGGGATGAAATGATTCCAGGACTTGCTGGTCAAAAAGTAGATTACGATAAAAGTTATAGCAAGATGAAAAATTATGGAATTCTAAACGAATCGGATTTAGTGTTCACGAGTGTCGAACCAAATTCTAGTATTGAAAACGTGTATGACAAATATATTGTCAAAGGAAACGATGCCAAAAAGGCAGTTGCGTTAGTATTTTTAGTAACCGATGAAACGTACTTAGAAGAGATTAATAACATATTGCTAACAAACGATGTACCAGCAACATTCTTTTTAGAATCGAACTACATCAAAAATAATAAAGATTTTGTAAAAGACCTTTCGGTTACCAACGAGATTGAACCGTTAGGAAGTTCCGCAACATACGATAAGGAGACGATTCTATATGACGTCAGCCTGATTGAGACCATTACCGATTTACCTGCTAAATACTGTTTTACTAAGTATGCCAATAGCGATACCTTAAAAATTTGTTCAAATTATCAACTCCAAACGGTAAGACCTACCATCTTAACAGGAAATTATCCCCTTACTAAAATCAAGAACAATTTGACAAACGGTGCCATCATCTCATTCGATATGACAAGTATCGTAAGAAAAGAATTATCGGTGAGTATCAATTACATCCGCCAAAAAGGATATGACTTTTTGACACTGTCTGAACTACTGAGTGAAGAAATGAAATAAGCTTGCTTTTTTACTTACTTTATGGTATAATTATGCCAGTTTTGTAAGGGGATGAGGATATGCGAGCACTAACTCATACAGAAGAAGATACTTTATATGCAAAAGCATTGAAAGAATTAAAATATGGTGATCCTACGGTATCGAAAGAAGAACGTCATAAGTTGTATCGTAAACTGTGTAAAGAATTTCATCCGGACTTAAATCCAGAAATGTTAAAGAAAGATCCAAATTCAGAGATAATCAAACAGATTAACATAGCTTACGAAGATATTAAAAAAGGAACAGTGCGCCATATTGAACAAGTAAAGGAAACCCCTAAACAACCAAAGAGAAGAGCGAATACTTCCAAAGCAAAGACCGGTCAATATCGCAACCCGAATTGGCAACAAGAATATCGCGACCCAATCGATATGAACGTCCTATATCAAGAGTTAGATAAAGTTTGTAAAAAGGTAGAAACATTGCGGGCTGCTAAAAAACAAGCGAATCGGTATATTGCTCAGGTAGGAGAAGAAGTTGCGTCCATCGAGCGCCAAGTAGCTTTATCAGAAGTTCGTAGAGTAACCAATCAAAATGAATATCAACGTCTGTCTCTGCCTGTAATGTATCGTTGGTGTGCAGATTTGTACAGTTTGGTTCATCCAGTTCGTGGTAGTAAAAAAGATAAACTGACACAAGTTGGATTAGGAATTGCTGCTGGTATTGAAACGGTATTGTTAGGGGCAGCTTACGTTGTGATTGTACCATATCCAGTCCTTGTATTCTTAGCCGCATTTGGTACCAAAAAAGTAGCAGATGTTGTTAGAAAACAGATGGGAATTCAAACGAAGACGGAACGCAAAAGAGAAAGGTACCAAATTGCTAGTAGAAAAGAAGCAAAAGAACAAATGGGCTTATATCAACAAAAAGATCATAAAATGGCTACTAAAGGAGAATTAGAAGAGTATCGGAATGGTCTTGATCAAAAATTAGATCGTGCTACGAAAAAAGAAAGTAGGATTTTATCCGCTATTCGAAAGGCAAGTTCCTATAACGCCAAAGCTTATCAAGAGGCATACGAAAGAAATACGAGATATACCTATCAAAATGGATATGCATACAGTAAAGGGAGAGCTTAAAAAACTCTTCTTTTTTTGGCCTTTTCTTGTTTTCACCTTGATTCTATAGTATAATTTTACTGTTAGGGTGTGAAACGTATGTATTTAAAAAGTATTGAGGCAGTCGGATTTAAATCGTTTGCAGATAAATTAAAAATTACTTTAGATAATGAAACTACTTGTATTGTTGGACCAAACGGAAGTGGTAAAAGTAACGTCGTCGATGCCGTCAGATGGGTTTTAGGAGAGCAATCCGTCAAATCCTTACGGGGAAGTGACGCGATGAGTGATGTTATTTTCTCCGGTAGTAAAAGTAGAAATCCATTAAATGTTGCCAGTGTTACGTTGACATTCGATAATTCGGATCAGTATTTAAATGTTCCGTATAGCGAAGTTGCAATCAAAAGACGTGTTTATCGTACTGGTGAAAACGAGTACTTTTTAAATGGCGAAAAATGTAGATTAAAGGATATTACGGACTTGTTGTTAGATTCGGGAATTGGAAAAGAATCGTTTAATATCATCGGTCAAGGAGAAGTTCAAAAGATCATCAATAGCAATCCTGCTGAACGAAGAAGTATCTTTGAAGAAGCGGCAGGAGTATTAAAGTACAAAAAAAGAAAAGAAGAAGCTATCAAAAAACTAGATCGTACCAAAGACAATATGGACCGTGTCGAAGACATCATTGCCGAATTGGAAGTTCAAGTAAAACCACTAGAAGAACAGAGTAAGAAAGCCCAAATTTATCTTTCTACAAAAGAGGCACTAAAAAATTGTGAAGTGGCACTTTTAGCACATGAAATTGGGGAGATGACATCTTCTTCTACTTTATATAAAGGTCAAATTGAAAAGTTACAGGAAGAAATATTAACCTTGAACACTAAAACGAACAATTCGAAATTAGAATCTCTAAAATTGGATTTATTACATACCGAAGAAGCGTTGACAGCAAAGAATCGGGAACTGTTAGAGAAAACGAGACAAGAAGAAAAACTAAACGGTCAAAAGAACATGTTACAAGAACGTGCTAAGTATCAAGCAACCGATAGCCGTGTTCATGAACAGATTATCGCATTAAACGAATCGAAACTGAGTCTTCAAAATGAAATTCAAAGTTTAGAGTTAGAAATTGCCAGTATTGGACGTGACATCGATTTGACGATGAAGAAAATCCACGAAGTAGAGCAAGAAGAGATGAGTTATACATTAAAGAGAGAGTCTCTTCAAAAGGAATCTGCTACTCACGATAGAGAACTATTAAGTACCAACAACCGCATCGCTGTACTAAAAGAGTTTATCGAATCAGGTGGCGGGTTATCACAAGCCGTAAAGAGTGTTTTAAATCATCCTGGTTTAAAAGGCATTCACGATGTATTAGGAAACTTGATTCAAGTTCCAGATGAATATACGAAAGCCCTGGAAATTTCATTAGGTGGTGCCAAAGAGTTCATCGTCTGTGAAACGGATCAAAATGCCAAAGATGCCATTCGGTATTTAAAATCTTCTCATTTAGGTAGAGCGACGTTCTTTCCAATCTCTGTCATTACTCCTAGAAATGTCGACAGTAATACGTTAAGAGAAGCAAAGACGGAACCGGGATTTATCGGTGTGTTATCGAGCCTTGTAACGTACGATGCAAAGTATGCTGGTGTCGTTGAAAATCAAATTGGCAACGTCTTAGTATGCGACGATATCGATAGTGCCAACCGCTTGAGTAACAAGATTCATGCCCGCTATAAAATTGTGACGACAGACGGTGACGTCGTTCATATCGGTGGTTCTCTAACCGGTGGATCATACCGCAATACGAGAAGTATGATTAGCGACCGAAACGAACTAGAAAAATTAGTACTAAAAAGCCGTGATTTGGAAAACATATTAGTATCAACGAATGAAGAATTGACGTCGTTAGATGAAAAGTTAGAAAAATACGAGACCGTTTTAAAAGGATTGAAATCGGTTCTATTTGAGCAACAAGAACAAAAGTCTTCCAAGGAAGCAAGTCTAACGAAGAAAAAGAATAACTTAAGTAGTAAAGAAGAAGAGTGGAACAGTCTAAATCACTTAGAAGAAAATTCTTTGAGTGAAGAAGAAGAAAGACTCATGAAAGAGTACTATGAAGTCGTTCGTGAAAAAGAACAAATTCAATTGGAAATTAAAAATCATACCAAAGAGCGGGAACGCTTACAAGTAGAGATTCAAGAAGCAGAAGCAGAAAACAAATTGACGTCTAGTACGCTACGAGCAAAAGAAAGTGAGTTAAAAGATTTAGAAATTAAAACATCTCGTTTAGAAGTATCGTTAGATAACGAGCTGCAGACACTTTCAGAAGAATACGAATTAACTTATGAAAAAGCAAAAGAATTGTATCCGTTAGAGATGGAAGCGGATGAAGCCAGAAGCAAAGTAAACGCATACAAAGTAGAATTAAGAAACTTAGGTGTCGTCAACTTAGCAGCCATCGAAGAATACGAACGAGTATCCGGAAGATACGAATTCTTATGGAATCAAAAAGAAGACTTAGAAAAAGCCAAACAGACGTTACTAGAAATCATCGAAGAGATGGACTCTGTCATGAAAGATGAGTTCTCGTTAACGTTCCAAAAGATTCAAAAAGAGTTCAGTGAAGTCTTTAAAGAACTATTTAAAGGTGGTAAAGCGACACTGACTCTTACGAATCCGGATGATTTATTGACGACCGGCATCGACATTACAGCAAGTCCTCCCGGCAAGAAGTTAAGTAACATCTCCCTTTTGTCAGGTGGAGAAAAGACACTGACTGCCATCAGTTTGCTATTCGCTATTTTAAATGTTCGTACCGTTCCGTTCTGCTTGTTCGATGAAGTAGAAGCAGCATTAGATGAAGCAAACGTCGATAATTTTGGCGAATACTTAGATCATTACAAAAATAAAACCCAGTTCTTACTAATTACCCATAAAAAGAAAACGATGGAATATGCCAATACGTTATATGGAATTACGATGCAAGAATCTGGCGTTTCTAAATTAGTAAGTGTCAAGTTGAGTGACAAATAAAAAGAACGTAAAAACGTTCTATCTTCTAGGCATCGGTGGATAACAATATGGATATGGACAATAGTAAACTGGCATCTGATTGTTATTTTGATTTGATCCAATTGCGTATCCGCCAAGACCGCCTAATATGAGTGGTAAAACAAATCCACCAGGTATGAACCTATCATCACTAGAATATGTCGTGTAATAAGTTGGCATACTTTGACGATACTGGTTCATACTATAATTAGGATATGGATACATAAATTCACCTTCCTATGATAGTGTATGTACGATAGTATTTTTTGTGAGGAGGAGACCATGGAAGAAAAAGAAAAACAATTAGCAAAAATGATTGTAGATTATTCGATTGATGTCCAACCGAAAGAAGTCGTGCTAATCGATTATGAAACGACTGCACCGATTTCTCTTGTCAAAGCATTGATTCATGAAATTATACAAAAAGGCGGAGTACCAATTACCAATATGACCAATCCTGAAGTAGCGGCATATTTACTACAAAACTCCAATGACGATCGCATCAAGATTGTCAAAAAATATAAAGAATTCGAAGTTTCAATGGTGGATGCATATATTCATATTCGTTGTAGTCTAAATGATTACGAAACCAAAAACGTTCCTAAAGAGACGATTCGCAAAATGGGCGCAGCACTTCAAAAATCGAAAGACGAACGTGTCAACCATCGTAAATGGGTACTGTTAAATTATCCATCTGTCTTAGATGCTTACAAAGCTCATATGCCAATCGAAGAATTCAAGAACTTTGCCATGGACGTCATGACGGTCGATTATTCTGCGATGAGTGAAAAAATCAAACCATTAAAAGAGTTGATGGAGAAAACAGATAAAGTAAGAATCGTTTCCCCAAATACGGATTTGACGTTTTCGATTAAAGGCTTACCAGCAATTCCGTGTACGGGCGAAAAAAATATTCCAGATGGAGAGTTGTACACAGCCCCTGTAAAGGAAAGTGTCAATGGCAGAATTACTTACAATACGCCATGTCCATATCAAGGCTTCGTCTTTCACAACGTTTCCCTAAAATTTGAAAATGGTAAAATTGTAGAAGCAACCTGTAATGAAGACAATGAAGAATTGAATAAGATCTTCGATCAAGATGAAGGTGCTAGATACGTAGGCGAGTTCTCTTTAGGATTCAATCCAAAATTAAGTAGCCCGATGGGCGATATCTTGTTCGATGAAAAGATTTTTGGTAGTTTACACTTTACACCAGGTGCTTGTTACGAAGATTGTGATAACGGTAATCGCTCTGCAGTTCATTGGGACATGGTACTGATTCAAACAAAAGAGTATGGTGGTGGAGAAATTTACTTTGATGATGTACTGATAAGAAAAGATGGTTTATTTGTATTAGAGGAACTAAAACCTTTAAATTTTGGACAAGAATAAATTTTTGCGCCTTATTTTAAGATGTAAAGGTAATATCAATAAAATGGTAAACTAGTTAAATTTTAAATATTGTAATTGAATAATAAAGTAATTTTAATTATGAAAACAGCAGAATTAAATTGAACTTGTCAATAAAAAGTAGACAGTTTAAAAGCAATGTTATTCAAACCCTAGTTGAGTTCTATACTCAATTGGGGTTTTATAATTTAATGCATAACTTGGTCGATAATTATTATTATCATACACAATATCATCAATAAATTCTTGAACTGTGTTATAATTATTAATGTCAAAGTCAATATACATTTCCTTTTTAATCCAGCCATTTTTGGATTCGATTACTGGATTATCTGTAGGTGTGCCAGCTCTAGACATAGATCTGGTTATATTATAGGAATCAAATATATTGTTAAATGACACTGAGGAATATATAATACCTTAATCCGTGTGAACAATGGTTTCTAGGTCTTTGTATCCTCTTTTTATTTTGTTATTTAACATGTTCTTTACTGCTTTATCATGATTCAATACTCCATTTCCGTACATTGTCTCTCTAACATCTAAGCCAACTATTTCATTATTAAATACATCTAAATAGAAAGTCCAATCATATTTTTTATTTTTAAACCAAAATGAAGTAGTGTCTGAAACTACTTTTTCAAATGGCCTTTTTGTTTTCCAATTATATCCAATTATATTTTCGTATTTAACGGATTCTTCACCCGGTTTCTTATATTTATAATGTCTTGCTTTTGATTTTATATTTAATATCTTACATACTTTATGTACTAAGTTATCTGATACAATCCATCCGGTTTCATCAACTATTATTTTTCTTATTCTATGATATCCATAACTTGGTTTTCTTTTATGAATTCGGATTATCAATTCACCTAAATCCTTGCGATTAATCTCATATCTATTTAAAATATTTCTTGTCTTAAGCCATTTGTAGTATCCACTTCTAGATATATTCATAACTTTACATAAAGATTTTATATTATACTCCTTACTCAATATTTCGACTATTTCAAATTCCTTTTGTTTTATTTCTTGAATACTACAATCGAACCATCTCCTTTCACAAGGTATCCTTTTTTTAATCGTTCATTCTCAATTCTTAATTTCATATTTTCATATTCTAGTTTTTCTATATCTGTTAAATTTTTCTTATTTGAATATTTGCATAAAGGGTTTCCTGGTTTCTTTTGATTTTCTAATCCTTTTTCGCCATACTCATTAAATAGGTGTAACCATTTATTTGAAACAGAATGATTAATACCATATTCATTAGTAATATCTTTTGTTGTTTTTCCATTTAACATTTCTTGTACTATTTTAATTTTTTCCTCTTTTGAATAATATTTATTTTTACCGCCTTTTGGTCTTCCTTGCATTTTTTCATCTCCTTTACTAAATTATACCAAAGAAAAAGTAAACACATCTTTTTTGTGTCTACTTTTATTTTACAACTTCATTTAATTGATAGCTTCTTTTTTCATGTGTTACCAAAAATAAATCTACTCATATATTAAAATAGAGTGTGATAAAAATGAAACAAATAATTTCTTTAAACAATTTAAAGATAAATTCACAGGCTAAAATATTAGAAGTAAATAATACAGGTAGTATTCGTAGAAGACTTTTAGATTTAGGATTTATTCCAGGTGTTATGGTTAGTGCTATTCTTCAAAGTCCTTTTAAAGATCCCATTGCCTATAAAATAAAAAATACGGTAATTGCACTAAGAAATGAAGATAGTAAACAAATTTTAGTGGAGGTCTTAAAATGAAAAAGAAAATTGCTTTAGCGGGAAATCCCAATGTAGGAAAATCTACTATTTTTAATAATTTAACAGGAATGCATCAACACACTGGTAATTGGACTCGGAAAAACTGTTGGTAATGCCACTGGTATTTGTAACTTTAAAAATAATACTTTTACATTTGTTGACATTCCTGGTACATATTCAATTATATCTAATTCTGAAGAAGAAGAAATTGCTCGTAATCATATTTGTTCTAATAATTCAGATGCTACTGTTGTAGTAGTTGATGCTACTTGTTTAGAAAGAAATTTGAATTTGGTATTTCAAATTATGGAAATAACACCTAATGTTATTCTTTGTGTAAATTTATTAGATGAAGCTAAAAAGAAAGGCATACATATTAATTTTCAAGAACTAGAAGAAAAACTTGGAGTACCAGTTATAGGAACTATTGCTAGAAAAAAGAAAACATTGGATAAGTTAATGGAAAAAGTACAAAATGTGTGCGAAAAAAAGAATACACCAAAACCAAAAAAGATATTATATAAGTCATATATAGAACAATGTGTAGAAAAACTTACTGGTTATGTTGAAAAAAATTTGCCAGAAAGTAAACAAAATTTAACAAGATGGGTATGTTTAAAAATAATTGATGGTAATAAAAAAATTATCAATAAAATAGAAAAAAATTTTAACCTTGATTTAACTAAAAACGAAGAATTGAAAAAAATAAAAAATGAGATAAATGACATCTTGGAATTTAATGGAATAAAACAAGAAAATGTAAAAGATGAATTAATTTCAAGTGTTATATTTGCATCAGAAAACGTATATAATGATGTGGTTGAGCTAGAAAACAAAGAATATAACAATAGGGACAGAAAAATAGATAAAATACTTACTTCTAAAGTTTGGGGAATACCAATAATGCTATTGTTTTTAGGAGTGATTTTTTGGATTACAATCACAGGCGCAAATTATCCATCAGAATGGTTATCTAGCTTTTTTGGATGGTTACAAGAAAAACTAGTGCATTTATTTAACTTGCTTTCAGCTCCAGAATGGTTAAAATCTGTAATAATAGATGGAGTTTATAAAACATTAACATGGATAATTGCGGTAATGCTACCGCCAATGGCAATATTTTTCCCATTATTTACAATATTAGAAGATTTAGGATATTTACCTAGAATAGCATTTAATTTAGACAAATTTTTTAGGAAAGCCGGCAGTTCAGGCAAGCAAGCACTTACTATGTGCATGGGATTTGGATGTAATAGTGCAGGCGTAACAGGCTGTAGAATAATAGATTCCCCAAGAGAAAAGCTTATTGCTATACTTACTAATGCGTTTATACCATGCAATGGAAGATTTCCATTTTTAATAACTATAGCTACCATATTTATAGGAGGAATAGTAGGAGGAGTAAACTCATCAATTGTTGCAACAATAACTGTTTTATTTGTAGTATTATTGGGAATATTTATGACATTATTTGTATCAAAAATTTTATCTAAAACAGTACTTAAAGGAAAAAGTTCATCATTTATATTAGAACTTCCACCATACAGAAAACCACAAATAGGGCAAGTAATAGTTAGGTCAATATTTGATAGAACACTATTTGTACTTGGAAGAGCAATTGCTGTTGCAGCACCAGCCGGTCTTGTAATATGGCTATTTGCAAATATTAATATTGGAGATTTAAGCATACTCACACATGTAGCAAATTTCTTTGATCCATTTGCTAAATTAATGGGATTGGATGGATATATTTTAACAGCCTTTATACTAGGAATACCAGCAAATGAAATAGTATTACCAATTATTTTGATGTGCTATATGGGAAGTGGAACATTAGTGGATTTAGAAAACACAATGACAATAGGGCAGATATTGGTTAATAATGGTTGGACTTTGGTAACTGCAATAAATGTAATGATATTTACACTTCTACATTTTCCATGTACAACTACACTAATGACAATAAAGAAAGAAACTGGAAGCCTAAAATGGACAGCTTTAGCATTTGCATTACCAACAGTTTGTGGAATTGTAATATGTATGGCAATAAACTTACTTCGGTATAATGGTACGGAATTTAAGAAAATAAAAAAATGAAAAATAATATTGACATTTACAAACATATGTTCTATAATATTTTTGAGGTCGATATTTATGGAATATATAATATTTGTAAAAAAATATAAAAAATTGCACAAAATTGAAATAGTATGATAAAATATATATTGAAAAAGGAGCCGAGAAGTGCTAAACGAATTAGAGGACTTAATAAATTTTATACAAACTGAATATATACAATTTACTGAAAAATGGAAAAATAGTATATACTATAATAAAATTAAAATAATTTCAAGTGTTTTAAAAAAAATTTTTAAAAGTCTTGAATAATTATGTTACATTGTGATATAACGAATGGATGCTAAATGTTGTATTTAATTATAGGGAATTTATAAACGAAAATAACATTAAATTATTTCTGGATTTCAAACAATTTAATACTGAAAATGCTAAAATTAATATTAGAACTAAAGCTAAGAACTCTATAGAATATAAAATTAAAAATTATATGGAAAATCATGAAAATGGAAAAATAGCTATAAATAAATGTTTAAATGACTTATTTGGAATAAGGATAATCTGCACAAAAAGACTAGAAAAAGCACAAATTGTAGAATTAGTAAAATCAAAATTTAGAAAACTAAAATGTATAGATTCATCTAAGCAAAAATATAAGGCAATTCACATATATTTTAAACAAGACAATTTTAATTTTCAATGGGAATTACAAATTTGGAATAAAGAAGATGAAATAAATAATATAAATTCGCATGAGAAATATAAACAAGATTATATTAGATGGGAAAAAGAAAATAAAGGAGGTAACGAATAATGGC
>OLPF01000144.1_pt1 | contig 85709 bp, 76 predicted proteins | sample 1673121 | NCBI WGS metagenome assembly OLPF01 (sample SAMEA3136756, study PRJEB25190) | human gut metagenome
GTGAACACCGGGGAGAGATTTTCCAGTGTGATTTCCTTTCCCTGAAAAGTCACGATTTCGATTTCCTTTTTGTATCTGATATTACTTATAAGATCACCTTTCCTTTCCATGCTGCCGCTGTTGCCGTTTCAGTTCCGCTAAAATCTCCGGCGGGATACGGTCAACCAGCCGCCGCATATCGTCCAGTTCGCTTTTTAACTTCGCCCGTTCCATCGTGTCATTCATCTTGCCTTTTTCGCTGGCCTTTGCCCTGACTTCCAGCTTTTCATTTTCCGCTAACAAGTCATTGATTGTGACCTTGTATTTTTTCAGTTGCCCGGAGAAGTTCTCCATCTGCGGAAACCACTTTTTCAGCATGGAGAGGGCTTCCTCTTTCTTCTTTCCGGCGTTCAGCGGGGTAATGCCGGAGAGAACCGCTTCAATGGCCCTCGCCTGTTTGGAGAGGTTGACCGCCTGTTTGAACAGCCGGGTGGGGATATGCTTCCGGCCCGTCTTGCTGGCGCTTTCCCCACGCTCCAGGTCGGGGTACTGCTCCACCATACAGGCGTGAAAATCGTCCTGCCACTTCGTCAGATTGGCCCGGTTGCCGATAATTTCTTTGGCGCACAGGCGGTTGTCCTTTGTCAGCGGCACAAAGACCAAGTGCAGATGGGGCGTTTTTTCATCCATGTGTACCATAGCCGAAACGATGTTCTCCCGGCCCACCCGGTCAATGAGGAAGTCCGCCGCCCTCTGGAAGTAGGCCGCTATCTCCTTTGGGGACTTGCCCTTGAAAAACTCCGGGCTGGCGGTAATCAGCGTGTCCACAAACCGAGTGCTGTCCTTGCGGGTGCGGCATCTGGCCTGCTCGATGCGGCTCTGAATGAAATGGTAGTAGCGGCCATCCGGCTTGACGATGTGGAAATTGTACTTGCTCCGGCTGGTGTCAATGTCCGGGTTGCTGGCGTACTGCTCCTTTTTCCGTTCATGGTGGGCTTCCAGCGGCCCCGCCGGGTGGCCCTTGTGCTTCTCAAATCGCAAAATTGCGTGTTGTGCCATTGAACTCCTTTCCCCATTCCATTCCTTTCCGGCGGGTTTTCCCGCCGAAAATATCTCTGATAGGATTGGAATGGAATGAATGTAAATAGATGGTTTTAATCTCTGTATTTCTATATACCGTCAGATTTCCGTACTTCAAGAGGATTGATTTTCGTACTCGCCAAGTACGGTTTTCAGCCCTCCGGCGTACCATAACCGGATTTCTTGAAGTCGGTGTTTGGAACCGCTTCATAGGATTTCGGGTAAATGCGGTTGGGTTTTCCACAGCCCTGTTTCTGGATTTCCACCAGCCCCGCATACTGCAACTCCCGCAGGGTGTTGACCGCTTTCTGCCGCCCGCAGCGGAGCAAAGCGACCACCTCGCAGATGGGGTAGTACAGGTAGACCCGCCCGTACTCGTCCGCCCAGCCGTTCTTCCGGGACAACTCCGCCCGGCGCAGGACAAAGGCATACAGCACCTTCGCTTCGTTGCTCAAGGGCTGGAATGTGGGTGCTTCAAAAAGGAAATTGGGGAGCCGGGTGAAACTGAACGCCTTTTCCGGCTGGTGAATATAAATCGTGTTTGTCATAGCGTGTTTTGTGGACGGTTAGAGGCCCGTTTTCCGGGGCGAATGATAAATGATACCAGCCGCCCCGGTTGAGGGCTTGCGGAGCCTTGCAAATCAAGGCTTTTCCCGCTCTTAACTGTCCACAGCAGACCTCCTTTTCCGTTCACTTTCTGTTTTCTGCCGCCTGTGAACTCTGGCGGCGCAGTCCGGGCAGTATTTGCCCCGGTTGGACTTCGGGACGAACACACCGCCGCACTCCGCACAGCGTTTCAAGTCCCTGTCCCGGTAAATCTCCGCTTCCAGCGTCCTGTCCAGCGGCAAGACCGCCCAGCGGAACCACTTGCAGCAGACGGAGAACGAAATCATCTGCGGACAGGCGCAGGTGTCGCCATCGTCCAGCGCAAGGCAGTTTCCGTCCTCGCAGTTGCAGCACTCCCGGCGTATCAGGCCGCTGGCTCGTCTCTTCTGGGGCGGGGTTATGCGGTAGGGGGAGCCGTCCGGCCTGTGTTCCAGCGGCGGCAGGTGTTGATAGGGTCTTTTGCTCATGCGTCCCTCCGTTTTCTTTGGCGTGTTCTGTTTCCAAGGTGCTTGTCCATCGATGAACTATCCCAAGTCTACACCTTTTTGACCGCCTGTGCCGTATATCCAAGAGGTAGGAAATCAGCCTGAAAAACTCCCTATTTCCACGCTCTCGGATTTGTGATATAATCAAAAAAAGATAAAAGACAAATTCAGGTTTCTGGTCTTCTTGCACAAAATAAAGGAGGAGCTATTATGCAAATTGTTTATATTCCAAGCGAATCAATGTCTGTTCAAGGTAAAAAAGATGAAATCTATAAAAGATATGGGAAAGACTGGAATATTAGAGAACAGGGAGGAGGTAACGGAAATTGGTTGTTGACCAGAAAAAGTGATGTGCTTGTAGATGGAAAAAGTTATCGTACTTTTGTACTTGAACACTACGGTAAATCCAAGCTGACAGCGAAGCTTGTTGATAAATTTCGTGAAGATGTAGCAAATGGTAAAATAAAACTGTAAATGCCTATGCCGTTATGCTATGAGCATAGTACATAGCATAACGGCTTCTCTTTCGTTGAGCTAGCAAGGAGGGTGAATATGTCTTTATCCATACAAGAGCGATTAAAAGACCTACGTGTGGAGCGTGGCTTGACGCTGGGGCAGCTTGCGGAGCAGACCGGGCTTTCCAAGTCTGCGCTGGGCAGTTACGAAACGGAAGACTTCAAGGACATCAGCCACTATGCCCTTATCCGGCTGGCGAAGTTTTACGGTGTGACCGCTGATTATCTGCTGGGGCTGTCTGAAATGAAAAATCACCCAAACGCCGATCTTGCAGACCTGCGTTTGAGTGATGAAATGATTGACCTGCTGAAAAGCGGGAGGATAGACAATACCCTGCTGTGTGAGCTGGCGGCGCACCCGGATTTCCCCCGGCTGATGGCTGACCTTGAAATCTATGTGAACGGAACGGCACTGAAACAGGCGCAGGGTGCAAACGCCATAGTGGACACGATGAGCGCAACTGTTATAAAAAAGCATAATCCTGGCATGAGTGATACGCAGTTAAGACAGCTTATCACCGCCCATATTGATGAGGACGAGTTTTGCCGCTATGTGATACAACGGGACATAAACGGGATTGCCCTTGCTCTGCGGGAAACACACAAGGACGATTTTTTCAGCGTCCCAGAGGATAACCCGCTAAAAGAAATGCTGGAAACTGCTGGTGAAATCGTCAGCCAGGACAGCGACACGGAACAAGCGTACTTGGCGTTTATCTGCAAACGGCTCAAGCTGAATTTTAGGAAGCTGTCAGTAGAAGAACGGAAGTGGCTGAAAAAGATTGCGGAAAAATCCGACTTGCTGAAGAATCCAAAACCGCAGAGAGGACGAAGATAAAAAATGCCTGAACGGCGGTTCTGGTTTTTCAGAACCACCATCCAGGCATTTTGTTTAGTAATAGAAAAAGGTGCAGTTGATTATTGCGTATTGTCAATCTCTCTCAAACCGGGTAGTAAAAATACGGCAAGCGCAACGATGATAATGCCAATTCCGCAAATGACAAACCATTTCTCAACTCCCAGCCGCTCCGCCAGAGGCCCGGAAATGACAAGGCCAAACGGCATGGCGAGGGAAGCGGCGCTTGTCAGTAGAGAAAAAACTCTCCCCAGATATTCTGGTTTGACCGTTTCTTGAAAAATCGCATTTTGCACACCGTAAAATGGAGCGGAAATTCCCATAACAGTACAGCACACAACAAAGACAAGAAATGCGTCTGGCGGCAAAAGCCCGGAGAGCATATTGCTAACGCCCATCAGGAGAACGGAAAGACCGATGGTGTACCGCCGTTTCTTAAAACCGCCCCAAATGCTCAGAATGACTCCGCCAAGCAGCATACCAACCGCAAAAGCAATTTCAGCGGCAGAGGCATGGGCCGGTGTTCCTTTGAAGTATGACATACAGATGAGAGGAAAAAGCGTACTGATTGGCATATAAAAGAACATATAAATTACACCAATCCAGAGCAGAGCAAAGAGGCCCCTGTTTTGCTTTAATACCACATACCCCTCTTTCATATCCTGTAAAAACTGTTGTCTTTTCGTTTCTGGACATAGTTCAGGCGTTGGTATGGACGAAATCGCAACAGTCACACAGGCAAGGATTGCACCCACAATATCTAACAATATAATTGCATTAAGAGGCCAAACAGCATATAAAAACGCTGCGGCAGCTGGACTGATAATCGCACTTACTGCTTGCATGGTCTGCGTGTAACCAGCGCATTTTGTAAGTTCCTCTTTTGGCACAATCATAGGTGTTGCTGCGCTGAATGCTGGAGAATGAAAAGCAGTTCCCGCACTTCGGATTAACAGGACAACCATAATAGACCATACGGGCAATTCCATGTAAAACGCCACCAGCGCCAGAATACCGCCAGCGGCGGCAATTATCAAATCCGCACCAATCATTACGCTTTTACGGCTGTGCCGGTCAACAAAAGCACCTGCAAACGGGCCTAAACAGGCTTGCGGCAAAAATCCAATCAGTGTTGCCGCCGTCAATATGATTGCAGAATTAGTTTTCGCAACCAAATAAAAGATAATGGCCATTTGCAAAATACCGCTGCTAATAAAGGATATTGCTTGTCCGGCAAGAAGTGTAAAATAAGTTTTTCTCCATGAATTGTTGTTTTGGGTCATAATGCGAACCTCCTTTTTTATTGCATTGTTCCTTTGTTTCTGCAATAAAAAGCAGGCGTTGTCCCACAGAGAGGGCAGACGCCTGCATAACAACAAAGCACGAAAAAACACCACGATACAGTTCAAAGACTGCTCGTGTCAAACCTACGTGTTCCTTTGCATACGCACGCAAAAAAAGCCCACCATCATGTGGAAAGGTACTTCTACTTTTTATTGCTTATTAGCGTACACAAATTAACACACGTAAGCCTCCTTCCAATCTCAAACTGTCGCACAGTATAACACACATCCGATAGACTTGTCAACCATTTTTAACCTTGTTTTCCATCTTGTTTTTCCATCTCTTACGGGCAGTAGCAAAGCCAGGCGAGCCAGTCAACGGTCAAGATGAACGGCGCTTTCAGCGCCGCCGTTGACAGTCTCGCCCGTCTTTGCTAATGGGTAATCAAGGCGGGAAAGCCATTTTAGGGCTTTCCCGCCCATTTCAATTTTGGGAGAAGAAAGGCCCCAAAATGAACGAGTGCGGCCAAACACTTTTAGGGATTGGCCACCTTGTCCACCCATCCAGCGGGGCGGCGGGGAACGGTCAAGGCCGGGCGTCAGCCCATTCATTTCAGCCTTGACGGTTTCCTGCCGTCCTGCTACTTTTCCCGGAGTGTGGCCACACATCTGGTCACGGTGTCCAGAGCTTTGGGACTTTTTGTCCCATAGGCCGGGGGCGGAGGACGAGGGACGGGGGCTTTCATAATACGCCCTGTCTGCTGCTGAAATCAGCCCTTTGTTTCCGGCTTACCAGCCCCAAACAAAGCCCTGCTTTCCTGCCGCGTCAAATGCCCTTGCCCTCCCCGGCGGCAACGGTATTTTCAGGGCAACGCCGACAGAGCGTATAACACACTACACTTTGCTCCGCAAAGTCGTGTGCCAAATGGGGCGCTGCCCCCTTTGGAAACCCCCGCAACAAACAGGTGCTATGCACCCAGCCGGGAGCATAGCGCCGTTTGTTGTCAGCAGCCCGTTTCACGGTCTGCGTGTAGTTCCTTGTAAACTGACCTAATCCGAAATTAAAACAGTTAAGCCGTATCAGTCGAGAATTGAACTGTATGAGCCGATTTTTTTGCCGTCCTTTATATAAACTCTGGGAACACGTTTCCCGATAAGGCAGGTTATCTCATAATTTATCGTGTTCATACGGTCGGCGATGTCCGTTGCGGAGATAACTTCGTCGCCGTCTCTGCCGATTATCGTAACCTCGTCTCCCCGTTTTACATCGGGAATGTCGGAAACGTCTATCATACATTGATCCATACAGATTCTGCCGACTATCTTTGCACGCTTACCGTGAATGAGAACTTCGCCGTTATTTGAAAGCAGGCGGGAATATCCGTCCGCATAGCCTATCGGAAGCGTGGCGAGCGTCATTTTTTCCGTAGCGGTGAATTTTCTGCCGTAGCTGACCGTCATCCCCGCCTCTATCGTTCTTGTCTGGGATACGACGGCTTTGAGACTCAGCGCGGGGCGGAGCCCGATGTCTCTTGTATTCTTGTCGGGAAGCATTCCGAAAAGGATTATGCCCGGACGGCAACGGTCGAGATGATACTGCGGATAATTTATGACCGCGGCGCTGTTGCAAACATGGTGCATCGCAAACCCGACGCCTTTTTCTTTTAATTCGTCAACCGTTTTTTTATAACGCTCAAACTGAATATCCGTGAAATCGAGTTCAGGCTCGTCGGAAACAGCGAAATGAGTGAATATCCCCTCAAAATCAAGCCTGTCCGAAAATTCATCAACGGCGCGTTTCAACTGTTCGACCGTCTGTTTTCTCGTTTCGTTGCTCTGAACGTCAAAACCGAGACGTGACATTCCCGTGTCAAGTTTGACATGAACTTTCAGTTTGCGTCCGCTTTCACCCAGCGCGTTATATATATCGCGAATATAATCATACGAAAACACGGTCTGAGTTATATTTTCTTTCAGCAGAACATCGGCAAACTGTGAAGGCGTGTAGCCGAGGATAAGCATCTCTCCGCGAACGCCCGCGTTTCTGAGCTGAACGACCTCGTCGATCGACGAAAGCGCGAACATATCAGTTTCTTTTTCGAGAGCCTTCGCAACGGCGACCGCACCGTGACCGTACGCGTCGGCTTTCACGACCGCGATGATCTTTGAATTTCCCGTCAAAGTCTGCCTGATGACCTTCACGTTGTGCAAAATATTATCGATATCGACTTCCGCCCATGTGCGGTTAAAGAGATTTTCCATTCATTTACTTCCTTTGAAAACCGCCTGAAACCCGTTATATTCAAGTTGCATGGGTGCAGACGTTTTTTTTGAAACCGTCAGCGAATATCCGACGCCCTTATACATTCCCGACAGAATGACCGCATCAGACGTCGAAGATTTCTCGGAGACGATTTCCTCCGTCAGTATCTTGTTCAGAAGCTGTCCGAGATTAAAGACCGAATCTTTTCCGAAAAGCGACTGATCGGAGATCTTCTGACCTTCAAAACAGACGTCGTATCCGTTGACCGAAGCGATCACGGGACTCGAAAGTTCCCCCGCTCTGTCGATCACTTCCGTCTGAGTCTGGGTAAAGACTATGTCGTAATAAGCCGTTTGCGCTTCAAACCTGTATTCCGTCAAAGTTTTTTTTTCAATATCCGGAATTTTCGCACATCCTGTCAGAAGCATTGCAAATAACAATGCGAGGACAAAAGATCTGCGCATATATTTCTCCGTTAAATAAGATTTCCCATAACACGGGGAAGATCGGACGGAAGGATCTCCGCTTCCGAATTTCCGTTTTCCGTCAGTATCTCGGCGGCTTTGCCGTGGATATACGCGCCGAGTCTCGCCGCGGTCAAGGCGTCGTAGCCCTGTGCGAGAAGCGATCCGATAACGCCGGAAAGCACGTCCCCGCTGCCGCCCTTTGCCAGGGCGGAATTGCCGCTCAGATTTACATACACGTTGCCCTGAGGATCGGCAATCAGCGTTCTGTTGCCTTTCAAAAGAAGCGTCGTGTTGTACTTCATCGCGAAATTGCGGGCATAACCGAACCTGTCGGACTCGATTTTTCCGACGGAAACACCGCACAGACGCGCCATTTCGGCGGGATGCGGCGTCAGAACGCAGTCGGGTCTGAGTTTTTTCAATTTATTCGTATGCTTTGCAAGATAATTTAATGCGTCCGCGTCGATAACGCAGGGACGTTTTCTTTTCAGATATTTTTTTACCGTTTTGCCTTTTTTCCCGAGTCCGCAACCGACAACGAACGCATCGGCTTTTTTGACCTTCTTTTTACGTTTCACAAACACGGGTTCGGGAATATGGGACTGAACGATCCTTCTCGTTTTTTTGTCGGATGCGCAATATACAAGCCCGACACCGCTTCTCAACGCACCGTTACAGCACAAAACGGCCGCTCCCGTCATTTTTTTCGTTCCGCAAACGACCTGAAGCGTTCCGAAAGAGCCCTTGTTCGTGTTCTGCTTTCTTTTTTTGACGCAGGACATAACTCTTCCGTCGTTTTCGTATATATACGGATTTTGCTTGCCGAGCGCTTCGGGCGGAAGTCCTATATCTGCGAGCGTAACCCGTCCGATATAATCCCTTGCCGGATATAAAAACATAAACGGTTTCTTTGCCGCAAAAGTCACCGTGATGTCGGCTTTGACCGCCGTTCCGACGACATCTCCCGTATCGCAGTGAACTCCGCTCGGGACATCGCACGCGATAACATGTTTTCCGCAGGTTGCCTCCGCGAGCGCTTTTGCGTCCGTTTTAAGTTCTCCCGTAAATCCCGTTCCGAAAATGCAGTCAACTATCACATCCGCATTTCCGACAAGGCTGACGGCGTCGGCAACGCCTTTTTCCTGAACATCGTAAACGATCTGCGGATCAAGTTCCGAAAGCATGACCTCCGCGTCGGAAGAAAGATTTTTCGTCCCGTAAACAGCGACGACCGTCACGTTTTTACCCGCGTTTTTAAGCAGACCCGCAAGACAAAAACCGTCTCCCCCGTTATTTCCCTTTCCCGCAAGAACGACAAAATCGTTCGCGAACGGAAATTCTTCACAGGCTGAAAACAGCGCTTTTGCCGCAGAGCGCATAAGATCGGCGGACGGAATGTTCAGAACTTCAACGGCGTATCTGTCCGCGCCGTGCATCTGTTCGGACGTAAATATCATATTTCTTTCTCCTCCCGTCTCAGCGCAGAACGGCGGAAAGCCTTTTTTCGAGATCTTCCCTTATCTTTTCGTTCGGCTCAAAAATAAGAAGCGTCATTCCTTCGGACGGGTGCTGAATAACGGCGTAGCACGCGAGCGTTCCCATGTTCGAACCGACGTCAACGACCGTGTCGAACTGTCGCTGTCCCAAACGGCTCTTCGCCGCGTCGTCGTAATCGCCGTATTCGCGAAAATACTTGTAATTGACGGTGATAACACGTTTTCTGAACGCCTGACTCATGATCTTGTCTATATCCAACTCGCCGTTCATGTATGTATATTCATATTCGATATACTTGTATCTCATATACACCTTCGCGCCGAAATAGATGATGACCATGCACGCGATACCTCCGAGCATATATGCGAACGCATTACCCGAAAGCAGTCTTATGCAGACCATAACTCCGGTAGACAGGGCGAGAACCGCCAGGAGAATCCCGAATTTTTTGAAATTCTCCGCGGCGGTATTTTTATGTCTGTATATCTGTTCGATAAGAGTGTCCATGCCGAGCCTCAGTTTTCAAGATATTCCTTGACAAGCGTTTCAAGCAACTCGTCGCGGTCGATTTTTCTGATGAGCGCCCTTGCGTTTTTATGGTTTGTTATGTAACCGGGGTCCTCGGACAGAATATATCCGACGATCTGATTGAGAGGGTCGTATCCCTTTTCGACGAGAGCGTCGTAAACCGTCGTCAGGATACGCTTCATCTCTGTGTCTTTGCTGTTTTTGATCTTAAAAACGATGGTGTCGCTCCCGATATTGTTTTCTTTTCTGTCCACGGTGTCCTCCTAACGAGCGTTTTACGCTCTCAAATAGATTTCTTCTGCTTCAAGCGCGGAAATTATCTTTTTCATCGTCGCGTCTATCTCATCATCCGCGAGGGTGTGGTCGGAACTTCTCAGAACGAGCGCGTAAGCGATGCTCTTGTATCCGTGCGCAACCTGCAAACCGGTATAGACGTCGAAGACTTTAATGCTTTCAAGCAGGGGTCTTCCCGCTTTTCTGATCTTCTCCTCGATGTCTCCGCTGTAAACATCCTCTTTGCAAACGAGCGAAAGGTCTCTCGTAACGGCGGGATATTTCGGAACGGGCTTATATTCCCCGATTCCCCCGCGGCATGCGTAAAGCGCGTCAACCGCGAATTCAAACGCGTATATTTCGGCGTTTATGCCGTAATTCTTCGCAACGGTCGGATGAAGCTGACCGACGATACCGAGATACCTATCGCCGCTGTATACTTTCGCCGTTCTTCCCGGGTGGTACGACGGAGAGTCGTCACAGGGTCTGAATCTGACTTTTGATATATGAAGTTGCGAAAGAACCTGTTCAACAGCGCCTTTGACGGTGAAGAAGTCCGTTCCCTCGCCGTATATTCCCGCGGTCAGGATCTTCTTCTCTTCGGGGAGTTCGTTCTCGCTTTCCGACGGGATATAAACTGTCGCAAGTTCGTAGATCGCCGCCCTTTCGGCTCTGAACGAGAAGTTTCTCGCGGAAACTTCAAGCAGAGACGGAAGCCCCGTCGTTCTCATGACCGAGGTGTCCTCGCCGAGCGGGTTCATTATTCTCAGACAGTTTCTCAGTTCATGATCGGAAGGCAGACAGATCTTGTCGAGCGATTTCGGGCTGACGAAAGAAAACGTCATGATCTCGGTATATCCGCAGGAGCGCATGAGCTGTCCGATCTTCTTCTCAAACTTCTGTCTGTCGGTCAATCCTCCCGTTCTGATCTCCGCCTTGAAATTCTTTGCGGGTATCCTGTCATAGCCGTAAATTCTCGCGACTTCTTCGGAAAGATCGTAAACAGACTCAATATCCGTTCTGAAAGACGGAACCGTGACGGTATTTCCCTCGACCGTCATTCCGAGCGCGGCGAAGACTTTCTTCATCTCATCCTCGCTCATATCCGTATCGACATAACGGTTGATCCAATCAACGTCAAGTTCGATCTTTTTCAGAGTTTTATCGGAGTTGTCAACATCTATGTAATTGCGGGAAACCTTGCCCGCGCCGAGCATTTCGACAAGTTCGCAGGCTCTGTCGAGAGCCTCGACCGTCATCTGCGGATCAAGTCTCTTTTCAAACAGCGCCGATGCGTCGGTCCTCATTCCGAGTTCTTTCGCGCCCTTACGAACGGTCGGACCGTCAAAGTTCGCGGACTCGAAAACGATCATCTCCGTCGTATCCTTGATCTCGCTGTTTTCCCCGCCCATGATACCCGCGACCGCGACCGCTCTTTCTTCATCGGCGATGACGAGGATATCCGACGAAAGATTTCTTTCCTGTCCGTCGAGCGTAACGGTTTTTTCTCCGTCTTCGGCTCTTCTGACGTTTATTCTTCCGCCTTTAAGGCAAGAATAATCAAAAGCGTGCATCGGCTGTCCGTATTCGAGCATGACGTAGTTGGTTATATCGACGATGTTGTTGATCGAACGTATGCCGCAGGAACGGAGTCTCTCGACCATCCATTTCGGAGACGGGGCGATCTTGATGTCGGTCACCACTCTGGCGCTGTAACGCGGGCAGAGATCGGGGTCTTCGACCGTGACCGTCAGATAATCGTTGACATCGACGCCGTCGCCCTTAACGGACGGAACGTTGACGGTATACGGCTTGCCGAAAGTGACCGCGGCTTCTCTCGCTATTCCGCGGACAGAAAGGCAGTCGGGTCTGTTGGTCGCTATATCCGCGATAAAAACGGTGTCGTCCAGACCGAGCGCGACACAGATGTCTTCCCCGATCGGAGTATCGTCTTTGAGAATCAGTATTCCGTCTTCAATAGCGCCCTCATAATCGGCGACCGTCAGTCCGAGTTCCGCGACCGAGCAGAACATTCCTTCGGAAACGACGCCGCGAAGTTTTCCCTTTTTGATGGAAACGCCGCCCGCCAAAGTCGAACCGTCGAGCGCGACGGGAACAACGGCTCCGACGAAGACATTCGTCGCCGCGGTGACGATCTGTATCGGATCGCTCTGTCCGACATCGACCTTGCAGACAACGAGTTTGTCGGCGTTCTCGTGTTTTTGAATATCGAGTATTTTCCCGACGACGCAGTTTTTGATGACGTCGGAAGTCTTTTCGTAGCCCGTAACCTCCGTTCCGGTCATGCACATTTCGTGAACGAAAGTTTTTTCGTCGACATCGACCGGGGTGAACTGTCTGAGCCATTTATATGAAACGTTCATTTTCGTTTAACTCCTCTTATCAGAAATTGTTCAGGAAGCGCAGATCGTTGTCGAAGAACATGCGTATGTCGTCGATCTTGTATCGGAGCATAACAAGTCTTTCAAGCCCCATACCGAACGCAAAGCCGCTGTATTTTTTCGTATCGATCCCGCAGCCTTCGAGGACTTTCGGGTTGACCATTCCGGCACCGCCGATCTCTATCCAGCCCTCGCCCTTGCAGAATTTGCATCCTTTTCCGCCGCAACGGAAACAGGAAACGCAGATCTCCGCCGAGGGTTCGGTGAACGGGAAGAAGTCGGGACGGATCCTTGTTTTCACGTCGTCGCCGAAGAGTTTGCGGACGATCGTTTCCAAAGCGCCCTTCAAATGCGCCATCGTTATACCCTCGTCAACGACAAGTCCTTCGATCTGATGGAACATCGGGGAGTGCGTCGCGTCGATCTCGTCTATTCGGTAAACTCTGCCGGGAGAAACTATTCTGATGGGGGGCTGCTGTTTTTCCATCGTTCTGACCTGAACGGACGACGTCTGGGTTCTCAGCAGGATCTCGGGATTGAAATAAAACGTGTCCTGAGTATCTCTTGCGGGGTGGTATTTGGGAATGTTCAGTTTTTCAAAGTTATATCTGTCGAACTCGACCTCGGGGCCGCTGACGACCGAAAATCCCATCGAAACGAACGCGTCCTCGAACTCTTCGAGAACCATGTTCAGAGGATGCTGTTTTCCGACGTGGGTTTCCTTTCCGGAAAGGGTCACATCGACGCGCTCCTCAGCAAGTTTTCTTTTAAGTTCCGCTTCGCGAAGCTGCTCCTTTTTGTTCTTTATTGCTTCCTCGATATGAGAACGGACTTCGTTAGCGACCTGACCGATAACGGGTCTTTCCTCTTTTGAAAGCTTTCCCATTTCGGAAAGAAGAGACGTGACCTCTCCTTTTTTGCCGAGAAATCTGACGCGGAAGGATTCAAGTTCATCCGAACTTTCGGACTTTAAGATCTTCTCCTCCGCATCGCTGCGAACTTTCATAAGTCTTTCTTTCAAACTCATCGTATCACCGTCTTTTTTTATCTCGCCGAACCGCGCGAACGGCAATCCGACGTATATATTCATAATTACATCTTATATTAACACAATGACCGTTGATTTTCAATAGGTTTCAAAAAATGTTCAAGTATCGTACATTTTTTTTGAATAAAGGCGGGTTGCGGACTTAAAATATTCGCGATAAAACTTTTTTTGGGGGAAAACGTTTTGAAAGCAATCATTCTTGCGGGAGGCATGGGTTCGCGACTCATGCCCGTGACGGCAAAAATTCCTAAACCTCTTGCTCCGATAGCGGGCAAACCCTGCATTTTTCACACTCTCGATCTTCTGAAAAAACACGGAGTGACCGAGGTGATCGCGACCGTGCGTCACGGAAGCGCACAGATACGCAACGCCTGCGCCGACAGGGATATAGTCTTCATCGAAGAAAACGAACCGCTCGGAACGGCAGGCGGCGTTAAAGCGTGCGAAGGGCTCATCGACGGAGATTTTCTTGTTGTCAGCGGCGATGCAATAACAGATACAGACCTCGGTGCGGCGGTAGCCTTTCACAAAGGGCACGGAGGAACGGCAACGGTCGTTTTGAGCGAGGTCAAAACTCCGTTTGAATACGGTGTATGCCTGACAGACGAAGACGGAAGGATCACGGATCTTGTCGAAAAACCCGGTTGGGAGCGGGCATATTCCGGGACGGTCAACACCGGCATATACGTCTTTTCCAGAGAGATTTTCGACTTCATCGAATACGGAAAAGCGCAGGATTTCGCGAGAGACGTTTTTCCCCGTCTGATCGCGGGAGGAAAAGACATTTTCGGTTACCGCGCGGCAGGATATTGGTGCGACATAGGCTCCGTTCATTCATATTTGAACTGCAACGCGGATGTGCTTGCGGGCAAGGTCGGGACAGAACTGCCCGAAAACGGAAAAGTTACGGGAGCTATCGTTCATGAACCGTGCCGCATCGGAAAGAATGTCAGCGCGTCGGGCGCCGTGATCGGTCCGTATGCGGTCATATGCGACGGATGTACTCTGAAAAAAGGAAGCAGGATCGAAAGAAGCGTTCTTCTGAACGGCGTGACCGTCGGAGAGAACAGCGTTGTCAGAAACGCCGTCATATGCGACGGAGCGAAAATCGGGGACGGAGTCAGCGTATGCGACGGGGCGGCGGTCGGAGACGGATGTACGATAGGGAGCGGCTGCGTGATCGGAGCGGAAGTCAAAATCGCGCCCGATAACATTATTCCTCAAAAGACAGTTCTTACAACGAACGTGGCGGGCGAATACAGACCGTACAGGCTCGAAAAAAGCACGGCGGATCCCATAGGCGACATCACATCGTTCGCAAAACTCGGAGCGGCTTTCGGCTGTCTTTTCAGGGGCAACGCCGCCGTCGGTTACGAGGACGCCGCATGCGCGGCGCAGTTGCACGCGATAATCAGCGGAATACTGTCTTCATCGGACAATGTTCTGAACCTCGGCTGCTGTCAGAGAACGGAATTCAGATATGCCGTCCGCGCTTATTCGCTCTGCGGCGGGATTTATGCGGCGGCGGACAAGATATATCTTTACGCGGGCGACGGACTGCCGCTTTCAAACGCCGACGAGCGCGCGCTCTCAAAAGTATTTTTCGGGAACGAGTTCTTCTGCGGTAAGAGCGGGAATTACCGTATGCTGAAAAATTACGGAGAACCGTATCTGAAAAAACTGCGCAGAAGCGTTATCGCGATGAAGCCTCTGAATATGCGTGTTTACGGGGACGATATACTTTCCGAAGTCATTCCGCTCCGTGCCGGCGAAAGCGCGGAACACATGTATGTCGGAGATACTCTCGGAGTCGACGAATACCCCGACAGACTTGTCAGATGCTGTGTGGCAATCGCGTTCGGCAAAACTTTCGGAAAGGTCGTGATCCCCTACTCCTATCCCGCGATGATCGAAACACTCGGAGAAAAATACGGCTTTGAGGTGAAGCGGCTGACGCTCGATTCGCCGAACAGGGAAGAACTTTACGATGTGACCGATCCGAATATCTGCGCGTGCGTTCTCTGCGGGCATCTGTCACGAAGCAGAAAGACTTTCGCGGATCTTGCCTCTTCCGTTCCGTCATTTGACGTTTACAGCCGTGAAGTGGACTGCGACGGGGACAAGTTCGACGTCATGCGCCGTCTGTCCGAAAGCAGTGAAGAAAAAGAACTCGTCGAAGGAATACGTTTCGTCGATCGGAAAAAGCACTGGAATGTCAGAATTCTCCCGAAAAACGACCTTCACGGGTTCCGTATAGTCGCGGAAGCCGCCAACAGCGAAACGGCGGAGGAGATATGTGACTTTTATGTTAAAAAAATACGATGTGACAAAAATATCGTTGACAAGAGCGAATAAAATGCGTATAATTATAACAAGATATATATAGGAGAATGTGTCCGACGAAGGGCATAGCCCCCGAAAAAGACATATTTTCGTGTTGACATTTCCCCGCAAACGTTTTTTCGCACGACGGCGGACTGGACGGAGTTCGCGTTCCGTCCGTGTCGCGCGGGCAAAGGATAACCGTGAAAAAAGAGCCGAAAAACAGAGGGATTTTCGGCTCCGCTTTCATTGCGTCCGATCGGTCGGACAAGACCGAAACATGCCGACAATATATCTTTAATCCGGATCTTACATACGAATTATGAATGTTTTTACAAGGAGGAATTTTTCATTTGAAAAGAATTGACAAAGTAAGAATTATCCCGCTCGGAGGGCTTAACGAAATAGGTAAAAACCTGACTCTCATAGAATGCGGAAAGGACATAATAGCAATCGACTGCGGTATCGCTTTTCCCGACGAGGATCTGCCCGGCGTCGATTACGTTATTCCCGATATGCAGTATATCGTCAAAAATGCCGACCGTTTCCGCGCGGTTTTTCTGACCCACGGACACGAGGATCACATCGGCGCGATCCCCTACCTGCTCAGACAGGTCAATGTTCCGATATACGGAACAAGGCTCACTCTCGGGATCGTTGAAAACAAACTGCGCGAATTCAGGCTCGACAAAACGGCGCAGTTGATCGAGGTCTGCCCGGGGCAAACCGTTCCGATGGACACGATGTCGATCGAATACATCCACGTCAACCATTCGATCGCGGATTCGGCGGCGATCGCAATCCATACTCCGTGCGGAACACTGCTCCACACGGGAGACTTCAAGATAGATGTCACCCCGATACAGGGCGAGATGATCGATCTTGCGCGCTTCGGCGAACTCGGAAACGCGGGCGTTTTGGCAATGATGTGCGAATCGACAAATATTGAAAGACCGGGCTTTGCCAGCAGTGAAAGGAAAGTCGGAGAAAGTTTCTCGACGATATTCCGCGGCGCGACGAACAAAAGAATAATCGTTGCGACATTCGCTTCAAATGTTGACAGAGTTCAGCAGATCATAAACGCCGCGATCGCTTTCGGCAGAAAAGTCGCCGTCAGCGGAAGAAGCATGGTAACGGTTCTCGAAGTTGCCCGCCAGCTCGGATATATGCAGGTTCCCGACGGAGTTATCATCGATATCGACGAGATAAACAAATACAATCCCGAAGAACTCGTCATCGTAACCACCGGAAGTCAGGGCGAACCGATGTCCGCGCTTTACAGAATGGCTTACTCGGATCACAAAAAAGTCGAGATCGGACCTCAGGATCTTGTCGTTCTGTCCTCCTCGGCGATACCGGGCAACGAAAAACTTATAAACCGCGTCATCAACGAACTTTACCGCTCGGGCGCGGACGTTGTATATGAATCCTACGCCGGCGTCCATGTTTCGGGGCACGCGTGTCAGGAAGAGACAAAACTCCTGATCGGGCTTGTAAAGCCGAAATTTTTCATCCCGATACACGGCGAATTCCGTCATCTGAAAAAGAACGCGATAGTTGCCAATTCGATGGGCGTCGCAAAGGAAAACATCGTCGTTGCGAACATCGGAAGCATTATCGAGGTCAGCCGTGAAAAGATCGAAACGGTCGGAACCGTTCCGGCGGGCAGAACGCTCGTTGACGGACTCGGCGTCGGCGATGTCGGAAGCATCGTTCTGCGCGACCGCAAGCATCTTTCACAGGACGGGCTCGTCGTTGTCGTCGCCGTCGTCGATGCGGAAAACAGAGAGATAATGTCCTCCCCCGAAGTCGTATCGAGAGGTTTCGTTTATATAAAAGAAAACACGGATCTTCTCGACAACGTAAGGAAGCTGACGGAAAGCATACTTTACAAAGCAGCGGAAGAAAAGAACGAGGAGTGGCTCTACAACGCAAAAACAAAACTTAAAGACGACCTCGGAAAGTATATTTTCGAGCAGACAAAGAGACGTCCGATGATACTGACCGTTATAAAGGAAATCTGAAAAAAATGATGTACTCGGAAAAGAAGGAAAACACAAAAAACAGGACGAAACCGTTTCTTTTGCTTGTTGCGGGGTTTGTTGCGGCGATCGTTCTGACGGCGGTGCTTGAGAAGATCGGAGTATCCTCCGCGATCGCGCAGACAGTAAGGATTCTTCTTATTCCCGCCGCCGCGGCAGGCATATTCATTCTCATAAAAAAATATATGTATTCCTATACTTTTGTCATGGACGGCGCTCTGCTCTGCGTCTACAAGAACATAGGAAACCGTGAATACGCGCTCTGTCGGATCAAAAGCATCGAGATGAAAGATCTGGTCAGAGGAAAAAGCACTGTCGAAAAATTGCTTTCAGCGTTTCCGAAAGCGATAAAAAACGACTGTCGCGTCGGAGAAGACAGAGAAAAGGACGCGGCGATACTTTACAGGGATTTCAACGCAGACAGGGACGCTCTGCTCCTGTTTGAGCCGAGCGATGAATTGTTTACAATAATTTCGGAATCCATACTTGACAAACAGGAATAACTGTGGTATACTTATCGGGTAAAATGAAGAAGAATCGAAAGTTCTCACCACTGCGGCTGACGCTGCAAGGTCAATACCGAATGATTTTCACGTCATTTTTGTTTTGATTTCACGGCTGCGGACTTTTGCGTTCGCAGCCAATTTTTTTTCGGAGGTGTATCGGCCATAGGCAAGAAAAACGCGCAGCAGCTCAATGAGGAGATAAGAGACCCCGAAGTCAGGGTCATCAGCGACAACGGCGAACAGCTCGGCATCATGTCTTCCAAAGACGCACAGAAAATAGCCGACTCGAAAGGTCTCGACCTCGTCAAAATATCTCCGACCGCTGTACCGCCCGTCTGCAAGATCATGGACTACAACAAGTTCATGTACGAAAAGGCGAAAAAGGAGAAGGAGGCCAAGAAGAACCAGAAAGTAACGGTTCTGAAAGAAGTCCAACTCAGCCTCAACATCGAGGATCACGATCTGAACACGAAGATGAACCATGCGAAGAGATTTCTCGGCGACGGAAACAAGGTCAAAGTCGCGTTGAAACTCAGAAGCAGAGAGATACAGAGACCGGAACTCGGACTCGTTCTCATGGAAAAGTTCGCAAACGGAGTGTCGGAACTCGGAATCATCGAAAAGCCCGCAAAGCTTGAGGGAAGAACGATGATCATGATCCTTGCCGCGAAGCCGGCGAAATAAGCCCGTGACCGTTCAGTCAGTAAAAAATGAGGAAACTCACTTTTATATCATCAAAATAAAGGAGAATGTCACATGCCTAAACAGAAGACACGCAGAGCTACCGCGAAGAGATTCAAGGTAACGAAAAGCGGTAAGATCAAGATGAACCACGCGTTCAGAAGACATATTCTTACAAAGAAAACGACGAAATACAAGAGGGGTCTGCGCAAGGCTTGCTATCTGAGCGCTGCCGACGCACCCGTAGTCAAGAAACTTATTCCTTATAAATAATTACGGAGGGTGTTGAAAGATGGCAAGAGTTAAAGGTGCGGTTACGACCCGCAAAAGACATAAGAAAGTTCTTAAACTCGCTAAAGGTTATTTCGGCGGAAAGTCGAAACTTTACAGAACCGCGAACGAAGCGGTAATGAAGTCTCTTCAGTACGCTTACGTAGGAAGAAAACTTAAAAAGAGAGACTTCCGTTCGCTTTGGATCACCCGTATTTCCGCGGAGTGCAAAGCCAACGGCATCAATTACAGCAGATTTGTCAACGGTCTTAAAAAGGCAGACATCATGCTGAACAGAAAAGTTCTTGCGGAACTCGCTGTTTCCGACAAGGCTGCTTTTGCGGCTCTCGTCGAAAAGGCAAAGGCCGCTCTGTAAAAAGAGAAAAACAAATATCGGCGTGTCGGGCAAAACCGATACGCCTTGTTTTTACCGTATTTTCAATTACTGTCGGAGAATAAAATGAAGGAAATACTCAGTCCGCTCCGAAGGGCGGTCGCCGATTATGATATGATAAAAGACGGGGACAGGATCTGCGTCGGGGTTTCCGGAGGCAAGGATTCAGTCCTTCTTCTTGTCGCGCTCGCGCGCCTTGCACGGTTTTATCCGAAAAAGTTCGAGATCGTCGGCTACACGGTCGACGCGGGCTTTGAGCCGACGGATTTTTCGGAGATAACTGCGCTCTGCGAACGTGAAAAGATCGAATACCACATCGAAAAGACCGATATTTTTGAAATCGTTTTCAACCGAAAGAAAGAAGATAATCCGTGTTCGCTCTGCTCGATGATGAGACGCGGCGCACTCTGCAACGGTGCGCGCAGGATCGGAGCGAACGTTCTTGCACTCGGACACCATAACGACGACGTGCTCGAAACGTTTATGATGAATCTCATCAACGGCGGGCATATCGGATGTTTCTCTCCCGTCACGGAATACGACGGCGGCGCGCTGAGGGTGATCAGACCGTTCATATACACGAGCGAGCGTCTTATACGCGCCTATGTAAAGAAAAACGGGCTTCCGACCGTAAAAAACACCTGTCCGAAGGACGGATATACTCAAAGAAAATCCATGCATGATCTTCTTGCGGAGATCGAAAAAGAGCATCGGGGCGCGAAAAAAAGGATATTCGGAGCGCTCTGCCGAAGCGGAACAGACGGATGGAAAGAATTTTAGAACAACATCCCCGACGCGATACGTCGGGGATGTATATTTTTATTTTCTCAATTTGCACGCAAGATGAATGTTCTCGATCTCCGAAAACGTTCCGCCGTCGGCGTATTCGCCGTCGAGCGACCACGGAATGGGAATATCGGACTCAACGGTGATCTTTGAAGCGCGTGCGAAGTCGATCATTTCGCAATCCTCGAGTTTTGAAGAGGTTATTGCCGCCACGATCTGATTGAAATCGGAGATATTGGACGGATTTCGTACGAATGTGACCTCAAACTCTCCGTCGGAGAGATCGACAACACCGTCTTTGAGTTTGACGACGCCTCCGACAGTTGACGAATTCGAGATTGCCCCGAAGATATAGTCGTCCTCCAGAATATTGCCGTCAACGGTCGCTTTTATATGATATTTCGTGACTTTTGAAAGATCTTTGATCGCCTCGAACACATACGTCAGATGCCCGAAAACGTTTTTGACGGATTGCGGAGCGGAATATGAGGAGGCGGTAAAAATTCCGAAGGACGCGATATATGAAAAATAGCGGTCGTTGAACCTTCCGACATCGATTATCGTGGGATCGTTTTTAAGTATGTTTTTAACCGCGGCAACGGGCTTCAGAGGTATCTTCAAACTGTTTGCGAAGTCGTTTGTACTGCCCGCGGGAATATATCCGAGCTCCGTCTCCGTGTTTCCGCTGCGCATAACGCCTGTCAGCATTTCATTGAAAGTTCCGTCTCCGCCGGCGCATACGATAATATCGCTTTCATTATTTTTTGCGGCGTTGTATGCGAATTCGGTCGCGTCTCCCCTGCCTTTGGTAGTCTTGACAACGATCTGACAACCGGCGTCGCTCATGGCTGTAACGATATTAAAAAAACTCGGTTTGATCTGTTTTTTCCCCGCAACGGGATTAACTATAAATAAAATTCTTTTCATCTGCCCTCTTATTCCTTCTCCTTCCATTCGTTCTCATCCAATTCTTTCTCTATGATCGCCTCGAATTCGGGAGAACTTGTTACGGAACGGTGCGGATGCTTTGAAACAATTCTTCGCATAAACGAGTCGACTTTGTTGAAAATCTTCAGAAACTCATCTCCGCGAGCTCCGTTTCTCGGAAGCATTCCGCGTTTTTTCAGATCGATAACGCACTTATATCGGTCAACTGCGGCAGAGACGGCGTCTTCCCATGAAATATACAGTTGACGCATTGCGTTGTCCCCGAGTTTTCGCATAGTCTCTTTATCTTTCATTATTTCGGAAAGCGCCGCAAAGAGGGAATCGGAGTTCTCATCGATCAGAACGGCATTCACGCCGTCCGTCGTTCCTTCCGCCGCGCAACTGCCTTTGACCAGAACGCTTGCGCAGCCGCAGGCGGCGGCTTCGCGTACAACTATACCGTTCGTGTCGTAAGTTGACGGGAAAAGGAACAGGTCTGCGAGGGAATAGTACGCACGCAAAACCTCCCTGTCATAGACGGCGCCCGCAAAAATGCATTTATCTTCAATGTTGATCTCTTTTATGTATTCAAGGACCTCATCGACATCTCCTCTGCCACCGACGAGAAGCATTCTGAAATCCGCTCCGGAAGCGCGGAGAGCGGCAATCGCGTCGAGAGATATGCGAAGTCCCTTGTACCACATCATACGTCCTACATAGAGGAATACGGGGATATTCTCCGGAATGCCGTGTTTCTTTCTCAACTTTTCGACACACTCATCCGACGCACGCCCCTGCGGAATATCAACTCCGTTATTCATCACGCGGGCTTCGCCGGAATAACCGAGCTCGCGCATATTGTTTATCGCGCCGTTGCTGACAGCCCATACCTCGTCGCAGGCCTCGAGATTGTTCAGAAACAGTTTTGTGGAAAGAGCGCGCAGTCTTTCCGAAGAAAAAACTCTGGCTATGTCTATATCGAATTTCGTATGATACGTGAAGACTATGGGAGCGTCGGTCTTTTCGCGGACAATGCGTGCAAGAAAAGTTGATACCGCAGGACAGTGGGAGTGAATGATATCTATGTCGTATTTCGCGATCTTCGCCGCCGTCGGCGATGCGAGCGGGTTCCCCATTCTGTATCCTGCGATCTTCACGGTGTTCAGACTTGTATATTGGAGAACCGGAAAAGGATATGCGGAAACATCGCGTTTGGGATACTTCGGTGTTGCAACGATGGGGAATCCGAACTTGCGGTCGATGACCTCCGCATAGTTGAGAACAGCGTTCGCTACCCCGTCGATGACGGGGGGAAAAGAATCGTTCAACAGGCAAATGCCGAGCCCATTGTTTATCATAACAACACTTCCTTACGAATGCTTTTGTTGGCGCATCCAGATGCGCATAACGAGTTTGTGAGGCAGCAATTTGACTCCGAGTATCTGCAATTTCACTCTGAGCGAATGCAAAGACGTATCCTTCTTCTTTTTCATGTCTTTCAGCGCCTGCGCGACGATCTCCTCGGCAGTGAACATAACGGAATAATATGTGACGGCTTTCGTATCGGAGGTCGCGGCGCGGTCAAAAAACTCCGTTTTTGTCCAGAACGGGCAGACCGCGAGACAGCGTATGCCTCTGTCGCGAAGTTCAACGTTCAGCGCGCGGGAATAATTGAGGACAAAGGCTTTGGTCGCGCCGTAAACATTGATATAAGGGATCGGCTGAAAAGCGGCGACGGAACAGAGCTGGTATATCTGTCCCCCTTCATGCATATACGGAAGCGTCGCGCGTGTCATAAGAACGAGCGCACGGCAGTTGAGATCTATCATTCCCGCTTCGTCCTCGGGAGAAACATCCGTATATTTTCCGAATTTGCCGAAACCGCTTGCGTTTACAAGCACGGCGACATCGGGTTCATATTCTTTGAGCAGCGCCGTGTACTTTTCAAACGACGCGTCATCGGTCAGATCCATCGCAACGGGTCTGACTTTGCATTTCAGTTCGGACGAAAGGCTTTCAAGCCTGTTTTCCCTGCGGGCGACCACCCACATCTCGTCAAAATCGTTTTCCCTGTCAAGCTGTCGGCAGAATTCCCTTCCCATACCCGAGCTTGCCCCTGTCACAACCGCTATTCGCATACGATTCCCTTCTTTTAACTTATTATATCATATTATACAATTTTACACAGGAAATGTCAAGTATAAAACGGCTCCGATCGTTCAATACTCTCGACAGGAGAAACGCATGAGAAGCCGCGTCACAAAAATGTTTCACAAAAACAAGAAAACATTCTCAAAAAAAACGCGGATGGAAGACCGCCGCGCTTGACTTTTTCGAACATTATGGTATAATATGGTATGATAACATAGAAAGTATAGGCTTTTTACGAAAAGCGTCTTTCGGAAGGCTGTATTTACTGTGAAAAAATAAAAATTTATCATATATACGGAGGTAAAAATGGAGGCATTAACGACAGTTCTTGCAGGTGTTCCGGACTGGTTGCAAAATTTTGCAAATCAGATATTCGGTTATGCCGAACCGAAGGAAGGAGAAGCGTCTATCGGTATGGTTGTCCTTCTCGGAGTCGGCATTGTGTTTGTCGGACTTATATGCATCGTCATTGTATGTTCGATATTCGGACTGATCGGCAAGACAGGCAATAAAACGAAAAAGCCGAAAGAAGAGAACCTGCCCGTCGCGGCGGAGGAAGAGATCCCGGACAGACAGGAATTCGTTGCGGCTGTGTCCGCGGCGATAGCGGAGGAACTCGGAAAAGACGTCTCGGCAATAAGAATTTTATCCATCAAGAGAATGTGAGGAACGAAAGATGAAAAAGTACAATGTAAACGTGAACGGAAAAACTTATCAGATAGAGATCGAAGAAGTCGAAAACTTCGATCCGAAAAAAGCGCAGACTCCGTCGGCTCCCGCCGCTCCCGCAGCCGCCCCGGCACCCGCTCAGGCTCCCGCAGCCGCGCCTGCGGCCGGAGGAAACACCGTTTCCTGTCCGATGCCCGGAACCATTCTTGACGTCAGATGCTCCGAAGGCGCAACCGTTAAAAAAGGCGACATTCTGTTCATTCTCGAAGCCATGAAAATGGAAAACGAAATCATGTCCCCCTGCGACGGGACCGTTCGCGGCGTAAGCGTTTCCAAGGGCGCATCCGTTGACACGGGCGCCGTTCTCTGCACGATCGCTTAACTCGGAGGTCGTAAAATGGAATACATCGTAAACTTCTTGAGGCAGACCGGGTTTTACCTTTTCTCCGGTGACAACTGGAAATGTCTGGTAATGCTCGTGATCGCCTGCGTTCTGCTTTATCTCGGTATCGTTAAAAAATTCGAACCGCTGCTTCTCGTTCCGATCGCTTTCGGTATGCTTCTGACGAACCTTCCCGGAGCGTCGATGTTTCACGAAGAGCTTTTTGCGGGAGGTCATGTCCACTGGGATCTGTTCGGCGGAGCGGACGCGAGCATTACGGCGGGGCTGCTTGATTATCTGTATCTCGGAGTAAAACTCGGGATATATCCCTGTCTTATATTCCTCGGCGTCGGAGCTATGACCGATTTCGGTCCTCTTATCGCAAATCCGAAAAGTCTCCTTCTCGGAGCGGCGGCACAGAGCGGTATATTCGCGACATACGCGGCGGCTCGCGGCTTCCTCGGATTTTCGGCGGCGCAAGCGGCGTCGATAGGTATAATCGGAGGAGCGGACGGGCCGACGGCGATATACGTAACATCGAAACTCGCGCCCGAACTTCTCGGTCCCATAGCGGTCGCGGCATACTCGTATATGGCGCTTGTTCCTGTCATACAGCCCCCGATAATGAAACTGCTGACGACAAAAAAAGAACGCTCGATCGTTATGAAAACGCTTCGTCCCGTTTCAAAGAGAGAAAAGATCCTTTTCCCGATAATCGTCACCGTATTTGTTTCGCTTCTCGTTCCGAGTGCGGCGCCGCTCGTTGCGTGTCTGATGCTCGGCAACCTGTTTAAGGAAAGCGGCGTTGCGGAAAGACTTTCAAAAACGGTTCAGAACGAACTGATGAATATCGTCACGATATTCCTCGGCGTTACCGTCGGAGCGACTGCCACAGCGAAGACCTTCCTGAACGCGCAGACGATCAAGATCATTATTCTCGGAGTTATCGCCTTCGGCGTTGCGACCGCGTGCGGCGTTCTTCTGGCGAAGTTTATGAACCTTTTCCTGAAAAACAAGATCAATCCGCTCATCGGCTCGGCAGGTGTTTCCGCCGTTCCCATGGCCGCAAGAGTCTCCCAGACCGTCGGACAGAAAGAAAACCCGTCGAACTTCCTTCTCATGCACGCGATGGGTCCCAACGTTGCCGGAGTTATAGGCTCGGCGATCGCGGCGGGCGTTCTTATCGCAATATGCGGCTGACGGAAGGACTGTGAGGTACGAATATGAACAGATTATTTATAACCGACACCATCCTGCGCGACGCGCATCAATCTCAGGCGGCAACAAGGATGAAGACCGAGGATATGCTCCCCGGTTGCGAGATCCTTGACAGCGTGGGCTATTGGTCTCTCGAATGCTGGGGCGGAGCGACTTTCGACTCCTGCATGAGATTTCTTGACGAAGATCCGTGGGAAAGACTTCGCAAACTGCGCTCGGCGATGCCGAACACGCGGCTTCAAATGCTCCTGAGAGGTCAGAACCTTTTGGGATATAAGCATTACGCGGACGATGTCGTTGACGAATTCATCGAAAAATCCATAAAGAACGGAATCGACGTTATCAGAGTCTTTGACGCGCTGAACGATCCCCGAAATCTGATGCAGTCGGTCAAGTCGATCAAAAAATACGGCGGTATATGCGAGGCGGCAATAAGTTATACGGTTTCGCCGGTTCACAACATCGAATATTTCGTCAAACTTGCAAAACTGCTCGAAAAAATGGGCGCGGACACCATCTGCATAAAAGATATGGCGAACCTTCTGCTCCCCTACGACGCATATAAACTCGTTTCCGAACTGAAGCGTTCCGTAAATGTTCCGATACATTTGCACACGCACAACACGGCGGGAACGGGAGATATGACGAACCTCATGGCGGCTCAGGCGGGCGTCGATATCGTTGACTGCGCGCTGTCTCCGCTTGCAAACGGAACTTCACAGCCGGCGACGGAGTCTCTCGTGGCGACCCTTCAGGGAACGGACAGAGACACCGGGCTCGACCTCGTAAAACTCAATGAGGCGGCGGCATATTTCAGAAAAATTGCAGATAAACTGAAAAACGAAGGCATCCTCGATCCGAAGGTGCTGAGCGTTGACACAAAAGCGCTCATATATCAGGTTCCGGGCGGAATGCTCTCAAACCTTCTCAGCCAGCTCAAACAGGCGAAGAAAGAGGACAAATATTATGAAGTGCTTGCGGAAGTTCCGAGAGTGCGCGAGGATTTCGGATATCCGCCGCTCGTAACGCCGACATCACAGATCGTCGGAACGCAGGCGGTAATGAACGTACTTGCGGGAGAGCGCTACAAGATGGTTCCGAAGGAATCAAAAGGAATGCTGAAAGGCGAATACGGACAGCTTCCCGCGCCCGTCAACGAGGAAGTCAGAAGAAAATGCATCGGCGACGAAGAGGTCATCACCTGCCGTCCCGCGGATCTGATCGCGCCTGAACTTGACAAGTACAGAGCGGAAGCGGGAGATCTCGCAAAGAGCGAGGAAGACGTTTTGAGTTACGCTCTGTTCCCGCAGGTCGCAAAGAAGTTTCTTGAAAAGAGAAACGGCGGAGATATCAGAACTCTCTACGTCGAAGACCTTTCAAAATAAATTTCGGCGGCGCGGTTCGCACATTCAAAACGTACCGCAAAAATAAAAAAATCGGGGATCGCAGGATCTCCGATTTTCTTTTATCGCAACGGTTCAATTACGGCAGACAATGCCCCGCCGCGCGGTATATTTCATACCATTCCGAGCGTGTCAGAGTCACGTCCGCGGCTTTGCAGATATCTGTCAGTCGGTTCGTGTTCATCGTTCCCGCGATCAACTGCATATCGGCGGGATGACGCAATATCCAAGCCGCCGCGACTCCCGTTTTTGATAAACCGTATTTTTCGCCGATCTCGGCAAGTTTTGCATTCAACTCGGGAAAATCATCATTATCGATGAACGTTCCCTTGAAAAATCCGTACTGAAACGGCGACCAAGCCTGGACAGTCATTTTCTTTATGCGGCTGTATTCCAGAAGTCCGCCATCGTGCATTTGAGACTCCGCATTCTTCATATTCACATTCATGCCCGACGTCACCATGCCCGCCTCTGTGACAGAGAATTGCAATTGGTTGACGACAAGCGGCTGTCTGACTGCCGTTTTGAGCAGTTCAATCTGCATCGGGTTATGGTTGGATACGCCGAAGAAGCGCACCTTTCCCGAACTTTCCAGAAAATCGAAAGCCTGAGCGACTTCTTCGGGTTCCATGAGCGTATCGGGACGGTGAAGCAGAAGAAGGTCAACACAGTCCACGCCCAAACGGGAAAGGCTGCCTTCCGCCGAACGGATAATATGTTCTTTTGAAAAATCGTATTGTCCGTCATGAATGGAGCATTTCGTCTGTATGAACATCCGCTCTCTTGCGCCCTTGTGACGTTTCAGGTACGAACCGAACAAACTTTCGGAATTGCCTCCGCCGTAAATGTCCGCATGGTCAAAGAAATCGATCCCGTTGTCAATCGCGCAGTCAATGACAGCGTCTGCCCTTTTCTCATCAAGGCTTGCCATTCTCATACAGCCCAAAGAGACTGCGGATGCGGAGATCTGTCCGCCTATCGTGATATGTTTCATCATAACCTCCCCGGTCAGCCGTTATTTTTGATGTCAAGCGTCCACCCGTGATCGCCGTGATAGATCATCTGATGTGTCATCCCGCCGTCGATGCAGATATTTTCGCCTGTGATAAATCCTGCCATATCCGAGCAGAGATAAAGCACCGTATCGGCAATATCTGTCGGTTTCCCCACCCTGCCGACGGGCTGTTGCACGGCGTCCGCACCGTCATAGACGGTGAATTGATTGTCTATCCACCCGGGCGAAACCGAATTGACGCGAACCCTGCCCGCGAAACTGACAGCCAACGCATGGGTAAGCGCGGAGATACCGCCCTTAGCCGCCGTGTAACTCTCGGTTTGCGGCTGACTCATCCTGTCGCGGGAAGAAGAGATGTTGACGATGCTCGCGCCTTCGGCAAAATGCGGTGCGAAGAGTTTGGAAAGATAAAACGGCGCCGTAACACCGACCTTCAATGCATACTCAAAATCTTCATAACCGCATTCCGCAATGCCGCACATTTTCGGCGCGGCGTTGTTAATCAGATAATCGATATGACCGTACTCGGAGACAACTTTCTTTGCAAATGTTTCAAGGGTCTCCTTATCCGCAAGATCTCCCGCAAAATAATCGTTATCCGCCAGATCTATGACGCAAACCGTCGCCCCCGCCTTCTCAAACCGCTCGCGTATACACTTGCCGATGCCCTGCGCGCCGCCGGTTACAACGGCAATTTTATGTTTGAAATCGAACATGATATTTGATCCCGTCTTTCACTGTCTTCTGTTTTGAACAGCCCGCCGCATTCAACGCTGTCACGCATTTAATACACACAAAGCGTATGTATTTTTTCGGACGCGAATAATGTATTCCGCGGGAATACATATATTGTACCGCAATTCTCCCGTTTTGTCAAGAAAAGGCTCGGACAAAGGTTTTACCTCTTTTCCGAGCCTTTTTACCGATAGGCGTATCGGTTCCCGACACGCCGCTCAAAAGTTTTCATTTATATTATGATGTGCCGATCTGAAATCGATTTTCCCGAGGAAATTCGACATTTACGGGAGATCTTCCGACAAAAGGGCTTCTTCCCGTCAGTTTTTCCGTCAGAGCGTCAACAAAACGCCCGTTTCCGCAATAACAGTTTATATAAGTCCTTATCTGAGGAACATCGAGCAAATGATACGGGTTTGCAAACGAGACGAAAACCGTCGGCACGCTGTGAACATAAGCAGGGACGTCCGCGCCCATCGGAGGAGCCCATTCGATGCGGACAACGGTCTGATTTGACTTTGTTTGCAGATTTGCGGCATATATGATCAGGTCATATTTTTCCGTTATATCCGAAACGGGAGCCATCATTCCCTCAAAGCCTTCGGCGGGTTTGAAAACTGTCACGGCAAACCCCTCGGAGCGAAGTTTTTCGAGAAATCGCTCACAGACGGACTCGTCGTTATTGAAAACCGACAATCCCTTTTTCATTTCAAGCGGATAAAAAAGCACGCGTTTGTAACGGCTCGGAGTCAGAGGAAGGACTCCCTTCTCTTCGCGGACGAGAGTTATGGCTTCCGACGCGCATTTTTCGCTCCATTCCGAAAAGAGCGGAGACCCGAGATTGCCCTCTTCCTCTTTTTGTTGCGCTTTATGCATACCGAGCGCCGCTTTCAGCGCAAGAATGCGATCAACGGCTTCGTCGAGACGTTCGGGAGATATTATTCCGTTCTTGTAACCGTCAAGCATGAACCCGACATCTTCTTCGATGTTTTTCGTGAACAAAAACATATCACAGCCTGCGGCGATCGCGGTCGGAACGGCAATACTGCGCGGCATTGCGCAGGCAAACCCTGCCATTGTCGTCGAATCGGTAACGACCAGTCCGTTAAATCCGAGCGTTTTGCGGAGAAGGTCTGTCACGATCTCGCGGCTCAGCGACGCGGGCAGACCGCTTTTGCAGACCGACGGCAGACTGATATGTCCGATCATAACGCTCATAACTCCCGCATCGATGCAGGAACGGTAAACTCTTCCGTAAGTTCTCATCCACGAGTCTTTGTCAAGACTGTTGACGGAAGGCGCGATATGCTGATCTCTCTCGTCGGTTCCGTCACCCGGAAAATGTTTTGCGCACGCCGCGACGCCGCACTTTTGAATTTCTTCGATATATGCGCGCCCCATCTCCGCAACCGTTGCGGGATCTGATCCGAAAGTTCTGGTATTTGTTATCGGGTTCCGAAAATTGAAATCGATATCGACGACGGGCGCGAACGCCCAGTTGACTCCGACAGCGCGCGCCTCCGTCCCGCAGACGTGCCCGAGACGGCGCGCATATTCCGTCCTTCCCGTCGCCGCGACCGCCATCTCCGAGGCAAAAGACGTTCCCTCTTTCGCAACGCCGTTGCCTCCCTGTTCAAGATTTGCGGCGACAAGCAACGGGATCTTTGAAAACGAATTCATCAGTCCGACCGTGCGGCGGCATTCCTCTGCGGGCATAATACGGCTCATAAAACCGCCCGGACGAACCGACGATCCGATACGGCGGCAGTATTCCTCATCATCGCTATAAGTTATAAGGCAGAAAAGCTGACGCAGTTTTTCTTCTTCGCTCATCGCAAGACGGGTCGAAATGACCCATCTTATACCATCCTCGTCAAGATAAAACGGTTTCGATCCGAGATCAAGCATATTTTTTCCTCTTTCGCAGAATAAACCCTTCATTGTTAAGATATATGAGAAACAGAACAAGTACGACTGCCTCAACGACCTTGTAAACGTCGGCGGTGAAAAAAGCCCTGACGCTGCTGATCTGCCCGAATCCTATCTGAATGAATTCATAAGCGATACATCCCATGAGAACAGCGATCTGCTTGTTGCAGAATTTGTTTATAAACTGAGAAAAAAACAGCGGCAAGAAGCACGCGAACATAGACGCGATCGTCGAAAAGTTTATCGTCGGAGTCACGCCGTTCGTCGAGCAGACCGAGATCGCGCCCGCCGCGCCGAACAGAATTCCCGTGAGAGTGTAACAAATGATTGCATTGCTGTTTTCGTTTACTCCCGCATTCACGGAGATCGCCTGTCCGGTCTGCAACGCGCGGTAATCGTATCCGAATTTCGTAAAATGGAAAACGACTGTCATCAGAACGAGCGCAAGAAGCATTACGACAAGCATCGCCGAAGGATTGACAGCAAATCTGTAATACGAATCGTCCGATCCGAAACTGACGGGTTTGCATCCGTCCGTAACAACGGCGATCATGCCTTCCGTCACAAGGGTCATGCCGAGCCCGATGATCATCGGAGGAAGTCGGAGGATAACATACAGAAGTCCGACGATGCATCCTACGGCGGCGCTTACCGCAGAAGAAACAAGGATCATGACAACGGGACCGCCGCCGCTCGCATAAGAAACCTGCGCACCGATAACTCCTCCGATAAGCATCGTTGCTCCCGTAGAGAAATCAAATCTGCCCGTATGCAGATTTATCGACACGCCGAATGACAGAAGCAACACATAAGCAAGCCCGCGGAAAAAGAGTTGAACGGTGCTGAATCCCGTGAAAAGTGATGTCCCGACGAGTTCGCAGACAACGCCCGTCACAACGAAGCAAAGAAGAGGTATAACAGTTATTCCGATCGTTTTTTTAATATATCTCATAGCAAAAGACCTTCCGTCAGCAGTCGTTGAAAGTTATTCGTCTCTTACCATCTTTGCGGTCTCGTAATCAGCCATGCAGAGTTTTTCAAACTCGGCGAAAGTGCAGCCCCTGTACCGTTCAATGACCTTTTTCCCGAAGCAATAACCGTCGGTCGCGTTATCGGCTTTCAGCATATTTTCAAGATCTTCCTTGCTTTTTGCGATCCAATAACCGCTTCCGACGCGCGGGGCATTGCCGTCAGCGGCAGTCAGTCGGCTCCCGTTTACGGCGTTGACTATCAATATCAGCGCGGGCGCCATGGACGAAGCGTACTTTCCGCAGTCATAAGCATAACCGAGGTCGAAATCGGAGGCGTATTCGGAAGTTATAGCGTCTATTCCTCCGACGAGGATTTTCCCGACAGACGGATTGGCGGAGGTTATCCCGTAAGCGATCTTTGTGACGACTCCGCCCGCGCCGACGGTCAGGATGCATTTGCCGCCCGATGTCAGGCTGTTCGTCAGTTTCGTCGAAAATGCGTCATCGAACGCAAAGCCGTCCATATATCCGGATATTTTATATTTGTCGCTTTTGAGCTTCGCGGGATCGAGGCTCTGCCCCGCGACCTTTCCGTAAAGTTCATCGCGTTTTTTCGCTCCGTCGTAAGAGGTCGAAGGATCCTCACACAGATACGAAAGCATTCCCGTCAGACGGTTTATATGCATCGTCGAGCCGTAAAGCGTCGCTCCGCCGAAAACGGTAAATGCCGTCTGATCTTTCTCTTCGACAAAATATTTTGCCATATCGTAACCGGCCTTGTACTCCGTGTCTTCAAGCGGAGCGACAGAGCCGAGATAAAACTCATTGTCTTTTATCTGATCGTACTGTTCCTCCGTCGGATGTCCGGTCGGAGAAAGAATATACATTTTTTTGTTGGTCGCGGTTTCGACCGAAGCGACGAAATCGTCGTCGGAAAAGAGAAGGATCGCGTCATATCCTTTCGACGCATAGGTGTTTATCGCCGAAACTTCCGAAGAAGAACTGTTCGTCGTTGTAAAATCAAACGTCATATTCAATTCTTTTCCGACTGTTTTCAGATATTCCTCCCATGTGCGCGCCTCATCAGATGTGTCGTCTTCGCGCAACACTCCGATTTTAAGAGATTTCTGTTCATCCGTGTTGCCTTTGTTTCCGCCTTTTTGACATGCGGACAGTAACGAAAGCATAAATGCCGAAAAAAGCATAATGCTCACCGTTTTCAAAATTCTGTTTTTCATATTGACCTCCCGATATGTCACCGACGGAGAATTCGGCTTCTGTTTCCTATTGAGAACAGAGCCACGACGGTGACAAAAAGTATACCTTTTACTATTTGCAGATACCAGCTTCCTGTCACATAGATGTTCATGAACGAGTCCAGAAAAGCCATTGAAAAAGCTCCTAAAAGAGCCGAATACATTTTTGATTCGGGTCCGCCGTTCATATCCATACCGCCGAAGACAAGCGCGATAAGCATATTCATTCCGACCGCCGAACCCGACGAAGAAGAGATCGTCGGGGTTTCCACGATCATTGCAAACGCGGCGAGCCCGATACCTATTCCCGCAAGAGCGAAAGAAAGAACGGTCAGTTTTTTCGCGCCTATTCCGGACAGCCTTGCGCAGACGGGATTTCCTCCGAGAAAGCGTTCTTTTCGTCCCAGTTTCGTAAAATAGAACAGGAAACAGCAGAATATCTCAAAGACCGCGAGAAGGATTATACGGAATGAAGTCGTATTCAGATCTCTTACGAGGCGCATCGGAACGGATATTTTCGCATTTGTTCCGAAGAGCGTTATCATCAGCGTTGCGACCGATGAATAAACGTTCATCATAACTATCGTCATAATGAACACGGGAAGATTAAAGAACGACGCGAGTACGGAGTTCAGCACGGAAAGACTGACGGCAACGGCAATGCAGACGGTCACGGCGGCAAACAGGTTTTCCGTCTGTTTGCAGACGATCCCCCCGACGATCGCGCTTATCAGCATATTTGATCCGAGCGACAGATCGAAAGATCCCGATGAGAATATGAACGTGGCGCCTGTCGCGACGAGCGCGACGAGACACGCGTCGGAAACGACGCCCTGCATTCCGATCAGAATATCGTAGCCGTTCAACGCGGCGGCGAGAATATAAGCGAGACCGAGCGCCGCGCAGGCAACGGCGGGAGCAAGGCGGACGGCTCTCCGCGTCAAAAGCGATTTTTTGCGCCGCCGAAAGAGTTCTTCGTCTGTCAGTGTCCGCTGACTTGTCTGTTGATCCGACATCCCGATCCCCCTTAAACCATATAACCGATTATATCCGCATCGGTCAACCCGGCATTGCGAAGAAATTCCTTCGTTATCCTGCCGTCCTTCATTATCAGCAGCCTGTCCGACATCCCGATAAGTTCGGAAAGTTCTTCGGATATCATTATTATTGTTTTCCCTTCCGTTTTCATCTTATACATCAGGCTGTACATCATCTGCTTGACGCCGATATCTATTCCCCTTGTCGGGCAGTCGAGCACGAGTACGTCACAGCCGTAACCTATCCATTTTGAAAAAACGACTTTCTGCTTATTTCCACCCGAAAGTTCGGAAACGGGCTGATCGGGAGAAAAGCATTTTACGTTCATTTCATCTATCCGCGCCGCGACATACTTTCTTTCCTCGGACGGAAAGATCAAAAAACCGGCGGTTGCGAACCTGTCCATGCCGACAGACGCGATATTATCTTTTACGGAAGCGGAAAGACAAAGAGACTCCGTATCCCTGTCTTTTGCCGCATATCCGACGCCCGCTTTCATCGCCGAGCGCGGATCTTTCACTTGTTTTCCGCCGACCGAAACGCTCCCCGTTTTCGGCTTTTCCGCGCCGAAAAGAACTTTCCCGAGAGTGTGCATTCCGCAGGATGACAGTCCTCCGATACCGAGTATCTCGCCTTCGTATGCGTCAAACGAGACGCCGTTGAGTCTGTCAGGCAAAGACACGTCCCTGACTTCGACGGCGACCCGTGAAAAATGCGTCGCGTCAACATCGGAGCGGTAGTAGTCCCCCTGCAACTGCCTGCCTATCATCGACGTCCTTATCAGGTCGGGATCGAACTCTTCTTTTTCAAAAGTTCTGATTATCTTTCCGTCGCGGAGCACTGTCAGCGTGTCGCATTTGTCGATTATTTCGTCAAGATCGTGCGAAATGAAGACGACCGCTTTATCCTCTTTTTTCATGCGTTCCATAAGTCCGTATATTATATCCCTGCCGTGCTGTGAAAGCGCCGTTGTCGTTTCGTCAACAACAAGCACCTGAGGATCGTGAAGCATGACTTTCGCGACTTCGACGAGTTTTCTGTCCATCATGTCGAGCGTTCCCGTCACCGTCCGCGCGTCGATATGGTTCGCACCGATCTCGTCAAGCGCGCGTTGAGCGGCTTTTACCATTTCCGAGCCGAGAACAAACCCTCTTTTTGAAAATCTGCGGCTGTCGTTCAGAAACATATTCTCGGCGACGGTGATCCCGGGAACCGTTCCGCTTTCCTGAACGATCATCCCGACACCGTGAATAAGCGCGTCGTGCATGGATCTCGGATGCCACGGTTTTCCCATGTATTCCATGCTCCCGCTGTCAAATCCCTGCATACCGGAAAATACAGACGTCACGGTCGATTTTCCCGATCCGTTTTCTCCTATAAGCCCCCGTATCTCTCCGCGTCTGACGCAGATATCGACGCTGTCGAGAGCGACGACCGGACCGAAAGTCTTCGTCATTGAGGATATTTTCATAACTGTTCGTTCATCCGTCATAAAGCCTATACTCCGTACCGACGGCTAAAAGCCGCCGCAAATCGTTATTACTCTCTTATTATGCTTTCACGCCGCGCAATTTATTTTCATATTCACAAAATTTTTCATCGTCCGCGCCGATGCCGAAAGCGATCGCGCATGAACGGACGCTTTCGAGAAGGAACGCTCTGTCGCCCTTTTCACATGCGGCGTATATCTGCGGCAGACATTCTTTCAGCACATTTTTCGCGCCTTCGTGAGCCATGATGTCGATATTCGGTGTGTCGGGCGAAAACGGGTGAACGATACGTTCGGGAACAGGCAGTTCGTATGAGTATTCCCCGTCCGCAATACGTTCGATAAATTCTCCGAAGACCGACACCTGTGCCGTACATCCGGGAGGAACGGTTACGCGCAGTGAAAATACAGCCCTGTCCGTATCGAGCTGCCATGACACCTTCCAAAGTCCCGTAACAGCCTCAAATTCCAATTTTGCCGACCGAAGACGGCGATGCGGATGAGGTTCTATCAGAGCGCTCTTCCAACCTGCCTCGGTGCAGCGCAGTCCCGCTATCCTCGAATAGATCGCCTCGCACACGGAGCCGTAAGCGTAATGATTGAACGAGTTCATCCCTGTTTCGGACACAAGTCCGTTCGGAAGAAGTGAATTCCACCTTTCCCAAACGGTCGTCGCGCCCAATTCGATCTCACAGAGCCAGCCCGGATAGTCACGGTTGAGCAGAATGCGGAAAGCATCGTCGTCAAGCCCCGCGTCAAACAGCGCGGGAAGAAGAAGCGGAGTGCCTGCAAATCCTGTTTTAAGTTTGAACCCGTCGCGACGCAGACGGGTCACAAAAGCATCGGTAACAGGGGCTTTATGTCTGTAAATCCCGTAATAAAGGCTCAGAACGTACGCGGTCTGTGTGTCGAGTGCAAGTCTTCCGGACGGAGAGAAATATTCGTCAAGAACAGCCGCCCGTATCTTGCCCGCGAGCGTTGCAAGATCTTTTCTTTCGGGTCTGCCGAGTTCGTCGGCGGCTTTTGCCGTAAGACACACTGAATTGTAATAATAAACGCTCATTATAAACCCTTTGTCCGTCGCGCCGACCATAGAAGTCTCGCTCAGTCCGTCAAGGGCGAGCCAATCTCCGAAAGCGAACCCTTCCGTAATAAGTCCCCTGTTTCCCTGTTCGCGATCTTTTTTCCGAAGCACCGAGACATAATCTCTCATCATCGGATAACATTTTCCGAGCAGAACAAGATCCCCGTAATATTCGTATATCTTCCACGGAAGGATAACTCCGCAATCCGCCCAGACCGCGCCGCCCGCGGGAGGAATACCCCGAAGCGACGGACTGTACATCGGAAAGTCCCCGCCGTAATAAAGCGTACTGTCATCTTCGAGATCACGCAGATATTTTTTATAAAACGGGTAGCAGTTCATATTAAAGCACGCCGTTGCCGCGAACACCTGTGCATCCGCCGTCCAGCCGAGCCTCTCGTCGCGTTGCGGACAATCGGTCGGCACATCGATAAAATTCGAGCGCTGCCCCCACAAAGTGTTTTTTATCAGGGCGTTCACGCCCGGATCATCGGTTTCGCACCGACATGTCTCGCGAAGATCCGCGCTCAGAACAACGCCTTCAAATTCCGAAGGATCGACGTTCATAAGCCCCTCGACAAGAACGTACCGAAATCCGAAATAAGTAAACATCGGCTCAAAACTTCGCGCCTGCCCGTCGCCGACATATTCCGCCGCCGCTTTTGCGGAGCGCAGATTTCCGTTGTAGAAGCAACCGTTCTGCAATACCTCTCCGTGAGACAGTCTGAGCGTTTGACCTCGCGCCAAACGTCCGTTAAACCGCACAAATCCGGCAAAATTCTGCCCGAAATCGAGTATCTTCTCATCTTTCGGGCTGACGGTAAGGATCGGGCGCAAGATCTCCTTTTCAACCGTCGGAACACCAAAATCGGGACAGACAGGGTGTTCCGTTTCCGTCACGGTACAGTAAAAAACACGGTCATCGGATCGTGTGAAATCATGCTTTTCGCCGTCATATACGGAATTTTCGACGCAGGAACTTGTTCGGGCGTACCAACTCCCATCTGTTTTGACTTCACCGATCTCTCCGTTCTCGAATTCAAACACGAGACGCGCCGCGACTTCATAACGCGTTCCGTAAACATTCCTTGCGCGGTCAAGCCCTATCTCGCCGCGATACCATCCGTCACCGAGAAAAATATCGATCTCGTTTTCGCCCTCTCGGAGCAACTCCGTAACATCATAGCATCCGACGCGAAGATATGAACCGTAATCGTTGAAACCGGGGGTCATATATCTGTTTCCGATACGCTCGCCGTTCAGAAAAGCGCGGTAAAGCCCGAGCCCCGTCACATGAAGTCTCGCAGAGAGCGGTTTTTTGTCAATATCAAAACGGCGGAACACGCACGGCGCAAAAAGATCCCCGTCGCGCGGAGTTATAAAAGGAACATCGAATTTTTCAAAAGTCTCAAAACGCGATTCCGCGCGCTCGTTTCCGAACGCGACATTCCAACTGTATCTGCCGCAAAAACTCATTCCGAAACGAAATCCCCCGTTTTCGGGAGTTGTAATGTTTTTTTCGGCAACCCTTTTCCCCGTCGAATCGAACACGGAGACGGAAAAAGTCCCGTCTCCGTCGCAAAGAAACGAAAACAGAGGATCGTCTCCGTCAATTCCGAGAGGTTCTTTCCGATGTTCGACCGCAAGTTCGTATATTTTCATAAGCACGGTTCCTTTCAGAATGCGAACAGTAAGATCTCATCGTTTTCTCCATTTGAATTATCCGAAAAAACGGCGCAATTATTCATTTTGAGCATAAAAAACCGCGATCCCGAACAGGATCGCGGTTTTGTTATTACCGTTAATATTCCGTTTTTGTTTATTCGGCGGCGAGATTGTATTTCTGAACGATCTCTTTTGCGAATATTCCGCCCTCGGGACGCTCTCTGTCTATGATGTACAGCGCTCTTTCGTTTTCGACACGCGCAACAAGAGTATCGATCTTGGAACCGTTTGCTTTCCTGTTGATCTCGTCCGCAGATTCTGCGATATCCGCAAAAGCGGTCGAAAGAATACCTCTGCCGTTCTTTTTGGCGATGTTTTCAAGAACGTTTTCAAGGATATATGTAGCCTCAACGTTGGAAGCGGCAGCAAGAACGCCGTCGAAAAGAACGAGAGAATCGGAAGTGATCTGCGGAAGCATCTCGGAGATCATCGCACAGTCGTTCTCGACAAGTTTTCTGTTCTTGTCTCCCGTATCCATCGGGCAAAGCGCGAAAACATTGTCAACAGGGCTCATTTCAGCCTTGTCTGCGGCGACATACATACCGAGCTGGAACATGATCTGCGCTATTCCGACAGACTGTGTGAAGAGTGTCTTACCGGTCTTCGTTCCGCCGGTCAGAACGTATATATCTCCGACTCTGTCAAAAATAACGTTGTTAACAACAAGATCTCTCTTTGTTTCCCTGATTGCATAGATCGGGTTGTAAACGCCGGAAAGGTGAAGAACGTGTTCCTTCATCGAATGGATAACGGGCTTCGTAACGCCGAGTCTGTAACTTACCTTCAACTTGTCGAAGAGCATACAGCCTGCGGTGTAGAAGGTCAGCTGTTCAACGATGTCGGAGAGGAAATCGAGATTTTCCGCAAGGAACTCCGCCACCATCGGCTGGAACTTCTTGACGGAAGCCTTGTACATAACATCAAGCGCATTGTTCAGAGCGTCATAAACCGCATTGACTTCATCGGGAGCCATACCTCTCGTAACTATTTCAAGCGGAGACATGCAGGTGTATTCGTCGTTCTTGATCTCGGCTCTGAGGACTTTGTCGACAACGTTGCCGGACTTGTAAACGTCCTTGTTGATCGAAACTATACCGGCTTCCTTCGGATAAAGCTGAGCGTCAAGGTTGATTCCGATAGTGATGGATTTGATATTCTTGACTTCATCCATCGCGGCAGCAACTCTTTTTTGCATGTCGGCGAACTCCGGAGCGGAAACTTTCTCGGCGATGAATTTTCCGAAATCGATGAGGGCCTGAGACTGAAGTCCGGTGGCTTCCTTGAAAATGGAATCAAGTTCGGTCAGCGTCGTGAAATAAAGATCCATATCGCAGATGCTGTAAAGGTGAGCGGTCGTATCTCCGCTTTCCTTGTTCTGCTTTCTCATGTCGAGAAGTTCCTGAAGATGCGGTATGATCTTCTCGATAGAGGCTCTGAAAGCGGTGTTTTTCTTGAAATCGTCAAACACCTGCTGTCTGTATTTGATCGTTTCGATGTCGGTCGTAACATAGTCAATGATCTTGTTACTGTCGCCGAGAGAGCCGAAAAGACGCATCGTTCCGAAAATGAGTCCCTGATCAAAACCGAGCTGTTTATAATATTCGGTATTTTTCAACTTGCTGTTTTTCGCTTCTTCGTTGGGATAAAACAGGTTTACCATTTTAATTTCCTCCATTGTATTTCAACAGAAATCGTTTTTTTATTTAAAATAAAGCAGCATCGGTACTATCAATGACAAGGCGAACGCGATAATATACGACAGAACGTACACGACCATTGAATAGTGATACGCCTTCCAGACATGGGAAAACATAACGATGAAATAAACGCATATAACGGCAAGCGGGCCGGTGAAAATGAGCATCAAGCCCATCGCGCCGCCCAAAGGCATGCCCGTCAACGCGCCTATGATGACAATAAACACAAGAAAAGCCGAGGCAACGCCGATAAGCCTGCCGCGGGGAACTCGTATAAACAACGCTTCTTCCGGAACCTCAAACAAGGAACCTCCGCTTTCTTCAGCCATACATAAACCTCCGGGTCGAATATATCACATATATAATACTATATTTTTTTGCGAATTGCAATACATTTTCTCAAATAATCCATTTTTTTTAACGCTTTTTCACATTTATTTGCGTTTAACCGGCCGGAACAAAACAAAGCGTTCGCAATTGCCCGATACTTTATGATTTTTTGTCACAGTTTTAAACTTGAAAAAGGATACGTATTGATGTATAATGTATAAAATATATCTCAAAATCTTTTCAGAGGAAAAAGGATCGTAACGGATTTATGAAACACCTGAACATCGTTCTCGTTGAGCCTGAGATACCGCAGAACACGGGCAATATCTCACGCACCTGCGCTTGCACGGGCGCGAGTCTGCATCTTGTCAGACCGCTCGGCTTTTCGATCGATGACGCGCATCTGAAACGGGCGGGGCTCGATTATTGGAAATATCTCGACGTGACCGTTCATGACAGTCTCGAAGCATTTCTTGACTTTGCAAAAGGCAAGCCTATGCGTCTGGCATCGACAAAAGCCGCAAAAAATCATACCGAAAAAGACTATCCGAACGACTGTTTCATCCTTTTCGGAAAAGAGAGCCGAGGGCTTCCCGAAAGTCTGCTGAAAGAACATTACTCCGATTGTGTGCGAATTCCGATGATAGGCGATCTCCGAAGTCTGAATTTGTCAAACTCCGTCGCGATCGTCGTCTACGAGGCTCTCAGACAGGGCGGTTTTGAAGATATGGAGCAAAAAGGCCGTCTGAGAGAATTTTCGGAGGACAGCGTATGAGCCGAAGAAGAAAAGAAGAAAAGTTTATCACGTTCAAAGAACAGCAGCACAGGGAATTTCTGAAAGAGGTTTTCAATTCCGTTCTGATAGCGGGCTGTTTCATGTTTGCGTCGATACCCGTTTTCGGAGTTTACCCGACGGCGATCGTTTCGCCCGACAGCGAATGGACAGGCTGTCTGAGAATAATCGTCAACTTTCTTTACGCCTCGGTCGGCATATATCTTCCTTTTCTGATATATAACGTTTTAAAATATAAGTCGAGCGGCAGATATTTCACGAATAAAGGCTCGACGGCAATGCCTCCGCACTATATTCTCGGTATCCTTGCGGGTCTCGGGATTTCGGTCTCGCTCAATTATGCGGGTTCACTCGCGGTCGCCGCGCTGAGAAATGCGGGGATAACCGTCAACGAAGCTGTCCCTTTCACGGGAGACAGCGCATTGACCCAAACCGTTTTCATCATTGCCGCGACGCTTATCCCGCCGTTTTTCCAGGAGATAACGTTCCGAGGGATAGTTGTCGGAGATATAAGGAAACAGAGTTATACGTACGCGATCGTTCTTTCAGGGTTGCTGAACGGCTTTTGCTTCAAGTCATTTCAGCAGATCCCGTATTTTCTCGTTCTCGGACTTTTGCTCGGCTGGCTCCGTCTGAAAACCGACTCGATCGTTCTGACATTCTCGGTCAACGCAGCGTCGCATCTGCTGATGTCCTCTCTTTGGATATTCAGACTTCATAGCGAAAGCGCGTATGTTTCGGTCTTTCCGTATATCGCTCTCGGCGGGGCATTCGTTGCGCTCGTTTCCGTCATCATTCTTTTCAGAGTTTACGGACTTCGCATTAAACGGAAAGAAGAAGACGGCGCGGGGCTTGAAAAAAAAGAAGCGCGAAAAGCGTTTTTCGGCTCTTTTGCGCTCTGGATATTCTTTATCTTCGCCGTTATTTTCATCATGCTCGGGCAGAACGGTAAGCCTTATCTGTTCAAAGAACCCGATCCTTCGGAAGAAACTCCGATCGTCGAACCGACTTCCGAACGGGAACGTGTCTCGGAAACTTTTACGGATTAAAGACCTCAAGAAATATCCGCGGCTTCTTTCGGAAGAAGCCGCGGATCTGTTATTTTTGATTTCCGACCGAGAACGAGATCACGGACGTGCATCGCCGTCGGAAGAGTCCGACTCTTTCTCAGGAGATTTTTCAGTACCGTTTTTCTTTGTGAAAACGATCTTTCCGTCCTCACCCGTCGCGACGACACTGTCGCCCTCCGCGAATGTTTTTTCAAGCATTTTTTCAGCCATCTTATCCTCAACGAGAGTCTGGATCGCACGTTTGAGAGGACGCGCACCGAAGGTCATGTCGAAGCCCTTGTCAACAAGGACGTCTATCGCGGAATCCTCGATCGTGACATCGAGCCCGAGCCCTTTAAGGCTCTTGACAACGGAATCGCAAAGCCTTGACGCGATCAGCTTTATATCCTTGCGGTCGAGCTGTTTGAATACGATTATATCGTCGATACGGTTCAGGAACTCGGGTCTGAACGAACGTTTAAGTTCGTCCATGACACTTTCCCTGATCTTTTCCTGATTTTTGTCGAAATCGTCCGCTTCGGGCGTAAATCCGAGTTTTTTCGATTCGGTTATCATTTTCGCGCCGATATTTGAGGTCATGATTATGACCGTGTTCTTAAAATCGACTGTTCTGCCCTTCGCGTCGGTCAAACGGCCGTCGTCAAGGATCTGAAGCATGATGTTGAACACATCGGGGTGCGCCTTTTCGATCTCGTCGAAAAGAATTACTGAATACGGCTTTCTGCGGACTTTTTCGGTCAGTTGTCCTCCGTCGTCAAAGCCGACATACCCCGGAGGCGAACCGATCATCTTGGACACGGTATGCTTTTCCATGTATTCGGACATATCGACTCTGATCATCGAACTCTCATCGCCGAAAAGAACCTCGGCAAGCGCCTTTGAAAGTTCGGTCTTTCCCACGCCGGTGGGACCGAGGAACAGGAACGAACCGATCGGGCGTTTCGGATCTTTGAGCCCGACTCTGCCTCTGCGGATCGCTCTTGCAACGGCGTTGACAGCCTCATCCTGACCGACGACCCTCTGATGAAGGATCTTTTCCATATTGAGAAGGCGTTCGCTTTCCTCGTGAACGAGTTTTTTAACGGGAATGCCGGTCGTCTGAGTTACGACGTCCTCAATGTCCTCCGCAGACAGAGTCAGTTTTTCCTTGCCTGCCTCGGAATTCCAGTTTTTCTTCATCTCTTCGAGTTCGGAGGTCAGAGATTTTTCCTTATCTCTCAGGACAGCCGCCTTTTCAAAGTCCTGATTTCTGACAGCGTTTTCTTTTTCGCCGGCAACTCGCTTGATCTCTTCCTCCTTGCTTTTCAGATCGGGGGGAGCGGTAAGATTTTTCATGCGGAGTTTGGAAGCCGCCTCATCCATGAGGTCTATCGCCTTGTCGGGAAGGAAACGGTCTCTGATATAACGGCTCGAAAGCCTTACAGCACTCTCGATCGCTTCATCGGAGATCTTGACTCCGTGATGAGCCTCGTATTTATCTCTGATCCCTTTCAGAATGGCTATCGTGTCCTCTTCGGAAGGTTCGGAAACGATTATCGGCTGGAAACGGCGTTCGAGAGCCGCGTCCTTTTCGATATGTTTTTTGTACTCATCGAGCGTTGTCGCGCCGATGACCTGAATTTCACCTCTTGCAAGAGACGGTTTCAGGATATTCGCCGCGTCCATGGCGCCCTCCGCGCTTCCCGCTCCGACAAGAACGTGGAGTTCATCGATAAACAGGATGACATTGCCTTCCTTTTTGACTTCATCAATGACATTTTTGAGACGCTCTTCAAAATCTCCTCTGTATTTGCTTCCGGCGATCATCGAAGCGATGTCAAGAGTAACGACTCTTTTGTTTTTCAGCGGTTCGGGAACGCTCCCGTCAATAATGTGCTGTGCCAAGCCCTCGGCGATCGCGGTCTTGCCGACGCCCGGCTCGCCTATAAGACAGGGGTTGTTCTTCGTTCTGCGCGAAAGAACCTGAATCACTCTTTCGATCTCGGAGCCTCTGCCTATGATCGGATCGATCTTGTTCTCACGAACCATTTCGGTCAGATCCGTTCCGTAAGAGTTCAGCGTCGGAGTGTTTTTATTCCCCGATTTCTTCGAGGGTGACTGTCCTTTGCGAGGAGCCGCTTCGGTATCTCCCGCCGCGGCAAGCCCCATGCTTTCGAGAACGCTCGCATAAAGAGAACGGACGTCTATACCCGCGGACTCGATGATCTCGACCGCCTGACAATTCGGCTCTTCAAGCAGAGCCATAAGTATATGCTCCGTTCCGATTATATAATTCCCCGTCCGCCGAGCCTCAACAAACGAACGTTCGAGTATACGCTTCATTCTCGGCGTCATATCCTGTCCCGAAACATCGGAAGGAACACCGACGCCGACATTCTCCTTGATCCTTTCAACTACAAATTCGTCGGTAAGTCCCGCGTCGAGCAAAACCTTTGACGAGACGCCGCCGTCAGCCCGAAGCAGACCGAGAAGAAGGTGCTCCGTGCCTATATAACCGTGCCCGAACTGTCTTGCGGCTTCAAGAGAAAGGTTCAAAGCGCGGGTGGAATTTTCGGAAAAGTTATTTGCCATAATTCTCACTCCTTCAATTTGTCACGTACAATTTCCGCGCGTTTTATATCGCGCTGACGTATCTCCATGCCCTCTCCGCCGTAAAGCATAAGCGTGTAGGGCTGAACCTTGATGCAAAGGTCGTCGATGACCTTCGGATCGATTTTCAGAAGACCGCCCTCGACACCCAGACGGATGTCGCTCATAAGTTTCATAAATTCCTGTGAAGACATTATCCTCGCTTCGCGTGCAATTCCGTAGGAACGGAAAACTCTGTCTTCGATCGATATGTTTTCAAGCATTTTTTCGCGGAGCACCGCCTCGTTTTTCGCGATCTGACGAACGATGTCGTCAAGACGTTCGATCGTGTCTTTTTCGCTGATTCCGAGCGTTATCTGGTTCGACACCTGATACTCGCAACCTGCGGGTTCGGAGCCTTCGCCGTACATTCCTCTGACGGTCAGCCCGACCTGCGAAACGGTGTTGATTATCTTGTTTATCAGCCCGCTCTCATGAAGCGCGGGAAGATGCATCATAACGCCGGCTCTCAGCCCCGTTCCGAGATTTGTCGGACAATGGGTCAGGTAACCCAGCTTTTCGGTGAAAGCAAAATGCAGTTTCTCGTCGAGCGCATCGTCTATTTCGGATGCCGTCTGATAGAGTTTCATCAGTTTTTCGCCTTTGCCGAGAACCTGTATGCGGAGATGATCTTCTTCGTTTATCATGATTGAGACATTGTGTTTTCTGTCGAGAAGAAGCCCTTCGCCTTCCCTTGCATTGGCGAATTCAACGCTTATCAGATGTTCCTCGACCATCGAGCCCGCCTGGATCGCGGTGACATTCTCCATGTCGATATAGTCGAATTTATACCCGGGGATCGAAGACGCCACCTCTTTGACCTTTGCGCAGACCGCCTTTTTCTGATCGGGCGTCATGCGTCCGGTGAAAGGTATACCTTTAATATTTCTTGCAAGTCTTATTCTCGAAGAAATTACCGTGCTGTCCATATTTATTCCCCTTTTCCGTTATTTTCTTTCTTCTTGATCTCGTCTCTCAGGCGCGCGGCGTCCTCGAAACGTTCCTCGTCGATCGCTTTCTGAAGTTGAGCCCGAAGGTCTTCCGCCTCGTCGCTTCGCCCGCCCGAAAACGACGACGGGATTTTTCCCGCGTGCTTTTTGTTTCCGTGCATTCGGTTCAGCGCGGGTGCAAGCCTGTCGGCAAAAGTTTCATAGCACTGATCGCAGCCGACTCTTCCCGTTTTTCCGATCTCGCTGAAAAGCATTCCGCAGGAAGGACACCGAAGTTCGGAGAGTTCGTTTGAAGCGCCGAAAAATTTCGGAAGCATATCGAACCCGAACGAACCGAATCCGGAATCGAGCCCGAGTTTCTGCGCGCACTCGGAACAAAGGAATATTTCATTCGTTTTTCCGTTCACAGTTTGTTTAAGATAAGTCGTGGCAACATTTTTCTTGCAGTTTTCACACAACATAAAATCAACCCCTTATTTCAATGATAACAGACAATTTTTAAGTATTGCCGCTCTCACTTCATCCCTGTTCTCCTGCGGCACGGAGGACAGCGCGTTGTCGGATGTCGCCGCTTTGATGATTATATGCGCCTGCGGCGAAATATATCCGTAATCTTCCATATTCTTCAGAAAAAGCTCCGTGTCAAACATATTGACGCTCTTTCCTATCGAATTGACTATATGCATTATCCGCGCGTTTCCGTCGTTATATTCGACCTGCCGTATTCGTATATATCCGCCGCCGCCTCTGTGGCTCTCTGTCACATATCCGTGTTCGGGAGTAAAGCGCGACGTTATAACGTAACTGACCTGCGAAGGAACAACGTCAAATTGCTGTGCAAGTTCGTTTCGTCGGAGTTCAACATTTCCGCCCTGCTGTTCGAGCAGTTGTTTGATAAACGCGCTGATAAGATCGCTTGATTTCATTTTCCGATCACCTCATTTTGCCCTTCTTTCATTTTCTGCGCATATTATACATCAAAAGTCAGAGAAAGTCAAATTTAATAAAGGTCAAAGAAAGTCAAAATCAGACTTTCGCTTTTTCACAACTCCGCGAAATTTATGATTATCTAAAAATATCTCGTTTTTTCTTCGATTTTCTCGTTTTTTCTCTTTCATCGGGAAAAAATAAAAATCAAACATAAACAAAAATTCCGCCGCGAGAGATCTCGCGGCGGAAACAGTATTCAATTAAAATCTGACGGGTTTTGTGCGTGAATGCGCGATAAAGATATTATTTCGCGTCAACGATCCTGCCTCTGAAAACGCGGCAGGCGTGATAATTCATCGGCGGGCAGAAAGTCTCCGTCACGTTCTCGAACCGCTCCCCTGTCATGACGTCGGTCAGGTCGAGGGCTTTGCCGCTTCCGAGCGAAAGACCGATATCAAAAAGTTCAACGCGGATCGGGCGCGCGTCGCCGTCGGTGAAATTGAACACACCGAGAGCGTATTCGCCGTCCTCGAGAAGGCGGAAAAGAATGAGTTTTGCGCTGTGCGTTCCGTCGGGGTTTTTGCCGCTGATTATCATGGGCGGACGGCACTCGGCGTCCTGGTCGATGCGGATGAGTTCCTTGTTTTTCAGAAGTTCTATCATTTGGGGCGTTGTATTCCTTATATCGCACCCGATCATCAGAGGAACACCGAGCATGCACCAGAGCGCGAAATGCATCGTGTATTCATCGTCGGTACAACCGCCGAACGCGACGTTTCCTTTATTATACATTCCGACAACGAGCATATCTATGTCGTTATAGCATCCCGTGGCGGAAAGCCCGATCTTGTCAAGTTGGCAGTAAGCGATGTCCCTGATGCTGACGATATTGTCGAGAATGTCGGTCGTCGTCCTGTAAAGATGCGCGCCCGTCGGTCTGATCCAGTCGTGGACGTCGGGAAGGCTGTTGCACGCGGCGTAGACGATGTCTCTGCCGCACGAACGGAGAGCCAAGCCCATACGGCGGTAAAGGATCTGATAATCTATCGTCTGAGGCTTATAGCAATAATCGTATTTGAGATAATCGACACCCCATTCCGCAAAAGTCTTTGCGTCCTCGAACTCATGATCGAAACTTGCGGGATAGCCCTTGCAGGTACGCGTGCTCGCGCTCGAATAGATGCCGAATTTCAATCCCTTTGAGTGAACATAGTCGGCGACATATTTCATTCCGTGGGGGAATTTTTCGGGATCGGGAACAAGTTTTCCGTCAACTCTTTCCATTGCGGGCCAGCAGTCGTCGATGACGATATACTCATACCCCGCGTCGCGCAGTCCGAGTTCGACGAATTTATCGGCGGTTTCCAAAACGATCTGCTCGTTGACGAGCGGACCGAAAGTATTCCATGAATTCCACCCCATGGGCGGTTTTTGACAAAGCAGCATCGCGCATACCTCCGAATGATATTTCTCGGACTATTATACAGTACGCGCAGATATTTGTCAACCGAGCATAACAAACAAAGTTTTAATTAAAATACAGGCAATAATGCCCATAACCGTCGGCAGAGCAAACGCCGCCGCCGTCATTTTCGGACTCTTTGTTTCTTTGTAGACCGTCAGGCATGAAGTCGCGCACGGAAAGCGGAACAGAAATGCCGCGATCATGCAGAGAACGGTACACATCGTCCACCCGTTTGAAACGAGAAGATCGCGGAGCGCATCAAGGCTTTCATACTGCACAAGCGCGCCGCCTTTCATGTAACACATCAGAATTATCGGAAGAACGATCTCATTTGCGGGGAAACCGAGAATAAGTCCGAGAACGATCGCGCCGTCGAGCCCCAATATCCTGCCGAAAGGATCGAGGAACGCGGTCAGCATCGAGAGCAAAGTCGTATCGGCGACGGTCACGTTCGCGAGAAGCCAGATCAGAAGCCCTGCGGGGACGGCGACGACGACGGCTCTGCCGAGGACGAAAAGAGTGCGGTCAAAGATTGAGCGTACGATGACGCTTCCCACCTTCGGGACACGGTACGGGGGCAATTCAAGAGTGAACGCCGACGCTTTGCCTTTCAAAAATGTGGCGGACAGAAATTTCGACGCGCCGAGCGTCGCCGCAACGGAAATAACGATGATCGCGAGCAAGATCAGCGCGCACAGCAGAGAATTTGTTCCGCCGACCGAAGATCCGGCAAGAAATATCGAAATGAGCGCTATCAGCGTCGGGAAACGGCCGTTGCAGGGAACGAGATTGTTTGTCAGAAGAGCGATAGATCTTTCCCGAGGAGAGTCGATTATCCGACAGCCTGTTATTCCGCAGGCATTGCACCCGAAGCCCATGCACATGGTCAGAGACTGTTTTCCGTGCGCTCCCGCTCTGCGGAAAAAGCCGTCGAGATTAAATGCGACGCGAGGCAGATATCCGACGTCTTCGAGAAGAGTGAACATCGGGAAAAAGATCGCCATCGGAGGCAGCATGACGGAAACGACCCACGCAAGGGTCAGATATATTCCGTCAACAACGCAACCGACTATCGGAGCGGGGCATGAAACGCTTTCAAGGAAATCCCGCAGTTTTTCTCCGCAGAAAGAGAATATCCCCGAAAGAAAGTCCGAGGGATAATTCGCGCCGACGATCGTTATCCAGAAGACGACGGCGAGAAGCAGAAGCATGACGGGGATCCCCGTCAAAGGCGATGTCAATATCCTATCCGCGCGGCGGTCTCTTTTATCCGCGTCGGGAGGGCTGAAAAGACAGAGCGAGGATATCTGCGCGGCGCGGGCTACAACAGTTCCGACCTCTTCGTCGAGAAAAGAGTCTGCGTCAAACTTTTCGAGGATGCTCCGAACATGTTCGTCAGCGGAAAAGTCGGTTCCCGTATATTCATAAATACGCGTATTCAGAGTGCTGTTGCGTTCGAGAAGTTTAAGACAGATCCATCGCGCGGGTATCCCGTTTGTATTTTTTTCGGAAACGATCTCCGAAAGTTCGCGCACGGTATCTTCCGTTTTTTTTCCGTACAAAAGGCACGGAACATAGCATTTTTTTCCCTCACAGACGGCGCGGACGGCTTCTTTCAGGTCTTCCAGCCCTTTTCCCGACCTCGCGGCGGCGGGAACGACGGGGACTCCGAGTTGCAAAGAGAGTTCATCGGCGTCGATCCTGATCCCTTTCTTTTTTGCTTCGTCCATCAGATTCAGAAGAACCACCGCTCGGTCGGTGAATTCAAGCAATTGCAAAACAAGATTCAGATTCCGTTCCAGACACGTCGCATCGACCGTGATGATGCGGCAGTCGCAGTCACCGAAGCAAAGGAAATCGCGCGCGACCTCCTCTTCGGCGGAATTCGCGAGCAAAGAATATGTTCCGGGAACATCGACCAGCGAGTATTCCGTTCCGAGATAAGTATATTTTCCCCGCGCGTTGCCGACGGTCTTTCCCGGCCAGTTCCCCGTATGCTGATTCATTCCCGTCAGCGCGTTGAAAACCGTGCTTTTCCCGACGTTCGGATTGCCCGCGAGCGCCACTACGTATGTACCGCGCTCCGAATTTTTTCCGCCGACGACGGAAAAACCCGTCGAAGAAGAAGTAAGACCCAATAAACATCACCTGCGTCCGATATATATATTTTTTGCGTCGTCTCCGCGTATCGCTATGACGGCGCCTCTTATCATGTATGCAACGGGATCTCCGCACGGACTTTTATGAAGAGCCCGCACGCGCGTCCCCCCGACGATACCCAGATCGAGCATTCTCCGTTTTTCCGAGCCGTGAAAACCCGTTCCCACGACGCGGGCGCTCTGTCCCAAAGGCAGATCCCGCAAAGTTTTGTCAGCCATTTTTTTATATCTCCGTTCCGGCTCCGACTTTTCCACTATCACTATATGCCGTTCCTTCGGGTCGTGACAGGCAAAAAAAGAACAGGACCGCCGATCCGACAGCCCTGTTCCGTGTATTCAAAAAGTTTTTTCGACAGTATTTATTTTGACAGTTCCGACTCCTTGATCGCGTTTCCGAGAAGTTTTACGCCCTCGACGATCCTGTCCTCGGTCATCGAAGAGTAATTCAGTCTCATCGTTGAAGTCGGCGCGTTCATATCGACCATAAACGTGCTTCCGGGAACGAACAGCACGTTCTTTTGCACGCACTCTTTCGCAAGAGGTGCCGTGTCGGTCCCGTCGTTAAGATCGCACCAAACGAAAAGTCCGCCCTTCGGAGATGTTCTCGAAGCGGTTTGCGGGAAATACTCGTCGATCGCGTCAAGCATCGTCTTGCAACGCTTTCCGTAAAGCGCGCGGAGTTTTTCGATATGAGCCGAAAGATCGTAACGGGTCAGAAATTCGTAAGACATCATCTGAGTCAGCATCGGCGTATGAACGTCCGAAACCTGCTTGGCGATTATCATCTTGGCAATAAGGTCGCGATGTCCCGTTATATATCCGACGCGTATACCCGGGGTCAGTATTTTCGAGAAAGAACCGCTGTAAAGGGCTATTCCTTCGTCGTCGATCGACTTGATCGTCGGTATCTTCGAGCCGTCGAAAGTCAATTCGCCGTAAGGATTGTCCTCGATCACGATAACGCCGTACTTTTTCGCAAGCGCATAAAGTTTTTTCCTTTTTTCTTCGGACATGGTCACTCCCGACGGGTTCTGGAAGGTCGGGATCGTGTAAATGATCTTGACATTCGCGTTTTCCGAAAGGCTTTTTTCGAGAGCCTCCATATCCATTCCGTCGTCTTTGACGGGAACGCCGACAAGTTTTGCGCCGTAAGCGCGGAATGCGTTCAACGCGCCGATAAAACTCGGTTCTTCAACTATAACCGCGTCTCCTTCATTGACGAGGACTTTCGTCGCGAGATCTATACCCTGCTGACCGCCCGAAACTATTATTGTTTCATCAAAATCTCTGCCGATGTTTTCCCTTTCGGCGATGAATTTTTTAACGTATTCGCGGAGCGGCGCATATCCTTCGGTCACGCCGTATTGCAGCGCTTCGGTCGGCTTTTTCGCAAGAATATCCGCAAGTATATCGGAAAACTCCTTTGCGGGGAAAAGTTCCGGAGCAGGGTTTCCTCCCGCAAGGCTGATGACCTCGGGACGGTTGCCGTATTTGAATATTTCTCTGATGGCGGAGCCCTGAACACCGCTTATTCTGTTCGAAAACTTAAATTCCATTTTATTATATACTCCTTTCGGTCAGTTCCGACCGTAAACCTCTTTTGCCGCACGCACCGTTGCCGCCGCATCTTTCGAATAATAATCCGCGCCTATTTTTGCGGCATAATCGGCGGTCAGAACGGCACCGCCGACAACCGTTTTGCAGAACGGAGCCTGTTCGTTGAGCAGTTTTATCGTTTGTTCCATCGCGGGCACGGTCGTTGTCATAAGCGCGCTGAGTCCGCAAAGTTTTGCTCCGCTTTTCAGAACAGCGTCAACAACGGTCTGCTCGGGAACGTCTCTGCCGAGATCGATTATACGGAAACCGTAATTTTCAAGAACCGAGCGAACGATGTTTTTTCCTATATCGTGTATGTCCCCGTGAACCGTGGCGAGAACGACCGCGTCCTCTGTGCCGCTTTCCGACGGCGGGATCGCCGCGCGAACCACGTCGCATGCCGCCTTCGCGGCTTCCGCGGAGCGCATAAGTTGCGGAAGATATATTTTCCCTTCCTCATATCGCTTTCCGATGCCGTCAAGAATGGGGATCAACCGGGAATTTATGACATTCTGCGCGTTTTCGGTCTGCAACAGGGCTTTCATCGCCGCCGCCGCTTCCGGACAAAGTCCGCGCTCTATCGCGCTGCCGAGCGAATATCCGCTTCCGACGGGGACTTTCTCGGGAACGGACTGAGCAAACTTTTCTATATATTCCGCGCCGCCCGCGTCAAAGCCGTTCAGAAGTCTTGACGCGAACATCGTTTCGATCATCGCTTCATCGCCCGGATTGATTATCGCAAGGTCAAGTCCTCTGTTCAGTGCCGCCGCAAGAAACGTTCTGTTGACGATATCCCTGCGCGGCAGACCGAACGATACGTTGCTGACGCCGAGAACGGTCTTTGCACCGAGTTTTTTGACCTCCGAAAGAGCGTCGAGGGTTATCTTCGGATTTTCGGGATCGACGCCGACCGTCATGGTCAGGCAGTCGACAGCGATATTCTCGCGCGGAATACCCGCCGCCTCACAGCGGGCAATAATCTTTTTCGCGATCGAGACCCTGCCTTCCGAGGTCTCGGGAATTCCGTTCTCATCAAGCGTAAGACCGACGACGACCGCTCCGTATTTTTTGACTATCGGAAGAACGGCGGTCAGGGACTCTTCTTTTCCGTTGACGGAATTGACGATCGACCGTCCCCCGGCAAGGCGAAGTCCCGCTTCGATCGCCGCGGGATCGGATGAATCTATCTGCAAAGGAAGGTCCGAAACCGAACGAACGGCGGCAACGACCTTTTTCATAAGTTCCTCTTCGTTCGCGCCGGGGATCCCCACATTAATGTCGAGGATCTCCGCCCCCTGCTCCTGCTGAGCGACCGCCTGACGGCAGATATAGCCCATGTCACCGTCCGTCAACGCCTGTTTAAGAAGTTTTTTCCCTGTCGGATTGAGACGTTCGCCGACGGTTACGGAACGGGAAAGAAGTATGTGTCTTGTCGAAGAACAAACACCGACGGGAACTTTTTCGGGGCGTTCGGGAGACTTTACCCCTCGGAGTTTTTCTTTCAGAAGCCTTATATGTCCGGGGGTCGTTCCGCAACAACCGCCGACGACGCACGCTCCCGCTTTCACAAGGCGGGCGGTATGCTCGGCGAACTCCTCCGCCGTCAGATCGTAACTTCCGTCGGCGCGGGGAATACCGGCGTTCGGCTTCGCGATGATGGGAAGCGTCGTGTATTTTCTCATTTCGGATATGACCGAAACGAGTTTGTCGGGTCCCACGGAACAGTTGACGCCTATCGCGTCCGCGCCGAGAGAGGACAGGCATACAGCCGCGGACGGAACGTCACAGCCCGTAAAAGTCCGCCCGTTCTCCTCAAATGTCATGGTCACGAACACGGGAAGCGATGTTGCTTCCTTCGCCGCCAGAAGCGCGGCTTTCGCCTCGTAAAGATCCATCATCGTTTCGATAAAGATCAGATCCGCGCCCGCATTCGCGCCCGCGGTCATTTGCGTTTTGAAAAAACCGACGGCGTCTTCAAACGGAAGCGATCCGAGAGGTTCGAGAAGTTCTCCGAGAGGACCGACATCGAGAGCGACAAGCCCGCCGAACTCATCCGCCACCCGTTTTGCGGCGGAAACGGCGGAGAAAGTCACCTCTTCGCAGGATCTGCCGCTTCCCTTCATTTTCGGGACGCTTGCCCCGAACGTATTTGAAAGAACTATCCGCGATCCCGCTTCAAAATATCCGCGATGGATATGTTCGAGTATATCGGGATGATCCGCGCCGAAAACGCACGGATTTTCTCCCGGCTTCATACCGCGCGACTGCAACATCGTGCCCATCGCGCCGTCAAGGAAGATGATCTCGTCAAAATTCATCGTTTTCCACCTCTTTTATCCCCGCGATCGCCGTCACGGATTTGATGGGAGAAAGCATATAATTGCTTCCGACGGTAAGTCCGAGATCGCGTCTTGCATTTGTCAGTTCAAGGAGATCTGGTTGGATATTCATCGGAAGATCCCCGTATCCGGGAGAAAATCTCACTGTCAGAGACACACCGAACTCTTTTTCAAGGCTTTCGCAGCACGCGTCGCACGCATCTTCAACCGCGGAAGACGCCGCGGCGTCGGCAAGCAGAGACAGCGCGGGAGAAAGCGAACCGAGGGCGGAGATCTTCATATCGACCTCAAAACCGACGGTCACTGCCATAACTATGCACCGACGGCATCCTTCGAGGAGTTTTCCGATACTGTTCCCTTCGAGTTCAATGTCTCCGATGAACAGTTTTCCGTTTTCCCTTTTTATATCAAAAACGGAAGCGGCGGCGGCAGGGCGGATCAGAGCGTCAACGAGCCTCTGTGCCTCCTCCGCCTCTTTTTCAACGCCGACGCCGTCGCCGCACCTCGCGTAACGGAGCATTTCTTTTCTCCGCACGCAAGGTTCTCTTAAAAATTTAACTCTCATAACATATTCACGACCGCGTCATATATGCGCCGTGAAACCTCGGTATTGTTCATCGCATAAACATGAACGCCCTCGACGCCGCTTGCGAGCAAGTCGATTATCTGCTCGATCGCGTAACTTATGCCCGCGTCGAAAAGCGCTTCGGGTTTGGAGCCGTAACGCGCCATGATCTTCGTGAATTTTCTGGGGAGTTTCGCTCCGCAGGTGCTGACCATACGCTGTATCTGGCGAACGTTCACAACAGGCATAACGCCTGCCTGTATCGGCGCTTTCACCCCCGCGCGGCGGGCAAGATCGACCATGTAATAAAAATCTTCGTTGTCGAAGAAAAGCTGGCTGATAAAATGCGTCGCGCCGAAGTCTTCCTTCATCTTCATGTACTTTATCTCCGACTCGACGCCGTCGCTGTCGGGATGTCCCTCGGGATAACACGCGGCGGCAATATCGAAACCTCCGAAATCGGAGATGTGCCGTATCAGATCGGTCGCATGAAGATATTGAGGATTAACGTCCGCGCCCTCGACAAGATCGCCCCTGAGCGCGAGAACATTTTCTATTCCCGCCGCGCGAAGCGAATGCAGCATATTGTCTATTCTTTCCGTGTCGGAATTTATACATGTCAGGTGAGCAAGAGGGATCACGCCCTGCGCCTTTATATGCGTTGCGAGATCAAGCGCAACCGCCTGTTGCTTTTCCGAGCCTCCCGCGCCGTATGTGACGCTGATATACGCGGGGTTCAGTTCCGCGATCTTCTCCGCGGCGGAATATACCGTGTCCGCGGAGACCCTGTTGTTCGGAGGGAAAACCTCGAAAGACAGATGTTGCCTGCCTTTCAAAAAGAGTTCCGAGATCTTCATTTATTTATATCCCCGCTCTCACAGATTTTTAATATCTTCCTCGCTGACGAGTTTGATTCCGTGAGAAGAAAGCAACTCTGTCGCTCTGTCGTTGTCCTCAATGCGTAGCACAACGCACGCGTGTTTGCCCGAAACGGTTATGAACGCGTACATATATTCGATATTCACACCGTTGTCGGCAAGAAGTTTTATGACCTCGGTCAGCGCGCCCGGTCTGTCATCGACGGCAACCGCGGTGACTTTCGTTATGCTTACGATATTTCCGTTATTCGTCAGGACTTCCTTCGCCTTTTCGGCGTCGCTGACAATAAGACGAAGGATACCGAAATCCTGTGTGTCGGCTATCGACATCGCGCGGATATCTATTCCCGCGTGTCCGAGAACTTCCGTTATTTCGACGAGTTTTCCCGCCTTGTTTTCAACGAAGATGGATAATTGCGAAATAGTCATGATGGTCTCCTCCTGTTTATTTAAGTCGTTTATCTATGACGCGCTTCGCCTTGCCCTCGCTTCTGGCGATCGATTCGGGCGCGACGAGGCGCACTTTCGCGGAGATGCCGAGAAGGGAACGAAGTTCGTTTTCAAGTTCTTTCTCCTTCTTGGATATACCTGTCACGGTATCGGTAAACGCATCGACGGTCATCTCTACAAGAACGTCGAGAGTGTCGAGATTTCCGACCCTGTCAACAACGATCTGATAATTCGGCGAATAGCCCATTTTTATCAGAACGGTCTCGATCTGCGACGGGAAAACATTTACGCCGCGGATGATGAGCATATCATCGGTTCTGCCCATGGGTTTCGACATACGGACGAACGTTCTGCCGCAGGAGCATTTCTCATGAGTTATCGTTCCTATGTCACGGGTTCTGAAACGGATCAGAGGGAACGCTTCTTTCGTCAGACAGGTGAAGACGATTTCCCCCTTCGTCCCGTCTGGAACGTGCTCGCCCGTTTCGGGATCGATGATCTCAATTATAAAATGGTCTTCGTTGACATGCATTCCGCGCTGTTCGGAGCACTCGTAAGCGACTCCCGGACCGCATATCTCGGTCAGCCCGTAAACGTCATACGCTTTTATGCCGAGTCTTTTCTCGATCTCCGCGCGCATTTCTTCCGTCCACGGCTCTGCTCCGAATATACCCGCTTTCAGTTGAATTTTGGACAGATCAACGCCCTCTTTTTCCATCGTCTCCGCGATATACATCGCGTACGACGGGGTGCAGCAGATCACATTCGAACCGAAATCCTTGATGATCGTTATCTGCCTCGCGGTGTTTCCGCTTGAAACGGGGATAACGGTCGCGCCGAGTTTGGTCGCGCCGCCGTGAAAGCCCATACCGCCCGTAAACAGGCCGTAACCGTAAGAAACATGGACTTTGCTTGATTTATCCGCGCCCGCCGCAACAAGCTGACGCGCGCATATATCGTCCCACATATCGAGATCGTTTTTCGTATAGCCGACAACGATCTGCTTTCCCGTCGTTCCGCTCGACGCTTGAAGTCTGACGACTTCGTCCATCGAAACGGCAAACATACCGTAAGGATATGTGTCCCTCAGATCCTGTTTGCAGGTGAAGGGAAGTTTCGTTATATCGTCCACGGATTTAATATCCGAAGGTTTGACGCCCGCGGCATCCATGCGGTTGCGGTACAGTTCAACATTGTTATAAACTCTTTCGACCTGCTTGACAAGTCTTTCGGACTGCATTTCTCTGATCTTATCAGCCGGTAAGGTCTCGATCTCTTCCTGCCAGTATTTCATTCAAAACACCTCAATTTTCAGTCGCATCGTAGCCGAGAGCGAACGCTTTTTTGTTCATATCAACGAATTTCGGAGCGACAGTCTTTTCAATTGCGTTTATCCATTTTTCGCGCGGGATGTCAAACTGACGGGCAAGTCTGCCCATCAGAACTATGTTTACGGCTTTTGCGGAGCCTGCTTCGAGAGCCGGAGTCAGCGCGTCGAAAGAATCGACGTCGACCCCGATATTCTTCATTTCGTCAAGCACGTTTTCGGGATATTCCGCCGCGCCTATAATGACGGGCATCGGATCGATCTGCTGCGTGTTGACGATCATTTTTCCGCCTTTTTTAAGGAACGGGAGCCATCGCGCGGCTTCCGCCTTTTCAAAGGAGATTATACAGTCCGCTTCGCCTCTTTCAACGATCGGCGAATAAACTTTTTCGCCGAAACGGACATAAGTCACGACGCTTCCGCCGCGTTGGCTCATACCGTGTACTTCGGAAACTTTTACGTCATAACCCTCCGAAACGAGAAGGTTTCCGAGCAGTTTCGACGCGAGAAGCGTCCCCTGACCGCCGACGCCGACGATCATCAAACTCGTTGTTTTCATCACGCTCTCGCCTCGCTTTCAAATGCCCCGAATCTGCAGAGTTGTTTACATACGTCGCACCCGACGCAAAGGGTCGGGTCTACGACCGCTTTCTTTTCCTTTATGCTTATGGCGGGACAGCCGAATTTCATGCACGATTTGCATCCGACGCATTTTTCGCCGTTGACATACACGGGAGCCCCGGTCTTGACGCTCTTCAGGAGAACGCAGGGTCTGCGGCTTATGATCACGGAAGGCTCTTCCGCGGCGAGTTCCTCTTTGAGAACTCTGTCGCATTCGGCAAGATCGTAAGGATCGACTACCCTTACCCTGTTGATGCCGAGCGCGCGGCAAAGCGCTTCGAGATCTACTTTTGTCGCGGGGTCGCCCTTTATGTTGTAGCCCGTCGTCGGATTCTGCTGATGTCCCGTCATTCCGGTTATCGAGTTGTCAAGGATGATGACGGTCGAATTCGTCGCGTTGTATGCGATGTTGACAAGCCCCGTCATGCCCGAATGCATGAACGTGGAGTCTCCGATGACCGCGACAGTCCGTTTTTCTCTGTCCGCGTCGCCCGCTTTATTGAAGCCGTGAATTCCCGAAACGGATGCGCCCATGCAAAGAGTTGTGTCGAGTGAGTTAAGCGGAGGCTGAGCGCCGAGTGTGTAGCATCCGATATCCCCGAAAACGGTCACTTTGTTTTTCGCGAGGACATAATACATTCCTCTGTGCGGACAGCCCGCGCACATCATCGGAGGACGGACGGGAACGGGCTCTTTAAGTTCGGAGAACTGTTTGTCTTCGAGCCCGAACGCTTCCGCGATCTTTCTCTGCGAAAGTTCGCCCAGATAGCCGAAAAGAGACTTTCCCTCGACTTTCAGACCGAGCGCGCGGCAATGATTTTCGATAACGGGATCGAGTTCTTCTATAACGACAAGGCGATCGACCTTTGAAGCGAAATCTATGACGGTCTTTTCGGGAAGCGGGTTCACAAGTCCGAGTTTCAGAACGGACACGCTGTTTCCGAACACTTCCTTGACATACTGATAGCAAGCGCCCGAAGTGATGACTCCGAGTTTCGTATCGCCGTATTCGACCCTGTTGAGATCGCAGGTTTCGGAAAACTCGCGGAGGCGTTCCGTTCTCTGTTCGACTATCGGATGTCTCCTGATCGCGTTGCCGGGCATCATTATATATTTAGCGGGATCTTTTTCATACGGTTTATCGGGAATTTCTCTGCGTTCGCCGACCTCGACAACAGACTGTCCGTGCGCGATCCTCGTGCAGACACGCAGAAGCACGGGAGTGTCGAATTCCTCGCTCAGTTCAAACGCGCGTTTCGCGAATTCGAGACACTCGGAAGAATCGGAGGGCTCGAGCATCGGAACTTTCGCGCCGATCGCGTAATGACGGGAATCCTGCTCATTCTGGGACGAATGCATTCCCGGATCGTCCGCGACGCATATAACGAGTCCTCCGTTCACGCCCGTATACGAAAGCGTGAACAGCGGATCCGCCGCGACATTGAGTCCGACGTGCTTCATCGCGCAGGCACAGCGGACGCCCCCGACGGAAGCGCCGAAGCAGACTTCCGCGGCGACTTTTTCGTTCGGAGCCCATTCGCTGTAAATATCATCGTATTTTGAAAGAAATTCCGTGATCTCCGTGCTGGGAGTTCCGGGATACGAGGAGACGACCTTCAAGCCGCCCTCATAAAGACCTCTGGCAACGGCTTCGTTGCCGATCATCAGTTTTTTCATGCTTTTATTCCTCCTTGCCGCGAAGATCGACGATACGTTTGGATTTGCCTTCATATCTCTTCAAAGCCTTCGGAGGAACGAGTGTGACTTTCGCTTTTATTCCGAGAACGGTTTGAAGTTTTGCGACCGCTGTCTGACGCAGGGTTTCAAGTTTTCCGAAATTGTCGAGAAGTCCCGCGTCGTTTATTTCTATTCTTACTTCAAGATAATCCGTGTAATTCTTTCTCGTCAGCACGAGTTCGTAATGAGGAGATATTCCGTCGATATTCGCCATAACGCTTTCGATCTGTGACGGGAAAACATTGACGCCGCGGATCTTGAGCATATCGTCGGATCTGCCTTTGACTTTATCCATGCGGCAATGCGTTCTTCCGCACGCGCACGGCTCATAGTTGAGACGGGTTATATCCTTCGTTCTGTAACGGAGCAGAGGAATGCCCTCTTTCGAGAGCGTCGTGACAACAAGTTCGCCCGTCGCTCCCCTTTCGAGGACTTCTCCCGTTTTCGAGTCGATGATCTCCGGCAGGAAATGATCCTCCGCGAAATGAAGTCCTTCGCGGCGGTAGCATTCGCCCGAAACTCCGGGGCCGCAAAGTTCGCTCATTCCGTAGTTATCCGTTGAAAACAGACCGAAGCCTTTTTCGATCTTGTCGCGGAGTTCGTTCGTGCATCCCTCCGAGCCGAAAAGTCCTATGCGCAGCCTCATCTGATCGTTGGATATTCCCATATCATGGGCGACTTCGCTCATATACATGGCATAGGACGGAGTGCTTATCAGAACCGTCGATCCGAAATCATGGAGCAGTTTGACCTGTTTTTCGGTATTTCCGCTTGAAACGGGAATGACCGCGGCGCCGAGTTTTTCAAGCCCGTAATGAAGACCGAGAGCGCCCGTAAAAAGTCCGTAGCCGAAAGAGATCTGCGCGATGTCGTCATCGGTAACGCCGACGGCGGCGCACAGACGGGCAACGCAGTCCGACCACATATCGATGTCGTTTCGGGTATAGCCGACGACCGTCGGGTTCCCCGTCGTGCCCGAGGACGCGTGAATGCGGACGATATTTTTCATCGGCTGCGCGAAAAGCCCGTAAGGGTAATTGTCCCTTATGTCGCTTTTTTCGGTATACGGTATGTACTGAATATCGCTGAGTGTTTTTATTTTGTCTCCGCTTATGCCCGCTTTTTCAAGACGCTCGGCGTAAAACGGAACGTTGTTTTTGCAATAATCGACGATGTGCCTGAGTTTTTTCAACTGCAATTCTTCCAGTTCGCGGCGAGGCATCGTCTCGATATCCTTCTGAAAAAACATATTCTTTTCTCCTTGGGAGATCATTCTTTTTCTTTAAGAGAACTCTTCGCGTGAACCACAACTTCCGCGGAATAGCAGGAGAAGATCGAGTCCACATCCTCTTTCTTCATTTTCGGTGTCACAAGGCTGACAACGGGAACGAGAACAAGTCCGACAAGCATCGCGAGAACACCCGCGTTGATCGGAGAAGAGAAAAACGGAGTGATGAATGTCGTTCCGGTAAATGTGCAGATAAGGTTCGCGACCATGATCCCGACGCCGGACGCGAAAGACACCCAGACGCTCGCTTTTGTCGTTTTCTTCCAATAGAGCGAATACAGGAACGGAGCGAGGAAAGCACCCGCGAGCGCGCCCCACGAAACACCCATAAGCTGAGCGATGAAAGAGATCTTGAATTCGGGATTTGACTGAACGATCGCTATGATCGCGGAAACGGCGATAAAGAACGCGACAAAAACTCTCATGCAAACGACCTTTTTCTTCTCGTCGAACTTCTTTGCGGCGGGAGCGATAAGGTCGAGAGTTATCGTTGAGGACGAGGTCAGCACGAGACTTGAAAGCGTTGACATCGAGGCGGAAAGGACGAGAACGAGAACGATCCCGATAATGAAATCGCTGTCAAGTCCCGAAAGCATGGACGGAATGATACTGTCGTATCCGTTCGCTTTGACCGCTTCCTGAGTGGTGAAAAGTCTTCCGAAGCCGCCGAGAAAATAACATCCGCCCGCAACAACGATCGCAAAAAAGGTCGAAATGATCGTTCCTTTTGTAATGGACGATTCACTCTTGATCGCATAAAACTTTCCGACCATCTGCGGCAAGCCCCATGTTCCGAGAGATGTCAGCAGAACAACGAACAGCAGGGACAGCGGCTGAGGGCCGAAGAACGACGCGTACGCGCCGGGGAAATCCGCGGTCTCGGGAGATGTTGTGTTTGCAAGCAATGTCACGCTTTCCGTAAAACCGCCGTTCTTCTGAAGCACGAGCGCGATCACGGCAACTATACCGCCGAGCATGATAAGTCCCTGAATGAAATCGTTGACCGCCGTCGCCATATAGCCGCCGACGATGACGTATATACCTGTCAGCACCGCCATAACGATAACGCACCATGTATAATTAACCGCGGGGAACGCCATCGTGAAAAGTCTTGAAAGACCGTTGAACAGAGACGCGGTATACGGGATCAGGAAAATAAACACGATAACGGACGCAACGATCTTCAACGCAGGCGACTTGAAGCGCAGACCGAAGAAATCGGGCATGGTTTTGGAATCGAGCGAGTGCGTCATGACACAGGTGCGCCTTCCGAGGATGACCCATGCGAGAAGAGAGCCTATGAATGCGTTTCCGAGCCCTATCCAGGTCGAGGCAAGTCCGAAATTCCAGCCGAACTGTCCTGCGTAACCGACAAATATTACGGCAGAAAAATAAGATGTTCCGAACGCGAAAGCCGTCAGCCACGGACCGACATTTCTGCCTCCGAGTACGAAACCGTTAACATCCGTCGCTTTCTTTCGGCAATATATTCCGACACCGAGCATTACGACGAAAAATACGGCAATAAGAATAATCTTGACAGCCATTTTCAACACTTCCGATCAATATATCATATAAAATGAATAAATTCAATATATAATAACATATTTATTCGGGATTGTCAATACGGACAGAGCCGAAATCGGGCGTTTGAAAGGCCTTTTTGAAAGAAACGGTCGCTGTTCAGTCTTTCGTGCGGTTCTTTCCCCCGCGAGGCAGTAAATTCCGCCGTTTTGTTCCGCGTTTTGAAGCGATCGCGCAGAAGATCAGAGCGATGACGCCTATGGCGGAGCATACCGCGCCGAGATCAAGAAAAGGCGTCTTATAGCGGAGCGTCACCGTATGCTCGCCCGCGCCGACGGTCACGCCCGTATACATGACGTTTGCATTGAAAGCGTCTGTTTTTTCTCCGTCAATATACGCTGTCCAGCCGGAAGAGAACGGAACGGCGAAAACGACCGTTTTTTCGCGGTCGAACGATGTCTTGCAACCGATCCCGTTTTTGAAAGTTTTCACGTCGGAAACGGTGTCTTTCAGCCGCGAGGCAAGCGCGGATACACGCTCGGAGGAAAGGCACGAAACGGTCAGATCATCAAAACGGTACTTACCGCAGGTCTCAAACGACAGCGTAACGCTTGTCTTCCCCTCCGCGGTAGTTCCGAGATTTACGGCAAAATCATCGTCGCCTTTATAGTACGAATAAGACGGATTGAAACAGGTCATCGTCTTTTTCACATCGCCCGAGGAGATATTGACATACAACTTCGACGTCGTTGTCTCTATATTATACATACTCCGAGCCTTGCGTCTTTGCTTTTCTGTCATCGAAGCCCATTCTCCGTCCGTAAAAAGATCGGAGCGTTCAAACGGAGCAAATCCGACGGAATCGAAGCAAATATAGGTTTCCGACAGAGCGTCGCCGTCAAAAAAGAGCGTTATCTCCGCATTTTTCTTCGTGACGGTAAAGCTCTTTCCGTCGTATTCAACGCCCTCGCCGCATTCGACGGTATACGGCTTCACGCTTTCAAAAAACTCGGGAGCGGTCTCATTTTCTGAAGTATCCGTAACGGCGGAGCAGATCATCGCCTGCTGTTTTTGCAAAGGCGACAGCGTATCGAAAACCGTTCTCGAAAACTGAATATCGAACGCATAAACGAGCCCCGGACAATCGGGATTTTCATATATGTTATACTCAACGCCGCCCGAAACGGAGGAAGCGACGGGATTTGTATAGCCGTACGGCACGCCCGCATTATCGGAAGCGACGAAATATCTACATCCTGCGAGCATATCGAGTGCGAGCCGTCCGTCCGAATCGGAATACTTCTGCTCCATCGGAACATTCAGGTACAGCGCGTCGAAATACTCGGTCACGAAGGGATTTGAGACGCTGTAATAGAAAGATGTCGAATTAACGCCGCGCTGCATCGCGACATTATATCTTCCGCCGGGATAGAGGTCGTAGCGGACGGTATCCGCATCGGGAAGAGACGAGATGACCGCCTCGGGAGTATCGGGCGAAAAAAGCGTCTCGGAAACCGCGCCTTTATCATGAAACTCCGACGCGTAGTCCAATCCCAAAGCGGCATGAGGATCAACACCCTTGCCGTAATACATCAAAAAAACGTTCACGGCAACACCGAAAACGGTGCAGGCGCAAAGAGCGACACGCGCCGCGCGGGCGTTTTCTCTGAACGCAAGGAACGCAAAAGAAGTCACGCAGAGGACCGAGAGCGCGATCATTTCGGTATAACCCGTCACAGAGACGGTAAACGCGCACAGAACGGCAAAAGCAAGCCCCGCGATGCCTGCGGCAAGACGCGCACGGGGAGAAAATTTTTCCATATCCTCCATACCTGTTGAAACGATATACGCGACAAGCAGACAGTACATCCATTCCCAGCGGTTCGAGACATAGGAAAACCCGTTCAGAACGTGTCCGAAAAACGGAAGCAGGAGAAACAGCGTCAGAACGCAAAAAACCGCCTTGTGCGCCGTTTTCCGCTTTTTTCGGGTGAAAAGAAGCGCGACGGCGATAACGGAAACGCCCGTAAGAGACAGCCGCGTCCAACTTCCCGCACCGACGGGGCATAAAAACGACGAAAGAAACTTTTCGTAATACGGGAGCGAATAAAACAGCGGGACGGACACTTCGGAAGAAGTCCTCGACGCCGAAAGCAAGGCGTATGCCGACGGGAGGACGACTGTCCCCGCCAACAGCACGGCGACGGCAAAAAACAGAACGAATTTTCCGATCCATTTCATAAGGTCGGAGAATCTTCTCTTCTCAAAAAACGAGAAATATACCGCGACGGCATAGATGAACATACCTATGCAGATCATATAGAAAAAGTAAATATTGAATACGGCGCAGACGGCTGTCGAAAAGATGAACGGAAGCGGCGATCTTTTCTCGAATATCAGATCTATTCCCATGAGAACGAGGGGAAAGAACACGCACGGATTAAGAAAATACGGATGCCGCACGCCCGCGAAAAGCATATATCCGCAAAAAGCGTAGATCAGGCTCCCGCAAAGCACGGCGGGAACGCTGCGTCTGCCTCGGTGACGGATAAAGACGCAGAAAACGAAGCCGCACAGATACAGGCGGACGAAGATAAGAACATTGTAAAGGACTTCCGTGAAGCGCTCGGGAACAAACACCGAGAAAAAGGCGAAAGGATCGCCGAAGACGTAATAATTCAGCGTCGTCATTATATCCGAACCGTAGCCGATCGACAGGTCGAACATCGGAAGTTCGAAATCGCCCCGGAAAAATCCAGAGAAAACTTCACGCAGGTATTTGCCGTAATACGCCAGCGAATTGACATGCTGATACATCCCGTCGTCCCACCAGACGAAACTTTTCCCCGCGGCGGAATAAAGGGCGACGATCATCGCGGACAGGGCAAAAAAGCAGAGTGTGTATAACAGATACACACTTCTGCCGCTCTCTTTTTTTCTGAGTATATTTCTTTTCATAAATTCATATCGGAGATTACTTCGGGTTTTTCGGATCTGTCCGTTCACCCTGATACTCTTTCTTTCGGGAACACGTATTTATATGAAGTCCGACGGGCTTGCGCCCGTCGGAAACAAAGATCGTCAGTTGCACTCGGCGACCAACGGTCCGGCAAGCTCTTTGAGATAGAAGAGTTTTCCGGGAAGCGTCGGGATATATGTCGAGGTGATGTGTCTGTCCGGACCGTAATGAAGCGTTGTCAGGAAAGACATTCCCTGCCAGCCCATACCTCTGCTCAGCGCGCCGTCGGCGCCGCCGATAGCGTAGTCGGCCTGAAGGAACAGACCGGGGCCGATCGTGTTCGCTCTGCACGGAACGAGCGTCGTTCTGGATTTGAACGAGGTTATCGCGTTCTGCTCTATCGTCAGCGGATGAAGCTTAACGCCTATTCTGTACGGCTGCTTTGCCCACTCTTCGTCGCTGTCAAACTCCGCGCCGATAGTCGGCTCCCAGAACGCGATGTGGCACATTCTGCCGATGCCGTAAATAAGAACGAGTTTTGCTCCCTCAGCCTTCAGTTTCGCAAGTTTTTCGGGATAAGTGGGAAGATTGTCCTTCGTCGCGAAGTTTCTCTGCGACTCGGGAACGGTCAGTTTGCCGAGTTTGTTGAAAAACGCTTCCTTCATCGAATATTCAAACGACGCGTGATCGGTCGAGTCAAGGGTATTGCCCTCGCCGTCAGCCCACTCGTCCATGTTGAACGTCGTGACATGATCGCAGCAAACGTTCCATTCTTTCAGGAAGTATACCGCCCACTTGTACATTCCCATAGGTCCTACGGGAAGGATCATCGCGAGTTTTTCGCCTCTGTCTCTCGCCTTTTTGATCTGCAAAGCGATCTCATGACCCATATATGTGTCGAGATCGGCAACGGTGTCGCAGGCAACGGGCTTGAAGTTTTTGTTCCAGAAGGCCTCTTTCTTTGTGCCTTTTTCACAGCATTCGTCGATCTTCTTCATGTCCCAGCCCTGAGGATAAAAACCTTCAAGAGCGGAACCTTTTACGGTTGACATAAAATTCATGATAATTTCCCTCCGTGTTTTTTTATATTTCGCGGTGCTTGCGGCGAAACGCCCGCGCTTCGCCCTTCTCCGTCTTAAAGTCTGTCAAGAGCCGCCATGACGCCTTTTTTGATCGCGTCTGCGGGCTGACCGTGCTTATGGCACAGTTTGATCGCGCCGAGAAGTCTGTCGTTCGGTTCGAGTTTGCGTTCGGGATCTCTTCCGACGCGCTCGGTCGTGTCGCCCAGATATCTGTTCTTGAAACGGAACATAAGATCCTCGGCGTAGGCAAGAACTTCACTCTCGTCCTTCCCGTGTTCGGCGGCGAGCGCTTTTGCGGAAGCGGTCATCGCGTCGCGAACCGTGGACGCTATTTCGGGATCTTCCATCGCTTCCCAAATATAGGTGTAGCCCTTGTTCATGCCGAGATACGCGGCGATCGCGTGTCCCATGTTATGCAGGAACAGTTTGGACTGAATATAATATTGGAACGGTTCGGACGGAACCATGCCTTTTATATCGGGTATCGGATTTCTGAACGCCGCTTTATCGACGGGAAGAGTGCAGAACGGCTCGACCCATACCTTGCAGATATTTCCCTCGCGCATTTCGTCCGTCATAACGGGAACCATTCTTCCGACGGAAGCCTCAACATATCCGACATCGTCTCTGTCAAGCCCTACGAGTTCTTTCAGATACTTATCGGCGTCCATCAGGTTTTCGCATATGACGATATCCACGCCCTTGCTTCGCTTCTCGATCCCCGCGCGGAGAACGGGAGCGACATAAGGAAGGATACGAACGCCCGCGGATGTGAAAATTATATCCGCGGTCGCGATCTCATCGACGGCGTCGTCCGGAGTGACGGCGCGCACGTTGCGGATAACGACCTCTTCCTGCTTCTCGTTTGAAACGATCTTTATCGGATAGGAACGTGTCTCATTCAGTTTGTCTATCAGTTCACGGTTGACATCGACAAAAACAGTCTCGAAGCCGCTGTTGTAAAGAAGTTGTCCGAGAAAGCCTCTGCCGATATTGCCTCCTCCGTATACTACTGCTTTCATATAAAAATTACTGTCCTTTTTTATCAGATTTGACGATCGGATAGGTCGTCAGCCGGGTATATTGTCGCGCATAAACGCTTTGACCGTATCAAAATCTTTGATACCCGTCGTCGCGCCCTTCGCGCTTACGCAGAATGTTCCGACCGCGTTTGCGAACGCGCCGCACTCTTCAAAGGTCATACCCTTTGCAAGTCCGGTTATAAAGCCCGCGCAGAAACTGTCGCCCGCGCCTGTCGTGTCAACAACGGGCGCTTTTGTATATGTCGGAAGAAGCACGGGCTTTGCATCGACGCTTTCGCGCAGATAACATCCGTGTTTTCCGTTTTTGATCGCGACCTGTTTCACGCCTTTCGAGAAGAAGAAATCGGCGATCGAGTCGAGGTCTCTCGTTCCCGCAAGTTCAGCCGCCTCGTCGATCGAGGGAAGGAACACATCTATGTAAGGCATACAGGGTTCAAGCACTTTCATCCATCTTCCCTGCGAATCCCACGCGGTGTCAAGAACCGTGATCTTGCCCATTTCCTTGCACTTTTTCAAAACTTCGGCGCAGGGCTTGCCGTCAAAGGCGTCCATCAGCATCGTGCCTGCGACAAAAACTATCCTCGAATCCGCGATGACATCCCAATTGACGTCGTCAAGGCAGAAAGTGCCGTTTGCACCGACGCAATGGAGGAACGTTCTTTCGCCCGAAGACGCGGAAAGTACGATAGACGCGGAAGTCTGAGTTTTCGGATCGACGGCGATACCGTCAACGCCGACGCCGTATTCGACGAGAGCGTTTTTCAGAAACTCTCCGAAACTGTCGGCTCCGATCTTTCCGAGAACGGCGGTCTTTATACCGATCTTCGCCATATCTATTCCCGCGCTCATCGCGCAGCCGCCGGTAAAAGTCTCGATCCCGCTTATTCTTTCAAGGAGACCGGGCTCGGGGATCTTGTCAACGGGTTTTGCGATAACGTCGGCGACGAGAATTCCTATACAAGCAACATCGTATTTCACGGCAGTAACCTCCTCGGCTGTACTTTCGGATGAACGAACGCCTGAGTGAAAGCCTCGGCGTAAGCAACTCCGCACTGGAAGCCTCTGTACTTGGCGATCGTGCGAACGAAATCCGCAAAGTCCATATGATCGTGTTCTCTCATCCATTTGAGCTGGCTCTCATGGCATTCGAGCATTTCCATTTTCAGTTCGATGACGTCGGAAACGTCAACATATTCGGTCGGAACGAAGCCGTGACCGCCGAGATTGTCCATATAATAAAGCGGAGTCACCTTTGAAGCCTTTCCGAGTTCGGGCATATAATGCGGACAGGAAGCGGCGAAACTTGCGTCAAAGACGAGTTTCGACACAGCCACATGGTCGCACATATAGTCGGTCGGAGCATGAGTTATTATCAGATCGGGGTCGGCGTCGCGGATGATCTTTATCGCCCTGTTTCTCTGCTCCATATCGTAACCGTTGGCAAGAAGATCTCCGATGTCTCCGTTGATGACCTTGATGCCCGCAAGCGCGCCTGCTTTTTCCGCTTCCGCGGTTCTGATCTCCCTCAGTTCGTCGGGCATTATGACCTCATGCCCCATGTTTCCGTTGCAAAAATGGCAAACGGTCACGTTATCGCCTCGCTGAACACATCTGATCAGCGTTCCGACGCAGTTTATCTCAACGTCGTCGGGATGACATCCGATTGCAAGTATATTCATAATCTCACCTTTCATACCTGTTTTTGCAGGTCTATTCGGTTATATCGGAAACCGACATATCGGATATAACCAATCTGTTATTTTCTTCTTTTACATTTATAAAAGCCGCATAGTTTTTATCGCTGTCAATGTGAAAACTCATTTTCATTCGACCGTCAGAGTCCGTGAACAGCATACCGTGACCGCCGCTCTCCGCGCCGTAATAAGATGAATACAGCATACTGTCGCTCTGCCAGTCACCGTCTATTCCGTTCTTGCTGCGGATAACATTGACGCAGTAGCCGTAATCGTCATCATATGTAGACCAGAGCGAAAGCAGGTCTCCGTTTGCCGCCTTATAGATAAAGCAACCGTCGGTCACGCCGCCCGCTTTGAAAACATCTTTCGGTTCGGAAATCAGGGTTTTCAGATCCGATGACAGTTTTGCGCAGGAAAACTTTCCTCCCTCGCCGTCCGTGGATGTCCATTCGTGAACAAAGAAAAGCCACGGCTGACCTTCGTCATCGATATAGAGCGTGCCGTCGATGCAATCCCATGTGTCCGGCGTGATCTGCCCGTCGGACCACTTGGTGAACGGTCCCTCGGGATCCTCGGCGCGAAGGATAACAGTTCCTCTGCCGTAGTACTTATGCTCGCCGTCCGAACTGCCCCTGTTTACGGAATTATATGTGGTTATCATATAATAGGAGCCGTTATACTTATATACCTCGGGCGCCCAGCAGTCCTTTTCGTAATCGGGGATATTCTCCGATATATTATTCCAATCAATGCAGGGATACGGTCCCGTCCACTCGCCGTTCAGATCTCCCGAAGTATTCTTGTAATACTTCCAACCTGTGCCGTACATATAATATACGCCGTTATCTTCGAGGATGAAGGGGTCGCGTATTTCGCAGGCCGTTTTCACCTGACCGGCATCGACATTAACGGGCCAGATATCCTTCACGGATAAATAACACTCGCCGCCGTGATCCGAGCAAGTCAGGAAAAACTTTATAAATTTCGAAAGGTTTATGGGCTCGAACTTTGAAACGGGAAAGATGACGATGCCGCTCTGTCCCGGTTCGAGATGCGTATACCCCGTCGCGCTCTTGTTCGTAAATTTGGTCGAGAGCGTCAGCGCAACATTTTCCAGTATGAATCCGTTTTCATTCGTGATCTCAAAAGCGATGTGCGAAAAGCCCGAGACGTTTTTGTCGAAAGAAAACGCCGACATGGGGAAAGCGTATCTTTGAGCGGCGTTGAAACGGACGCTGCCCTCGGAATATGTTCCCGGATCGCTTTTATTCAAGGCGGAAATCTTCTCAAACATATCTTCGGTTATTCCGTCCGGCGCCCAGGAGCCGAAATGGGATGACTTTTCCGGAACATACTTGCGCACTATTCCGCACCCGCTTACCGAAAATATCGCCGCGACGCACAGAATAAGAGATAAAAACCGTTTCATCTTCTTTATTTATTCCAAAGCCACGGCTTCAGTATATCGGGATTGATGTCGCCGAACATATCGAGGATCTTTCCTCTTGCGGTCGCTGAAAGCGAGGGTGCGTTCGCAAGTTCGAGATTCTGTCTGACCTGTTCGGAATTTTCGGCGCCGAGAACGAGGGAGTTGACTCCAGTAAGATCGCGCATGAAAGTGATCGCGATCTGAGCGACGGAAAGCCCCTCTTCCTTCGCGAGAGCGTGAAGCCTTCTCAGCGGCTCCTTCGCCTCTGAAAGCAGCCCCGTTTCGGGAAGCGTTTCGGGATCTCTGAAAAACAGTCCCTGCAAAAAGACGCTTCTGATGAAAACGATAACTCCTTTTTCCTTCAACTTATCTATGCCCCCGTGAAGCACATTCTGCGTGTCCATCATATTGAGGGGTATCTGGACGGCTTCGTAAAGATCATTTGCGAGAACGTCCTTGACGTATGTGCATCCGTTGAGCGAAACTCCCACGCGGTCCACCATTTTTTCCGATTTAAGATCTTCCAGTTCGCGGGGAAGCACGTCGCCGTAATCAAAAAGTTCGCTTTCTCTGTGCAGCATGAGGATCGGAAGCGAATCGTAACCGAGCCTTTCGAGAGACGTCTCGACCTGAGAACGCAGATTCTTTCTGACGTCCGATATCGGCGCGACCTTCGTGTGGTCGTTCTCGATCTTGAACTTCGTGACTATCGTGGGCTTTTTGCCCTTATACTGCTTGAAAAATTTTCCGACAACTTCTTCGCTCGTTCCGTAGTCGGAAGAAGTGTCTATGACGGATATACCGCCGTCAACAGCGGTTTGAAGAAGCTCGAAAGCCTTTTCTTCCGTCGGCTTGCCGCCCGCGTTATTGATTCCGTAATCAAGACCGAGCTGGACTGTTCCGAGCGAAAGAGCGGATATATCAAGCCCTTTGAGCGTCTCACTTTTCATAATTCATAACCAACCTTATAAAAATCTCTTATTCGCATTTTCGGGAAGAGGGAAAAGCCTGTTTTTCAAGACTTTTCCCCTTTTATGTCACGCTTCGACTTCGCTTATCATGTCGAGAAGGATCTTATCCTTTTCAAACGTATAAACAGGCTCTTTGTCTTCATTTACATAGGCAAAGAACGCTTTGATCTCGTTCAGATATGCGTTTTCAACGACGAACGACGCGTATTCGCTTCTGTTTTCGGCGTTGTTGCCGTATATATCGACGCTTGTCAGTTCGACCTTGTTCGGGTTTTCCGCATTCGGGTCGGGATGCCATTCGCGGATGCCGGTCGCGCTTCCGTCCCACGAAAGGAAGAAGTTCTCGCCGTATACCTCGAAATCTCTCTCCGTCTTCGGAGTCACGACGTCGCAGACGAAAACGCCCTTATTGCCGTTCTCATGCTCCATCATGATATATACGTTGTCATTGAACGCGATGTCGAGATCCGTATTCTTGGACTTCATCGCGGAGAACTTTTTAACGGGTCCGAAAATGTCGAGGATCCACGGCATATCGATCGCCATGATCTCGCGGCAACCGTTCGTTCTCGGATTCGCGTAAAACACTTTTCTGTAATCTTCCCACGGATGCCAGTTCGGAAGATACTGACCGATGTGGTAAATATAATTGAGTTTTCCCTGTTTCGCCGCGTTGCACGCTTTCTTTATGTAAGCGACTTCGTCCCTGTAAAGGAACGTCGAGGAAAGGAAGAGTTTGACGCCCTTTTCCTTTGCGGCGGCGATATTCTCCTCATAACCGTCGGCAACAAGGTTTATCTCGGTGAAGACATGCAATCCGTATTTGATGCATTCTTTGATGATCGGATTATGCGAAAGAGGTCCCGTGCTGATAAAAATACAGGACACCTCCGGTTCCGCCGCGACAAGGTCGGGAATGGACGCGAAAGTTTTCATTCCGTATTTTTCCTGACACTCGGCGCATCTTTCGGGCATCGTGTCAATGCCGAAAACCTCGATCGAACTGTCGTACTGCTTTATAAGGCGCGTTCTTCTCTGCCCCATTGAGCCGAGACCGACTACTGCTACTTTCATATTCGTATTACCTCAAACTGAAATATTTCGTTTTCGGGGAAAGGGATGCCTTTCCCCGTTATTAGTATAGTGCTTTACAGGTTTTCCGCCGCGGTCTTTTCAAGAAGTTTCTTCTCGTCCGCGGTCAGTTCTCTGAACGGCTTGCGGCAGCATCCGACGTCGATACCCGTCGCAACGGTCGTCATATACTTCATTGCGGGAAGACCTCTGGTCTCGATGATCGCCTGAACGCAGTTGTTGATCTTTCTCTGTTCGTTCTGCGCGGTCGCTATATCGCCGCCGTCGAACGCTTTCTTGATCGCGATGAATTTCTCGGTGCAGTAGTTCATCGAAGTTCCTATACCGCCGTCGGCACCAGCCATAAGAGCGTAAGCGAAGCATTCGTCCGCGCCCGAATAAATATAAGCGCCGGTGTGCTTCTTTATTCTGTCAAGCGTGTAATAGTTGACATCGGTATATTTAACGGCGACAACTCTGTCATCGGAAAGAATGTCCTTGAACTGGGCAAGTGAAAGACCTACGCCGGTCGTTCCAGGAACGTTGTAAATGATGACGGGAAGATCGGATGCGTCCGCGATCGCGGTATAGTATCCCTTGATCTCGGAGGGCTGGAAGCCGTGATAAAACGGAGGTACGGATGCGATGGCGTCCGCGCCGGCTTTTTTCGCGTGAGCGGCAAGATCGCAGGCGATGCCCGTTCCGATCGCTCCGACGTGCGCAACGACCTGCTTGCCGTCGGCGACTTTGATCGCGAGTTCGAGAAGCTGTTTTCTCTCCTCCTGCGTCAGCGAGAAGCACTCCGCGGAAGAACCTCCGACATATACGCCGTCGGCGCCCTTATCGAGAACATATCTTTCGATCTTTGCGAACGTATCGTAATCGACGCTTCCGTCTTTGTTGAAAGTGGTAAACAGCGGTACCAGAATGTCAGCCTTTTTGCTCATGATAATTATCCTTCTTTTTATATAAAAAATTTTAATATCTCTGTTTTATGAAAAAGTGTTTTCTTATTTTCTCTTTGTGATCGTCAGTTTGCAGCGCGCGTGATCGACTTCGGACATATCGTAATCGTAATCAAGTCCGAGAGGTTCGACAACGCGGCGGTAAAGAAGATCGCAATGCTTGCAGTAATCGGGATAAGGCGTTATTCGCTTGCAATCGAGAAGTCTGCCCTTCGAGGGACAGTGGAACATCTCGATCGTGAACGTATCGCCGTCGAGGGTCATGCGGAAATCCGCAGCCTCCTCGCTCAGGGATTTTGCCCAATAATTGTAACATCCCTCGATCCCGTCCTTCTCGACGCACGCGCCGAGTCTTTCTTTGACATAGTTGTCGGAGATGTGCTCCCAGTATGTTCTGATAGCGTCTTTTCCGCCCTTTTTCTCAATGAACTTGAAAAGTTCGCTGTATGAATAAATAAACTCGGTGCAAGAGATCATTTTGAAACCTCCCGAAACTCAAACGAGGTCTTCCCCGTCTTTTTGTCGTAGTCTCCCATCACGAAATCAAACCCGCAGGTCTTTGCCCACACTTCGTATACGACGGTCGTGGTCATATAATACCACGGCGAATGACCGTGTCCGATCGAGGTCATGTACTTTATTGCGGGGCAGTATTCGATCCGTACTTCAAGTTTTCCGTCCGAGAGCGAAGTTTTGAGCGCTTCGGGCTCCTCTTCCGCCTCGTAGATCTTTTTGAAGTAATCTTCAAGTTCCGCGAGCGTCATTTTCGGGTAGTAAGCTTTCGCGAAGGCGGTCAGATACTCTCTGACGGCATCTTCTCCGCCGAAATGTTCCCCGATATACGTGATACCGAGATCGAGCGTGACGTGAAAGTCCTTGTGCAGGTACTTGTTGTCGCTCGCTTTTCTTTCCATTTGCAGCATTTTCTCAACTCCGTTTTATTATATATCCCCGGTCATTTGCCGAGAGAGATGTCGGTTATGTATATGCTTGTAGGGCTGCTCACACTGAGGATCAGCCGTCTGACTTTTTTCTTGACCGTCTGAAAATAGCCTTCTTCAAGATCTATCGAAGCATACGTACTGTCATACCGATAAACTTTTGCTTTTACGCTTCCCTTTGCCGTCGCCATACCGTTATCAAGAGCGACATTGATGTATACGGGAGAGTTCACTTCACCTTTTTCGATACGGAACGTAAGGTCGGAATATCCCGTCCAGTTATTAAACGGAAGCGATCCGCTCGGAAGACAGACTTCTTCATCGGTGTTTTCAAACGTTATTTTCATCGCGGTCTTGCCGTTGATCTCGACTTTCTCGATGCGTTCGGCGGGAACCGTCGTTTTGGAAGTCGAGAGCAAAGCCTCTTTCAAAGCGTCAAAATCCGTTTGTATGTCAACGAGAGGCGTCAGTTCCTCATAAACATCCATGCGGTAAGTTTTCAAGAAATCTCTTCCGTTGACCGTCACGGTATGGCGGTCGAGCCCGGTCACGGCGCTGTCGGAAAAGACATGCTTTTCATATTTTCCGCAATCGGCGACATTCTCCGATCTTTTTCCGTCAAGAAGCACATCCGCACCCTTCTCGGCAAAGACCTCGACAAGCACGCCGTTCGGTTTTTCCTCGGTGCGGTTTTCCGAAATAACGGTGAAAGAGTTCGTTCCGCTCAAAATATCGGAGTATATCTCTTTCTGCATTAAATCGAAAATATCGGCCGGAATTTCATCGCGGTTATAGGTATGCGTGTCTATAACATTTGCGTATATGCTTCTTATAGAGTCTTCGAAAGTATACTCGGTTATGCCGAGCCCGTCATAGAACGCCTTTGCTTTTTCTTTGAAAATAAGAAGTTTTTCATATTCTTCAGCAGCGTCTCTTATACCTTCCGCGCAGGTCGTGGTAACGCCGCGGTTTTCGTTGACTATGCCGTCGTCAATACGTCCGGGGAGAACAAACTGTCCGCCGAGTCCGTTCCATATCTCTTCCGTCGTCAATTCTTTGTTATACGCGTTTTCCTCTTCATTGTATGCGCAAAACATACCGTACTCCCAGTTCAAATAACCGCTCGCGCCTATCATCGCCGAATACCAGCCCGACGCGGCTCTTTCCGCCAGGAAGTATACCCAAAACGGCTTGCCCTCGCCGAAATCCGCATAGTCTTCCGCAAGTTCGGAATAGAAAAACGGAACGAAAAGAGAAGCCTCGTCGGCATAAAACTCTTCAACAGGAGAGGCCGTCAGAATAACCCTTATCTCCGGATAATACTCCTTGAACTGACGAAGAACCTCCTTGGTTCTGTTTCGAACCCACTCGTTCTTTTCGGGCTCGTCCAAAGGATAATATACAAAGTGATCCGCTATACCCTCGGCAACGACCGCTTCATAAAACTCAGTCATTTGAGTATATTTACGTATATCAAGTTCCTCTGTGGGAGTGGTCGTATCCATCCACCAGCACCAACATATGGCATGAAGATGTGGGCTGTTAGGGTGATCTTCAAGATAGTATTTGCATTGACGCGCCCACGCTTTCATACCGGTAAGACCGTCGGTGGGATATTTAAAAATTCTGTCCCATATTCCGCCCGCGACGGGAATTCTCTGTTCCTCGGCAAAATCGAGGAACACTTTGTCCATTTCTTCCGCGGTCATATACCCGTCGTAATAATACCTGCTCGACGGAAGCCAGCTGCCGAAGTTGGTCTCATACGACTTCTTTTCGGGAAGAGTTATGTCGATAACCTTAACAACGACCTCGATATCCTTTTTGCCGCCGTCATATTCAATGGCAGCCGTTCCGCGGTAAATTCCTGCGGGAGTGTCCGCGGAAGTCTCGAAACGAAGCGCGTACGCCTGATTCTCGGCGGATGCGACCTTTGAATTGTTGGTAAAATCATTGAGGGGAATATATCCGAAAGGTTCGGTATAATACGCCTGTTTTTCATTGCTGAATTTTTCGGCGTAGCTCATTTTGTAACCCTCGATCTTGTCTGCGGGAAAAACGTGCTCGCCGTCGGAAAACTCTCCGAAAGAGAATTTGACGCCCGTCAACTCTTTTTTTGCATCGGAAATCGCAATATAAGCGATCTCACGCTCGTTTTTGCACATTGTTACGGTTGCAGCGGCGTTTTTGTATTTTTCCGGCAAAGTCTCTTCTTTTCCGAAAAATTCGGTCGAATACGCAAAGCCGTAGACCTCGGGCGCGTTACCGTAACGAATAACGGAACATGAAGTTGCGCTTAAAACAGCGGCGACGCAGAGAATAGCTGCCAAAACTCTTTTGATTTTCATAAAAACCTCTTTCGTACAGCGGAGTCATCGGTGAATTATTTTGCTTTGTTTGCAAGTTCAAGTGCGGTGTCCGTAAAGACATATCCGGCTTCGGGTTCAAGATAACTCGTACAGCCGAGTTTCGACTCATAAACGGTCGGCGCGAACCTGTCGCGGAGCGGAATATACCCGAAAAGTCCGTTGGAATTGGTAAAAATAAAATTATGGTCAAAAGGCGATTCATTCTTGATACGCTGACCGAATTCGACGAACACTTCGCCAGGAAGTTCATAAAACGCATTGTCCCCGATACGGACGAACTGAACGGGAACATCCTTCGTTTCGTTCTTGTCCTTCGCGTAATTCAGAAGGTCATAAGCGAACACGGCGCGCAACTGATCGGGATCGGACTGTGAACCGATCTCCTCATCCTCGCGCAAAACAACGGTTTTTGTTATATTTTCAAGTTCAGGAATTTCACTTTCGGGAACCATTCTCTTTTTGACGGTGCAAACTCTCTTATATGCAGATACCGTATCGTCGGAGCAATATTCACGCGAAGGAAGAACGCGGACGACCTCGTCGGCAAGTTTTTTGCCCATTATACGGTAATAGTCTTTCTGTTCGTGCTTTCCGCCGAACACATCAAAGTGATTTATATTGCCGCACGTTCCCGGGAAAAAGACCGAGACAAAGCGGAAGCCGAAACGCTCTTTTAAGTTATCCGACATTGCGCTGGAAAAATCGCCGCTGTAAGCCATAGCGTCAACGCAGTCCTGATGACACGCGAAATTGACGATCGCGCCCATCGGGCTTTCCGTTTCGGCGTCCTCGACGAAAAGAACCGTCACATCGGGGTCGATCGGTCCCGCGGGACGGATGACATCGGGATTGCGGACGCCCGGATTTGTCTGATACGTTCCGTTTTTCATCAGATATATGCGGTGGAATGAAATATCGTCCACCTTGCCGTTGGCATAACTGATCTTTGCGGGTCTGAGATGCTGATCGGCAACGATGACCGCGTCGGCGGCCTTTTCGGAGACAAACCTGACGTACCACGGGCTGTGCTTGACAAGTTTGCCCCAATCGACGGTCGGCCCGCCGTTGTGAATGTGCGTTGCGGACATCGTAACGTTTTCGGGTTTTATATCGGAATGAGCCGCGATTCTTTCTTTTGCGTCGTTCGCAATCTGTTCGGTTATGAAATTCGCTTCGACTGCTATCATTGCGACCTTTTCGCCGTTGCCGCCCTCGACGACTATCGCTTTGGCATAAATCTTATCCTTTATATCCGTCGCAAGTCGCTCGTTGAAATATCCGGGCATACAGTTATACAAAGGCGGGGTGATGTCACTTTCAAAAAACGCACACTTAAACATAATATCTTCCTCTTTTTTTGTCCGCTGCGGCGGAGTGTTCCGCCGCAGCGGTCTGAAATTGCCGTTATTTCGGTTTACGCTCTGCCGAAAAACTTGTCGATGTTTACAACTTTTTCGTTTTCAGCCGCATAGTAAGCCGCTTCAACTATTTCCTGAACCTGAACGCCGTCGGACAGCGGAACAAGAACGGGTGTGTCGTTGATGATGGAATCGGAGAACGACTCGATCTCCTTCGTGTAAAGATTCGTGAAGTCCGCCGTGATCTCGGGGTGAGAGCCGTCTTCGAGCGTCACTTCGACCGAACCCGTATCAAGCTGATGGATCGTGTCGTTCGCGGTGATGCAGCCCTTCGTGCCGTAAAATTCAAGTCTCCACTTCGCAGCCGCGTCGGGGATATTGAAGTTTGCCTCGACATAAGCGTTGCAGCCGTTTTTCAGGTGCATAAGCACGGATGCGGAGTCGTCAACTTCATACTTGAATGTTTTTGTGTCGATAAGAGCGGAAACCTTGTCGCAGGTCGTTCCGAGAATGTTCTGAATAAGGTCGATACAGTGAACGCCCATGTCCACGAACGCTCCGCCGCCGCCGTTCTTCTTCTGCTGACGCCAGCAGTTCGGCATATCGGGATACCAGCAGGTGAACTGCGCTTTCGCGGAAACGACCTGTCCGATATTGCCCTCGGCGATAAATTTCTTTATCTGCTGATTGAGCGCGCCGAAACGCATCATGAAGCCGCAAGCGGATTTGACGCCGCAAGCGTCAACATCGGCGATGACCTGTCTGCCCTGCGCAACGGTCATTGCGATCGGCTTTTCCATAAGCACGTGCTTGCCCGCGCGTGCGGCTTTGACCGCCTGCTCCGCGTGGAATACAACGGGAGTTGCAATGTAAACCGCCTCGATCTCGGGATTTGCGATAAGATCGTCGGCGTTGGTATAAGCGTACTTGGCGTTATACTTTTCTTTAAGTCCCTGAATGATATTCTCGTTGACGTCCATGACCGCTATGAGTTCGGCGTTCTTCGCGAGCATCATTCCGGGCATCGTTCTTCTGTCGGCGATTCCGCCGGCACCGATAACGCCCCATTTGATTTTTCTGTCCATAAAATGTTTCTCCTTTCGGCAGGAAAGACGAAAAAAACGCCGTCAAACCTGTCCCGTATACTTCGGAAAGACGCTGAAAAATGTTCAAAAACCGTTTTGCGCTTCCCGACGAAAAATCCGTATAGAGGGACGGCAAAAGCCTATCCCTCTATATATTTTCCTATGCGGTCGGATTATTTCTGATGCTCGGCAAGGATCTTTTTGAGAGCGTCGATGCATCTCTGAATGTGTTCGGGCTCCCAAGTCGGGTGCAGGAACAGGGAAACGGTAACGGCACGAAGGCTCTTTGCTTTCGGGCAAAGAACGTTCTTGTAGTCAACCTGTTTCGGGTCTGCATACTCTTTCGACTCGAACGGGAATTTCGCGGAGCCGAATCCGACGTGCTCTGCGTAAGCCTCTTCCTGATATGCTTCGGGCCAAAGAATACCGGAGCAGGGAATGTTGTTTTCTTTGAGAAGTTTGCAGACCTCGGCGGCGTCGATCGTGATCTTGTCAAGGTCGAGGTTGATCGGATACCACCAGTAAGCGCACTGTCTTTCCTTGGTGTTGAGAGGAAGTTTTGCGATTCCGGAAACGCCGGCGAACGCCTCGTCGTACATTTTCGCGTACTTCTTTCTTCTCGCAAGGTTCCAGTCGTCAAATCTTTCAAGTTCGTTTATTCCGATAACGGACTGCATCTCGGTCATACGGTAGTTGAAGCCTACTCTAGTATGAACGTACGGAAGAGCCTCTTCCATTGCAAGCAGGTTCATACGGAGTCTTACGTTGTAACCGTGGTCACGGAACGAACGAGCTTCCCAAGCGGTGTCTTCATCGTTGGTAACGACCATACCGCCCTCGCCGCCGGTCGTGAAATGCTTGGACTGGCAGAAAGAGAAGCAGCCTACATCGCCGACGGTACCTGATTTATGTTCAACGCCGTTCTCGTCGGTGTAAACGCCGCCGAAGCACTGAGCGCAGTCTTCGATAACTTTCAGGTTATGTTTCTTCGCGATAGCCATGATCTTCTTCATGTCGCACATAACGCCGTAAAGGTGAACAACAACGATACCCTTGGTTCTCGGGGTGATAAGCCCCTCGATAAGGTCGGGGTCGATCGTGTGATCGTCCGTTACGTCGCAGAATACGGGGATCGCGCCCGCCTGAACGATAGAGAAGGACGAAGCGATGAACGAATAAGAAGGAACGATAACTTCATCGCCGGGGCCGATGTTGAGGGCCGCGATTGCGATGTGAAGAGCAGCGGTTCCGTTAGTGCAGGAAATCGCATAGTCCGCTCCGCACCATTTTGCCCACTTTTCTTCAAATTCCATACCCTTCTTGCCCGTCCAGTAAGAAACCTTTCCGCTTTTAAGCGTCTCGGTCACCTGATCAAAGGTCTTGGGGTTGAATTGAGGCCACATCGGGAAACCGAGATCAACGATTCCGGACCCGTTCATAGCGCCGTCTGTTTTTTCAGCCATAGTAAATATCTCCTATCCGAATATAATAGATTTTTAATATATTATCTGCCTCCGATTGTACCATAGTTTACCTGAAAAGTCAAGGGATTGCGGGCTTGCGCAAAATAAAGAAGGAAAAATGTTAACCTTATTTCAAAATTCGCCTTGCACCGAGGCAAAACAACGCCGGAAGCGGCGTTCATCCGCATCCGGCGTCAATGATTTTTCACATAAAAACGCATCGCACGTTTTCCCGTTCGGTTTATTTCCGAACTTCTGTTTTTTCTTCGGCGCGCGAAGTTTTTTCTTCGCTCTCGAAAGCTTTCTGCCTTTTTATCTCGCCCGTACCGCCTTCGACGACTCCGTCATGACGGAAAACCGCGGAAACCGTTCCGAAAAGACATTTACAGTCAAACACAAAACCGATATTTCCGACATATTCGCCGTCATATTTCGCTTTTTCGGATATTTCCAACTCGTCTCTTCCGTTGATCTGTGCCCAACCCGTCAAGCCGGGTCTGACGTCGTTCGCGCCGTACTTATCGCGTTCCTCGATAAGATCGTACTGGTTCCAAAGAGCGGGGCGAGGACCGACAAAACTCATCTTCCCGATGAATATCTGATATATCTGCGGTATTTCATCCAAACTTGTTTTTCGGAGAATTCGTCCGATCCGAGTTATGTAAGAATCCGGATCCTGCAACAAATGCGTCGGAACATCATGCGGAGCCGAGACCTTCATCGTTCTGAATTTGTAAAGACGAAAATATGTCAACTCCCCGTTTTTCTTTCTTCCGACGCGCTTTTGCGCAAAAAACACAGGTCCCGGATCATCGATGACAATGAGAAGACAAATAATCAGAAAAGGGATCAGCGAAAGAATTATTCCGATAAAAGATAAAACCGCATCAAAAATTCTTTTGACAAATTTGGGATACATATAAAACCTCAAAACCGACAAAAACATTAAAATGATCCGATCGCCTCGCGAAACGGACAGAATGCTTGTCGCTCATACCGCAGAATATTATATTATGTATATTAGCACAAAAGTGGGAAAAAGTCAATACAACTCCCCAACTTTTAAGCGCTTGCAAAAACCGTTTGCGGTATCTGTTTATCAAACTTTCACGGAGCCCCACGCCGAAAAACATAAATCATTTTTGGAAAAAATTACATTGCGGAAACGGTATTTTGGGAAAAAATACATAAATACGCAACCGCAAAAGTTTCATAATACTATTGCGACCGCAAGATCGCGTGATGAAATCGAGTAATCACAAACAATGTGCTTAATGCACGAAGGAGATTCACAAATGGCTAACAAGAGTCTTGTTCCCGCAGCGAAGGAAGCTCTCAACAAATTCAAGATGGAAGCTGCCGCTGAAGTGGGAGTAAATCTTAAACAGGGCTACAACGGCGACCTTACCTCCAAGCAGGCCGGTTCCGTAGGTGGTCAGATGGTTAAGAAAATGATCGAAAGCTACGAGAACGGCATGAAATAAGACCTTCGGTCTGTCCTTTCTCGAAGATCGGGACGCGTCGCAAACAGCGCGTCCCTTCTTTTTTTATAAACACACCCGAGAACAGACAGCGGGCGCAAAAACGCTGTTCAAAATATAAAAAACATGAATAATCTCCCATACCGTGTTAATAATATTAAAGCACAGCAGACAAAACACGGGAGACTGACGAGGGAGATATATATTCAATGAAAGCAACGGGCATAGTCAGAAGGATCGACGATCTCGGAAGAGTCGTTATCCCGAAAGAAATAAGAAGAACAATGCGCATCCGCGAGGGCGCGCCGCTTGAAATATTCACGAACAAAGACGGAGAAGTCATCTTCAAAAAGTATTCGCCGATAGGAGAGATCAGCGAATATGTCGATGTTTACGCCGAGACCGTCAACAAGGGAACGGCGAACACGACGGTCATAACCGACAAAGATACGATCCTTGCCGCCTCAGGCGAAAAGAAACGGCAATTGGCGGACAAAAAGCTCTCGCCCGAGATCGAGAAAATGCTGGAAGAGAGAAAGACCTATGTTTACAGGATAGGCGATCCGAGGATACCTATCTCCGACGGAACGGAAAACTGCCATGCGGGGATAGTCTGTCCCCTTATCGCGGACAGCGATGTCATCGGCGGCATAATCGTTCTTATCAGAAACGACGGAGCGGCGCCGAGCGAAACGGACGTCAAGATCACGGAAACCGCGGCGACGCTTTTTTCGAGACAGCTTGAAAACTGAAAACCGAAAGCTATTCCGAGCGCGCCGTCAGGCGCGCTCCTGTTTTTCGCGTCGGCTTGACAAGATACGGGTAAAAATGATATACTATCTTATAAAAAGCGAAAGGAAATGAATCTCTCACATGAAAAAGATCTTAACGCTGTTACTGCTCCTCTGCCTGATATTTTCCGTTACTGCCTGCCGCACGAAAGACGCGAAGCCGACAGAGACTTCTGCAGAAAGAGAGCCGATACAAACGACAACGCAGCCCGAAGATCCCGGAACGGCCGTAACAGAAGTCGTAACGCCTCTTTTATGGAAAGTTTCCGGAAACGGCTTCACCGGGGAGTTTTATCTTCTCGGATCGATACACGCGTGCCCGGACGGCGCGAACGTTTACCCGCAGGAAATGCTCGACGCATACGGTAAATGCGACGCGCTCGCCGTCGAAAGCGACATCATCGCATTGGAAAACGATACGCAGGGGCTCATCGAAGGTCTGCGCCCGTATGTATATGCGGACGGAACGACGATCGCGGATCACATAAGCAAAGATCTTTACGACAATGCCGTTGCGCTTATGACGGAACTCGGTATATACAGCAGCGTGATGGACTATTACAAGCCTTCCTTCTGGGCGTCGATGATCTCATCCGAAATTCAGAGCAAGACCGTTTTCGAAAACGATAACGGCGTTGACCGCTTCTTTTTGACGAAAGCGAAAGACGAAAAGAAAACGATCATCGAACTTGAAGACTACAGGGATGTTTATGCTGCGGAAGCGGGGCTTTCCGACAAAACGCAGGAGTTTGTATTGCTCGATACGGTAGAAAGTTTTGACGAAGCCGACGATCCCGCTAAAGAATACGAAGAAAATCTCACCGAGCTTTACACGGCATGGAAGACCGGAAACACGGAAGAACTGCTCGAGTTGCTTTTCGACGACGAAACCGAATACAGCGGAGACGAACTTGACGCGCTCGAAGAATACAACGATTTTATTCTGGTCAGCCGCAACGAAGGAATGGTCAACAAAGCGCTTGAATTTCTCAAACAGGGCAAGAACGTTTTCTATGTTGTCGGAACGGCGCACATGCTCGGAGACATCGGTCTCGTTCAGAAACTGACCGACGCGGGCTACACCGTCGAACTCGTCAGATTTGACTGACACTTTGCAAAATGTTGCGCCGAACCGTCGCGACGGAAGAACGCATAAAACAACAACAAGACCGAAGCGAGATCGCTTCGGTCTTGTTGTTTGTCATTTTTTTCGAGAAACCTTTTACCAGTTATCGTCGGGCAATTCGATTCCGCCGCCGGGAACGGTCGTGTAGATAACGCTTGCCGTCACTACGTCATTTTCTTCAAATAAAACCACTTCGATCTCGGGAGTCACAAAAGAATTGAGCATTTTCCTTTCCTCCTTTTCATATTTAATGCGTATATGCGTATGCCGAGTTTCCGTATTTCATCATCGCGTCCAAGAGGTCTTTCAACTTGCTGTCCGGTCCTTTTTGTTTCGCATAAGCGTAAGACTCAACACTGTAACATATCGTGTTGCTGACAGCGGTGTCCCCTTGGTAAGCAGTCAAAAATACGGGGTCACTGAGTTGAGCAGCGTTCAGTCCGTTGAAATAAACATAATAACCGCCGCTTGTCGCTTCAAATGACTCGGAAGAGATTTCCCATGTTTGAGAACCGCTTTTGACTTTCACGGTAAGACCTTCAATACTTTCAGTAGCGATCTTGAACCGAAGAACAATTGCCTCCTTCAGGTTCAGCCCCGCGCCCGTCCAAGTGACAGTCGGATCGCTTATTTCTCTGGATTTCAGATTTTGCACGGAGAAAAGCTCGACCTGTTGAGTCGCCTCAGCCTTTTGTTCTTCCGTTAAACTTGCGTTCGCAAGCGCATCTGTATTATGACCGGTATACAACTGAGACGCTGCGCCGTAATTAAGAAGATCAACAAGCAACGTTCTGAGCAAGCAATAATCTTCATTGCCTGCATAACGTTCAAGCATCCTGTAACAATAATCCGAAATGCTGTACTCAAATTGCGTAGTATAATGTCTTCCGAAATAATCCGCGTGAAGAGTTGCGGTAATGGAATCATTTATCTGATCGGGACGAATATTCGAGCATCGGAAAGTATAATAATTTCCGTCTGTAACGAAGTCTTTGACAAGTGTCTTTGTTCCGTCGATAGTAAATATTGCATAAACATTTTCAAAACCTTTGTCAAGCAGTTCCTTTGACACTTTGAAATTGACTTGCAGATTGTTCTGGATGGTAACAGACGCTCCGGAGAATCTTAAATTTTCGCCGTCCGTCGCTTCGCCATCGGCATAGTCCCCGAGGATGTATCTCGGATAATAGATCGGATATGCTGCGTCGGACCAGTATTCAACTTCGCCTTCACCGAAGTCAAGAAGTCCGCAGTTA
>OLPF01000147.1_pt1 | contig 84755 bp, 69 predicted proteins | sample 1673121 | NCBI WGS metagenome assembly OLPF01 (sample SAMEA3136756, study PRJEB25190) | human gut metagenome
GTTTCAGGCCGTATAGTTAGTGTTAAACTAGTGTGGATTCGCGGGAATCCAGGTTTCAAGGGCGCGTTCCATACCGTGAGGCGCACAGGCGTTGGCAATTCCGGAGTTCACGCAGATGGCGCTGCAGTGTCCGCTGCGGTCGGTTTCCATATCCAGCTGCACCGGTGCGGCCTTGACGCGATTGGTGGTATACAGACCGGCACTGACGCAGTCTGCATTTCGGTCGCTGAGAATAATGGCCAGATCGTTTTTCTTTTTATTCGGACGAACGCCGCAGTGGGTCGCTCCGGCGGTAAAGCCGGTGGGGGCACAGATTCCTCCCGAAACGTATTTCAGCTTCATTGACGGTCACCTCCCAAAACCAGCCCGGTAGTTTCCGGAGCGCCCATCATCAGATTCAGGTTCTGAATGGCGGAACCTGAAGCACCTTTTCCCAAGTTATCGAAACGAGCCACCAGTAACAGGCGTTCCGAATTCCCGTAAAGTGACAACTCCATGTCATCCCGTCCACTCATGGTGTTGGCAGAAACGAAGCCGTTTTCGTCTGCATCTTCCTTATAATACACCAGCGGACCGGTGTAGAATTCCCGGTACGCATTCCGGATGTCCTCCATGGTGCCGTGGATGTCAGAACCGAAGAGTGGGATGATGGTTTCCATTCCGCAGTAAAAGTCGGATACAATCGGGCAGAAAATCGGGGCGCACTCTAAACCGTTCAGGACAGTGATTTCCGTGAGGTGCTTGTGCTGTTGAGACAAGCCGTACATCCGCGGAGCATCCATCAGTGCATCTCGGCAGTCGCTTTCGTATTCGCCAATCATCTTTTTACCGCCGCCGGAATAGCCGGTGATGCTGAAACATTGAAGCTTTTGCGCCGGAGAGAGAATCCCGTTTCGAATCAGCGGATAGATTAAGGCATTGACGCCGCTGGCATGACAGCCCGGATTGGCCACTAGGGGTGCAGCTTCGATAGTTTCGGTACCGCTGATTTCCGGAAAACCGTAGACCCATCCTTCCGCCGTTCGGTGGGCGGTGGAGGCATCGATTACGCGGGTGTGACAGGCTTCAGCCATGGGCGCCGCTTCTTTGGCGGCGGCATCCGGTAGGCACATAAAAACAAAATCCGCTTCTTCATAGGCCCTTCGTCGTGCGGATTCGCTGTGGCGTTCTTCGTAGGGAATCAAAATCAGTTCCAAATCCGTTCGGCTCTGAAGACGCTGATGAATGCGCAGCCCGGTGGTTCCGTAACTGCCGTCGATAAATACTTTTGTCATCTCTAGTATACCTTCCTTATATAAATTATCCGTGCAAGAACAGCATCGTCCCGTTTTGCTGTTCCGGATCATGTTGAGGTGCCCCCAAAAGAGGGTAAATAAAAATACATGTTTGTAAATAAATATGCAGCTATTATCGCTCTTTTGTGGGAATAAGTCAAGGGAAAAAGCGTCGTAATGCTTGAATTTAAAGAGATATAGAGTATTTTTTAAAGAACAATCAAATAAAAAGATACAATGTTAAGAAAGCTACAAGCATTCATGGATACAATACCTGCTATGCGGAAACTGCATGTGAACCAAAAAGGATTTGTATACCCGTTTAAAGTGACTATAATAAATATAAAGGATATGGTCACTATGAAATAGGTAGAAGATCACAGTGGGACATACATCTATAAAATTTTCTTCTACGATTGAAAGAGAGGATTGTCATGAATTGGGAATTAATCACATTCTTAGGATACTTCGTGATACTGATGGGCGTCGCGTTGATATTCTACTTTAACGGAGCAAACAAAGACCAGGAGGATTTCTTCCTGGGTGGCAGAGAGATGGGACCGTGGGTAACGGCACTCTCGGCGCAGGCTTCTGATATGTCTGCGTGGTTGTTGATGGGCCTGCCGGGCTCTATTCTGGCATTTGGTTTCGGTCAGATGTGGATTGGAATCGGTTTGGCACTGGGAACTGCAGCGAACTGGATATTCTGTGCGAAGAGATTGAGAACATTCTCCTTAGCAGCAGGTGATGCCATTACATTGCCGCAGTATTTGTCCAACCGTTTCGCTACTTCATCGAAAACACTGCAGGTTATCTGTGCGGTAATCTTCCTGGTATGCTACACCATCTATGTCGCATCGGCATATGTAGCGGGCACATCCGTATTCGAGATGCTGTTCCCGGGCGTCAGTGCAAAGGTGACGATGACGATTTTCGCATTGGTAATCGTGTTCTACACCTTCTTCGGTGGATTTAAAGCCGTATGCTGGACGGACTTCTTCCAGGGACTTCTGATGATGGCCGCATTGATGGCTGTTCCGATTGTAATTGTGGCAACGAAGCAGAATCTGGACACCAGCCTTCTGAACAACGTGTATGAATACAAGGATGCGTCCGGAGAGATGGTCACCTGCGTATTCGGTACCGGATTATTTGATGCAAGCTGGAAGGACATTATTTCCGGACTGGGCTGGGGACTTGGATACTTTGGTATGCCGCACGTACTGGTACGGTTTATGTCCATTGAGAAGCCTTCGATGATTAAGAAATCGTCCACCGTTGCAATTATTTGGGTTCTGATTTCTCTGGGATCCGCCGTACTGATTGCATACTTCGGCAGAATGCTTATTGCAGATGAGCTGCTCCCAATCGGAGCACAGAAGACGGTGTTCATGGTAATGGCACGGAAGTACTTCCCGGCAGCAATTTCCGGTCTGCTTCTGGCAGCGATTATCGCCGCATCCATTTCTACCGCAGACTCTCAGCTTCTGGTCGCATCCAGTTCCTTCACATCCGACTTGTATAAGCCGCTGATTCGGAAGGACGCGACAGAAAAAGAAACCCTGATGGTTGGAAGAATCGTCGTTGTTGTTATCGCCGTAATCGCATTCTTTATCGCAAGCTCGAAGGGATCCGGAGCACAGGCAATTATGAACTTAGTTGAAAATGCCTGGGGTGCATTTGGATCGGCATTTGGACCGACCATCTTGCTGTCCCTGTTCTGGAGAAACTTTAACTACAAGGGCGCCATCGCCGGCGTTATTTCCGGATTCGTTGTAGATATCGGCTGGCTGTTACTCCTGCACTCTACCGGCGTATACGAAATCGTACCGGGATTCATTGCAAGTGCAGTCATCGCCCTAATCGTTGCAAAGGCAACCGGCGAACCGGATGAGGATGTCAAGACTATTTTCGATAGTGCAATCGAAGGTATTAGATTAGACAAGTGATGTCCCAATCCTTGAGGGAAGGAGGCTTTCGCACAGCCAGTGCGGAAGCCTCGCTTCCTTTTTTGCATTCTCATGTACGGAGGAAAAAGCAGAAAAACGAAAAATTTGTTACTCTTTTTTTTCGCGAATAGTGTACAATCAAGTTGTAAAACACAAATTTCAAAGTAATTGAGTGGAGTCAATTTAAAAGAATTTTGGGAGGAACGTCATGGGAGTATTAAAAGTAATTAAGAACCGTTTCTCGGTTCGGAAATTCAAGGATCAACCGATTGAACCGGAGAAGCTGGAACACATTCTGGAAGCGGCAAAGGCAGCACCGACGGCAAAGAATCTTCAGCCGCAGCGTATTTTTGTTTGCAAGAGCAAAGCGGCATTGGCCGCTATCGATTCCGCAACCAAGTGCAGATACGGCGCACCGACCGTTCTGGTGGTATGCTACGATCAGAACGAAGTATGGCACAATCCGTTTGATCCGACCATCGATTCAGGAGAAATCGACGCATCCATCGTTGCGGATGAAATGATTCTGGCGGCGTGGGATGAGGGCATCGCATCCTGCTGGGTGGCACATTTTAATCCGAAGAAAATCAATAGCGGATTGAAGATTCAGGAGCATATCCGTCCGGTAGTACTGATTCCAATCGGTTATGCGGAAGATGGCGTGGAACCGGCTTTGAGACATACGGAATCCAAGGATCTGGACGAAATCGTTCACGAGCTGTAGAGAGGGTAAGGATGTAGAATTTCGTTTTCTGTTGTTTGAAAAAGGAGGATATTATGGTTTCGGAAATAAAGATGGATGAGTTGAGAGAGAAGGCCGTAGGAGCATTTACCGGAGGCTACATGTGTTCGGAGACGTTGGTGTACATTCTGAACAAGTACTATGACCTGGGCATTTCGGAAGAAGCCATCGCCATGAGCACCGGCTTCCCGTTCGGATTCGGGGATGGGGGAAATGTATGCGGTGCCGTTGCAGGGGCCACCATGTGTCTGGGAAAAGTATTCGGCCGGACCGTTCCGGGAGATCCGAAGTTTCAGAAATGTTGCAGCCTGGTTCGGGAATTGAACGATGATGTCATCGAAAAATACGAAACCACCATCTGTCCAACCTTGATTCAGGATTACAATTTCAAGGACCCGGAGCGGAAAAAGCACTGCATTGGCATCGTCCTCGCAGTAGTGGATTCCTTTGCCAAGATTATGGAACGGGAATGCGGCGTGAAAAGAGTGTAGCATACGAAGTCAACCAATAAATTTTATCAGGAAAAGGCATCGACAAACCCTGTCGGTGCCTTTGCTATTGCGGAGATTCCGCACTGTGGTATAATTAAAAGATATTTTTATGAGTTTTAGAAAGGAGTGAACCGTGGCGACATTGAAAAAGAAATTACATAGATTCAAATCGAAAATCACCGCCGAAGTTCGCTCTTTATCTTGCCGGCAACGGCGCCTGTTGCTTCTGGATGTATTGTTGATCGGCCTGGTAGCAGCCTTCTACATTCTTTTCTTCGTTCCCCGGGACGGAACGGCCATGTTTCAGATGGCGGCCCAGCGTTCCCGGCGAATTACATCCTGCGTGCAGGACATGTCCCTAAAGACCGAGCTGGAAATTTCATCCAAGGATATCGCGTTCTCACAAAAAAAGAAATCTGCCGCGGAAAAATGCCCCGTTCATATTCGCATTAAAATGAAGCAGGGGGAAGGCGGGGCGAAAATAAGCCGAACCACCAAGGTGACCCTGAACGGAAAAACATCCTCCTTCAAGACGTTGAGCTATTACGATGCGGAACAGAAAATTCTGTTTTCTCGGAAGAGTTCCGGGTGGAGCCGGAAGGAGAATCAAGCAAACGAAGTGCCAGACGTTCAATCCCTTCTGAAACTAAACGAAAGCGTTTTGCGGAACAGTGCTTTTTCAAAGACCGACCGGGGCTACGAAGTACGGATACCGGCAGAGCAAGTGGGGACGAGCCCCATTGCTCCGCTGCTGAGAGATGATGAGAACACCGAAATTGCCGGAGGAGAGTTCTGTTTCGTGTTCGGCAAATTCTCCCATCGGTTGACGCAAATTGAGGGGGACAACTTAACGGTTCAGCGTAATGGCAAAAAAGCCGAAACCTGCACCATCCGTATAAAGTTCACCGATTATAATAAACCGGAACCTGCGGACTGGAAGGTTCCGGAAAAAATCCGCAAGAGCGCGGAAGCACCGGCGAAGGATGCGAAGAAAGCGAAATCCTATCTGCTGTCCCAGACGGAACTGAAGAAAGAAGAGCGGGATTGTTATGTGGTAGGAGAAGATTTTCCTGCCGGAAAGTATATCACCGGAAAGCGGACCGGGGAGGGCATCATTACCTGCCTCCGCCATTCCGACGCCAAAGTGCGCTTTGAATATCACTGCGGATACGGCTACTATGCGGTAGATAATTACAAGAGAGGAAGGGAGGTGACTCTGGAGAATGGAGATCGGATTATGTTATCCGGAAAGAAACTGGCCATCCGGTTCCGGAGAAAGTAGAAAAACGCATCGCCGGAAACTTCGGGGTGCCCTTATCGTTTTTTTGGGAATGATGTTCCTGCTCTTCGGCCGCAAGGCCTATGGCGCCGAAGTGATTCACCAGAGCGGGATGGCACTTCAGCCCTATGATACTTCGATATACGATACGGTGAATAACGCCAACGAAACCATGACCGGCTACGGGCACGCCTATACCAACAGCCGGGAGTTGAATTCCGTTTCCGGGCCGTCCATGCAGTTCCGGTCGCTGCTGTACACGGAGATTCCGAACCCTCAGAGCATTGCCGTTTCGCCGGACGGGAAGACCGCTTGGGTGATGTCTTCCTATAAGAGCGGGAGTGACAATTCCCGGACTGGGCGGATTTATCGAATTGATCTGTCTCGCTTCTGGAAAAAGAAGGCTGCCGGGTCCAAGGATACCGGCGCGATAAAAGCAGGGCCGGAGATTGTCACCGGTCACGGACAGACACTGGCATATAATCCAAAAAGCCATGAGCTTTGGTATGTGCGGGAAACAAAGGTGCTCAACACCACATTGGTTCGGGTGAATCCCAAAACCATGGAGGTGGAGAAGGAAATCCATTTTCGCTTTGGCTCCACCATCGTCTTTCCGCCGACCTTTACCTTTGATAAGGATGGAAACTGCTGGACCTATACCCGAAGCACCGGCAGCAACTGGGTATCGGCGGGAACCATCCGGTTCTACAAGGGCCGGATTCAGGGAAATCGCGTGACATTCCGCATGATTAACCAGGGACTTCGGTACCCGCCGGGAAACCTCTGCCAGACCTTTGGCTACAACCCGGTGAACGACCGGCTGTACGTGGTGGCGGACGGGGAAATGCTCACGGTACCGGCGGGCAAGCTGAGCCGGCATCAGGTGACGCCGGCAGATGTGCAATGCATTAAATTCGGCGGGTGCCGGGAATTCGAAGGACTTGCTTTTACGGAAACCGGCTGCGCGTATTTTGCGACCAACAAGCCTTCGGAAATCATGCGGGACCGGGTCAGCTACAACAAGGCGCTGAAGTTGGAGACCAAATATAAGCGGGCGAAGAAGAATTATGCCCGAGACCGAAAGCAGATGAAAAAGGAGAAGGAAGAGCAGGCTCAGAACATTACCATGGAAAAAATCGGAAAACAACTAGAGGATGGCCTCTAATGAGTGTTTATTTCTGAGATTTTGTGTTATAATGTCGGAAGCATGAAATGTTATTTTCACATAATTAACCGATAGGTTGAATGGGAGGTATTAATATGGCACTTGTTACGACCACTGAAATGTTCCGGAAGGCGTATGACGGTGGATATGCAATTGGCGCGTTTAATGTAAATAATATGGAGATTGTTCAGGCAATCACGGAAGCCTGCAAGAAGGAGAATTCTCCGGTAATTCTGCAGGTATCCAGAGGCGCAAGAACTTACGCAAATCACACATACCTGATGAAGCTGGTGGAGGCGGCAGTGAAAGAGTGCCCGGACATTCCAATCGCACTTCATCTGGATCACGGTCCGGATTTCGAGACCTGCAAATCCTGCATCGACGGCGGATTCACCTCCGTAATGATCGATGCTTCTTCGAAGCCTTTTGAAGAGAACATCGCGATTACGAAAGAGATAGTAGACTACGCTCATAAATACGGTGTTGTGGTAGAAGCGGAACTGGGAACTTTGGCCGGAATTGAAGACGAAGTGAAAGTATCTGCAGAAGAATCATCCTACACCCACCCGGAGGAGGTGGAAGAATTCGTCACCCGTACCGGATGTGATTCTTTGGCGATTGCCATCGGCACCAGCCACGGCGCATACAAGTTCAAGCCGGGTACGAACCCGAAGCTGCGTTTCGACGTGCTTCACGAATGTGAAAAGAAACTGCCGGGATTCCCAATCGTTCTTCATGGCGCATCCTCCGTACCGCAGGAATACGTACAGATGATTAACGAATACGGCGGAAACATGCCGGGTGCACTGGGCGTACCGGAAGAACAGCTGAGAGAGGCGGCTCGCTCCGCAGTGTGCAAGATTAATATCGATTCCGACATTCGTCTGGCGATGACCGGAACCGTTCGAAAATATCTGACCGAGAATCCGGCGGACTTCGATCCGAGAAAGTACCTGAAGGCGGGAAGAGATGCGATCGAGGCAATGGTGCGTCATAAGATTGTTGACGTTCTGGGTTCTTCCGGCAAAGCGGAATAGAAAATGAACCTCTTCAGACAGAAAAATATGAATTCAAAAAGCTGCAGGCATTCGAGGCGCTGCAGCTTTTTCCTTGCTTATTTCTCCAGTTTCTGTCGGCACTTCGCAAAGAATTTTTCGTTATCGATGACGAAACGTTCGTGAATTCCTTCTCCAATTACTTCTTTTTCATCCTTTGCCTTTACGGTGAAGACGATGCGGCGGCGATCCACCTCCGTAACTTCAGCAGTGCAGGTGACTTCCATGCCCACCGGCGTGGCCGCCAAGTGGCGCACATCAATTCGAGTTCCCACGGTTCCCTGACCGTCTTCCAGAAGGCTCTGCACCGCCTCTTGCGCGGTTCCTTCCATCAGCGCAATCATGGATGGGGTGGCCAGCACCTCCAGCGCACCGCTTCCCATCGCTGCAGCGGTCATCTCCGGGGTGACCGTAATCTTTTTTTTGCAAGTAAGTCCCGTTTGAATCATAATTCACCTCTTGTTTCCGAAATGTTTAAGTTTAATTTATAGTTTGACTCTTATAATTATGACACCGAACACGTGAGAACGCAATCTTGACATTCGCACACATGAGTGTTATCGTAAAATTTACGTGTATAATGCGAATTGTAGATTCATATTATAGAAAGGTTTATATGTATATGCAAAAAGAAGTTTTATGGAATCGATATTCTCCGGAACAGGAGAAGGGAATGGCTTCGGTGTGCAGTCGGTATATGACCTGCTTGGATGAAGGAAAGACGGAACGGGAGAGTGCTCGCTTGACTGTTTCCATGGCGGAAGAACAGGGATACCGAAATCTCCGGGAGTTGGTGCAGAAGGGAGAGCCTCTGACCGCCGGTGACAAGGTGTACTATATGTACAACGAGAAGCTGATTGTTCTGTATCATATCGGCAAGGAGCCCTTGGAAAACGGAATGAACATTCTGGGGGCGCATATCGATTCACCGAGAATGGATGTGAAACAGAATCCGCTGTACGAGAACGGTGGATTCGCTTATTTGGACACCCATTATTACGGCGGCATCAAGAAGTATCAGTGGGTGACGCTTCCGCTGGCAATTCACGGAGTTGTGGTTCGGAGGGACGGCAGCCGGGTGAATATTTCCGTAGGAGAGAAGGATACGGATCCCGTATTTACCGTTTCGGATTTGCTGATTCACCTGTCTCGGGAGCAGTTGACGAAAACCGCCTCGAAGGTTGTGGAGGGGGAATCTCTGGATATTCTGGTTGGAAGCATCCCGCAGGGTGAAACGGACAGCGAAGAGGAGAAGAAAGAGAAGAAGGACACCATTACCGCAAATATCTGCCGAATTCTGGAAGAAGAGTACGGTTTTGAAGAAGAAGATTTCATCTCTGCGGAACTGGAAGTGGTGCCGGCGGGCAAAGCCAGAGAACTGGGCTTTGATCGGAGCATGATTATCGGCTACGGTCAGGATGATCGAATCTGTGCGTTCACATCTCTGATGGCGTTCCTGGATGAAGATGAGACGCCGAAACGCACATCCTGCTGTATTTTGGTAGATAAAGAAGAAATCGGCAGCGTCGGTGCCAGCGGCATGCATTCCCGAATCTTTGAGAATGCGACGGCAGAGGTTCTTCATCTGTTGGGACATACGGACAGCATCTCTCTTCGCCGGACGCTTCAGAACTCCAAGATGCTTTCCTCCGATGTGAGTGCTGCGTACGACCCGCTGTATGCCTCCGTGTTTGAAACAAAGAATGCGGCGTACATGGGAAAGGGACCGGTATTCAATAAATTCACCGGATCCGGCGGAAAGGGAAATTCTAGCGATGCCAACCCGGAATACATTGCGGAAATTCGCCGGGTGCTGGGAGATGCGAACGTTCAATTTCAGACGGCGGAGATGGGCAAGGTGGATGCCGGCGGCGGCGGAACCATCGCCTATATCATGGCCAACTACGGCATGGAAGTCATCGACTGCGGGGTTGCCATCCTGTGCATGCACTCGCCGTGGGAGGTTTCCAGCAAGGCGGACGTCTATGAGACCTACCGCTGCTACAGAGCGTTCCTGACCCATATGGAATAATCGAAAACGCTCGCCCATCATTCACGAAATATCGGCCTAACCGGCGGTATTGATATAATTAGTTGTATTTTTTTATGAAAATAGAAAGAGGACTGAATTCAATGGAAAAGAAACTGCTTAAGAAATCCAAATTTGCTGTTACGCTGTATGTAATCTCCGGACTGCTGACGCTGTACACCGTGTACATGCTGTACAGCACGATTACCTACCTGACCAACTACTTCTCCCAGTACGGCACATCCTTTATGTCCAACTTTGGAACCGCCATCGGTTATATCCTGACCCAGTGCTTGGTATATCTGGTCTATGCGATTCTGGTGTTTGCGGCAGCAAAGATTTACAATGAAGTGAGAAAAGCGAATCCGGACAACTACCTTTCCGAGGCAGAGTCTAAGGCTATCCTGAGAGCAAAGGAAGCGAAGAAGATTGCGAAGGCGGAGAAGAAGGCTGCAAAAACAAGTGTAAAGGAAGCGCAGGCAACCGAAGAAAAAGCAGAAGCAACAGAAGAGCTGAAGGAAGCGGAAGAGGCAGAAGTGAAAGAAGAGACCGCTTCGGAAGAGGAATTGGAAGAAGAGTGCGAAAAATAATTAATTGTTTTTCGAGATATAATTCAAGACAAAAAATTAAGAATGAAAAAGCGGTTGAAAACATTTGCCGCTTTTTTTCTTTTGCTTTAAAGGGAAAAGCGACGGCTTAAAATTTTTATATCCCCAAAATTTTAAAATTTCAGGGAATTAACACTTGATTTTTAAAATTGGGGGGGGGTATAATATTAATGATTTTATAATGGGGGTGTAACTATGGGGGATTTACCACATATCAATGTCGATGCTACAGGGAAGCAGTTAAAGCGGATTCGAAAAGAGCACAACTTTTCGGTTCAGGACATTCAGCATCAGATTGGGTTGATTTCGGCTCAGGCGACATACAAATGGGAGCGGGGTCAGGCACTGCCTTCGCTGGACAATATCGTAATCCTGGCGAAATTGTACGAAGTCACTCTAGATGACTTGTTGGTAATCGAATAGTTAATTCAACGGTTGGGGGATCGGATTCTTTCGGGAATCCGATTTTCATTTTTTGATAAATACTGGTATAATGGTGTGTAAAAATATTGAGACAAGATAGGTTAGAAAAATGGAAAACAATTACGAAGAACATCGGACGCGTGCGGATCGAATTCAGAAGGACATTGACACCCTGGGCTCTTACAGCAGTGTGAAGACTATCGGATGTACCCGCTACACCTATACAAAGGAATTTGCGCAGGCGCGGGATTACATCAAGCGGGAAATGGAGCAGGCCGGTCTGGAAGTCCGGGAAGATGCCGTTGGCACGGTAATCGGACGGTTGGAAGGAACGAATCCGGAACTTCCGATTATTATGACGGGCAGCCACTTCGATACGGTAAAAACAGGCGGTCGTTATGACGGCGCGGCCGGCGTGGTTGCGGCACTGGAAGTAGCGAGAACGATGCATGACGAGGGTTTCCGCCCGAAGAGAAGCATTGAGTTCGTCGCTCTTCCGGAGGAAGAAGGCGGCCGTTTCGGTTCCGGATTGATGGCCAGCAGAGCCATGTGCGGAAAATTATATCCGGATGAATTGGAACATCGGGATGAGAATGGCGTAACCCTGGCAGAAGCGATGAAGGAATACGGATTGGATCCGAATGCGATTGAAACGGCACAGAGAAAGCCGGAAGAGATTGGAGCGTTCCTGGAACTTCATATCGAGCAGGGACCGATTCTGGAGAAAGAAGATGTAAAGGTGGGCATCGTGGAATCCATCGTCGGATTCCGATGCTTTGAGGTGCATGTACACGGACGTTCGGACCATGCCGGAAATACCCCGATGAACATGCGGGCGGACGCATTCCTGGCCGTGGCAAGAGCCGTAACGGCGGCAACGGCGAAGGCAGAAGAAATCGGTGAGAACACCGTGTTCACCTGCGGCGAAGTTTACGTAGCGCCGGGTGCGTTTAACATCGTGGCGGAAGATGCTTGGATTAAAGTGGACTGCCGAAGCCGGAAGATTTCCAATGTGGACCGGGTGCTGAAGGTGTTCTGGGAATCCATGGATAAGAGCGTACGGGATTCTGAAGGTCTGTCCTATACGAAGGAACAGAAGATCCATGCCAACCAGGTGGAGATGGACGAAGAAATTCGGGAGATGATCGAAGAGAACGCCCACAAAGCCGGCATCCGGACTTGGCACCTCCTTTCGGGTGCGGGACACGATGCCATGGTAATGGCTTCCATCGCACGAACCGCCATGATTTTCGTACCGAGCAAGGATGGCAGAAGCCATGTGCCGGAAGAATGGACGGATTGTGAAGACCTTCAGAAAGGTACGGAAACCCTGTATCGCACAATGCGCGAGATGGCGGAAAAGGAATAGAACATGCCTTTCGTAAAAGTAAACGGCACCCACACCCTAGAGTGCGCTTCCGGCTTGAACCTTATGACACTGCTGGTGCGAAGCGGGTACGAGCTGAACAACGCCTGTGGCGGGAGAGGGGTGTGCGGTAAGTGCAAGGTTCGGATTCCGAACACTTCGGAGTCCGAATTCTCGAAAACGGAGAAGATGTTTCTGACACCGGAAGAGCAGCGGCAGGGAATCCGCTTGGCCTGCATGGTGCGAGTCCGGCAAGATCTGGAAGTGGAAACCCTCTCCCGAGAAAAGGAATATGCCGTTCTGGCAGAGGGACATCTTCCGGAATGGGCAGCGGAACAATCGAAAGACCCCGCGAAATCCGGCGAATACGGCATTGCGGCGGACGTCGGCACCACCACGGTGGTGTGCCGTCTGATTCATCTGGAAACGGGGAAAACGACAGACACGGCGGCGTCCGTAAACGATCAGAAGAAGTTCGGTTTGGACGTACTGAGCCGAATCAGCTATGAGCAGGATCATCCGGAATTCGGCCGGAAAGAACTGCAGGACGCTATCGTGGGAAATCTGAATCGTCTGATTGAGGAAATGTGCCGGCGACAGGAGCTTTCCCCGGAAAGCATTGGGCGAATTGCAATCAGCGGGAACTGCACCATGGTGCACATGCTTCTGGGTGCGGATGCAGTTCCCCTTGGCAAAGCCCCGTTTCTTCCCGTATTAAAGGGAGCGCAAAGATGCTCCGCCGGAGAAATCGGTTTGGAGCCGGAAGGAGCGGAGCTGTATTGCATTCCGGCGGTATCTGCTTATATTGGCGGGGATATTGTCGCCGGTGCGTACATATGCGGGCTGAAGAACCTTTCCGGCAACGTGCTTTTTGTGGATATCGGAACCAACGGCGAAATTGTTTTGGCTCGAGACGGCGATATGAACTCCTGCTCCTGTGCTGCCGGACCTGCCCTGGAGGGGATGAATATCCATCAGGGGATGAGAGGCGAGACTGGAGCCATCGAAGATGTGGAAATACGGCCGGATGGAATTCACTTGAAGGTCATTGGAGGAGGCCCGGCGGAGGGAATCTGCGGAAGCGGCATCCTCGCCGGGATTAATGAACTCCTTCGATGCGGTGTTCTCCGAAAAAGCGGTGCCTTTGTGCATCCGGACCGGCTGCCGGAGGGGGACGAACGAAAAAAATATCTGCAAGTGAATCCGGAGGACGGTACGCGCAGCGTGCGCCTTCAGGAGAACCCGGTCCCCGTGAATATTACCCAGAAGGATATTCGCCAGGTGCAGCTGGCAAAGGGGGCGATTCGCTCCGGCATCGAAATCCTTCTGGAGAACAACGGACTGGATCCTTCCATGCTGGATGAGGTGATGATTGCGGGACAGTTCGGATCCCATCTTCCTCCGGAAGACCTTACCGGAGTGGGCATCCTTCCGGAGGAAGTGCGGGAACGAATTCACTATGTGGGAAATACCGCCCTTACCGGTGCCGTGGCGGCCCTTCTTTCCGAAGGTGTTCGCAGAGAGATGGAAGCATTAGCCAAAGAAATCGGGTATACGGAATTGGGTGAAACTCCGGAATATGAGTATCGACTGGCGGAATGGCTGGAGTTTCCAAAATGCAGACTTTACTAAATTTGTATAGTTGCTTGCATAATGATATTTTTGTGGTATCATCATTACATGAGAAATAGCGAAGAAACAAAACAGAATCAGATGATTTCAATCGCCGAGGACGTGCTCCGGGCAGCGAAGGATCGAATCGTTGCCAACATGCGCTTTATGGACTCGGCGATTTTTGCGTTGCGGGAAAAGTGCGACGCAAATCGGGAGGGCGTGTTCGGTACGGACGGTGCGACATTGTACTATTCCCCGGATTACGTGATTTCCATGGGACGAGATGGAATATCGGAGATGATGCACGCCTATATGCACCTTTTGCTCCACTGCATGTTCCGTCACTATAAGAATCCGCCGGAGAATCGGCAGCTGTGGGATATCGCGGCGGACATGGCGGCGGAGGCGTTGATTCAATCTTTTGAGATGGATTCCTTCCGGCACTGTCGGGAAGAAGAACAGCGGGAGGCGCTGACTCAGGTTCGGCGGGAGACAGAAGGCCTGTCCGCAGAGCGAATTTATCGGTGGCTGGCGTCCGGAAATCGGAAGTCGGAAGAAGTGCATCAGCTGGGAGATTTGTTCCGGGTAGACGACCACGGCCTTTGGTATCCGGCAAATTCTAATTTTCTGAAGCCGGAGGACGTGCAGGATTCGGAAGAATCGAAAGATGAGAATCCCGCCGAATTGCTGCGGGAGACCGATGTGCCGGATTGGGATCGTATCGCCCAGATGGTGAAAATCTCTTTGGAGACGGAAAACCGGGGTGCGGAGCGGGGAGAACTCCTCACCGCCCTCAACGCGCGAACGGAAAAGCACATGGACTACAGCACCTTTCTCCGGAAGTTCACCCTGTTTCGGGAGAACCTGAAGGTGGATGACAGCGCGTTCGATTATATCTTCTACACCTATGGGCTGGAGCTGTACGGCGATATGCCGCTGGTGGAACCGTTGGAGTACGCCGATGAACGAACCATATCGGATTTCGTCATCGTCATCGATACATCGGCGTCTACCCAAGGAAAATTGGTGGAGCGTTTCGTGCAGCGCACCTTCGACCTGCTGCAGGAAAGCCGGGAAATTAAGAACCGGTTTAACATTCATCTGATTCAATGTGATGCGGCGGTGCAGGAAGACCGCATCCTTCGCACCCGAGAGGATGTGCACCGGTATCTGGAAAACATGGAGTTAAAAGGCCTGGGAGGTACGGATTATCGGCCGGCCTTCCATTATATAAACAACCTGGTGGAACGAGGAGAGTTCCGGCACCTTCAGGGCGTGCTGTACTTTACCGACGGAAAAGGCATCTTTCCCCGCCGAAAACCGCCCTACGACACGGCATTTATTTTTGAGGACGATGCGGCGGCGTCGGAAGCGAAGGTTCCTTCCTGGGGAATGAAAGTGGTATTTGGAGGCAAAGATGAATATTGAAGAAGCAAAGAAACAGGTAAAATATGCGGTAATTTCCTATCTGTCAAAGGACGAGTTCGGGGAATACCGGATTCCGGTGGAGCGGCAGCGGCCGATTTTTCTCATGGGCCCTCCGGGAATCGGAAAGACGGATATCATGAATCAGGTAGCGGAGGAGATGAACATCGCGGTGGTGTCCTATTCCATGAGCCATCACACCCGGCAGAGTGCTTTGGGTCTGCCGTTCATTGCGGACAAGGAATACGGCGGCCGGAAGTATCGAACCACGGAATACACCATGAGTGAAATCATCGCCAGCCTGTACGACGTGATGGAAGAAACGGGAAAGGCGGAGGGCATCCTTTTCCTGGATGAAATCAACTGCGTATCGGAGACACTGGCGCCGTCCATGCTACAGTTTCTGCAGTACAAGGTATTCGGCCGCCACTCCATTCCTGACGGCTGGGTCATTGTCACCGCCGGAAATCCGCCGGAATACAACAACTCCGTGCGGGAGTTCGACCTGGCGACGCTGGACCGCTTGAAGCGAATCGATGTGGAGCCGGATTTTGGCGCCTGGTGGAAGTACGCACAGAACCAGGAGGTGCACACTGCGGTGCTCACCTATTTGGAAATCAAAAAGGATGATTTCTACTCCGTGGAGACGACAGTGGACGGAAAGGAATTCGTCACTGCCCGGAGCTGGGTGGATCTGTCTGACATGATGAAGCTCTACGAGGAGCACGACATTCCGGTGAACTCGGAACTGATCCGTCAGTACGTTCAGAACGAACGAATCGCCCGGGACTTCTCCGCCTATTACGACCTGTTCTATCGCTACCGGAAGGATTACCGCATCGATGATATTCTGAAAGGCGCGGTGGAGGACGGCGTTCGGACGAGGGCGCAGGAATCATCCTTCGACGAGCGGATTACCGTGATTCGCCTTCTGATGGACTCGCTCTCGGGGGATTTCCGAAAGGTCAACGAATGCGGAGAAGCGCTGAATCGCTTTCTCCTGTCCATAAAAGAAAACAACCGCCGGCTGGCTGCCGCGTCCGTTCCGGAGGCGGTGGAGATTCTGCGGGAGACGGAAGAGGCCATCGGTGCAAATCTTCGCCGGGAGAGAAAATCCAAATCCGTTTCCGCCAAGGAGCTTCGGCTGGAGAAACTCCATCTGAAATACCTGGAGGATCTGTCTCTCACCTTGCAGAGGGATTCCATGGATGGAACGACATCGGATCCGGTGTCTCTGATTCGAGAATTTATCGCGCCGAATCAGGCAGAACGAAAGAAGCTGGCGGAAGAAGCCAGAAGCCGGTTGGAAGCCGCATTTGATTTTATCCGGGACGCCTATGGGGAGAACGAAATGATTATTTTTGTCACCTCCCTGACAGAAAACCGGGAAAGCGCCGGATATATCGGAACGTACGGGTCGGAGAGCTACTATAAATACAATAAGGAGCTGCTGCTGAACGACCGGGAGGACGAGCTGGTTCGAAAGATTCGGGAACTGGAGGTTTAATATGCCCACATTAATGCTTCGGGAAACGTTGATTAGTTACGATAATCGGTATGAGCATTACAGCGTGCCGGCCCATATTCGGAATATATCCGCCAACTGTTTCAATGAGCGGTGGGAGCTTCAGTGGCTGACGCTGCCGGAACACCTGGAGGAGCTGGGGGACAATGCTTTCCGGATGTGCATCAATTTGAAGCGCATCGATATGCCGGTACGCATTGAGAAGGTGGGGCACGCGCTGTTCAGCTATTGCAGAAATTTAAAGTCCGTTTCACTGCCGGAGGGAGTGGAAGAGATTGATTACGAGATGTTTCGGGAGTGCGGAGCGCTGCAGGAGATTGTTCTGCCGGATTCGGTAGAACGGATTCACGGGAGCGCTTTCAGCAGCTGCGGAAACCTGAAATATCTGTCCTGCGGTGCCGAGGTTTTTGCGCTGCTGCCGGAAAAAGTACAGCCCGCTGCGGCGTTGACTTATTTGGAACGGAAGGGGAAGGAGGATTCCCGGCTTCCGGAAATCTTTGAACGGTACGTTCGGGAGAAGAAGAAACTGCTCATGGAGATGGGAATTCGGCGAAACGATGTGCGGGGGATGCAGTATTTGCTGGAGAACTCGGATTCGGACGGCGAGCTGCTGAGAAATTGTCAGGAAATCGCACAGCAGAATCACCGAACGGAAATCGGAGCGTTGATTCTGGAGACGATGGAAAAGAACCGGGAATCTGCGAGCGAGGGCGCTTTGGACTGGGACCCTTTCGGTGACTTGTAGAGTCGGAAAAATAAGGGGGATGAAAGCTTTTTTTAGCAGAAATAATTATAGACAAACCCCTTCGGTTATGGTATTATATTTGAGCTGATTAATTTTCATACCTCTGCTTCGGCGGTACGCTGCTCCGGCGGCTGCGATGCTGGGGTGAATTGTAAGAAAAGGAGAAACGAAATGATTACAAAGGAAATCAAGAACAACATCATCGAAGAGTACAAGACACACGAAGGAGATACCGGTTCCCCGGAGGTACAGGTTGCAATTCTGACTTACAGAATCAACGATCTGAACGAGCACCTGAAGGAACACCACAAGGATTTCCATTCCAGAAGAGGTCTGCTGAAGATGGTAGGTCAGAGAAGAAATCTGCTGAAGTATCTGAAGGATACCGATATCGAAAGATACAGAAGCCTGATTGCTCGTCTTGGCCTCAGAAAATAGTTACTGGATAAAGCGGGAATCTTCCCGCTTTATTTTGTGTTATAAGAAAAATCCCAAAGTTATAGTAAGTGATTAACAGGAAGGAGTTGTTAATTTAATGGGAAGATTTACAGATTATCGCACCTTTAAGACGGCACTGGGCGGAAGACTGCTGCAGTTCGAGATCGGAAAGGTATGCGAGCAGGCAAATGGACAGGTAACGGTTCGTTACGGTGAAACCGTAGTGAACTGCACAGCAACTGCATCGAAGGAACCGAGACAGGACATCGATTTCTTCCCGCTGAGCTGTGATTACGAAGAGAAGATGTATAGTGTCGGAAAGATTCCGGGAGGATATATCAAGAGAGAGGGCAAGCCGGGCGAGAAGGCAATTCTCACATCCCGTCTGATTGACCGTCCGCTGAGACCGCTGTTCCCGAAGGGCTTCCGGAACGACGTAGTGGTTGTGGCAAGTGCGTGGAGTGTGGATCACGATTGCTCTCCGGAAATCGCTGCAATGCTGGGTTCTTCCGTCGCACTGGCAACATCGGATATTCCGTGGGATGGTCCGACCGCCGCTGTTGTAGTGGGCAGAGTAGACGGCGAACTGATCATTAACCCGACCTACGAGCAGAGAATGGCTTCCGATATCAATCTGACCGTTTCCGGTACAAAGGAAGCGATCATGATGGTAGAGGCCGGCGCAAACGAAGTTCCGGAAATGGAAATGCTGGACGCCATCATGTTCGGCCACGAGGAAATCAAGAAGCTGTGCGAATTCATCGAGGAAATCGTTGCCGAAGTGGGCAAAGAAAAGATGGAATACAAGGTATTCAAGGCTACGGAAGAAATCGATGCAGCCGTTCGTGAATTTGCCACCGAGAAGATGGTCTCCGCTATCAAGACTGTTGAGAAGCAGGAACGCATGGCCAACATGGACGCGGTTGAGAAGGAAACCAAAGAACATTTCGCAGAGATTTTCCCGGAAGGAGAAAAGGATGTTGCGGAAGTTCTGTACAACATTAAGAAAGAGAACGTTCGTGCGATGATTCTGGATGACGGAATTCGTCCGGACAACAGAAAGCTGACGGAGATTCGTCCGCTCTGGTCTGAGACCGGTCTGCTGCCGAGAGCACACGGATCCGGACTCTTCAAGAGAGGTCAGACTCAGGTTCTGTCCGTTGCAACTCTGGCTCCGGAGAACGAAGCACAGAATCTGGACAGCATCGATATCGACCGCACCACCAAGAGATACATGCACCAGTACAACTTCCCGGGATACTGCACCGGTGAAGCGAAGACCAGCAGAGGTCCGGGCAGAAGAGAAATCGGACACGGTGCACTGGCAGAGAGAGCGCTTCTTCCGGTTATTCCGAGCGAAGAAGAATTCCCTTATGCAATCCGTGTGGTTTCCGAAGTTCTGTCTTCCAACGGTTCTTCCTCTATGGCATCGACCTGTGGTTCCTGCCTGGCACTGATGGATGCAGGTGTTCCGATTAAGAAGCCGGTATCCGGAATTGCAATGGGCCTGATTGAGGGCATCAATGAAGACGGCCCCAGCCGTTACGCAATCCTCAGCGATATCCAGGGCATGGAAGACTTCCTGGGCGACATGGACTTCAAGGTAACCGGTACTCCGGATGGTGTTACTGCACTCCAGATGGATATCAAGGTACACGGTCTGTCCAGAGAGATTCTGGAGCAGGCACTGAACCAGGCAAAGGAAGGCCGTGCGCACATTTTGGAGAACATGCTGGAAGAGCTGCCTGAACCGAGAAAAGAACTGTCTCCATATGCACCGAGAGTTATCTTCATGCGTGTGGATCCGGATAAGGTTCGTCTTGTTATCGGACCGGGCGGAAAGACCGTTAACCGGATTGTGGAGGAAACCGGCGTTAAGATCGACATCTCCGACGACGATGTGGGCAAGATCTGCATCTACAGTGAGGACATGGCCGGTGCGGAAGCCGCAAAGAGAGAAATCGAGCTTATCACGAAGGACGTGGAAGTGGGCGAAGTGTACACCGGTACCGTTAAGCGTATCATGAACTTCGGCGCATTTATCGAAATTCTGCCGGGCAAGGAAGGTCTGCTGCACATCTCCAAGATGGCAAACCATCGTGTGGAGAAGGTGGAAGATGTGATGAACATCGGCGATAAGGTTGAGGTTAAGGTTACTGAGATTGATAACCAGAACAGAATCAACCTGGTTCGCAAGGATCTGAACCGCCGCTAATTCCACAATGAAGTTGAAATAGTTCAGCGGAAAATGATATAATTTAAATAAGTATAAGCTGCGAAACCACGCAGAGAAAGGAGAGTCCTGTGTCGACAAGTACAAAGACATTCCGCTATTTGATAGTTGCTGTGGCCTTCGCAGCTTTTCTGTATATTGCGGGATTTGTAAATGCTGATACGGTATACGGATATACCACACCGGAATACGATGTGGATATTCATGCCAATATCAATCAGACCTTCGATTACCGGGAACGCATTACGGTGGACTTCGGGGAGGAAGCGCACCACGGTATCTATCGATACATTCCGTTAGGCAGTAAGTATCGGATTAAAGATATCAAGGTCAACAACTACGAATACGACACCTACGCGGAGTCCGGAAATCAGGTCATCAAAGTGGGATCGGCCGACACGACGCTGAAGGGAAAACAGACATACATCATCCGCTACACGATTCAAGGAATTCAGGATAACGATTCCAAAGCGGATTATATGAATCTGGATGGAATTCCGGGAGGATGGGAAACGCCGATTGATAAGGCGAAGGTCACCATTCACCTGCCAAAGGATTTTGAATTCAAGGATCTTCAGTATTATAGCGGTACATACGGTTCCACCGTCAATAAATACGGAACCTGGAAGAAGGACGGACCGACGATTGTCTATGAAGCGGAGAATTTACCGAAATCGGCAGGCGCTTCCGTCTACGGAGTGCTTCCGGAAGGCAGCTGGACCGGATCGCTGAGCTACGGCTGGGTCAAGAACCTGCTGCTGATTCTCGTTCTGGCAGGGACCCTGATTATGGTGCTGCTGCGCATTACCTGGGGACGAAATCCGGAGATTACGGAGACCGTGGAATTCTACCCGCCGGAGGGCTTGACGCCAATCGATGTAGGATATATCATCGACGGAACCGTGGATGACAGCGATATGACGGCTACATTCTTCTATCTGGCCGATAAAGGATATATCGATATCGACGAATACAAGAAGAACAAATTCAAGTTCACCCGTCTGAGGGATCTGCCGGAGTCGGAGAAGCCTTCCATCCAGCGCTTCTTCCGGGGAATTTTCGGAAGTTCCGCTTTTAAGGATTACGAGACCCTGAAGGAAAAGGATCCGAAGAAATTAACCGTTCGAACCAAGGATATCGGAGACCGGATGCACCACGCTTTTGAGGATATTCCGTCCCTGGTGGATGACGAATACTCCGGTGGGCACAAGCTGTTTACCGCCAAGTCTCGGAAAGCGGATCGAATCGGAAAGATGATTTTCTTCCTGGTGCCGGCACTGGCAACGGCATTGCTGATGTTCCTGAACACCACGCTGTCCCTCCTGTATTCCGCGGCGACCGGACTGGTGGTGGGATTGTTCTTCCTGGCGCTGACAAGAAAACTGGTCAGTATCTACTATTATCGGAAGAGCCGAAAGGGTTCCAGCGTGGCACTGAAGTTCGCGCTTTGGGTTACGATATACGCTTTTGTCGTCCTGGGTTACGTGCAGTTCTTCTGTCTGGATTCGGAGTGGGGATATAACGACGGCCGGATTACCACCATTCTGTTGGCATTCTTCGTTATCGGACCGCTGGTTCTTCTGGGCATGAAATCCAGAAGCGAATGGAGTGCGGCACTCTACGGCCGGGTGCTGGGGTTCCGGAACTTTATCCGGGATGCGGAACTGGATCGAATTGAGGAGTTGGTGGAAGGAAATCCATCCTATTTCTACAACGTTCTGCCTTACGCATATGTGTTCGGCATGACGAAGAAGTGGGCCAGCAAGTTCGAATCCATTCCGGTGGAGAGACCGTCTTGGTATTCTCCGTATAACACGGCGGAGGATGCGTACTTCGACGTGGTGATGATGGATTCCATGCTGAATCACGTATCTACCGGTGTAACCGATGTAATTCACGAAAGCATTGCGAAAAGCTCGGATTCCGGCAGCAGTGGCGGAATCTTCAGCAGCAGTGACAGCGGCAGCAGTTTCAGCGGCGGCGGATTCGGCGGCGGAGGCGGCGGTGCCTGGTAGCCCCGAAATATTGTTTTTACATGCGAACTCGCAGAAGAAAGGAGTGTGCTATGGCTTTGATTATTGTTCTCGTGGTGGCGGCAGTGGTTCTCGTATGGGGAATTTCCACCTATAACGGCTTTGTTCGTGGAGATGTAAATGTGGAAGAGGCATTTGCGACCATGGACGTTTATTTGAAGAAGAGATTCGATCTGATTCCGAATCTGGTGGAGACCGTGAAGGGATATGCGGCGCACGAAGCGGAAACGCTGAAGTCCGTAATTGCGGCGAGAAACGCAGTGGGTGCGGCAACCACCCCAAGCGAGAAGTTCGAGTCCGAAGCGGGCCTGTCTCAGGCACTTCGCTCCATCAACATCGTGGCGGAGCAGTATCCGGATCTGAAGGCCAATCAGAATTTCCAGGAGCTGATGACTCAGCTGCAGGCGGTGGAAGGAGATATCGCCAATGCGCGGAAGTATTACAACGCTTGCGTAAAGAAGTTCAATGTACGTCTGAAATCTTTCCCGAGCAACATTATTGGCTCCATGTTCCATTTTGAGATGAAAACGATGTTCGAAGTTTCTTCTGAGATGGAACGGGAAAATGTGAAAGTCAGCTTTGACAAATAAGATTGATTGAGTGAGGGGCGTCCTGTTGCAGGGCGCCTTTTCCGATATGAAGGATAGGGCATGAAGGAATTATACAAGAAAGGCTATACGCAGAATCGAGAGCTGTCCTGGCTGCGGTTTAACGAGCGATGTCTGGAAGAAGCGTTGGATGAATCCCTTCCCGAGTTGGAAGCGATGAATTTCGTGAAGATTTTTTCCGGCAATCTGGATGAGTTTTTCATGGTTCGGGTGGGGAGCTTGATGGATTTGGACCGGGTGGCACCGGAGAGTCGAGACCCCCTTTCGGGAATGAGTCCGTCTCGTCAGCTGAAGCAGATCTGCAAGAATACCCGGTATCTGTATTACAAGCGGGAGCAGATCTACGAGAAGGTTCGAAAGAATCTTCGGGAGAAAGGCATATGGATCAAGAATAATGAAGAGTTGACCGACCCGGAACGGGAGGTCTGCTTCGCGTACTTCCGGGATGTCCTTCTGAAACAGGTATCCATTCGCTTCCTTTCCGGAATGGATGGGCTGCCGGAGCTGAAGAACAATCAGACGGTGCTGCTGGGAAAACTGGATGAGGGATACTATTCCATCGTGTCTTTTCCGGAGGAAATGCCGGAGCTTCTTGCGTTGAAAAACGGTTCGACAGGGTTCATCGGAATCCGAACGCCGGATGTTCTGATGGAATTCTTCGACAAGTGGATGCTGCCCTTTCAGGCAAAAGAAAAATTGCTTCTTCGCATCACTCGAAATGCGGAATTCCGGGAAGGCGAGGAAGACGAACTGTTGAAAGCGGATTTTCGGTCGCAGATTCAGAAAATGCTCCGGGAGCGGAGCACGCAGCCACCGGTTCGTCTGGAAATCCGGGGGGATTGCACGGATTCCTTCCGGACGGAATTGATTGCAAAATTCAAGATTCCGAAAAAGCACTGCTTCACCACAACGGCGCCTTTGGAGTACGGGTTTTTGGATGAATTGAAGGAAGTTTTGCCGAAAGCGACCCTTCGGACACTTTCCTATCCGCTGTACACCCCGAGAAGCACGCCGACATTCTTCGACGAGAAGGTGGTGGATTATGCGAAACGGGAAGACATTCTCTCTTCCTATCCCTATGACTCCATGATGCCCCTTCTCCGGATGCTGAAGGAGGCGGTGACGGATGACCGGGTGCGGGAAATTCGCATGACCATCTACCGGCTCAGCAGCCATACCCGGATTGCAGAATACCTGGCACAGGCGGCGGAAAACGGCAAGAAGGTGAAGGTGCTGATCGAACTTCGCGCCCGATTCGACGAACAGAATAACATCAATTGGTCCCGCCGTCTGGAACGGGCCGGGTGCAAGATCTATTACGGCAGTGAAAGCATGGACGACTACAAGGTGCACTGTAAGATCTGCCAGGTAGTTCTGGAGGAGATGGGAGAAAAGCGATATCTGACCCAGGTGGGCACGGGAAACTACAACGAGACCACCGCTAAGCTGTATACGGATTTCTCCCTGATTACGTACAATCAGCAGCTGGGAAAGGACGTGTCCCGATTTTTCAAGAACATCTGCAAGAATCGGTATTTTGAGGATTACAAGTACATTCTGGCCGCCCCGCAAGGTTTTAAACAAGCGATTCTGCAGCAGATTGAGGCGGAAACCGCGAAGGGCAGAAAAGGTCGTATTTTTATAAAAGTAAATTCCATGACGGATCCGGATGTCATCCGCAAGTTGTCCGAGGCGTCGGAGGCAGGCGTGAAAATCCGGATGATAGTCCGGGGAATCTGTTGCCTGCTGCCGGGCGTGGCGAAGCGTACCGAGAACATCCACGTCGTGAATGTGGTGGGCCGGTATCTGGAACATTCCCGGGTGTATATTTTTGGCAGCGGAAAGAAGGAGCGGATGTATATCAGCTCAGCGGACCTGATGACGCGCAACACCGAGAAGCGGGTGGAGCTGGCGTTCCCGGTAATCGATCCGAAGGTGCGGAGCCGCATTAAGAACACGCTGCTTCTGAATTACATGGACAACGTGAAAGGTCGGCGGCTGGATTCGGAAGGCTGCTATCGGCGGAAGAAAGTGGAGGGGGAGCCGGTGAACAGTCAGCAGCGGCTGATGGATGAACAGTTTTAACGATAGAAGGGAGAGTTGGAACGTTGACGATTGTACAGATAGCATGGTATTTTCTCATATATTCATTTCTCGGCTGGGTGGTGGAAGTGGTCTACCAGGCGCTGGAGAAGGGTCTGGTGGTAAACCGCGGTTTCCTGAACGGACCGGTGTGTCCCATCTACGGGTTCGGCGTGGTGGGATTGTTTCTGCTGATGGATACGGTGTCCACCCGGAACCTGCAGACGCTGAGCCTCTGGAAAATCTTCATATGCGGGGCGCTTTTGGCCACGCTGATTGAGCTGATTGGGGGATGGATTCTGGACCGGTCCTTCCATGTTCGGCTTTGGGATTACCGGGACAAACCGTTCAATTTTCGCGGATATATCTGCCTGGAATTCAGCATTATCTGGGGCTTGGCCATCGTCTTTGTGGTACGAAACGCCCATCCGGTCATTGAAGACCTGTGCGGACACATGATGACCCATCATTACGCATTTTTCTTGATGGTGTTTTTATATGTGCTGTACTTTGCGGACTTTGTGGTATCCGTATTTATCCTGATTGGATTGAACAAGCGCTTTGAAGAGCTGGATGAGATGCGGCGCAAGATGCGCACGGTGAGCGATGAACTCAGCACGAGAATCGGCACCGGTGCACTGGAGACGGCGCAGCGAGTGGATGAAGCGAAGGTTCAGGGCTATCTGGCGAAAGCGGAATTGGAGAACGAGATGGAGGAGAGACGGAAGGAACTGGAACAGCGGAAGGAAGAGTTCTACGATACCTATCGCCGGAGACGGCATTTCGGTTATGGCCGGTTGATGCGGGCGTTCCCGAAGCTAGAGCACCACGACCATGAGGCGCTGCTGGAGGAACTGAAAGAGCGGCTGCGTTTGGGGTAATGGAAGAAAACGGGAGGATAAAATGGCGCTTGGAAATATTTTAGGGATAACAGACTCTGCGGAACTTGCCAGAGTGGAAGAACAAATCAGCAAGAAGAAGGCTGTTTGGCTGTTTGAAAGTGGAAGACTTGATGAACTAACGCCGGGTTCTTTCGAAGCACTCTCGGAGATTCATAGAGTGCTTTTTGGTGAAATATATGATTTTGCAGGAAGCATACGAACGGTGAATATTGCGAAGGGCGATTTTCGATTTGTTCCCGTAATGTATCTTGAGCCATCTGTTGAACATATTGAGAAAATGCCCCAGTCCAATTTCGATGAGATTGTTGAGAAGTACGTTGAGATGAATATTGCCCATCCGTTCAGAGAAGGGAATGGCCGAAGCATGCGCATCTGGCTCGACTTGATGTTCAAGAAAGAAATACAGCAGGTTGTTGATTGGAGTAAAGTGGATAAAGACGATTACCTTATGGCGATGGAACGCAGTCCGATAAAGGATATTGAAATCAAGTACGTTCTGAGAAATGCGCTGACGGATCTGATTGATGACCGGGATATGTACATGAAAGGAATCGATCACAGCTATTACTATGAGGGATATAATATCTATAAGGTGAAAGAGCTGTAATAAGAAAATATAATAAGAGAAAACAACCGGATTTAAGGAAATATCACTTGCTTTCTCTCGAAAATTATCGTATTATACTGGTATTAGTTCTTGAATTTAGAATTAATAAGTGGAAGGATCAATGCTATGATAATTATGCGTGTTAAGGCAGATAATATTCTGTGCTTTAATGATTTCGAAATCAATATGTCGTACCCAAAGAAAATTGTAAATTCTCCTGTTGAAAATGAGTGGTTAAGCGAGAGAACAAACTTCAGATACAAGAAGGTCAATATCCTGATGGGTGGCAATGCCACCGGTAAGACATCACTTGGCAGAATTCTTATGATGTTTATGAATTACTTCAAAGATGGTGCAGTAGCAAGATTCATTGATATGATTAGCGACTTTTCAAGATCAGCACATCTTGAAATTGACTTTGTTACAATGAATCTCAGGTTGTATAGGTTTACTTTTAAAGCGAACATGAAAAATGATGATGGATATGACAATAGTGATATTGCAATAGAAATTAAGAGCGTTCGTATAAATAAAATGGATTCATATGAAACTTGTGCTGCCAAGCTTGATGACGGAATTAAATGTGAACACACAACGTACGACAAGGTGAACACCGAAGGCTGGAGCTTCACTTTTCCAAGAGATATAACCGGAAACACCCCGTATTCCCTCATTGGGAAGAACAGTAAATATCTAACAGTGTTGGAAAAAGTATTAAAAACGCTTGACCCGGCGATCCGCAAAGTAGAAGAGCTTAAGGATGTTGATAATTCATATGTGATACGACTTGATAACAGAGATGTGATTATGCAGGACGGAAAAATTGCAAATGAAGCAATTCTTTCAAGTGGTACAAAAGCAGGTATAGATATCGCATATATTATTGCGTCTTCAATCTGTAATCTGCATGATTTTTACTACTGCGATGAAATATTCTCGTTTGTAAACAGCGATTTAGAGAAGGCTTGTTTATCTATAATTATAGAGAAATTGAGAGATGACAGACAGTTATTCTTTACTACTCATAACACAGATGTACTTGATATGGATTTGCCTAAGCATTCATATACTTTCATGAAGAAGGAAGTGCGTGATGTTAGAGTGGACATAAGCTGCGTGTATGCATCAGACTATCTAAAGAAGGCTGAGGATTCTTTGAAAAACGCAGTAGAAAATGATTTGTTCTGCATTGCTCCGGAACTCAATGAACTATACGACCTCATTGATCTGAATTAAGGGGGGGCATGCTTATGGCAAAGAGATTTAATTAGATGTTCTAATCTGGATAAGAAACTGAATGAAAAGAATTTTGATATTTCAAAGTTCTGGAGCAAGGAGCCTCCTGAGAGTTTTTCAAAATACGGAAATGATGCGAATATAATAAAAAAGTTAAGGTGAAATAATTAGATTATGAATGTAGGGGGCAGGTAATTTGTTACTTGCATAGGAGACGAAAGAAATGCAGGATTTTAATAAGAAACCGGAGGTTCTCCGGTTGATGAATGAACTTGCAAAAGGCCGAAAATCTGGTGAAGAGAAAGGCTGGCTGACATTGGAAGCCGTGGAGAAGAGTCTCGGGATTGTTAATGAATAAATGTCGATCTAAGGAACCGCTTGCAGAGATACAGGCGGTTCTTTATATATTGAATACTCAACCCAAATGCGAAACAGCATCTGACATTTAGATAATGAGTACGATTTTGTGCATTTAAATTGTTGACTTTTAATAAATTTTATACTATATTGTATTAGTTAGAAACTAATTTTAGATTGGGTCAAAAGAAGTATGATTCTCCGGAAACCTCCGAATAATCGCATTTCTTTTTATTCATTCAATAAATCGACGGAAGGAATTGGAACATGTTTGAGAATTTATCAGAAAAATCCGTCGCAGAAACCCAGGAGGAACAGGTCAATCATTGGAAAGACATTGACCTTCTGGACCGCTGCGTAAAGGAAAGAGAAGATTGCCCAAGCTTCGTCTTTTTCGAAGGACCACCGACAGCAAACGGCAAGCCGGGTATTCACCACGTTATGGCGAGAACTCTGAAGGACTCCATTAACCGGTACAAGACGATGAAGGGATTCCAGGTTAAGAGAAAGGCCGGATGGGATACCCACGGACTGCCGGTTGAGATTGAGGTTGAGAAGCAGCTGGGAATGAACGGAAAGCAGGACATCGAGAAGTACGGCATTAAGGAATTCAACGAGAAGTGCCGTGAGTCCGTATTCAAGTACACCAGCATGTGGACGGATATGTCCGACCGCATGGCATACATGGCGGACTTGGATGATCCGTATATTACATACAAGAACGATTATATTGAATCCGGCTGGTGGATTCTGAAGAAGTTCTTCGATGCCGGACTGATCTATGAAGGTCATAAGGTGCAGCCGTACTGCGCTCGCTGCGGAACGGGTCTGGCTTCCCACGAGGTTGCACAGGGATACAAGGAGATTTCCGTACTGACCGTAACTTGCAAGTTCAAGCGCAAGGGCATGGACAACGAGTACTTCCTGGCATGGACCACCACACCGTGGACCCTGCCGTCCAACGTGCTGATTACCGTTGGCCCGGAAGTGGATTACATCCGTGCGAAGATGCTGGAAGGACCGGAAGAAGGCAACGTGCTGATCGTCGCTCAGGCTTTGGCAGACAAGGTGCTGGGAGAAGGCAAGTATGAAGTTCTGGAAACCATGAAGGGTAAGGATCTGGAGTGTCAGGAATACGAGCAGCTCATGCCTTTCGTAAAGATGGAAGACGGAGACAAGAAGGCGTTCTTCGTTGCATGTGCGGATTATGTCAGCACCGAGGACGGTACCGGTCTGGTTCATACCGCTTATGCATTTGGTGAAGACGACTACAACACATGTCGTCGCTACAACGTTCCGTTTGCAAAACCGGTAGACGAGAAGGGCAGATTTACCGAGACTCCATGGGCCGGCCGCTTCGTAATGGAAGATGGCCTGGATGTTGAGATTCTCAAGTATCTGGCAGGAGAGAACAAGGTATACTCCAAGCAGAAGATGGTCCACAACTATCCGCACTGCTGGAGATGCGGCACTCCGCTGGTTTACTATGCAAAGCCGGGCTGGTATATCGAGATGAGCAAGCTGAAGGATCAGCTGGTAGAGAACAACAACACCGTGAACTGGTACCCGCCTTTCGTCGGCGAGAAGCGTTTCGGCAACTGGCTGGCAGAAGTCAAGGACTGGGCAATTTCCAGATCCAGATATTGGGGAACTCCAATCCCAATTTGGCGCTGTGAATGCGGTCACCTGGAATGTATCGGCAGCAGAGAAGAACTGAAGGAAAAAGGCGTCGAAGCCGTTGATCCGGAGACCATCGAACTGCACCGTCCGTATGTGGATGACATTCATCTCACTTGTCCGGAATGCGGTAAGACCATGACCCGTATCCCGGATGTTATGGACTGCTGGTTCGACTCCGGTGCGATGCCGTATGCTCAGTGGCATTACCCATTTGAGAATAAGGAACGCTTCGAGAAGGAGCTGTTCCCGGCAGACTTTATCTGCGAAGGTATCGACCAGACCAGAGGTTGGTTCTACTCCTTGATGGCGATTTCCACATTCATCATGGGAAGAGCACCGTACAAGAACGTACTGGTTAACGACCTAATCCTGGACAAAGAAGGAAAGAAGATGTCCAAATCCAGAGGAAATACGGTTTCTCCGTTTGAACTGCTGGACAAATACGGCGCAGATGCGTTGAGATGGTACCTGGTATCCACCTCTCCGGCATGGACCCCAACCCGGTTCGATGAGGACGGCGTTAAGGAAGTAGTCAGCAAGTTCTTCGGAACCCTGAAGAACATCTACAACTTCTTCGTGCTGTACTCCAACTTGGAGGATCTGGATGTGGCATCCCTTCAGGTTCCGTACGAGAATCGTCCGGAGCTGGACCGCTGGATTATTTCCAGATACAACAAGTGCATCCGGGAAGCCACCGCTGCGCTGGATTCCTATGAGCATATGAGAATGGTTCGAACCATCAACGATTTCGTCGTAGAGGATCTGTCCAACTGGTACATCCGCCGGGCAAGAAGAAGATTCTACACAGAAGAGATGGATGAGGATAAGAAGAGTGTATTCGCTACAACCTACGAGATTCTAGTGGGTGTTGCGAAACTGATTGCACCGATTGCACCGTTCATTTCCGATGAGATGTACATCAAGCTCACCGGAAAAGAAACCGTTCACACCGCATACTATCCGGAAGCAGATGAGAATCTGATTGACGAGAAGGTTGAGGAGAGAATGGGCCTGGTAAAAACACTGGTGAACTTGGGCCGTGGAACCCGTGAAAAGGAAAAGCTGAAGGTTCGTCAGCCGCTTCAGGAAGTCATCATCGACGGAAGCTACGAATCCATCATCAGCGACCTGGTTCCGCTGATTCAGGAAGAACTCAACGTAAAGAACGTTGTGTTTGAACCGGAACTGGATAAATACATGAACTTCTCCATCAAGCCAAACTTCCGTGAAGCCGGAAAGGCATTGGGCAAGAACGTCAAGGAATTCGGCAAGAAGCTGGCAGAATGCGATGCCAAGAAGCTGATTGCGGAAGTTCAGGGCGGATCCGTAACCATGAACCTGGGCGGCGAAGACTACGAGATTCCGGAAAATTACCTGGATGTTCGTATTTCCGCAAAGGAAGGCTTCGTGGTTGGTATGGAGAACAACGTATTCACCATTCTGGAAACCACTCTGACACCGGAGCTGATCGATGAAGGATATGTTCGTGAAATCATTTCCAAGGTACAGCAGCTGAGAAAGCAGCACGACTTTGAGATGATGGACCACATCCGGATCTATCTGTCTGCGGACGAAGAGATTCAGAATGCCGTTAACGGAGCAAAGGACCATATCATGTCTGAGACGCTGGCAAACGAGATCGTTGCGAAGGAAGGCATCGAGGTATTCGATATTAACGGTCACGATACCGGCATTGCAGTAGAAAGAGTATAATGAACAATTCAAATACAGAATTAAAGAATATACTTGGAAACGATCCCGACGAATTAGTCGGGGTCGTTTCTGAGTTGGGTGAAAAAAAGTTCCGGGCGAATCAGCTTTTCCGGTGGCTGTCGAAAGGGGTTTGTGACTTTGATGAAATGAGCAACCTGTCGAAAACCTTTCGAGAGAAACTAAAAGAGCATTACTGTATCGATATTCCCCGGGTGATATACGACCAACAGTCCTGCACCGACGGCACGCGCAAGTGCCTCTTCGAATTCCGGGACGGAAGCCGGGTGGAATCGGTATTTATGAAATACAGCTATGGAAATTCCATCTGCATCTCATCCCAGGTAGGCTGCCGGATGGGGTGCACTTTCTGTGCATCCACACGAAAGGGGCTGGACCGAAGTTTGACGGCGGGAGAGATGCTGGCCCAGGTATTGGCCATGCGAAACCTGACGGGAGAGGACATCAACCACGTGGTGATGATGGGCATCGGCGAGCCCTTCGACAACTACGAAAACATGGCCGGTTTCCTGAAACTGATTCATCATCCCGACGGATACAACCTTAGCTATCGAAACATTACCGTGTCCACTTGCGGCGTGATTCCGGGAATTCGAAAGTTCATGGAGGATTTTCCTCAGGTAAACCTGGCCATCTCGCTTCATGCACCGAATGAAGCGATTCGCCGGCAGTCCATGCCGGTGACCCGCAAGTACGGATACGATGAGCTTATGGAAATCTGTCGGGAATATGCGAAGGTTACCGGACGACGGATTACCTTCGAGTACGCCTTAATTGATGGCTTTAACGACTCGAGGGAGAATGCGCTGGAACTGGCGGGTCGGCTGAAAGGCTGGCAGACCCACGTGAATTTGATTCCGCTGAACAAGGTAGAGGGCACCGGTTACGATACGCCGAACCGAGAGTCGGTGCAGCGCTTCCGCAGAATCCTGGAAGAGAATCACGTTGCGGTGACGGTGCGACGGACTTTGGGTGCCGATATCGATGCGGCTTGCGGACAACTTCGCTTGCGCTAACGTTCTTTTATAGATTATTGAAAGACAAAGACCAAAGAAGTGTGATATAATATCACATTAGGTTTTGTTGAACAAAAACAGGAGAAAACTATGAATATTATGATTGACGGCATGGGAGGAGACCATGCACCGGAGGAAATCGTAAAGGGTGCCGTTCAGGCGGCAAGGGAGATTTCCGGTACCGTTTCCATCATCGGCCGGGAGGAGCGCATCAACGAGTGCCTGCAGGCCCTGAACTGGAACGGAGATAATATTGAAGTCGTAAATGCAACGGAAGTGATTTCCAACAACGAGTCGCCGGCGATGGCGGTTCGGAAGAAGAAGGATTCTTCCATTTCGAAGGGAATGCGCATGCTGAAAGAAGGGGAAGTGGATGCATTCATTTCCGGCGGAAGCACCGGCGCACTGCTTTCTGCGGGCTTGCTGATTCTGGGAAGAATTCGCGGCATCAAGCGACCGGCAATCGCGGCGTTCTTTCCGAAGATCGGTATGAACGATACATCCCTGATTCTGGATTGCGGCGCCAACGCGGAGTCCCGTCCGGAATACCTGCTGCAGTACGGCATTATGGGAAGTATTTTTGTGGAAAAGGTGAAAGGCATCGAGAATCCGGAAGTGATGCTTCTGAACGTGGGCACGGAAGAAGAGAAGGGGGATCCTCTTCACAAGGAATCTTTCGAACTCCTTCGAAATGCGGACATCAATTTCAAGGGAAATTGCGAAGGCCGAGATGTGCCGTTCGGATGCTGCGATGTTGTGGTAACGGACGGTTTCTCCGGAAACGTGTTCCTGAAAAGTTCCGAGGGCGTGGCCCTTGCGGTGATGAAGCGCATTAAGCAGAAGATGACGGAAGGCCTTGTGGCAAAAGCCGGCGCGCTGTTGTCCTACAACAAGCTGAAAGAAATCAAGAAAGAGTTTGACTACTCCGAAGAGGGTGGTGCTCCGATCCTGGGATTGAAGGGCCCGGTACTGAAGATTCACGGAAGCTCCAAGGCGAATGCCGTATACAATGCAATCTTAAAGGCGGTTCCGTACGTGGAACAGGACGTTACTGCGCTGATTGAGAATGCGATTACGGAAAAATCTTCGGGAGAGGAATAGATGAAGGATTACTCAGTCCTGGAACGCAATCTGGGATATTCTTTTCAAGACAAAAAATTGCTGACTCATGCTCTAACGCATAGTTCCTATGCTTCCGAGCATGATTTGGCGTATTCGGAAAATAACGAACGGCTGGAGTTCATCGGAGACGCGTACCTAGATGCCATCATCGGAAACAAGCTGTACGAGGTAATGCCGAATCAGCCGGAAGGGGTCCTTTCCAAGACCCGCGCCAACATTGTCTGCGAGCGTTCGCTGGCGACCATTGCCCGGAATATCGGGTTGGGCGACTTTCTTTTTCTGGGAAACGGGGAAGAAATGTACGGCGGCCGGGAGAAGGATTCCATTCTGGCTGATGCGGTGGAGGCCATCATCGGTGCGATTATTCGGGAGAGCGGTTACGACTGCGCGGACCGGGTGGTGCTGAAGCTGTTCGAAGAGAATATCTTGCTGGCGCTGCAGGGAAAACTATATCATGACTATAAGACCGCTTTGCAGGAGAAGCTGCAGGAGCGATATAAGAACGTAAGAATCCAATATGAATCGGTTTCGGAAAGCGGGCCGGATCATCGAAAGGTTTTTACGGTGCAGGTAAAAGTAGACGATGCCGTTCTGGCCACCGGTTCCGGACACAGCAAGAAAGCAGCGGAACAGGAAGCAGCCAGAAAAGTGCTGATGAAAGGGGTTTAATCATTGCAATTTAAGCGAATCGAGATGCAGGGTTTCAAGTCTTTTGCGGACCCGGTCTGTATTGAACTGAATGATGGAATCACCTGTATCGTCGGTCCAAACGGCAGCGGAAAAAGCAACATCAGCGATGCCCTTCGATGGGTGCTGGGCGAGCAGAGCCCGAAGCAGCTTCGAGGCAACAAGATGGATGAGGTTATTTTTGCCGGAACCACCAGCCGGAAGCCGAAGGGGATGGCGGAGGTATCTCTGGTTGTGGACAACTCTTCCGGAATGCTGCCGGTTGACTATAACGAGGTGGCGGTAACGCGAAGGATGTACCGCTCCGGAGAGAGCGAATACCTGATCAACGGAAATAACTGCCGTCTGAAGGATGTGCGGGAGCTGTTCATGGACACCGGAATCGGAGTTGACGGATATTCTATTATCGGTCAAGGTAAGATTCAGGAGATTGTCAGCACCAAACCGGAGAACCGGCGGGAGATTTTCGAAGAGGCGGCGGGAATCGTTTCCTACAAAACCCGCAAACAGGATGCGGAGCGGAAGCTGGTGTCCGCATCGGACAATCTGGAACGTGTCCGGGATATCATTTCGGAGATTGAAGACCGCATCGGCGGCCTTAAGGAGGATTCCGAGAAAGCTCAGGAATACATCCGGCTCCGAGATCGGTATAAGGTGCTGGCAGTGAATATCATCCTGCACAGCATCGGAAACCTGGAACGCAATGTAGAAAGCGGAAAGACCGAACTGGAGGAACTGACGCGAGAATACAATGAATTGCTGGAGCAAAAATCAGCGCTGGACTGTCAGGTGGAAGAATGCCGTATTCGGGATGCAGAGCTCAGCCGGCAGTACGAGGAGTGCAATCGTCAGCTGCGGGAGAAGACGGAAGAACTGAACCTGATTACCAATCGGGGACAGATTAACTCCGAACGGCTGAACAATATTGAAACCAATTTGAATCGCCTTCAGGAAATTATTTCCGACACGACGGCGAAGCTGGATGATTTAAAAGAAAAACGACAGTCCATGGAAAAGGATGCCGACGAGCTGGAGCAAACCGAAAGAGAATATCGCCGGGAGCTTCAGGATGCGGTGGTGCGCTTGAACGAGCGAACCAAGAAAACCGGAATTCTCCGGGAGCGCATCGAACAGAACCGGGAATCCGCGATGGATATGGGAAATAAGAACGTATCCAGGCAGGCGGAAATCAACACATTAAAGAATTATCAGAAGACCCTGCGAGACCGTATGGAGCAGATTTCGTCGGAGAGTGAAGGACGGGAAGAGCACCTTCAGCAGAACCGGGCACGCCTGGAGGAGATGGAGACTGCTTTTACGGAAAAAGTAGAGGAGCAGGAAAATCTTCGCCGGACGGTGGAATCCCATACGGAGGAGATTCACCGCTATGAGGAGAAAATCGCGGCGGCGTCCAAGAGGCTGGAAGAAATTCTGCTTCAGGTGAATCGCCGGACGGCGCGACGGAATACCATCGAGGAGATGGAAAACAACTACGAAGGATATAACAACGCGGTTCGAGCGGTGATGCAGAAGAACCTTCGGGGTGTGATTGGGACGGTGTCCGAGCTGATGTCGGTGCCGGACGGATATGAGCTGGCGATTGAAACCGCATTGGGCGGTGCCATGCAGAACATCGTGTGCGAAGACGACCGTTCCGCAAAACAGGCCGTGGAATGGCTGAAGTCCGCTCGGGCGGGAAGAGCTACGTTCCTCCCAATTGCGTCGATTCACAGCCGTCCGATATCGCCGGGAGCGGCGGAGCACATGGATGGATATCTGGGCATTGCCGCGGAGATGATCGATTTTGAGCCGGCATATCGGGAAATCTACGGATACCTGCTGGGCCGGGTAATCCTTGCCGACAACATGGACTGTGCGGTGGCTATTTCAAAGCGAGCGCCGGGCGGTTTTCGAATCGTGACCCTGGATGGAGAGGTTATTTCCTCCAGCGGTGCCATTACCGGCGGAAGATATCGGAATAAATCCGCCAATCTTCTGGAGCGAAAGAAGGAAATTGCTGCACTGGACCGGGAAATTGAATCTCTCCACGCAACTCAGAAGAAGGGAAAAGCCTTCCGGGAGGAATGCGTTCAGTCCCGGGATGCGGCGAAGGAAGAGCGAAAGAAGCTGACGCAGCGCCTTCAGGAACTGGAAGTCCAGCTCAGCGTATTAAAGAGCGAGAAGGATCACGCCGAATCCTTGGTAAAAGAAAGCGATACCGCGACCTCCCGCTATTCCGAGGAACTGGAGAATATACAGGATGATTTGAAGCGGGCGGAGGACATGATTCTTCGTTACAAGAATCAGATTGACGAAGCGGAAAAAGAAATCCGGCGCATGGAAGATGAGTCGGAACAGCTGAGTGCAGATGTGGAACGGTACTCTTCGGATTCCGAAGAGTGTCAGGAACAGGTGGTTTCCTACAAGGTTCGGCTCGGTGAACAGGAACAGAAGATTCTGGCCATGAACGAGACCATCGAGCGAATCATCGACGACATTACCGAACAGGAAGATGCGCTGGATTCCGCCGAAGAAGAGTACGAAGAGCAGAACCGACAGCGACTGCTGCTCACCACTTCCGGAGCGGAGTCCGACGAAAAGGAAACCGCTCTGAAAGCGGAAAAGAAAGCCCTGGAAGACCGAGAGGTTCAGCTGACCGCAGATCTGGACCGGAATCGGTTGGATCAGGAGCGCGGAATCGAGAATCAGAAATCCATATCCCGAAATGTCACAGACATGCAGGATCGGAAATATAAGCTGGAAATTAAGAATGCGAAGAACGAGACACTGCTTTCTTCTCAGAAGGATAAGCTGTGGGATGAATTCGAGATGTCCTATGCGGAGGCCATGGAACTGCGTTCCGAGGATTTTGCCATCACTTCCGGCAACAAAGAAGCCCGGGAGATTCGGCTGCGCATGGCGGAGCTGGGCGACGTCAACATTTCTGCAATTGAAGAGTACCGAAATGTGAGCCGTCGATATGAATTCATGACTACCCAGGAATCGGATCTGACCAAGGCCATGGATGAACTGCAGGGCATTATCCGGAGCATGGACCGAACCATTCGGGAACGGTTCAAGGATAATTTCGAACGAATCGAAACGAATTTTGAGAGCACCTTCCGAGAGCTTTTCGGCGGCGGTCATGCGGAACTCAGTTTGGAGGATGAACAGAATCCGCTCGATTCCGGAATCGATATCATCGCGCAGCCGCCGGGGAAATCGTTAAAGAACATCAATCTGATGTCCGGCGGGGAGAAAACCATGACCGCCATCGCACTGATGTTCGCGGTACTGAAGACGAAACCGACGCCGTTCTGCATTCTGGACGAGGTGGAAGCGGCATTGGACGAAGCGAATATTGAGCGCTTCTCGGATTATTTAAAGAATTTCCATGAAATTCAGTTTGCAATTATCACCCACCAAAAGGTGACGATGGAACATGCGGATGTGCTATATGGTGTAACGATGCCGGAACAGGGCATTTCCCGGATGCTGTCTCTCAAATTGGAGGATGCGCGGGAAATGGATCTGGACTAACCGGAACAGTGAGGAACAAAAATGGGTATTTTTAAAGAAAAATCAACCTTTGCGAAATTTAGAGAGAAGATTACCAACGTAATCGTGGGCAACCCGAATCTGGATGAGGATTTTCTGGATGAGCTGGAAGAATCCTTGATCATTTCGGATATCGGAATTGATACCACCGAGAAAATCATGGAACAGCTCCGGGAACGGGTGAACGCCCGCTACATTACGAAACCGGAGGAAGTGCAGAAGGCGTTGGAAAGCGTTATCGCGGATCTGGTGGATAAGGGAGAACGAAATCAGCTGTGCAAGGAAAACCCGCTGATTATCCTGATGATTGGCATCAACGGCGGCGGAAAGACCACCTCCATCGGAAAAATTGCCAACCTGTGCCAAAAGTCCGGCCGGTCTGTCATGCTGGCGGCGGCAGATACCTTCCGTGCGGCGGCGGCGAAACAGCTGCAGCAGTGGGGCGAGCGAATCGGCGTGAGAGTTATTCGTCACGAAGAGGGCACGGACCCATCGGCGGTAATCTACGACTCGATTCAGGCCGCAAAGGCAGCGGGAACGGACGTGCTGATCTGCGATACGGCGGGCCGTCTTCAGAATAAAAAGAACCTGATGAAGGAATTGGAGAAGATGAACCGAATCATCGACCGGGAATATCCGGAAGCGCACCGAGAGACGCTGCTGGTGCTGGACTCCACCACCGGTAAGAACGCGGTGAGTCAGGCGCAGGAGTTCTCGGAAATTGCGGAGATTACCGGGTTGGTTTTGACCAAACTGGATGGAACGGCCCGGGGCGGAATCGCCATCACGGTGACGGATCAATTCGATATTCCGATTAAGTATATTGGCGTTGGCGAAGGTATTGATGATCTGTTGGAATTCAATCCAACACAATTTGCGGAGGAGATATTCGATGAGTAAACCAATTCTAGCGGTCGTAGGACGGCCGAATGTAGGAAAATCCACATTTTTCAACCGTATTATCGGAGAACGAAAGGCTATTGTGGAGGACGTGCCGGGCGTTACCCGGGACCGGATCTATGCGGAGACGGAATGGAACGGACGAGAGTTCGCCATCATCGATACCGGCGGTATCGAGGCCAGTACGGACGATCCGATTCTCTCCCAGATGAGAGACCAGGCAGTGGTTGCCATGGATATGGCGGACCTGATTCTGTTCATGGTGGATGGAAAAGAAGGCCTCACCACGGCGGACATCGAGGTAGGGGCAATCCTGCGCCGTACCGGAAAGAAAGTCATTCTCGTGGTGAATAAGATTGATAATCCGTCCAAGATGCCGGATACCATCTACGATTTCTATGAGCTGGGTCTGGGCGAGCCGATTCCGATCAGTTCGGCGAATATGCTGAATATCGGTGACCTGCTGGATGAAATCGTGTCCGGTTTCCCGGACAGAGATTACGAGGCAGACGAGGAGAACATCAAGCTAGCCATCATCGGAAAACCGAACGTGGGCAAATCCTCTTTGGTGAACGCACTGACCAAAGAAAACCGTGTGATCGTATCTCCAATCGCCGGCACCACCCGAGACTCCATCGATACTCCGTTCAGTTTTGAGGGAAATGATTTTACCCTGATTGACACGGCGGGACTTCGGAGACGAAGCAAGGTGTACGACTCCATCGAGAAATTCAGCGTCATCCGCGCCATCGCGGCCATTGAGCGCTGCGATATCTGCATCCTGATGATCGATGCCATGGAGGGCATTACGGAGCAGGACAAAAAAATCGCAGGTATTGCCCACGAGGCCGGCAAGGGCATGATGATCGTCATCAATAAATGGGATCTGGTAGAGAAGGAAACCAACACCATGCGGGACTACGAGCGAAAGGTTCGTGCCGAACTGCTGTTCGCTTCCTACGCACCGATTCTGTTCACCTCGGTTCTTCAGGGACGCCGAATCTACGATATTCTTCGAAAAGCGGCTGCCATTCAGGAAATCCGCATGAGAAGAATCACCACCGGCAAGCTGAACAACCTGATTGAAGATGCGGTGATGATGCGTCAGCCGCCGTCGGACAAGGGCAAGAGACTGAAGATTTATTATGCGGCACAGATTGGGGTTGCGCCGCCACTGTTCTCCTTCAATATCAACTCCAGAGAATTGATGCATTTTTCCTATGCGCGTTATCTGGAAAACAGACTGAGAGAAGCCTATGATTTCGAAGGAACATCGGTGAAATTTGTGTATAACGAGAAAAAAGGAGACAATTAAGGATGCCGTTTCAATTAAAAATCATTATTGTTGCGATAGTATCGTATTTTCTGGGGAATATCTCCCCGGCCATCTTGGTGGGCCGGCTTCACGGAATCGATATCCGGAAAGAGGGCAGCGGAAACGCAGGAACCACCAACGTGCTTCGGGTGCTGGGGGTGAAAGCGGCAGTGGCAACTCTCGCCATTGATGTGTTGAAGGGATACGTTGCGGTGCGCATCGGTTTGAATTATGGAGATATCGGTGCCATGATTGCATTCATCTGCGTAGTGTACGGTCATATTTTTCCGGCCCTATATAAATTCAAGGGCGGAAAAGGGGTGGCCACATCCCTGGGTGCGGCACTGGCTCTGGATTGGCCCAGCGCCTTTGCACTGATTCTGATTGCGATTGCGGTAACCGCACTGAGCCGGAAGATGTCCCTGGGGTCCATCACGGCGGCGGTATCCTATCCGTTCTTAATTGAATACTATTACTCGTCGGTGCTTCCGATGGCCATCTTATTGGCGGTCACGGTAATCGTAATGCACCGCTCCAATATTCAGCGCCTGATTCGCCGGGAGGAACCGTCTCTCAGCTTCGGCGGTAAAAACAAAAAGGAAGATGCGGAGACAACCGAGTCAAAAGCGGAAGCTCCGGAGGCATCGGGTGCTTTCGAAAAAGCGGAGGAACCGATTCCGCAGCCGGTTGTTTTCGAAAACAGCTGCGAAGGAAAGTTGGAAGCGGTTCCGGAGGAGAATCCGGAAGAAGAAAATCCGGAAGACGAGGCTTTGGAAGCTCCGGAAGAACCGATGGATTACTTCAGTGACGTGACGATTCCGAAGATGCGGGAAAGCGACCGGAAGCGGATTGCGGTAATCGGCGAAACGCCTTCGGCCCTGGCCCTGGCCAACCGGCTTCTGTATCAGGCACACAACGTGGTGTTCTACGTTCGGAATAAAGAAGAAATGCATCACCTGACGGATACCCGTCATTCGGATTTACTGCCGGACATCCTGTTGTGCAAACGACTTCGTTTTACGGCAAACGCGAAAACGGCGGTCCACAACCGCAGCTGTATCATAATGGATCCGGCGGACGAAGCGGCATGGAAGAAATGCGTGAAGCTGATGGGGAAAACCGAGCAGACCGTTGTCCTGGTGCTGGGCGACGCAACGGAAGAACTTCCGGAAGAACTGCGGGCCCATCGAATCGTATACCTGGAGAAGCCGGAGACAGCGAATGCCTTGACCCACAACGAGGATGTGACCGTGAATGCCCGGTCCAAGGACAAAGATGCGCTGAAGACCGTGGAAGAAATGCTGCGGGATGAGACATTTAGAATTAAAACGATAGAAAAGGAATGAGTCTTTTGAGCAAGAATTATCACATTATTACCTATGGCTGTCAGATGAACGAGCACGATTCGGAGAATATCGCCGGAATGCTGGAAGCACTGGATTACAGCCATACCCCGAATCCGGAAGAAGCGGATGTTGTGGTGATGAACACCTGCAGCGTTCGGGAACATGCGGACAAGCGTTTCTTCGGAATGCTGGGACAATTCAAGAAGCAGAAGAAAAATAACCCGGACTTTATCATTTGCATTTGCGGATGCATGCCGCAGCAGCCGCATATCGTGGAGGAAATTCGGAAGAGCTTCAGCTGGGTGGACATCGTGTTCGGTACCCAGACCATTGCGGAATTTCCGAACCTGCTGATGGAACGGATTCGCACCGGAAAGAAGCAGTTCTCCATCATCGCCAACAATGAAGAGATTCCGGAAGAAAAGGAATCGAAGCGGGAATTCAAGCACAAGGCGCTGGTGAATATTACCTATGGATGCAATAATTTCTGCACCTACTGCATCGTTCCGTACACTCGCGGACGGGAGAAGAGCCGCTCGCTTCGGGCGGTGAAGCAAGAAATCATCAACCTGGTGAACGACGGCGTGAAAGAAGTGATGCTGCTGGGACAGAACGTGAACTCCTTCCGGGATGCGGACGGAAACAACTTTGCGGCATTGATTCGTGCTTTGGATGAAGTGGAGGGACTGGAACGAATTCGTTTCATGACGTCCCACCCGAAGGACCTTTCTGACGAGCTGATTGCCTGCTTCGGAGACTGTAAGAAGCTGTGCCATAACATCCATCTACCGGTTCAGTCCGGCAGCGATGAGGTGCTGAGACGCATGAATCGACACTACAATCGGCAGCGATACATGGAAATCGTGGAAAAGCTTCGGGCGACCTGTCCGGACCTTTCCATCTCTACGGACATCATCGTGGGATTCCCGGGGGAGACGGAAGAAGATTTCCTGGATACGCTGAGCCTGGTGCGGGAAGTGGAGTACGACTCCGCCTTTACTTTTATCTACTCCCCGAGAGTGGGTACTCCTGCGGCTAAATACGACGAGCAGATTCCGGAGAACATCAAGCACGAGCGCTTCGACCGATTGGTCGAGGAAGTGAATCGATGCTCGGCGAAAAAGAATTCCGAATACCTGGGAAAAATTGTTACCGTTATGGTGGACGGTCCCAGCAAGAACGATGCCGGCGCATGGTCCGGCCGGACCGACACCTTTAAGCTGGTAAACTTCACATCGGAAGAACCGTTGACGGAAGGACAGATGGTTTCGGTTCGCATCACGGAGACGAAGACATTCAGTCTGGACGGAGAGAAGGTGGACGCATGAAAAATCGCATGAAACAACTGGGCATTCTGCTGGTCATCCTGCTGATGGTAAACATCGCTCAGAACGGGCTGTCCAATCCGAGGACCTATTTCCTCAATATGCTGATTGCTCTGCCGGGAATCGTCATCGGCCTGTCTTTCCATGAGTTCGGTCACGCATTTGTGTCCGACCGCCTGGGTGATCCGACGCCGAGAGCGCAGGGAAGGGTAACGCTGAACCCGCGGGCGCACTTCGATCCGGTAGGATTCCTGGCGCTGATGTTCTGTGGATTCGGATGGGGCATCCCGGTGGAAATCGATCCGAGATACTATAAGCATCCGAGAAGGGATGAGCTGCTGGTATCTTTGGCCGGTGTGGTCATGAATCTAATCGTCGCCATCGTATTTAGCTTCATCGTTCACTTCGTGTACATCAACGTACCGTATGATAAGCTGTCTGACGGAACTCTTATGGGAACGCTGTTCAACATCCTCTTGCAGGTGGTTATCGTCAACGTGGTATTGATGGTATTCAATCTGATCCCGGTTCCGCCGCTGGACGGTTTCGGCATTATCACGGAAATTTTTAACCTGCGGGAAAAGAGCTTCTACTATACGCTGTACAACTACGGCTTCCCGATTCTCATGATTCTGCTGATCGTGGGCGTGGTGGATAAGATCCTTAATCCGATGGTAAACGGCGTCTATGCACTCTTGCTGCAGTATATTATTTTATAGAATTAGAATTTCACAGAATCTTCACAAGAATTGTTAGCACTCGACACAGTCGAGTGCTAAATTTTTATTGTAAGAAAAAGGGCAACCAATCAATCAAGGATTGTTCACATAAATGAAAACTAAATTCACGGAGGTGAAGTGGAATGAAAATTGAAAAGTATACGCAGAAGATGCAGTCGGCAGTGATGGATGCACAGAACCTGGCCATGTCCTACGGCAACCAGGCCATCGAAGTGGAGCATCTGCACTACGCCATCGTCAGCGATCCGGACGGCTTGATTGCAAAGCTTCTGGAAGCGATGAACGTCAACGTCTCTTCATATAAGGAGGATCTGAAACAAAGTCTGGAGAAACTGCCAAAGGTCAGCGGCGGCGAGGTATATCTTTCGACGAAGCTGAACAAGGTGCTGATGAATGCGGAGAGCATTGCATCCGAATTTAAAGATGAATACGTAAGCGTGGAACACGTCTATCTAGCCATTCTCCGGTCCGGCGACAACGAGACGGAACAGCTGATGCGTCGATACGGCATCAACAAGGATGAGTTTCTGAAGGCGCTTACCATGGTTCGAGGAAACCAGCGGGTAACCAATCAGAATCCGGAGGACAGCTACGATGCCCTCAATAAGTACGGTATCGATCTGGTAGAATCCGCTCGAAAGGGAAAGCTGGATCCGGTAATCGGAAGAGACAAAGAGATCCGTCGGACCATCGAAATCCTGTCCAGACGGACCAAAAATAACCCGGTACTGATTGGTGAACCAGGTGTAGGCAAAACCGCCGTTGTCGAGGGATTGGCACAGCGAATCGTAAACGGAGATGTTCCGGAGAACCTGAAGGACAAGACCATCTTCTCTCTGGATATGGGATCTCTGATTGCCGGTGCGAAATACCGGGGTGAATTCGAGGAACGGCTGAAGGCGGTTCTGAATGAAATTGACAAGTCCGATGGCAAGATTATCCTTTTTATCGATGAAATTCACAACATTGTAGGTGCCGGAAAAACGGAAGGTTCCATGGATGCCGGAAACCTGCTGAAGCCAAAGCTGGCTCGAGGCGAGCTTCACTGCATCGGCGCCACCACTTTGGATGAGTACCGGAAGTACATCGAGAAGGATGCGGCATTGGAGCGCCGTTTCCAGAAGGTAATGGTGGATGAGCCGAGCGTAGAGGATACCATTTCTATCCTGCGTGGTCTGAAGGAAAAGTTTGAAATCCACCACGGCGTTCGAATTCAGGATAATGCGCTGATTGCCTGTGCAACCCTGTCCAACCGGTACATCAGTGACCGGTTCCTTCCGGACAAAGCCATCGATCTGATGGATGAAGCAGCGGCACGAATCCGGACCGAAATCGACAGCATGCCGGCGGAACTGGATACCATTTCCCGTAAAATCATGCAGCTGGAAATTGAGAAGCAGGCTTTGTCGAAAGAAGAAGATAAGGGCAGCAAGACTCGACTGGAAACGATTGAAAAGGAACTGGCCGACTTGCAGTCAGACAACAACGAGCTGCGGGCAAAATGGGAAAATGAAAAGCAGGGAATTCAGAATCTGAAAGCAAAGAAACAGGAGCTGGAAGAACTGCGCCACGAAATTGAAACCGCAGAACGGAGTTATGACCTGGAGAAACTGGCCAAACTGAAATACGGCGACCTTCCGAAGCTGGAGAAGGAAATCGATGCGCTGAAGGAAAAGGTCAATAAGGATCAGGAACACAAGCTCCTGAAAGAGGAAGTAGGAGAAGAAGAGATTCGGGAGGTTATTTCCGACTGGACCGGAATTCCGGCTTCCCGTCTGGCAGAGACGGAAAGAGAGAAACTCCTGCACCTGAAAGACATTCTCCATCGCCGGGTCATCGGCCAGGATGAAGGCATCAATGCGGTTACCGAAGCCATCCTTCGGGCAAGAGCCGGCTTAAAGAACGAAAACCGTCCAATCGGTTCCTTTATTTTCCTGGGGCCGACAGGTGTTGGTAAGACGGAGCTGGCAAAAACACTTTGCGAAACCCTGTTCGATACCGAAAAGAACCTGATTCGAATCGATATGTCGGAGTACATGGAGAAGCATTCTGTGTCCCGTCTGGTAGGAGCGCCTCCGGGATATGTTGGTTATGAAGAAGGCGGGCAGCTAACGGAAGCGGTACGGAGAAAACCGTACAGTGTTATTCTGTTCGATGAGATTGAGAAGGCTCACCCGGATGTATTTAACCTGCTGCTGCAGCTGCTGGACGATGGTCGGCTGACGGACAACCAGGGCCGGACCGTGGACTTTAAGAACACGGTTATTATCATGACCTCCAACCTGCCGCAGGAGCAGCTTCACAGCTTCTTCCGGCCGGAGTTCCTGAACCGAATCGATGATATCGTGGTCTTCCACTCACTGACTCAGGATGAAATTGAGAAGATTGTGGGCTTGACCATGAAGTCTCTGGAAAAGAGATTGGCCGACCGGGATATGAAGGTGGAAATGACACCGGAAGCTACCCATCTGATTGCGATGGAATCCTACGACGAAGTCTACGGCGCTCGTCCGGTCAAGAGATACATCCAGAAGCACGTTGAAAACGAGATTGCAGAACTGATTATCCGAGGCGACCTGACAGAGGGTCACACCGTTCGGGTGGACGCAGCAAATAATAAATTGAATTTTTCTGTTCAATAGTCTATAATGAAACGGATAATGTAAACTGAAATAGGGGAGACATCTCCTATTTCAGTTTTTGTAGTTTAATTTAAGACACAAGGTGGTTTAATAATTTGAGTAAAAATAAAAGCAATTCCTTTGCCAAAAACGTTCTGATGCTGATGGTGGCACAGCTGGTCATCAAGCTTCTGGGCTTAGTGTACCGACTGGCCATTACCAATATTCACGGGTTTGGCGATCTGGGAAACGGTTACTATTCGGCCGGATATCAGGTATACGCCGTTCTGTTGGTATTGTCCTCCCAGGGAATCCCGGGTGCGGTCTCTAAGCTGGTATCGGAGCGAACGGCTCTGGGCGAATACAACAATGCCCATCGGGTGTTCAAGATTTCATTGGTGGTATTCGGTGCCATCGGATTGGCGTGCTCCTTGCTCCTGTACTTCGGAGCGGATGTCATTGCCGGGAATATCATGCACGTACCGCCGGTAGCCTATGTGCTGCGGGTGTTGGCACCGGCTATTTTCTTCGTCTGCGTATCCGCCGTTGTCCGGGGATACTTTGCGGGCTTGGGTACCATGGGGGCCAGCAGCATTTCTCAGTCCTTGGAACAGTTCTTCAACTGCGTGCTGACCATCCTGTCCGTCTATGCCACAATCGGCAGGGATGCGTACATCATGGCGGCGGCAGGGAATGTATCCACCACGCTGGCGGTGCTGATTTCCTTCTCCTACTTGATTCACTATTATCGAAAAAATATCGGGGAATACCGGATGAAATCCGACGATGCGGTGAAGACCGACCGGAAGAGCAACAGACGCATGGCGAAGCTGATTTTCTGGACGGCGATTCCGCTGACCATCGGATCCGTCATTTCCGTCGTAACTGCTTTTATCGATACGGTAACCGTGAGCAACTGCATTCAGATTGCGTTTAAGGGAATTCTGAGCAGCAAGCAAGCTTTGGAGGAGGAGGCGATGCGAGCGACGGGAATTCTGTCCAAGGTAGACACCCTGACGAATTTGCCGCTGGCGGTGAACCTGTCCTTCTATTCGGCGCTGATTCCGGAAATCACTTCGCTGCTGACGAAGAAGGATTACAGACAGGCGGCGGAGAAGATTTCCATGTCCGTCACCGTCTCCATGCTGATCATCATTCCGTGTGCGGTGGGCTTTACGGTGCTGGCGGATCCGATTCTCCGGCTGCTGTATCCCAATGCGCCGGACGGGGCACTGGTGTTCCAGCTTTCTGCGGTGACCATGATTCTGGTGGCGGTAAACCACACGCTGCAGGGATCGTTGTTCGGTCTGGGACGGATGTATACGCCGGCGGTGGCGCTGCTCACCGGGGCGGTGGTGAAGATCGTTCTGAATTTGATTTTGATCAGCAATCCGAAAATCGGCATGTACGGAGCACCGATCAGCTCCTTTGTCTGCCAGCTGATTGCTTTTATTATCATATACGTTACGCTGAAGAAGTCCATTACCGTTCGCATGAACAAAAGAAAGTGCATTGCGGTGCCGGTGATTTCCGGCGGCGTGATGGGTGCGGTGATTCTGATTGTGTACCGTCTGCTCAGCGGGGCACTTGGAAATGCCGTCACCACGCTGCTGTGCATCCTGCTGGGTGCGGTCATCTATGCTTGGATGATTCTGGTACTGAAGATGTTCACCAAGGATGAGCTGATAGATATTCCGATGGGCGGAAAAATATATGCTGTTGCACATAAACTGGGAATTTATAAGGAGTAAAGCATGAAACGAATCTGGTTTACAATTGTTCTATGGGGGTCGAAGTTCGGCCTGTTCCTGTGCCGGCTTCTGGGAAAGAACGGAACCTATATTGCCGGAGCTTTTGCGCTGAAGCTGCAGAAGGACTTCATTACCCATTTCACCCATGTGGATCCGGAGCGGACCCTGTTCATCACCGGAACCAATGGAAAATCCACCACCAATAACCTGATTGTGTACGCACTTCGGGCATCCGGAAAGAAGGTAACCACCAACTTGGAGGGCGCCAATCTGATTACCGGCGTGGCTACCGCCATGATTCGGGATTCTTCCATGTTGGGCCGTGTGAACGGGGATTACCTGATCTTCGAAACCGACGAGCGGTATTTGGCGCAAATCTATGAGCAGCTCCCGGCGAAGAACCTGTGCGTGACCAACATTCAGAAAGACCAGGTTCAGCGAAACGGAGAGCCGGATTTCATCTACAAGAAAATCGCCAAAGTGGTGAACAAGGATATGAGAATCTTCGTGAATAACGAAGAGCCGAGAGCACTTTCCCTGGAGGACTATGCGGGGGAAGTTCGAACTTATAGCGTGGAACGCCACAGTAAGTCCTTTGAGAAAAACGGGTTCTATGATGTGACCATGGGCTGCCCGAAATGCAACAACAAAATCGCGTTTAACTATTACAATGTGGATAATGTGGGGGAATTCCGATGCACTTCCTGCGGGTTCCACAGCCGGATTCAGCCGGACGTTCAGGTGGCGGATGTGGACTTCGAGAACCGCACCTTCCGCTGCGACGGCGTTTCCGTTCACATGCCGTACGACCAGCCGTTCTTCCTGTACAACTATGCGCTGGCCATTGCGGTTTGCAAAATGTTCGGTGTGGGTGCGGAATCGGTAAGCAAATCCTTTGAGTCCTTCCGAAATATCGCCGGAAGACTGGAGCTGATTCCGTACAAGACCAAGGAAATCAAATACATTCGAATCAAGCAGGAGAACCCGGAGACCCTGACCACCGCTTTTGATTTCATTTCTCAGGATAAGGAACGGAAGATTTTCCTCATCGGACTGGAGCAGCTGGAAGACTTCCAGCCGTTCTACACCAACACCTTCTATGCCTTTGACTGCGATGTGGAATCCTTGCTCCATTCCAATATCGAGCACTGCATCAGCTTCTCCGAAGCGGTTGCATACGATACGGCCAATCGGCTGATCTACGGCGGATTCCCGGAAGACCGGATCACCGTCATCCCCTCGGATGAAAACGATGATATTTTTGCGGAACTGGATAAGTACGACTGCGACAACGTATATCTGATTACGTGGCTTCATAAATATGAGCAGATGATGGAGGATTTACCGAAGTATGAATAAGTTGAACATTACATGGTGCTGGCCGGACATCCTGAACCTCCACGGAGATCGGGGCAATGTGATGGCGCTGGTACGAATTGCCGAGAAAATGGGGCTGGAAGCGGAAGTGCACAAAGTGGTGAATTTCGGCGATGAAATCGATCTGGATAATACGGACATATTGCTGCTGAACCCGGGAGAATTCAAATCCTGTGAGTACATCGTCAACGCTTTTTCACGGATAAAAGAAGATTTGGACGACTACATCTACCGGGGAGGCGTGATTCTTGCGGTGGGAACCACCGGTGCGTCTTTCGGAAAGACCATTCGCAAGCTGGACGGAACTGCCGTCACCGGCCTGGGATATCTGGATATGGAATGCCGGGAACGGGACAGTATCGTGGGAGATGACCTGATCTGCAAGATGCGGGAGACGGGCTTCGATTTGAACGGAAGCCAGATTCAGGTGATGGATACCTTCCTGAACAGCGATATTGCGCTGGGAGATGTGGAATACGGATACGGTAACTGCAGCTACGAAGACCGGAGAGAGGGGGCTCGTACCGAAAACCTGATTTTCACCAATATGTTGGGACCGGTTCTGGTGAAAAATCCGTGGCTGGCACAGGAATTGATTCTTTGGGCCATGAGCAGCAAGGGCGTTATGGATCTTCCGAAGCCGGAGGAAGGGGAATTTGAACTGGAAAGAAAATCTCTGGAATGCATTCGCCGCTACAATCAGACGAAACAGAATAAGTAAGGAAACGGGCCGGGGATTATGAACCCGGCCCGTTTGGATGGTATTTTTATTCGATTAGAAGAATTTGCTCATGCGGCGGAGTTTGGAATGATCCATGTGAACCTGCATGGCTTCCCGGCCTTCATCCGGATTTTTGGTTTCAAAAGCATTGAAAATCGCCCGGTGTTCTGCCAAAATAGTGTTCAGATAGTCATCGGAGAATGATTTTGGCGGTGCGGAATGCTTCAGATACGTCTGGTAGGTGTGCAGCGTCTGATAGAGCATCCGGTTCTGGGTGCCGTTATAGATGATGTCGTGGAACTGAGAGTTGAAGCTCAACACTTTTTCCACATCTCCCTTCATGGTGTAGAATTCCATGAACTCGATGTTCTCTCTCAGCTTGTCGACGCCTTCCTCGTCCATGCGCTGGATGGCCCATTCTACGGCTTTCATCTCAAACTGTGCTCGAAGATCGAAGAGATCGGAGATATCCCTGCGGCTTAGGCCGATGGCGAAAGCGCCTCGATGCGGAATATTCTCAATCAGACCGTCGGCTTCCAACTGGCGAAGCGCCTCGCGAACCGGTGTGCGACTGACATCATACTGCTTGCAAATTCGCTGCTCGGTTAATTTCTCTCCGGATTTAATCTTTCCGGAAAGGATATCTTTCTGAATCGCGGTGAAAAGCGTGTTCGAAAGAGGCTGGCTGATTTCTTCGGTTTTCTTATCCATATTTAACCCCCTTGTAATACTTTGGTCTCTATGTATACAATTATATAATCTGTGTACGATACATGTCAATACCGGAAAGGAAATAATTATGTCTAAATTATTGGATCCCCGGCAGGCGCTGCAGGTTTTGGACCTGTTGGACCGCGCCTATCCGGAAGCGGGCTGCGCGCTCCATTTTGAAAACCACTTTGAACTGCTGTGTGCGGTGATGCTTTCCGCCCAGACTACAGATGTCAGCGTGAATCGGATTACCCCGGAACTGTTTCGACGGTATCCGGATGCTTTTGCCATGGCAAAGGCCGAACCGGCTTCCTTGGAAGAAATCATTCATTCCATTGGCCTTTACAAAAACAAAAGCCGGAATCTGATCCACATGTCCCGGCAGCTGGCGGAGGAGTTCGGAGGTGAAGTTCCGGGAGATTTCACCGCTTTGACCGGTTTGGCCGGAGTAGGGCGGAAGACCGCAAATGTTGTCCTGGCGGAAGAATTCGGGGTACCGAAAATTGCGGTGGATACCCACGTGTTCCGTGTTTCCAACCGTATCGGTCTGGCGAATTCGGACAAAGTGTTGGAGACGGAGAAGCAGCTGATGCAGATTCTTCCGGAAGAACGGTGGACCCGAGGACATCACCTTTTGATTTTTCACGGACGGAATTGTTGCCGTGCCCGAAAGCCGGATTGTGCCCACTGTCCGGTAAAAGAAATCTGCCGCAGTTCATTAACGGTTGAAAAATAATTACAAAACTGTTAATATATGGTTGGAATTGACTTTAGTAAGGGAGTATCTATGTATCACGTTGTTCTGGTTGAACCGGAAATACCTCAAAACACCGGAAATATTGCAAGGACTTGCGCAGCCACAAATACCCGGTTGCATTTGGTCCGTCCTTTGGGATTTAACATCGATGACAAATCCGTACGGCGGGCGGGACTGGATTACTGGCAGTATGTGGATTTGGAAGTTCACGACAGTCTGGAAGCATTTATTCGGGAATATGGGGATCATCGCTGGTTCCTGGCAACGACGCACGGTGAAAAGAAGTACACCGATGTGGAATACAAGGATGGCGATATGATTCTTTTCGGAAGAGAGACGAAAGGTCTTCCAAAGGACTTCATTCAGGAACACCGCGAAGGAGCGGTACGGATTCCCATGAGCGAGCAGACCCGTCTGCGGTCCCTGAATCTGTCGAATTCCGTGAACATCATTTTATTTGAAGCCCTGCGGCAAAATGGTTTTCCCGGACTTCAATAATTGGTGAATTAGAAAATGTTTTATTGCAGAAAGGCAATGCAAGGAGGAGAAAATGGTTAGAGTTGGAATCAGTGGCTTTGGAAGAATCTCTCGTGTCGTAATGAGAGCAGCGATGGACATGGAGGATGTGGAAATTGCCGGAATCAACTGGAGAAATTCGGATCTGGACTACATCGTATACATGCTGAAGTATGATTCTACATTTGGCAGATTCCCGGGAACTGTTGAGAAGTATGACAAGGGAATCATGGTTAACGGAAAGAAGATTCCGGTATTCATGGAAGGCGATGCACACGATATTCCGTGGGGAGATTGTGGCGCAGAATACATCATGGAAGGAACCGGTGCATACAACACCACCGAGAAGGCGCAGGCGCACTTGGATGCCGGTGCAAAGAAGGTTATCATCTCCGCTCCGGCAAAGGACAAGGTGACCCCGACCTTCGTATATGGTGTAAACCACGAAGAGTACAAGCCGGAATACAACGTGGTATCCAACGCATCCTGCACAACAAACTGCCTGGCACCGCTGTGCAAGGTAATCAACGACAACTGGGGCATCGATCAGGGCCTGATGTCCACCATTCATGCGGCAACCGCAAAGCAGAAGGTAGTAGATGCTCGTTCCATGAAGGACTGGCGTACCGGCAGAAGCGTATTCGGCAACGTAATTCCGTCTTCCACCGGCGCAGCAAAGGCTGTTGGTCTGGTAATTCCGGAACTGCAGGGCAAGATGACCGGTATTTCTTACCGTGTACCGACTTCTGACGTTTCCGTTATCGACCTGAACGTAATGCTGAAGAAGCCGACCAGCTATGAAGAAATTTGTAAGAAGGTGAAGGAAGCTTCCGAGACAACCATGAAGGGCATTCTGGAATATGTAGATGACGAAGTGGTTTCCGGCGATTTCATCGGCGATGCACACACATCCATCTTCGATTCCAGAGAAGGTATCGAGCTGAACGATCGTTTCTTCAAGCTGATTGCATTCTACGATAACGAGTACGGTTACAGTGCAAAGATTCTAGAGCTGATTCGTCACATGTATCAGGTAGATCACAAGTAAAAAAATATGAATGATGAAGCCGCGCTGTTTTCGGCGCGGTTTCTGAATGTTATTCCTTGTACAACAGAAAGAAAGGTGTACTATGAAAAAAACTGTCAGAGACATTCAGTGGGCGGGAAAAACAGCGGTAATGCGTTGTGATTTCAACGTTCCGATGAAAGACGGCGTTATCACGGACGATACGAGAATCGTGGCCGCGCTGCCGACCATCCGTTACCTGCATGAGAATGGCGCAAAAATCGTTCTTATGTCCCACATGGGAAGACCGAAGGGGGAACCGAAGCCGGAATTCTCTCTGGAACCGGTATGCAAGAAGCTGTCCGAGTACCTGAATCTGGAGGTTCACTTTGTTGCCTCCAACCGCGTAGTAGATGAGGACGTGAAGGACCGGGTGCGCAATTTGAAGGCGGGAGATATCGCCCTTCTTCAGAACGTTCGTTACAGAAATGAAGAGACGAAGAACGATCCGGAATTCTCCAAGGAACTGTCGGAGCTGGGCGATGTATTCGTTCAGGAAGCGTTCGGTACAGCTCATCGTGCACACGCATCCACAACCGGAATTGCATCCTATATCCCGGCGGTATCCGGCTTCCTGATTGAGAAGGAGCTGCAGTTCCTGGGACAGGCAGTCAACAATCCGGAAAGACCGTTCGCCGCAATCATGGGCGGAGCAAAGGTTGGCGATAAGATTCCGGTAATTACCAATCTGCTGAACAAGGTGGACATCCTGATTATCGGCGGCGGAATGGTATATACATTCCTGAAGGCTCAGGGCTATTCCATCGGAACATCCCTGTTGGACGAAGAAGGTCTGGCACTGGTTCCGGAAATTCTGAAGAAAGCCGAAGAAAACAACGTTCAGCTGCTTCTTCCGGTGGATACCGTTGCAGCGGACAAGTTTGCAGAAGATGCGGCTTACGATTGCTATGATGCAGATCGGATTCCGGAAGACCGTATGGGTCTGGACATCGGGCCGAAGACCATTGAGCTCTTTACCGATGCACTGAAGACCGCAAAGACCATCGTATGGAACGGACCGATGGGCGTATTCGAAATGGCACCGTTCGCAGTGGGTACAAAAGCAATTGCGAAATGCCTGGCAGATTCCGACGCAACCACCATTATCGGTGGCGGAGATTCGGCCGCTGCGGTTCAGCAGTTCGGATATGGAGATTCCATGACACATATTTCCACCGGTGGTGGTGCCAGCCTGGAATTCCTGGAAGGCAAAGAGCTTCCGGGTATTGCCATTCTGGATGAGAAATAGGATAGGAGATTGCAAAGAATGAAAAGATTTTTAATTGCGGGAAACTGGAAAATGAACAAAACCACTGCGCAGGCCGTTCATTACGTACATGAGCTGAAGGCGCAGAAGCTGACTAATCCGGAATCGGTGGCAATTATTGCACCGTTTACCCAGCTGGAAGCGTTGAAGAAGGAGCTGGAAGGAACCGGAATTTCCTTGGGTGCGCAGAACGTTCACTATGAGCATTCCGGCGCATTCACCGGAGAGATTTCCGTGGACATGCTGAAGGAAATCGGTGTGGATTATTGCGTCGTTGGGCACTCTGAAAGAAGAGAATACTTTAACGAGACGGATGAAGCGGTGAACCGTAAATTAAAGGTTCTTTTGGAAGAGGGCATCACCCCGATTCTTTGCGTCGGAGAGTCCCTGGAAGTTCGTGAGAAGAAGCAGGAGCAGGCATTCGTATGCGGACAGCTGGGTGAAGCATTTGCCGGAATTCCGCAGGAGTATGCGGAGAAGGTGGTTATCGCTTATGAGCCGATCTGGGCCATTGGTACCGGACACACTGCGACACCGGAGCAGGCAGAAGAGATGTGTGCATTCATTCGCGGAATGATGCAGGGATTGTATGACATGTCCATCGGAGATAAGCTCATCATTCAGTACGGCGGAAGCATGAAGCCGGGCAATGCGAAAGAGCTTCTGGAGAAAACCGACATCAACGGCGGCCTGATTGGCGGAGCCAGCCTGAAGGTAAAGGATTTCGCAGAAATCGCAAAGACCGCAGCCGAACTGGCAGAATAATTTAAAGAATATGAGTAAAAAAAGTTCGAGCCATTCACAAGTGAATGGTTCGAACTTTTTCTTATGAAGACCTTTATTCGCAGATTTTATTGAATGTATCCCGCAATGCGGTATCCGGTTTCCACAGTTCCGGAAATGGCATCGCCGGTTCCGGCAATATCCGCGGTGCGGAATCCATCGGCCAGGAAACGGCGAACCGCATCTTCCACCGCATCCGCTTCCTCGCTGAGATTAAAGGTGTATCTCAGCATCATGGCAACAGACAGGATGGTAGCAATCGGATTGGCTTTATCGGTTCCGGCGATATCCGGTGCCGAGCCGTGAACCGGCTCGTACATTCCGAAGTTTCCGTCGGCCAGGCTGGCGGATGGCAGCATACCGATGGAACCGGTAATCTGGCTGGCTTCGTCGGAAAGAATATCTCCGAACATGTTGCCGGTAACGATCACATCGAAGTGTTTCGGATCGCGGATCAGCTGCATGGCGGCATTGTCCACGTACATGTTGTCCAGCTCAACATCGCCGTAGTCACTGCTCATTTCACCCACGATTTTTCTCCAAAGGCGAGAGCTGTCCAGCACGTTGGCTTTATCCACGCTGGTTACCCGGCCGTTTCTCTTGGATGCCATTTCAAAGGCTGTCCGGGCAATTCGCTGAATCTCATAATCCGAATACTTCTCCACATCGTAGGCGGTGACGGAGCCGTCTTCGCCGCTCTCCGTCACGTGCTCTCCGAAGTAGATTCCGCCGGTGAGTTCCCGAACAATCAGGATATCCAATCCGCCATCCAGGATGGATGGCTTCAATGGGGACGCATCTGCCAGTTCTTGGAAAATCATGGCCGGTCTTAGATTGGCATAGAGCCCAAGGGCCTTTCGCAATCCCAGAAGGGCGCGCTCCGGACGCTGTGGGCCGGGTACATGGTCCCATTTCGGGCCTCCTACGGCACCCAGAAGAACGGCATCGCTGTTTTTGCACGCTTCCACGGTGGCTTCCGGCAGGCACTCGCCGTATTCGTCGATGGCGGCACCTCCGGCCAGAACGGTGGTGTAATTGAATTGATGATTGTATTTTTGGCCGATGGCATTCAGCACTTTGATGGCTTCCCCTACGACCTCCGGGCCGATTCCGTCTCCCGGTACTACTGCGATATTATATTTCAAGTATTTGCCTCCTGCTTACATGAATTTCTTTTCCTTGTTCATACGATTGATGGCGCTGACCAGTGCGTTTACCGTGGCCAGAATGATGTCCGGCTGAGTTCCGACGCCCCAGTACTTCTTTCCGGTTTCATCGCCGATGCACACGTAGGATGCCGCTTTGGATTTGGATCCGACGGTGAGGGCATTCTCTGCGTAAGTGATGAAATCGTACTGAATATCGTATTTTGTTTTTGTCAGCGCATCCCGGATGGCGTCCAGACGACCGTTGCCTTCTCCATCCAGATGGAATACTTCTCCGTGAATCACGGCGCGCACCTTTACGTTGTACAGATTTTCTTCCTTAGTAGAAGAGTAGTGGTTGAAGGTAGCATCTGTAATGTCCAGCGGGGAGAAGTCGTTGATGTATTCTGCGGCAAAGTAGTCCAGAATCTCCTGCGGGGAGAGCTCCTCATGATGCTTGTCGGAAATATCCTTCATCATATAACCCACCTCAGAACGCATATCCTTCGGCAGATCGAAACCGAAGTTCTGTTCCAGGATGTATGCCACGCCGCCTTTGCCGGACTGGCTGTTAATCCGAATGACATCGCCGTCGTATCTTCTGCCCACATCGTGGGGATCGATCGGCAAGTACGGAACCGTCCACCGGTGGAGGTTCTTTTCCTTTCTCCAGTTCATTCCCTTGGAAATCGCATCTTGGTGGGAGCCGGAGAATGCGGCGAATACCAGCTCGCCGGCATACGGCTGTCTCGGGCCCACGGTCATGCCGGTGAATTCTTCGTAGGCTTCCACGATGGCCGGCATGTTGGAGAAGTCCAGGCCGGTTTCCACGCCGTGGGTGTACATGTTCATGGCGATGGTGATGATGTCCGCATTTCCGGTTCTCTCACCGTTTCCGAAGAGGGTGCCTTCAATTCGGTCCGCACCGGCCAAAATACCCAGCTCCGCATCGGCCACGCCGGTGCCTCGGTCGTTGTGAGGGTGGAGGGAGATACGCACGCCGTCTCGATTATGGATGTTCTTGTGCATGTATTCTACCTGATTCGCGTAGATGTGCGGCAAGGACATTTCTACGGTTGCCGGAAGGTTCAGAATCATCGGATGGTCCGGTGTGGGATTCCAGATGTCGATTACGGCGTTGCTCACTTGCAGTGCGTATTCCGGCTCGGTTCCGGTAAAGCTTTCCGGAGAGTATTCAAAGACGAAATTGGTGCCCGGATACTTGGCCGCATACTCGTTCATGAGCTTGGCGCCGTCGATGGCAATCTGCTTAATCTCTTCCTTTGATTTCCGGAAAACCTGTTCCCGCTGAGCCACGGAAGTGGAGTTATACAGGTGTACCACCGCATTCTTCGCCCCCTGAAGTGCGGCAAATGTCTTGTCGATGATATGGGCACGGGACTGGGTCAGCACCTGTACGGTAACGTCATCCGGAATCATGTCCTTTTCAATCAATGTGCGGAGGAATTCAAACTCGGTCTCCGATGCTGCCGGGAATCCCACTTCGATTTCTTTAAAGCCGATGTCCACCAGAACCTTAAAGAATGCCAGCTTTTCTTCCAATGACATGGGAACCACCAGCGCTTGATTGCCGTCTCGGAGATCCACGCTGCACCAGTAGGGTGCTTTTTCGATATGATCCTTCTTTACCCAGTCGTAGGTCGTTTCCGGTGGGTTATAGTAACCCGGCTGATACTTTTTTGCGTTATCCATTTCAAATTCCTCCTAATAATGTAATCTCCCGATGAACAGTCCCATAAAAAAATCCCTTCGCTGTTCACCGTAACCGATGAAACGAAGAGACGAAATAATCCGCGGTACCACTCTTCTTGGCCGCGCCGTAATGAGGCAGCCCACTTGTAGAATGTCAGCTCAGGGGTGAGACACCTAACCGATCCTGCATCCTCACACCACCCGGATGCTCTCTGAAAGTCTCTGCGAAAGGTTTATTCCCGTCAACGCTAGTGCATATTCAGTTCTCGTATAGAATACATTATAGTTTGTAAAAAGTCAACTAAAAATATTCAGAAGTTTGAAAAATAATACATAACTTGTATCTCTGCACAAATTTGTGTTGACAATTTATATTCGGCAACTATAATTAAATTATTCAACTGCAAAATTTGACGTAAGAAAGGGTGATATCTATGAAATTGACGGGATCTCAGATTGTGGCCGAAGTGCTGCTGGATCACGGAGTAGACACGATTTTTGGATATCCGGGCGGGACAGCGCTGAATATTTACGATGAACTGTACAAATACAGCGATCGAATCAAGCACGTTCTCACGGCGCATGAGCAAGGGGCATGCCATGCGGCGGACGGATACGCCAGAGCCACCGGAAAAGTCGGGGTGGTAATGTCTACCAGTGGACCGGGAGCGACGAATCTGGTAACGGGAATTGCTACGGCATGTCTGGACAGCGTTCCGCTGCTGGCCATCACGTCCAACGTGCCGGATTCATTAATCGGTAAGGACGCATTCCAGGAAATCGACATTGCCGGTGTAACTATGCCAATTACGAAACATAATTTTTTCGTGAATCGAATCGAAGAGCTGGCGGATACGCTGCGAGAGGCATTTGTCATCGCCCGGAGCGGACGGCCGGGACCGGTTCTGGTGGACATCACAAAGGATGTGACGGCGGCCACCTATGAGTACGAGAACAAGAGACCGCTTCCGCTTCGTCCGGATCCGGAGATTCGGAAGGACGACATCCGGGCGGCGGTGAAGATGATCAATGCCGCAGAGAAGCCGGTGATGTATGTGGGCGGCGGCGTGATGCAGTCCTGCGCCAGTGAATTGGTTCAGGAACTGGCGCAAAAAGCCAATATTCCGGTGGTCAATACGCTGATGGCAACAGGCGTGATGGATACCGAGGAGGACCTTTGCCTGGGCATGGTGGGAATGCACGGTTCCGTCGCTGCCAATCGGGCGATTCAGCATGCAGATCTGATTATTGCACTGGGTGCCCGCTTCAGCGACCGCGTGGCGCAAGATACCAAAACCTGGGGCCACAGTGCCCGCATCCTTCAGGTGGATATCGACAACAGTGAGATCAATAAAAACGTCATGATCGACAAATCGGTCATCGCTAACGTTCACGAATTTCTGGAAAAGGCCATTCCTTTTGTGGAGAAGGCGGATCATTCCGAATGGAGGGAGCGGACGGTTTCCTGGAAGAAGAAAGCACCGTACGTAAAGGCGACCGACTGTCCGCTTCATCCGAAGGACATCATGACCACCATTTCCGAATTCGTAAATGACGATGCGTATTTCGTAACAGATGTGGGACAGCACCAGATGTGGGCGGCGCAGTATCTTCACCATCGGAAACCGCACCGGTTTATCACCAGCGGCGGACTGGGTACCATGGGATTCGGATACGGTGCGGCCATCGGCACTCAGATGGCCCATCCGGATAATCAGGTGGTACATATTACGGGCGATGCCTCCTTTCAGATGAACCTGAACGAGGTGGTTACCGCGGAGACGCAGCACCTGCCGATTATCACGGTGATTCTGAATAATTCCGTACTGGGTATGGTATACCAGTGGCAGACCATTTTCTACGACCGGCGGTATTCCAACACCACGCCGCACCGGAAAGTGGATTATGTGAAGGTGGCGGAAGGGTTCAGCATTAAGGGATTTCGGGCAACCACGCCGGAAGAGTTCCAAGATGCATTCTGCCGAGCGCTTCAGGAAGACGGTCCGGTATGGATTGAATGCGTTATTTCTCAGGATGAGCGCGTGCTGCCGATGATTCCGGGCGGCAAGAGCGTGGATGATATGATTGTAGGATAGGAGGGCGTCATGTATAAACCATTGAAACAAGAAATCGTCAGCGTCCTCGTTCAGAACCAGGCCAACGTTTTGACCCGCGTCATCAGCATGTTCGGCCGAAGAGGATTCAACATCGACTCACTAACCGTATCTCCAACCAACAATCCGAAGCTGTCTCGGATTACCATCATGTTCAGTGCGACGGAGCAGTCCATGCAGCAGATTATCACTCAGACGGAAAAGCTGGAAGTGGTGGAAGAGGTCATTGTCCTCAGCCGGGAAAACAGTTTGTACCGCGAACTCGTATTGATGCGAATTCAGTGCAAGCCGGAACAGCGCAGTTCCGTAAAGGAAATCGTGGATATTTTCAGAGGTAAGATTATCGACCTCTCTAAGCATAGTCTGGTAATCGAATTAACCGGAACTCCATCGAAAATTAATGGTTTCATGGATGTGATGGAGGAGTATAATATCACTGACGTATGCCGTACCGGAATTACCGGTATCGAAGGTCTGAATCGCGGAGAAGACGACTCGGCACAGAAATAATAACGTAAAGGAGTATTGGAGAATGACGAAAATAAGTGATAACGTCACAAAAGGAGTGGAGAAGGCCCCGATGCGGAGCCTTTTCTATGCGATGGGATATACCAAGGAAGAACTGGAGCGCCCGCTGATCGGCGTGGTTTCCGCTCACAGCGAAATCGTTCCGGGACATATTCATCTGGATAAGATTACGGAGGCGGTAAAAGCAGGTGTTCGTATGGCGGGAGGAACCCCGATTATGGTTCCGGCCATCGGCGTGTGCGACGGCATCGCCATGGGCCATGAGGGAATGAAATATTCTCTGCCGAGCCGTGAACTCATTGCGGACAGTGTTGAGACCATGGCCAAAGCCCATCAGTTCGACGGACTGGTCCTGGTTCCGAACTGCGACAAAATCGTGCCGGGAATGGTAATGGGCGCGTGCCGCATCAACATTCCATCCATCGTTTGTTCCGGCGGACCAATGATGAGTGGCCTGGTGAACGGCGAAGAAACCTCTCTCTCCAAGATGTTCGAGGCGGTAGGTTCCCGCAAAGCCGGTCTGATTGATGACCAAGGGCTCTGCGAATTCGAGGAAAACGTGTGTCCGGGCTGCGGTTCCTGCTCCGGCATGTACACCGCCAACAGCATGAACTGCCTGTGCGAGGCCATCGGCATCGGACTCCCGGGCAACGGAACCGTTCCGGCGGTAACAGGAAAGAGAGTGATGCTGGCAAAGCGCGCCGGTATGGCTATCATGGATTTGGTCGAAAAGAACATCTGCCCGAGAGATATCATCAACGAAAAATCCGTTCGGAATGCATTGACCTGCGATATGGCGCTGGGATGTTCCTCCAATACGGTGCTTCACCTTCTGGCGATCGCCAATGAAGCGGGCGTAAAGGTGGATTTGAACATGTTCAATGAAGTCAGCTCCGTTACGCCGAACCTTTGCCATTTGGCACCTGCCGGCGGCACTCATATGCACGATTTGAACAATGCCGGCGGCATTCAAGCCGTGCTGGCGGAACTGAACAAAAAGAACCTGATCGATACCACCGCCATCTGCGCCAACGGGCACACGGTAGCGGAGAATATCGACGGAAAGCGGATTCTGAACAACAACGCAATTCGAAGCATCGATAACCCGTACAGCGAAACCGGCGGATTGGCCATCCTCTTTGGAAATGTGGCTCCGGAAGGCGCTGTAGTAAAAAGAAGTGCGGTCGCACCGGAGATGCTGAAGCATACCGGTCCGGCTCGCGTATTCGACAGCGAAGATGAAGCGATTCAAGCCATTTACAACGGTGATATTCACGACGGGGATGTGGTGGTCATTCGCTACGAAGGACCGAAAGGCGGCCCGGGCATGAGAGAAATGCTGAATCCCACCAGCGCGTTGGCCGGAATGAAGCTGGACAAAACCGTCGCCCTGATTACGGACGGACGTTTCAGCGGTGCCAGCAGAGGTGCCTCCATCGGACATGTGTGCCCGGAAGCGGCAGCCGGTGGAAACATCGGTCTGATTCAGGAAGGGGATATCATCGAAATCGATATTCCGGAATATCGAATTAACGTGCAGTTAAGCGATGAGGAATTGGAAGCGAGAAGAGCTGCATGGAGTGCACCGGCACCGAAGGTTACAAGCGGCTGGCTGGCAAGATATGCGAAACTGGTAGGTCCTTCGTCGAAGGGCGCAATCATGGAACTGTAGGAGGATGGCATGCTAGAACTAAAGGATTTTGAACAAGCAACGGAAATTGTCCAGAAGGTGGTTCGTCCTACCAACCTGGTATACAGCGATTACTTTTCGGAAATGTGCGGCAACAAGGTATATCTGAAGCCGGAAAATATGCAGCTTACCGGCGCATATAAGATTCGCGGTGCGTATTACAAGATCAGCACATTAAGCGATGAAGAGAGAAGTCGAGGCCTGGTAGCGGCATCTGCCGGAAACCACGCCCAGGGTGTGGCATATGCGGCAAAAGCCTTTGGATGCAAAGCCACCATTGTTATGCCAACCACCACACCGCTGATTAAGGTCAACCGCACCGAAAGTTATGGAGCGACCGTTGTTCTGTACGGCAATGTATATGATGAGGCGGCTGCCTATGCGAAGAAGCTGGCGGAAGAAGAGGGCATGACCTTTATCCATCCGTTTGATGATTTTACCGTGGCTACCGGACAGGGAACCATCGCCATGGAAATTATCAAGGAACTCCCGCTGGTGGATGCCATCCTGATTCCGGTGGGCGGCGGCGGACTTGCTACCGGCGTGTCCACTCTGGCAAAGCTGCTGAAACCAAATGTTCAGATTATTGCCGTAGAACCGGCCGGTGCCAACTCCCTTCAGCGGTCTCTGGAGGCCGGAGAAGTTCGCACCATGGAACACATCCAGACCATTGCGGACGGCACGGCGGTAAAAACTCCGGGTGAAAGCATTTTCCCGTATCTGCAGAAGAACGTGGATCGGGTAATCACCGTAGAGGACGATGAACTGGTAGTGGCATTCCTGGATATGGTGGAAAATCACAAGATGGTCGTGGAGAATTCCGGACTTCTTACCGTTGCGGCACTGAAGCACCTGGATTTCAAAGAAAAGAAGGTGGTATCCATTCTGAGTGGCGGAAATACGGATATCATCACCATCTCCAACATCATTCAGAACGGCCTGATTATGCGGGATCGTATTTTTACCGTATCGGTCATGCTGCCGGATAAGCCGGGCGAGCTGGTTCGCGTAGCGCAGACCATTGCGGATGCGCAGGGCAACGTGGTCAAGCTGGAGCACAATCAGTTCGTCAGCGTGGACCGAAACCACAAGGTGGAGCTGAAAGTGACCATCGAGGCCTTCGGAACGGAGCATAAACAAAAAATCATCAACGCATTAAAATCCCACGGCTTTGATGAAACGGTAGAAACGGGCATCATGATGTAATGCTTTTATCGCAATTAGAATGACGAGATAAGATACTTCAAAAGGCGAACCTTCGGGAACGCCTTTTGAATTGCTCTTTCACTTTGTACTGAATTAAAAACATTATTGAAAAATAACAATAAATTTCCGTTTTATTTATTTTTGTAAACAAATATTGCTGTGCGAATTATTTTCAAAAACAAGTAATAGTGGCTGTAAACCTTGAAATATCAACATATGGATAATCTTATTGTTGACAAGCGTTCAATATAATGTTAGTATACATGAGTAATTTTTTAGCTAGTACATAGTGTTGAAGGGGGTTTTGAATATGCATACCGTGCTTATGGCGATTCTTTTGGTTGTAAGTGTGCTGATGATTATTGCAATTCTTCTGCAGTCCAGCAACAGCTCCGGTCTGTCCGGTTCGATTGCAGGCGGTGCAGAGCAGCTGTTCGGAAAGAGAAAGAGCAGAGGATATGATTCCATTCTGGCACGAATTACCGTTGTGTTGGCAGTGGTTTATATCGTTGCAGCTTTGGCAATTGTTACATTGTTCAACTAGTTGACTGCGGTTTCTCGCACTTTTTAACATGGTAGACATATTTGAGGCACTTTTAAAAGTGCCTCATAATATTGTTAAATATTATTACTATAAATTATTTTTTAAGGAGGTTTGAGGCTATATGAATTTATGGATTGCTCCTGTCTGCGCCTTGGTGGGCCTGCTTGTTGCTTTTTGCCTGACATCTTGGGTAAGCAAAGCGGACGCCGGCAACGACAGAATGAAAGAAATAGCCGGATTTATTCACGAGGGTGCAATGGCATTCCTCAAGAGAGAATACAAGACCATGGTTGTGGTTATTGCGGTTCTCTTCGTTGTTATCGGATTCTGCATTAACTGGACATCCGCAGTGCTGTACGTAGTTGGTGCGCTGCTGTCCGTACTGGCAGGATTCTTCGGTATGAACGTTGCGACAAAAGGAAATGTTCGTACTGCAAACGCTGCGATGACTCACGGTATGCCGCGTGCGCTTCAGATTGCGTTCCGCTCCGGTGCCGTAATGGGTCTCTGCGTATCCGGACTGGGTCTCCTGGGACTGGGTGTCGTATTCGTTGCTCTGGACATGGCAACTATCCAGCAGTGTGTAACCAGTTTCGGACTGGGTGCTTCCTCCATGGCACTGTTCGGCCGTGTAGGCGGTGGTATCTATACCAAAGCTGCAGACGTTGGTGCGGACCTGGTTGGTAAGGTAGAAGCCGGTATCCCGGAAGACGATCCGAGAAACCCTGCGGTTATTGCCGACAACGTAGGTGACAACGTAGGTGACGTTGCCGGAATGGGTTCCGACCTGTTTGAATCCTATGTTGGATCCATCATCTCTGCCGTTACTCTGGCTGCTGTTGCCGTAAATGAGTCCGGTGAGATGTCCATCTTCAACGAAACAACTGCTGCGCTGTTCCCGATGCTGATTGCCGCAATCGGTCTGATTGCATCCGTACTGGGAATCCTGGCAGTACGCGGCGGCGACAACGTGAACCCGGCAAAGGCTCTGAACATGGGAACCTATGTCAGCGGTATTATCGTAATTATCGCTTCCGTATTCCTCAGCAAGAACATGCTGGGATCTCTGAACTATGCATGGGCAATTATCGCCGGTCTGCTGGTTGGTATTATCATCGGTCAGCTCACTGAAATTTATACTTCTGATGCACACAAGTTCGTTAAGAACATTGCAGAACAGTCTCAGACCGGTTCTGCTACCACCATTATTTCCGGACTGTCCGTTGGTATGATGTCCACCATTTGGCCGATCCTGTTCATTGCTGTCGGCATCATCGTAGCATACAACTTTGCCGGCCTGTACGGTATCGCACTGGCGGCCGTAGGTATGCTGTCCACCACCGGAATGACCGTTGCGGTTGATGCGTACGGTCCGGTTTCCGACAACGCCGGCGGTATCGCCGAGATGTCCGAACTTCCGGAAGATGTACGTCATATCACCGATACACTGGATTCCGTAGGAAATACCACCGCTGCAATCGGTAAGGGATTCGCAATCGGTTCCGCTGCGCTCACCGCACTGGCACTGTTTGCTTCCTTCGCAACCACCGCGAAGCTGCAGCAGATCAGCTTGCTGGATCCGATGGTAATCGTTGGTCTGTTCATCGGTGCAATGCTGCCATTCGCATTCTCTGCAATGACCATGAGCTCCGTTGGTAAGGCTGCAAACCAGATGATCGAAGAAGTTAGAAGACAGTTCCGTGAGGACAAGGGAATCATGGAGGGAACTTCCAAGCCGAATTATGCGCGTTGCGTAGATATCTCCACTTCCGCAGCACTCCACGAGATGATTGCTCCGGGAATCCTTGCAATCGTTGCACCGGTTGCAATCGGACTGCTTCTGGGAACCGAATCCCTGGGCGGACTGCTGGCAGGTGCTCTGGCTTCCGGCGTACTCCTGGCTATCATGATGGCCAATGCCGGTGGTGCATGGGATAACGCAAAGAAGTACATCGAGAGCGGAGTATACGGCGGAAAGGGAAGCGAAAGCCACAAGGCGGCTGTCGTTGGTGATACGGTCGGCGATCCGTTCAAGGATACCTCCGGTCCGTCCATCAACATCCTGATCAAGCTGATGACCATCGTATCCCTGGTATTCGCACCGCTGTTCGTACAGTACGGTGGAATCCTGTTCAAATAAGAATTGTTTTTATTTGAGTAATACGTATATAGGCCGGTGCATTTTGGCATGCACCGGCTGTTTTATTGAGATAAATTGTTGATTTGAACAATTTTTAATGATAAAATACTACGGTAATTATATTAAGCAGACTACAAGGAGGGATTAAGTCATGCTAGAGAGATTAGAATCAATTAAAGAACTGGGTCTGAAGAAGATCAAAGAGACCGAAACTCTGGATCAGCTTCAGGAAGTTCGCCGGGAACTGACCGGAAAGAAGGGGGAACTGACGGCCGTACTGAAGAGCCTGGGCTCTCTGGAACCGGAAATGAGAAAAACCGTTGGAATGAGAGCGAATGAGATTAAGAATCACTTCGCAGAGAAAATTCAAGAAAGAGAAGATGAGATCGTTGAGAATCAGAGTGCACTTGACGAAGAAATCGATTTGACTTTACCTGGAAACGCTGTTAGCCAGGGTGCACTCCATCCGATTACGCAGATGCAGTATGACTTGAACGATGCCTTTCTCTCCTTGGGCTTTGAAATATTTAGCGAAGATGATATCAGCAGCGAACTGTTCGCCTTTGATAATCTGAATTTCCCACCGGACCATCCGGCAAGACAGTCTATGGATACCTATTGGATTGAAGGTACCGAGGACAAACAGGGGGCGGAGAGACTTTGCCTCCGTCCACACCTCACCGGCGGTTCCGTTCGTTATCTGAGGGAACACGGCGCACCGGCACGTTTCGTATATCCGGGTCGTGTATACCGTAACGAGAATACGGATGCCCGTCACGAGAGAGCGTTCTATCAATATGAGGCGCTGATTGTGGACAAGGATCTGTCCTTCTCCTCCGGCAAGGTAATGATTCAGGCTCTGCTGGAGAAGGTATTTGGACGGAAGGTGAATGTTCGTATGAGAGAAGGATTCTTCCCATTTACCGAACCGGGATATGAAATTGACATGGAATGCCAGGTGTGCCACGGCAAGGGCTGCCGCGTCTGCAATCAGAACGGCTGGATTGAAGTGGCGCCGGGCGGTGTCATCAATCCGAACGTTGTCCGTGCCGCCGGTCTGGATCCGGACGTATACACCGGATTCTATACCAACATCGGACTGGACCGTTTTGTTATGATGAGATATGGTATCGATGATGTTCGTTTCTTCCACAGCACCGATCTCAGATTCTTTGAGCAGTTCAAGTAGTACAGGGAGGAAATTAGCATGAAAGTATCATTAAATTGGGTAAAAAAATATGTCGATTTGCCGGAAGATTTGACGCCAAAGCAGATTTCTTTCGACTTAACCATGAGAACCGTAGAAGTAGAGAATGTCATTGACACTTCCGAGAAGTTCCACGATATCGTTGTGGGTAAAATCCTGGAAGTAAAAGAACATCCGAATGCCGACCAGCTCCGGGTATGCATCGTGGAATGCGGCGAGAACGAGCCGAAACAGATTGTCTGCGGTGGTTCCAACCTGTACGAAGGGGAGATGGTGGTTGTCTCCAAGCCGGGTGCGGAAGTATTCTGGCACGGCGAAGATTCTCTGGTAAAAATCAAGGAATCCAAACTGAGAGGCGTGCCTTCCTACGGAATGATTTGCGGTGCGACGGAAGTGTATCTGGAATCCTACTTCCCGCTGGAAGATGAGCACATGATTGTCGACCTCAGCGACGTAGATTGCGAAGTGGGTCAGAACGTTTCCGAAATCATCGGCATGAACGATGTTGTTTTCGATATCGATAACAAATCCCTTACTAACCGTCCGGACCTGTGGGGTCATTACGGTATCGCAAGAGAACTGGCAGCCATCTACAAGTGCCCGCTGAAGCCGCTGCCGGAAGCAGAACTGCCGAAGGACCTGCCGGAATACCGCATCGATGTAGAATCTCCGGAAAAGTGTCCGAGATATGCGGCTCTGGAGATTGAAAATGTATATGAGAAACCGGCACCAATCTGGATGCAGACTGCACTCTTAAATGCCGGTATGCGCCCAATCAATGCGATTGTGGACATCACCAACTACATCATGCTGTCCGTGGGACAGCCGACACACGGTTTCGACCGCACTCACGTAGACGGTTCCCATATTATCGTTCGAAATGCGAAGAAGGATGAGAAGCTGACTCTGCTGGATCACGCACTGCTGGATCTTACCGAAGAGGACCTGGTCATCTGCGATGAGAACGATCCGATGGCTCTGGCGGGAATTCGCGGCGGCATCAAGGATTCCATTCTGCCGGAAACCACCGGCGTGGTAATCGAGGTAGCTACTTTTACTGCGGGAACGATTCGCCAGACCGGAAAGCGTTTTGACGAAAAGACCGATGCCTCCATCCGTTACGAGAAGGGACTGGATACTCAGCGTGTGGATCAGGGTATCGCAATGGCCGCTAAGCTGTTCCGCGAGTTTTTCCCGGAAAGCAAAATCGTTGCCTTCGGCGATGTGGATCCGACACCGACTACAAGAAACGAAATTGATGTCACTCAGGAGTTCCTGGACGTACGTCTGGGTAAAGCACTTCCGTCGGAAGAGATTCTGGACATCCTCACGCGTTTGGGCTATGATGTTACCCTGACCGACGGCACCTATCACTGTGTGGTTCCGACCTATCGTTCCACCGGCGATGTCAGCGTCAAAGATGACGTACTGGGAGACATTGCTAGAGTTTACTGCTACGAGAACTTCGAAATGAAGCCTCTGCCGGTGAACTTCGAGCATGCGGTTCGTCAGCCGAAGGAACAGCTGGACAGAAGAATCCGTGAGTACCTGGCATTCCGCTGCGGTTTCAACGAGATTTTCACCTATCCTTGGATTGATGAAAAGTACATTCAGGCGGCAAAGATTGATACATCGGAAGCCATTCGACTGGCAACTCCGCCGGCACCGGAACTGGCCATTCTGCGTCAGTCCCTGATTCCGGGCATGCTGGAAGCGGCGGTAAAGAACCTGAGATACTACGATGAATTCAGAGTGTTCGAAATGGCACAGACATTCCACAAGGGTGAATATCACGAATCCTGCGAAGAGGAAATCCTGCCGGTTCACAAGAAACTGCTCTCCGGAATTATTGTGGGAAGAGATGCGAAGAAGGACTTCTTTGACGTGAAGGGGGTTCTGGAATCCATGTCCCGCTTCTGCCACATGGAGGATCTTACCTTCAAGCAGAAAGAGAAGCCATCCTGGGCAGACGACAAGGTATATCTGAACGTATTCCACAAGGGCAAGAACATCGGTTCTTTGGGACTGGTATCCGTTCAGGCCATGAACGCGGCCGGAATCAGCAGAACGCAGGTCGCATTCTTCGAACTGAACTTCGATGAAATGATTCCGCTGAACTCCAGAACCAACGAGTTCCACCACCTGCCGCAGTATCCGCTGGTAGAACAGGATCTGTCCATTCTGGTAGATGAGTCCGTGAAATGGCACGATGTATCAGAAGCGATTCGTCACATGGTGAAGAAGTACGAATTCATCGAAGAGTACCGCGGAAAGCAGATTCCGGAAGGAAAGAAGTCCCTGGTATTCCGCGTATGGATTGGTAACGATGACAGCACCATGACCTCCAAGCAGATTGACAAGAAGATGGCGGCAGTCATGAAGTCTCTGCAGAAGAAGTGCGGTGCCGCTCTTCGGGAAGAATAGGGCATACGGACGATTCTCAGCTTTAAGTTCCTGAGAGATTTCGTAAAAATAAAATCGGATAATCATAGCGATGATGCTACGGTTATCCGATTTTTGAATTGAAATTCAGATATTGAAGCTGCAAACGTTACCGGTCGGCGGAGCGAACAATCAGCAGAGTTCCTTCCCGGACGTAAATCTCCACCGTGTCTTCACTGAATTCGTTGCTCACTCCTAGAGTGGATGCCCGCTCCAGGGATGCTCCGGTCAATTCGTATTTGGCACCGCGGATATCGATTCCGGAAGCCTCTGCATTCAAGGAGACGAGGCCGAAATACTTATACCGCGCATCTCGCTTCAAGGTGCGGCCGGAATCCTTCAGCAGTTCCATTTTGTTTTTGCCATCGATGAATTCCATGTGGTCGAAGGCACTGTAGTATTTGTCCAGAAGGCCGATATTTCCCATAGTATGATCCAGCCGACCGCCCATGCCGCCCAGAAGGATTACGTTTCGGCAACCTTTTTCCAGGGCGTGGGTCAGCGCCGCCTCTGTATCGGTAAGGTCTTTCTCCGCCGGATAGGTGATGTAGAGACAGTCGAAATCTTCGTTCAGGGTAGTGGAGTCGAAATCGCCGATAACGCAGTCCGGCTGCAGTCCGAATTCCCGAGCTCGGTTCTGACCGCCATCCGCTGCGATGATGTAATCCGCCGATTCCGCCAGTTCCTGAGCCATATCCGGGGTGACACATTCCATGTAAGATAATAGGATCAAGCAGGTATTTTGCATGATGTTCTCCTTTTCGCTTTTACTTGATATTTTATATCATTTATTATAAAATATCCGATAGTCTATTTGCAAATGAAAGGAATTGAAATGAGCGAAGAACAGAAACAATCTTATTTCAGAATTCGAACGAATCCCATGCGAATTCGTCAGGCCGCTTCCATGAACCTGAACGGCTACTGGTGGATTTATTTTATCGGGATTTTCGTATATTACTTTTTCTCGGATATATTAATCAATATCGTCAGCCGGTACTTCCCGTCGGGATACATGGTCATTCCCATGTCCAACCTGCCGGAGGAAATTCAGAAGTCCGTGGCCATGCCGCAGATTCCCGTGGTGTTGTTTTTCTACGTGCTTCTGATGAACGGCGCCTTTGAGCTGGGACGGGCGGTATATTCCCTGTCTGCGCTGCGGAATCGGTTGGTGATTCCGCGGTTGGTTTTCGAAGGTTTTTCCGTGTACTTCCGGGCAACCGCGATCTGCGTCATTCGGTATTTGCTGACCGCCCTGGGATTCATGTGCTTCTTTTTCCCGGGAATCGTGGTGAATTACGCTTACAGCCAGGCGTACTATCTTCTGGCGGAAGATGAGAAGCGGAGCGTCATCGACTGCCTGCGGGAAAGCCGCCGGATGATGGTGGGAAACAAGCTCACCCTGTTCCGACTGGACCTAACCTACTTCTTTCTGGTTTTCGCCAGCTACCTGCCGTCCTACATTTTGGTGGGCAACGGAACGGTTAGCGTGGACGGAATTAACGGGATGTTGACCTTCTACCTGCTGCAGATTCCGTACTTCATGGCCATGAGCAGCTTCTGCATGGGCCGAACGGTATTCTATGAACTCCTTCGGTTCGGAAGCTTCAAGAATTTCAAATACAGAGGGGAAGACTTCTTCCGCGAGATCGGATCGCTTTAGAGTATTTTCTAAAAAGAACTATCGCATATATGAGAAAACGAGCCCGATTAATGTTCGGACTCGTTTTTGATTTCCGTAATGCATCTTTGGATATCTTCCGGCAGCTCGGAGCGAATTTCCAAAGGTTCGTGGCTCATGGGATGGAGGAACTTCAGATAACAGGAGTGAAGCGCCTGTCGCTGAATATGAGGATCTTCCCCGCCGTACAGCTGATCGCCGGCAATGGGGTGCCCGATGTGGGACAGGTGTACCCGAATCTGATGGGTCCTTCCCGTGTGAAGCGTCAACTCCACCAGGGTATAGCGGTCTCCGAAGTGTTCCAGGACCTGTACATCCGTTACCGCATCCTTTCCGCCTTCCGCCATGACGCTGCGCTGCACCTGATCCTCGAACGGACGGCCAATAGGAAGATCTATGGTAAAGAAATCTTCTTTTACATCTCCCAATACGATCGCCCGATATTTCTTCACCGTGGTCTGATTCCGCATCTGGTGGGAAATATCGTTCTGCGAGTTGGCATTCTTTGCGACAATAACGATCCCGCTGGTATCCATGTCCAGGCGATTGGCAAAGCGAATCTTGAAGGATTGATCCGTATCGTGCATGTATTTCATGATGCCGTTGGCCAATGTGTGGTCGGGATGTCCTTTGGTGGGGTGCACCGTTACGCCCGGCTGCTTGTCGATAATCAGGATATCTTCATCCTCATATAAGGGCGAAACGGGGATATTTTCCATGGGAAAATCGCTGGTTTCCTCCGGAAGGCGAACCACGATTTCATCTCCCGCCTTAGGTCTTAAATATCCGGGAGACTGCTCTCCGTTCAGATCCACCAGCTTCTGAAACTTTATCTTGGTCTTGAAGCGGCTGGAAAATTTAAAGTTGCGGCGAAGAATTTGATTGATGGTCAAATCCTCCCGTTCTTCTTCCTCGGTTACCCGATGACTGTAATTTGACATATTTTTATTCCTATACAATTCCTTTGATGTTATAGAAGCTTGCTTTTCAGCTTCGTCCAATAGTTGTAATCGTGGAACCGAACCAGATGAAGGCCGGCGCCGGAACGATTGATGGTGATTTTCTGCACCTCTTCGTAGAGGTAGTCGAAGCCGTCCACGATGATTTCCAATGTGTCGCCGCAGCTCCGCTTAATCGGCGTCATACGCATGGTCATGTTGGCCGGATAGAGGATGCTGGAACGAAAGCATCGGTAAGCATTGGTGTTGGACGGTGCGATTGGGGTGATCTGCAGCGCATCCAGTTGCGGAGGAATGATGGCGCCGCCCAAAGCATAGTTGTAGGCGGTGGATCCCATGGAAGTGGAAACCAGCAACCCGTCTCCGTAGAATTCCTGTACCAGGGAACCGTCGATTTCGATGCCCAGGTGGGTGAGGTGGGTGTGAGGACCTCGAATGACGATTTCGTTCACACCCCGAAGCTGATAGGTTCCGTTCACCGTGTCGATGATTGCATCGATGGGCCAGATATTCTGCAGGGTGTATTCCTGTTTCTCGTAGGAATCCAGGAAGCCGGAAATATCCTCCGGCAGAATTTCCTGGAAGAATCCCAGATGCCCCGTATTGATGCCGATAATAGGGCTGGTGGGAAAATCACAGGCGTGCACCAGCCGCAGGAAGGTTCCGTCCCCGCCGATGCAGGTGATCAGCCCCACGGTTTCGTCGTAGGAATCCACGATGGTGTAGCCTCGCTTCGTCACCTCATCGGTGAACTGCTGACGCGCCTCGTAGGATTTTGGTACATCGTTTTGATAGATGTATATTTTTTTTCGATCCAGTTTCTTCATCCCATTTTCTCCTTTTTACTGAGTACTTTTCTTAGATTTCCCGAATCAGTTCATCCACCAGCCGGGCGAAGGTGTCCAGTGCGCTTCTCACCGGTTCTTCCGTGCTCATATCCACGCCCGCAATCTTCAGCAAATCGATTGGATCCATGGAATCCCCCAAAGTGAGGAACTTCCGATAGTCCGCAACTGCCGGTGCTCCTTCCGTGAGAATCCGGTTCGCCAGTGCATTGGCTGCGGAATATCCGGTGGCGTATTGGAACACGTAGAAAGAGCGGAAGAAGTGGGGAATCCGGGACCATTCGTATTGGATGAATTCGTCGGAATCCATATCCGGCCCGAAGTATTCTCGGTTCAGCTTCTCATAGGTGCTGTCCAAAAGCTCTGCCGTCAGCGGTTCGCCGGCTTCTGCCATCTGATGCGCTTTCCACTCAAATTCCGCGAACATGGTCTGGCGGAACAGGGTGGACTTAAACTCGTCGATATAGAAATTGATGAGGTATTTCCGCATCTCCGGGGAATCCGTATTCTGCAGCAGGTAGTGGATGAGCAGCGTTTCGTTCACCGTGCTGGCCACTTCCGCCGTAAAAATAGAATGCTCGCCGTAGATATACGGCTGCGTCTTCCGGGTATACCAGGAGTGCATGGAGTGTCCGCCTTCGTGCACCAGTGTAAAGATGTCCTTCAGGGTGCCTTTGAAGTTCATGAGAATGTACGGATCGCTGTCATATACTCCGAAGCTGTAAGCACCGGAAGTCTTTCCCTTGTTCTCCATAATGTCCACCCAGCGCTCTTCCAGAATTCCGGTTCGAAGGGCGGAGACGTAATCTTCTCCCAGAGGCTTCAGTGCTTCGCAGGCGATGTCCACTGCCTCTTCAAAGGTGTAATGTTTCTCCGGAAGGGAGACCAGCGGCGTGTACACATCATACATGTGGAGTGAATCCAGCTTCAGCGCCTTCTTTCGAGCCGCCACATACCGGTGCATTGCCGGAAGCGCCTGGTGCACGGCGTGAATCAGATTGTGATACACGCTTTCCGGGATGTTCTCCGGGGAAAGGGCGGCCGACAGGGCGGAAGAGTAGTTCCGCAGTCCGGACAGTATCACATCTTTTTTTACGTTGTAATTATAGAGCGTAGAAATCGTGTTGTTGTATTCCCGATATCGGCGGTACAGGGTCTCAAAGGCAGCCTTCCGAACCGACGGATTCTCCGATTCCATCAGGGTGATAAAGTTGCCGTGGGTCAACGGAATTTCGTTTCCGCCGGCATCCGTTACGGTACCGAAAGTCATATCCGCATCCGTCAGCATGGAGTAGGCTTCATCCGGTGCATCCAATGCTTCACTCAGGGAGGAAATAATCCGTTCCTCTGCCGCAGAAAGGGTGTGAGGCTTGCCTCGGAGGATAGTCTCCAGCATATAGCGATACAGTTTCAGCTCATCATTGGCTTCAACGAACTCTTCAATGCGGCCCTCCGGTGCGGAGAGAATCTCCGGAATGATGAAAGCCGTTTTCGAAGACAGCTGCGCCAATACCGACATAGCTTTGTTATTCATGCCGGTGTATTTGGAGTTTCCGTTATCTTCATCGTGCTTCATTCTGGAATAGACGAATGCGTATTCCGCTTTCCGTGTGGCAGCCGCATACAGATTCAGCCCATGCAGAAGCTGCTCCGGGGATTCCGTCAGGTGACCCTGAAGCTCTGCGATGGCGTGTGCCTCTGCCAAAGCTTCTTTCAAATCGGATTCCCACTTGGACTCATCCGGATACATCTTTTCAATATTCCATTTATAGGAAGGGGCAATATCCTCCCGATTTTTAATTTCCTGATTCATAGTAAATCCTTTCATATGTGTATAGTGAAATCCCTCGGGATATCTAGTTCAGTATATCATTTTTCCCGGGAAAAATTAATAGAAAATAAGAGAGATAAAGACGGTATGTCATCTCACGCATTATGAAGTTTCCGTGAAGTGTTGTGCATTTTCGGCAATTCAGACCCAATCTGCACAACATTTTCGTCGAGACGGCAGTTCTTTGTCGGCAATTAGAGAAATTGTCAATAGATATCGGATTATCCTATTAGAATCATCCCGGGTTCCCCTGAAAAACCGTACTATTTTTATGCCGAGCCCGTCGGAAGCACAGCCGTCTCACATCAGTTTGCCACTTCGCCTTTGAAATGTTATCGCAGAAAGCGGGTTCCGACGGCAATATGCATAACGTTTCACACCAACTTCACAATCCGACCCAGCGGACACTCTAATTTCTGCCTTTTTCGATGCTGCCCGGCGTCTGCGTTCCGATTATCGCAAGCGTTACTTCCTAGGTAAAGTTTGCGGACCTGCAAATATCAATTTTACCGGTAAAGGATTCATGAAGATGCTTGCAAAATATGGAAAAATGAATAGCCATATATTAAAATTAGAAGATAAGCTTCCTATGTAAGATATGCCGGAGGAATCATGAAGGAGCGAAAGAAATGACAGACGCAGAAAGACTAGAAAAATGGTACGAAGAGCAGAATTTTCTACCGGGGGTAAAGAGCATTTTCAAGAACGTTTATGATAATTATTATGTACAAGACCATGAAGAACCAGTACTTTATGGTATACCAGATGTATACAGGGTTGAAGGAGATAATTTTATATTTGTTACTGGGAAAGAAAAAGAGCATGTTTTATGGGTGTATGCAGGTTCTCCTGACCCAGTTAAACCGGAAGATGTACCGGACTTCTTGAAGTAGTCTCAAAACGCATTTAAACGCTCTGCACAAGCTTTTAATAAATTATTTTTTATGGGAAGGAAAGTTTAAGAAGTTGATAGGAGTTGATTTTGATGAAAGTGGAATTGATAGAAAAATATGAAATGTCAATTGGGACAGTGCTGATTATAAAGTCAAACTCAATACTGAACACAGGAGACACGTTTGCTATTGATAACAATAAGTACCAGATAAAGAAAATTCTTCAACCAACGGGGGCATATGACGAAACAAAAATTTCAATACTTGTTGAGCACCTATAGCCTAGGTGCTTTTTTAGTACACGAAGGAGCAAAGCAATGGCGAAAGATGGAATAAAAATTCCCTATAAAAAAAGCCCTGCATACGCAGGGCTTGGCGGAGAGAGGGGGATTTGAACCCCCGCACGGGAATTACCCGCCTGCTGGTATTCGAAGCCAGTCCCTTCAGCCTCTTGGGTACCTCTCCATATTTCAATCATAGCTTTATAATGTTAGCACAGGCGAAACCCTTTTGCAAGGAGTTTTTGATATAAAACAATGAGACGGCAAAAGTGGGAGAAACCGCGGAAACCTTTTAAAATATGGGCGGGATTTCTTGAAAGTCTTTTGTGAATATTATATAATGAAATGAATATTTATATATAGGAGAGATTCAATGGAAAATTTAGGTCTGAATGAAATACGAGATTTATTCAGAGATTTCTTTGTCAGCAAGGGTCATTACGCCGGAAAGAGTGCTTCTTTGATTCCTCAGAATGACAAGAGTCTTCTGATTATCAACTCGGGAATGGCACCGCTGAAACCGTATTTTGCCGGAGTGGAAACCCCGCCTTCGAAGCGCATGACTACCTGTCAGAAATGCATCCGTACCGGAGACATTGACAATGTCGGAAAGACGGCAAGACACGGTACATTCTTCGAAATGCTGGGCAACTTCAGCTTCGGAGATTACTTTAAAGAGCAGAGTCTCACCTGGGGATGGGAATTCATTACGGAGTGGCTCAAGATGCCGAAGGATCGAGTATGGGCAACCGTATATCAGGACGATGACGAAGCCCACGACATCTGGGTTAAATTGGGCATGCCGGAAGATCACATTGTCCGCCTGGGCAAAGACGACAACTTCTGGGAAATCGGTCTAGGTCCATGCGGTCCTTGCTCCGAAATCTTCTTTGACAGAGGCGAGAAGTACGGCTGCGGCAAACTGGATTGCAAACCGGGCTGCGACTGCGACCGTTATATTGAATTCTGGAACCACGTATTCTCCCAGTTTTCCAAAGAGGAAGACGGGAGCTATTCAGACCTGGCACATAAGAACATCGATACCGGAATGGGACTGGAACGTATGGCCTGCATCATGCAGGGTGTGGACTCCATCTTCGATATCGACACCATCCGCCACATTCTGAATGCGGTCGCTGAGAAAGCCGGAGTGAAGTACGAGCAGGGTAGCGAACAGAATGACATCAGTCTGCGAATCGTTACCGACCACCTAAGATCCATGGTATTCATGATTTCCGACGGTATCCTGCCGAGCAACGAGGGCCGCGGTTATGTGCTTCGGAGACTGATTCGCCGTGCGGCAAGAAACGGAATGATTCTCGGAATCAATCAGGATGACTTCCTGGCAGAACTGGCCGATAAGGTGATTGAGGTATCCGGTGACGCATATCCGGAACTGGTGGAGAAGCAGGAATACATCAAGAAAATCATCCGGAACGAAGAGTCCCAGTTCTCCAAAACTCTGGCGAACGGGCTCTCCATTCTCAACGATTATATGAGCGATATGGATGCCAAGGGCGAGAAGGTTCTGGCCGGAGAATTGGCATTCAAGTTGTACGATACTTACGGATTCCCGATTGAGCTCACTGAAGAAATCCTGGCAGAGAACGGAAAGACCCCGGATATGGAAGGCTTCCGTCAGAGCATGGCAAACCAGAAGGAAACCGCCAGAGCCGGTCAGAGAGATACCTCGGATGAAGCATGGAAGGATGCGGGTGCGTACTCCCATCTTCCGGCAACGGAATTCCTGGGTTATACCGAGACCGAAGCAGAGGCAGAGGTTCAGTTCTGCGGTCCCTATGACTGGGATCGCAAATTCCTGATTTTCAACCGCACACCGTTCTATGCAACCAGCGGCGGCCAGCTCCACGACACGGGAATCGTAACGGCAGGTGAAGTGAAGTATCACATCGTGGATGTGGTAAAAGAAAACGGCATCTTCCTCCACGTTGTGGACGCCGATGACAGCAAAAAAATGGATGCAGTATCCGAAGGCGACCGGGTGACCTTGAAAATCGACTCCGTAAAGCGGAATCGCATCTCCAGAGGGCACAGCGCTACGCACCTGTTGCAGCAGGCACTTCGGGATGTATTGGGCGACCACGTCATGCAGGCCGGATCCTATGTGGATGAAAACTACCTGCGATTTGACTTTAACCACTTCGAGGCAATGACGGGAGAAGAAATCCGAAAGGTAGAAGATATTGTCAATGCACACATTGACGAATTCCTGCCGATTCAGATGCAGGAAATGCCGATTGAAGAAGCGAAAAAGATGGGCGCAATGGCTCTGTTCGGTGAAAAATACGGTGACATCGTTCGGGTAGTCAGCATGGGAGACTACAGCGTAGAATTCTGCGGTGGTACCCATTTGGACAACACCGGAAAGATTGGCGCATTCAAGATTACCGCAGAGTATGGCGTGGCTTCCGGCGTTCGACGGGTGGAAGCCGTCACCGGTTCCCAGGTGATTCAGTATCTGGATGCAAAAGCAGCAATTCTGGAAGAAGCTGCGTCGGTATTGAAGACCGGCGAAAAGGATCTTCCAAAGAGAGCGGAACAGCTGCTTCAGGACAACCGGGATTTGGAAAAAGAGCTGAAAGCCTTGAAAGCAGATCGGATTGCCGGCTCCGTGGATGCCATCATTGCTTCGGCAAAGGATGTGAACGGTGTCAAATTGATTACGAAGCGTTTTGACGACACCGATGCGGACCAGCTCCGGGAGATGTCCGATGCGATTAAGGAGCACACCGATAACGTTGCAATGGTATTCGCCGCAGTGAACGACGGAAAGATTATTCTGATTGCATCGGTCAGCGAAGACTTGGTATCCAAGGGATATCACGCCGGAAAAATCATTAAGGAAGTGGCGAAAGTTGCCGGCGGCGGTGGCGGCGGCAAGGCCGGAATGGCACAGGCCGGTGCGAAAGATGCTTCAAAATTGGAAGATGCTTTTGCAAAAGCGGAAGAACTCATTGCGGTTCAGTAAGGAGGTATTGCTATGAGTAAAGATACAGTAGTTTTCGAAGGAATCAACGAACAACAGATGACCAACCGTGAGATTCTTGAAACCATCTACAATGCGCTGCAGGAAAGGAATTACAATGCCATCGACCAGATGGTGGGGTATCTCACATCCGGAGACCCTTCCTACATCACCAGCCACAACAATGCCAGACATCTCATCCTCAAGGTGGATCGAGACGATCTTCTGGAAGAGATTCTCACCAGCTATCTGGGAGTTGAGAAGAAGTAATGCGAAAACTAGGACTGGATGTAGGAGATAAGACCATCGGCGTTGCCGTAAGCGACGAATTAGATATCACCGCCCAGGGCGTAACTACCATAGACCGTGTCGGCATTCGAAAGGATGCCGGCAAGGTGATGGATTATGTTCGGGAATACGATTGTGATACCGTGGTAATGGGTCTTCCGATTAATCTGGATGGCTCCGACAGCGTACAGACCGAGAAGGTACGTGAATTCCGAACCATGCTGGAGAACAAGATGCGCAGCTCAGGAATGGCTGACGTCAAGGTGGAATGGCAGGATGAACGTTTTACCACCGTTATTGCCGAACGGGTGCTGATGGAAGCGAATATGAAGCGGAAATCCCGTAAAGAAGTTGTTGATAAGCAAGCTGCTATTATTATTTTACAGAGTTATATGGACAGGGTGAAAAATGGAAAGTAAAGTCAAAAATCATGATCTGAGTTTTCTCTCTTCCAATGATTACTGGGGCAGAGGCATTATGATCGGCACAAGCGGCCGTCGGATTGCTGTTGCCTATTTTATCATGGGAAGAAGTGAAAACAGCCGAAACCGTTACTTCTATCAGGAAGGGGACAAGGTGGCAATTGCACCGTACGATCCGGCAAAGCTGGAGGACCCGACCTTAATCATCTATTATCCGGTAAAGACCGTTGGAAATCAGCTGATTGTTACCAATGGAGACCAGACGGATACCGTAGAAGAACATCTGAATCAGGGAGGCACTTTCGAATCCGCTCTGCGTACTCGGGAGTTTGAGCCGGACGAACCTCATTTTACCCCTAGAATCAGCGGAATCGTGGATATGACGGATGGTATGTTCAAGATGAGCATCCTGAAGAATATCGACGGTATCGGCAAGGAATGCGGTCGTTATTTCTATGAATATGCGCCGGTGGACGGAACCGCTCGTTTCATCCACACCTATGAGGGAAATGCCACTCCGCTGCCGACATTCGAGGGAGAACCTTGGAAAGTGGAGATTCCGGAGGATTTGGACGTATTCACCGAAACCATCTGGAAGAGCCTCAACGAGGACAACAAGATTTCGCTTTGCACAATGATGATTGATATGGACACCAACGAAAAGGACGTTCGTATTCTGAACAAGAGAATGGGAGACTAGCATGGATAATAAGATGGAATATAAATCGCCGCTTTCTTCAAGATATGCCAGCAAAGAGATGAAGTACATTTTCTCCGAGCAGAAGAAATTCACCACATGGCATGAACTGTGGATTGCCCTGGCAAAGGCAGAGAAGGAGCTGGGACTGAACATCACCCAGGAACAGATTGATGAGATGGTGGAAAATAAGGATATCGTCGACTTTGAGGTGGCGGAAGCCAGAGAAAAAGAAGTTCGTCACGATGTTATGAGTCACGTTTATGCATATGGCAAGCGCTGCCCGAAGGCAGAGCCGATTATTCATCTGGGTGCAACGTCCTGCTACGTTGGCGACAACACCGATATTCTTCTCATGAGAGATGCGCTGAAGCTGATTCTGGAGAAAGCCATTCAGGTGGAACTGAACCTTACTCGTTTTGCCATCGAGTACAAAGATCTGCCATGCCTGGGATATACTCACCTACAGCCGGCACAGCTGACCACCGTGGGCAAGAGAGCGACCCTGTGGATGTACGAACTGGCAACGGATATCGTCGAGCTGGAGCGTCGTCTGGAAGATCTGCGGATGCTGGGTTCCAAGGGAACCACCGGTACTCAGGCAAGCTTTATGGATCTCTTCGAGAATGATGAGGAGAAAGTAAAGAAACTGGATCAGCTGATTGCGGAAGATTTCGGATTTGCCGGATGCGTTCCGGTTTCCGGTCAGACCTACTCCAGAAAGGTGGACTACAACGTGCTTTCCACACTTTCCGGCATCGCTCAGACTGCATCCAAGTTCTCCAACGATATGAGAATTCTTCAGTCCTTCGGAGAGATGGAGGAACCGTTCGAAGAGCACCAGATTGGTTCTTCGGCAATGCCGTACAAGAGAAACCCGATGCGTTCGGAGAGAATCACTTCTCTGGCGCGTTATGTCATGATCGATTCCCTGAACCCGGCAATCACCGCTGCGACTCAGTGGTTCGAAAGAACGCTGGACGATTCTGCCAACAAGAGAATTTCCGTACCGGAAGCGTTCCTGGCAGTGGACGGTATTCTGAACCTGTTCATCAACATCAGCAGCGACATGGTGGTATATCCGAAGGTTATTGAATCCAGAGTGATGGAGAAGCTGCCGTTTATCGCAACCGAGAACATTATGATGGAGGCCGTAAAGAAGGGTGGAAACCGTCAGGAACTCCACGAGAGAATTCGTGTTCACTCTCACGAAGCGACACTTCGCGTGAAGAGAGACGGACTCAGCAACAACCTCATCGAGCTGATTGCCAACGATCCGGACTTCGACCTTTCCGAAGAGGAAATTCGTGCCAGCCTGAACCCTTCCCTGTACGTGGGAAGATGCCCTTCCCAGGTAACCGAGTTCGTTCAGGATGTAATCGATCCAATCGTTCGCAGACATCCGCATGAAAACATCAGCACGGAAATCAACCTGTAGGAATCATATAACACGGATGGAGGAACACAAGCGATGAAACAAATCGAATTGAAATACGGATGCAATCCGAATCAGAAGCCGGCTTTCGTATCCATGAAGGATGACAGCGAACTTCCTTTTGAAGTTCTCAATGGAAGACCGGGATACATCAATCTGCTGGACGCGTTGAACGGCTGGCAGCTGGTAAAAGAAATTCACGAAGCGACCGGCAAAGCGGCCGCTACATCCTTTAAGCATGTCAGCCCAACTTCCGCCGCCATCGGCCGGAAGATGAGCGATCGTCTGAAGAAGGCGTGCTTCGTGGATGACATCGAAGGACTGGATGATTCCGAAATCGCCACTGCGTATGCTCGTGCCAGAGGCACGGATCGCATGAGTTCTTTCGGCGATTTTATCTCCCTCAGCGATGTCTGCGACGCAACCTGTGCGCGGCTCATCAAGAGAGAGGTGTCTGACGGCGTTATCGCTCCGGGATATACGGAAGAAGCGCTGGAGATTCTGAAGCAGAAGAAGAAGGGCAACTACCTGATTCTGCAAATCGATCCGGCTTACGAAGCACCGGAAATGGAAGAGAAGCAGGTATTCGGTGTGACCTTTACACAGAAGCATAACGACTTAAAGATTGAGCCGTCTTGTCTCGAGAACATCGTGACCGAGAACAAGGAGCTGCCGGATGAGGCGAAGGAAGATATGCTGATTGCATTGATTGCACTGAAGTATACTCAGTCCAATTCCGTCGCCTTCGCTTACGACGGTCAGACCATCGGCATCGGTGCGGGACAGCAGTCCAGAGTGCACTGCACCAGACTTGCCGGAAGCAAAGCGGATAACTGGCAGCTGCGCCTCACGGATAAGGTTCTGAACCTCCCGTGGAAAGCCGGAACTCGCCGTCCGAACAAAGATAATTTTATCGATCGATACATCGCAATGGAGGATACGCCGGAAGCAAATGTGGACATCGACTGGACGGAACTTTTCGAGACCAAACCGGAACCGTTTACGCTGGAAGAGAAGCGCCAGCTCCTGGACAAGGTGGACGGCGTGACTTTGGCGTCGGATGCGTTCTTCCCGTTTGCGGATAACATCGACCGGGCGAAGGCCAGCGGTGCCAAATACATTGTACAGCCGGGCGGATCCACCAGAGACGACCTGGTTCTGGAGGCATGCAACAAATACGGAATGGTTATGTGCTATAACGGATTCCGTCTGTTCCACCATTAATATCGAAGAAAATGAACTAAAAAAGCAGCTCTTTTGCAGCTGCTTTTTTCTTAGCCTGCAAATAAAAAGTCAAGGCTAAATTTATGAAAATTGAAAATTTTATACAGGTTGAAAAATAGGTATCAAAACAAGACCACCACACATGTGCTGGTCTGGAGAAAAGTGTTATGAAGCTATTCGGATTCTGGAAGTGATGAAAGATATTCTTTCACCCGACCATAGTAGATTCGTAAAAATTTATTGGCTCCTGCGGTCATATAGACATAGTAAGGCTTACCTTGAGCACGCTTCTTGTCTAAAAATTGATACACAGGGTCATCCTGCGGATGAGTTTTAATCAAGACATCCATTATCTGAAATAGTGTCTTTCTAAGGCCGGAAGAACCTCGTTTTGAAGTTGGAACGCTCTTTTGTTCATAGGAGCCGGATTCATTCACACCGGGGTCTACACCAGCAAAAGCTGTAATGGCACCTTTGTGAGTGAAACGGGAAACATCGCCAATCTCAGCCATTAGTTGAGGACCGAGTGATGAGCCTACGCCTTTCATCTGCATGACGATGGGATATTCCGGGAGTTTAGAGGCTGTTTTGTCCATAAGAGAACGCAATTCTTCCACAGTTACAGAGGCACTGTTAAGTTGGTCAGTCGCCTGTTTGATAATGAGTTTGGTTATTTCATCCTTTGGAAGTACAGGAACAAGTTCCTTTGCTTTTCCATAGACTTCCTCAGCTTTTGACTGGCTGAAGTTGTACTTCTTTCCTTTGCACCACTTCTGATAGTGGTCAATGAAGGCATTTAAGGACATCTTACGAACACAGTCCACATGCCAGTAAGTGGATGCAAAATCGACCCATTTTTGGCTGCCGTCGCTGCGAGCAGGACTGTCAAAGTAGGTATTGACGCCGGGATAGGTTTGGTCAAGGATGCCGATGAGATTATTCTTCATAGCCGTCTTATGTTTCATGTAAAAACCAAACTGACGGTTCATGGTTTTAAGCTGATTGCGTAATTCATCCATAACATTATACTGTTTGAGATTCTGCCACTTGTCAAGTGCATATCTGGCAATTTTAACAGCATCAGCTTTATCGGATTTAACTTTACGAAGGGAATCGTTATCAAAGTCTTTAATAAGTTTAGGGTTAATTGCACTGACAAAAAGATTTGCTTCTGAAAGCTGGTGGGCAAGGACTTCATAATAGCGTCCTGTATGTTCCATCACGATTCGGGATTCACCTTCAATAGAGTTAATAAGTTCTACAAGTGAATTGATGTCACTGGTTGTGTGTTTGATTTCAAAAGGTGTA
>OLPF01000157.1_pt1 | contig 79712 bp, 63 predicted proteins | sample 1673121 | NCBI WGS metagenome assembly OLPF01 (sample SAMEA3136756, study PRJEB25190) | human gut metagenome
TTATGTTAGTTAGCTACCATAGGATTTTTATTTACAGACATTTTTGGACATGCCCTCGAGGCGCGCCAACATGCTCAGGATTTTCCAGGTCTGCCAGCGTCATTGTTGGCGTCGACATCCCCGCAAATCCTTTGTCTTCCGTCGAGGCGCGCCAACATGGTTAAGTTTTTTCCGGTCTGTCGGCATCATTGTTGGCGTCGACCTCCCCGCAAAACCTTTGTCCTCCGTTGAGGCACGCCAACATGCTTCGGCTTATCTCGATTTTCCGGTGCCCAAGAATGAAATAACCTGCATCCGGAAAGCAATTTTGATTTGTCGACTTGTTTGACAAAGTCTACAAAGCCATTTTGTGCTGTCGAATTAGGTGTAACTACTCCTATATCATTCATCATTCCAAATGAAAGAGCGGGCATCGCCGCACCAAATGCCTTATCATGTACTTCCTGCTCAAATGTTCCATATTTCAAAGCCAGATATAGAAAATCTTTGCTCAAAATAGATTCATCTGGGACTACTTCAAAAAGGTTATTTGCCAATATTCCAGCATATCCATGTCCAACAAATCCAGCTGTTGCACCATATCTTACAATTACAACTGAATCCTCTGCAATTTCTCTACCCTTTACCGAAACATATCTTGGAATTTGCGGTGCTTGAGTATAATCAATAATTCTAAGAAACCTTGTATAACCTTCTAGTTGTTCTTCAATCTGCTCTTCAACTGGTATTTGTGTTCCTTGTTGGAATTTACAGAATTCACCAAGTTTTTTTGTATTGCAAAATCCATCATGTCCATTCCCGAACATCTCTACAAATCGGGCTTTAATCAAATCGTCGAGTTCGACTAATTCCTGTTTTCGTAGTGTTATGATTTTTACAATCAAATCTAATTGTGCTGCTATCAGATTCTGCTTGTTTATATCTGGTACATGTAGTATAACTTTCTGCAATCCTTTATTGGTGATTGCCTTTTGTGTAGCACCAGAACAATTTTTATCCTTTTGTTCTAAAAACATTTTGCTAGTCAACAAGTGATATAAGCATCGTTCCGTTAAAACATTTTTTTTTGCTTTGACAGCACAAAAACCTGTTGAATAGATATTCTCCACAAGAGAAGAATTAATCAATAACGTTTTCTTTGTTCCTTGCATTTTTGCAAACAGTACATCTCCAAGAGATGCTTCAAGATTCGCTCTTGATGGTCTCTTTTCATAATCAATAATTTCTATACCCGCTTCATTGATTTGATCAACATCAACCGCACCAGTATTAACATATTTTTTGGTTCCTTTAAAAGGTTTGCATCTTGATCCAACCAGATCCACGCATTCCGTGAATGGTATACTTTTCATTTCTTACATCCTTAAAAATATCAATTTGCCTGTGTGATTAATTTATTTCCGAGAATTAGATGAATATCTCCAGTGGTACAACAATGAATGGACTATTAGGACTCGAAGGTCCAACAGAATACAGGGAATTTCTTGGTATTACCATCTAAGTAGTCCAAGAAAATGTCCGGATTCCCATTAACACGGAGGAAACAAATGCTGATACCCAGCTTTTTATGTCACTACCAGTGAGTGCATCCGTGTGGCTCGCGATGAAATTTAGCAAATTGGCAATCAACAGAATTCGCGCGCTGTAAAAAATGAGGTTGAATTTTACAGCAGATTGGGATATATTATGGTTGAAAGGAGTTGAGAAATATGCCAAATATCAAACCCATTTCTGATTTGCGAAATTACAGCGATGTGCTGCGTGATGTGGCTGTTGGCGCTCCGGTTTTTCTGACAAAGAACGGGCACGGCAGATATGCAATTCTCGATATGCGAGACTTTGAAAGGGCACAGGCAACCATCCAGCTGATGAACGAACTTGCAAAAGGCCGAAAATCTGGCGAAGAGAAAGGCTGGCTGACACTGGATGCCGTGGAGAAGAGCCTCGGGATTGTCAATGAATAATTTGCATTTGTCCGAGGAAGCTAAAAACGACCTTTTAGAAATCAAATCCTATATTGAGGAAGAGTTACTGAACCCATCCGCAGCATTGGCAACCGTAAGTCGAATTACAAAGAAGCTCCGTATTTTACAGAACCATGCACAGGCCGGGGCTCTGCTGTCTTCGATTGCGGATATAGAGAGTGATTATCGCTTTATTGTAAGTGGCAATTACATCAGCTTCTACCGTGCTTACGGCAGCGAAGTTTTTATTGACCGTATCATCTATGCCCGCCGCGATTATATGCGGATTTTGTTCGGAGAAAGTACAACAAATGAATAGATGACAAACCATTGGAACGATTTCTTCCCAATCAACAGTTGGCAGGGAGATGGGAAATACGATATAATGAAATGACTTTGGAATGCACCCGTGAAGAGGGTGCTGCAGTTAGTATAATTATCGGAGAGAAGCAATGGGTAACTTTGATTTCCTCAAAGAGGATGCACAATTTAAGCCTTTTGCGGATATGGCTGTTCGGGCGGAACGGCTGCTGGGGATCGATCCGGAAGCGTGCGCAATCGGGTGCAGAAAGGCGATGGAATTTGCCATCAAATGGATGTACACGGCGGACCATTTTCTTCGGATGCCATATAAAGAAACCCTTGTTGCGATGATCAATACCAATCGCTTCCGGGAGTTGGTGCCGGATGATTTGATGCGGCGGATTCAGTATGTGCGGGCGCTGGGAAACAATGCGGCGCATGCCGGCGTGCAGATTACCTATGAACAGGCGGCGCTGGGAGTAGAGAACCTGTTCTACTTCATGGATTTTGTGGCGTGCAGCTATTCCAGAACCTACGATGCGCCAGATTTCCACCGGGAACTTCTCGGCGCAGAGAATGAGCTGGAAAAGAAGGAAGCCCTCGCCCAGGAGAAAACGCAGCAGTACGAACTGAACATCCAGAAGCTCATCGAAGAGAACCGGGCGCTGAAAGACGAACTCAGTGCGAGACGGGAAGAGCGGATGGAGAATTATGTTCCAAAGCCGCTGGATTTGACGGAATTCAATACGAGAAAAATATACATCGACGTTATGCTGGCCGCTGCCGGCTGGACGAAAGGCAAGGACTGGCTGGAGGAGGTGCGGCTGGAAGGAATGCCGAACGCCTCCGGCGAAGGTTTTGCGGATTACGTGCTGTACGGGGATGACGGACGGCCGCTGGCAGTAGTGGAAGCGAAGCGTACCAGCGCCAACGTGGAAAACGGCCGAATTCAGGCCCGGCTCTATGCGGATATTATGGAGAAAGAATACGGGCGCAGACCGGTGGTCTTCCTGAGCAACGGTTTCGAGATGCGAATCATCGACAACCGGTATCCGGAGCGTCCGGTTGCGGAATTCTATTCCAAGCGCGATCTGGAGAAGCTTCACAATCTCCAACGGATGCGGGAACCGCTGACGGATATTCGAATTCGCCGGGACATTGCCGGCCGGTATTACCAGGAAGCCGCGGTAAAAGCAGTCTGCCGTACGTTGGACGAAGAGAACCGGCGGAAGGCGCTGCTGGTCATGGCGACGGGTTCGGGAAAAACCAGAACCGTAATATCCCTGGTAGAAGTGCTCCAGAGAAAGGGCTGGGTGAAAAACGTCCTCTTCCTGGCCGACCGAACCGCACTGGTCACCCAGGCCAAAAGAAGCTTCGGCGATCAGCTGCCGAACCTATCGGTAACCAATCTTTGCGAGGATAAGGAAAACTACGGCGCGGCCTGCGTCTTTGCCACTTACCAGACCATGATCGGCTGCATCGATTCGGTAAATGACGAGGATGGCAAAAGATTGTTTACGCCGGGCCATTTCGACCTGGTGATTTGCGATGAGGCCCATCGGTCGATTTATAACAAATACCGGGATATTTTTAATTACTTCGACGCACCATTGGTGGGCTTGACGGCAACCCCGAAGGACGAAATCGACAAGAATACCTACGGTGTTTTTAACCTGAAAGCCGGACAGCCGACCTATGGCTACGAACTGGCTCAGGCGGTGACGGACGGATACCTGGTGAATTACGTGTCCGTGGAAAGCAAGCTGCAATTCATGGAGAATGGCATCAACTACGATGATCTTACCCCGGAAGAGCAAGACGAATTCGAAGATACTTTTGAGGATGAGGATTTTATCCCGAAGCAGATCGATTCCTCGGCGCTGAATCAATGGCTGTTCAACAAAGACACTATTCGAAAAGTGCTGGACATTCTCATGACGAAAGGCCACCGCGTTCATTTCGGAAAAGATATCGGCAAGACCATTATTTTTGCAAAGAACCATCGGCATGCAGAGGAAATCCTAAAAGTATTTAACGAGGAATATCCGAAGCTGACCGGCTATGCGGAGGTCATCGACAATCAGATTAAGAATTCGCAGCAAGCGATTGATACCTTCTCCAATCCGAAGAAGCTGCCGCAGATTGCGATTTCAGTGGACATGCTGGATACGGGAATTGATGTGCCGGAAGTGCTGAACCTGGTGTTTTTCAAGAAGGTGATGAGCAAATCGAAATTCTGGCAGATGATCGGCCGGGGGACACGGCTGTGTGAAGGCTTGCTGGACGGTGCGGACAAGGAGAATTTCTATATTTTCGACTTCTGTGGAAATTTCGAATTCTTCCGCTTGAATCCAAACGGCCGGGAAGTGAAGGATTCCGGAACGCTGCAGGGTCAGTTGTACCGGATTAAATTCGCCCTGTCTCATAAGCTGCAGGATTTGGAGTACCAGACGGAGCCGTTGATGGCATTCCGAAATAATCTGGTGGATGAGATGCTGGAAAAGGTCCGGGGAATCAATAAGGAAGGTTTTGCGGCGCGACAGCATTTGCGGTATATCGAAAAATATTTAAATAAAGATAATTACAAAATCATAACCGATGAAGACGAGTCGTACGTTAAGGAAGAAATCGCTCCGCTGCTGCAGGGCGACACGGAAGATGCGCGGGTTCTTCGCTTTGATTCGCTGATGTACGGCATCGAGTTGGCGCATCTGGAAGGAAAGAAGACGAGTGCCGGAATTCAGTCTCTCCAGAATCGTGTGGGCCGTGTGGCAAAAGAAGCCGGGACGATTCCTGCGGTAAAAGCTCAGAAAATGTGGATTGACCGGGTTCTGGATACAGAGTGGGTCAGTGACGCGGACATGAACGATTTCGAATCCGTTCGGAAAAACCTTCGGGAGCTGATGATATATTACCAGCCGCCAAAGATAAAAGTACATCATACGGATTTCGAAGATGAAGTTCTGGAAATGAAATGGGATGGCGGCGAATTGGAGAACGATTACCTGAAGGATTATCGTCACGATGCAGAGGTATACATTCGCCAGCATCCGGATCACCTGGTAATCGGGAAGCTCAAGTCCAATATTCCGCTGACCAAAATGGATGTGGAACAGCTGGAGCAAATCCTTTGGAGCGAAGTGGGTTCCAAAGAGGATTACGAGAAGGAGTACGGCGACAAACCACTGGGAGAACTGGTTCGTGAAATTGTTGGAATGGATATGAATGCGGCCAAAGCGGCATTCGCAGATTACTTGGAAAATGTGAACCTGAATGACCGGCAGATCTACTTCGTGGACCAGATTGTGGAATATATCGTTCGAAACGGTATCATGAAAGACGTTTCGGTTCTCCAGGATTCTCCGTTCACGGACCGCGGAAATATCATCGAACTGTTCGGAGATTCCCAAGATGTGTGGAGCGGAATCATGGGCACGATTCGGGATATCAACCGAAATGCGGATATTTCGTAATTGGAAAGAACAGAGTCTCTAATTTGAGCCGTTTTCGGAATATCGGAAGAAGTTGACGACGAACGGGAGAAGATGAAGAGTTCGTCGTCAATTCTTTCCTTTTGTGAATTATGATGAGATGAAGTGATGCACGAAGGCCGGCGAGCGCCTTCCGTGCATCACTTTTCATGTAAACGCGGCCCGAATCTAATTCGGACCGGCGCCGTCCCTGCTGGCGTGGGCTTCCCTGGAAAGTTTTGATTTATCGTCAAGCCACGCCAACAAGGACTGGAATTCCTGTGCCGGCGCCGTCCCTGTTGGCGTGGGTCTCCTTGCAAAGGCTTGTTTCATCGTCAAGTCGCGCCAACAAGGGTCGGAATGTGCCGTGCCGTCGCCGTCCGTGTTGGCGTGGGTCTCCCTGGAAAGGCTTGATTCACCGTCGAGCCACGCCAACAAGGGCCGGAATTTCCTGAGCCGGCGCCGTCCGTGTTGGCGTGGGTCTTCCTGGAAAGGCTTGTTTCACCGTCAATCCGCGCCAACAAGGACTGGAATTTCCCGAGACGGCGCCGCCCTTGTTGGCGTGGACCTTCCCGCAAGGCCTTGTTTCACCGTCAATCCGCGCCAACAAGGACTGGAATTTCCCGTGCCGGCGCCGCCCGTGTTGGCGTGGCCTCCCTGGAAGGCCTTGTTGCACCGTCAAGCCACGCCAACAGGGACTGGATTTTCCCGCGGCCGGCGCTGCTGCCGAAGAATTAATCCGTCAGCTTTTTCTGGAAATTTCCGTACACTTTGGTGCCTTCCGTCACGATGACGAAAGCGTGGGGGTCGATGCCGCGCACCAGGCTCAGCAGCCGCTCGATTTCGTACTTGGAAATCATGGTCACCAGGATGTAGGAGTCCTCTTTCGTATAGGCACCCCGGCCGGTCCAGTCGGTAACGCCCCGCTCCATCTCGGTGAGAATTACGTCGGAGATTCCCGGGTTCTTGGTGAAAATCATTACCTGCACGTTGATGTTCTGGATGAACATCCGGTCCAGGAACACCGCCAGAATCGTGGTGTAGATTAGGGAATAGATGACCACTTCCACATTAAAGATGAAGAGGCAGACACCGTAGATAAAAACATTCATGATGATGCTGATAATTCCGACTTTGGCATTGGGATGGCGAATGGCCATGCACACGCCGATGATATCTTGCCCGCCGCCGGAGGAACCTCCCCGCATTACCATTCCGGCACCGCTTCCGGCGATGACGCCGCCCACAAAGCAGGCCGCCAGGGTATCGTGCATGATCGGTGTGGCCGGCACGGGAACCAATGCCAGCGCCAGAGAGGCAATGCCGATGGACACCAGGGATTTGAAGCAGAATTCTTTTCCCACCACCTTATAAGCGACGAAGAACAGCGGCACGTTCTCCAGAAAATAAATCACGCCCACCAGATCAAAGCCGGCCGGCACCGGAATGTGCAGCACGTTGACGCAGAGGAGGCGCAGCAGCTGCGCCAGTCCCATAAAACCCCCGTTGTACAGTCCCAGCGGGGTGACAATCATATTGACGCCGATGGCAAAGAGAATATTGCCGCCGACCATCCAGGCGTTCTGCTCGATGAAATGACGATATTTCGATGGAATCAAGCTATTCGGTTTCATGATTCTCTTCCTTTCCCAATTACACTCCAAATACAATCCTTAAATATGACAATTATACATTATCTCCATGAAAAAAACAGAGTTGAACAGATAATTCTTGCAACTTTCAAAACGATTAGGTAAAATAACATGTTACAATATGAATAAGGAGGAAGAATATGAAGAACCATACACTGCCCACCGGGTATTTGCTGAAGCGGTTCATGCCGTACTTCAGCTCTTATAAAAAGATTTTCATTTTTGACCTGATTTGTGCCGCCTTCACCAGCGTTTGCGACCTGGTGCTGCCGGTCATCATCCGGTTTATCACCAACACGGTATCCTACCATCCGGCCGACCTCACCATCAACATGGTGGTACGCCTGTCTGCGCTGTATCTGGTACTTCGCGGGGTGGACGTGCTGTCCAACTACTACATGCAGAACACGGGCCACGTAATGGGCGCGCTGATTGAGACGGACATGCGGCGGGACCTGTTCCGTCACTTCCAGGAACTGTCCTACTCCTACTACAGTGAGAACAAAATCGGTCAGCTGGTTTCCAGAATCACCACGGACCTGTTCGACATTGCGGAATTTGCCCACCACTGTCCGGAAGAGTATTTCATCGCGGCGGTTAAAATCATCATTTCGTTCATCATACTGATCCGGGTGAATGTGCCGCTGACATTGGTGCTTTTCGCCATGATTCCGCTGATGATTTACTTCGCCATGAAGTATCGGACCAAGATGCGTTCCGCCTTCAAGCTGCAGCGGAGCCAGCTGGGTGAAGTAAACTCCCACGTGGAGGACAGCCTGCTGGGAATCCGGGTGGCCAAATCCTTTGCCAACGAGGATATTGAAAAAGAAAAGTTCAGTGAAGGAAATGTCAAGTTCCTGGATGCAAAGCGCATCGGATACAAGAGCATGGCGGGATTCCGCAGCGTGACCCGGATGTTTGACGGGCTGATGTACGTGATGATTGTGCTGCTGGGTTCCATTTCTTTGATTAAAGGTGCCATCACCGCCGGCGATTTCATCGCATATCTTCTCTATGTGAACATGCTGCTGGAAGCCATCCGTCGGATTGTGGAATTCACAGAGCAGTTCCAGCGGGGTATTACCGGAATTGAGCGGTTCGTGGAAGTGATGGACGAACCGGTAGAAGTGGATGATGCGCCGGATGCGGTAACACTGGGACCGCTGAAGGGCGAGGTGGATTTCAAGGATGTGTCCTTCCGCTACAACGACAGCGAGGAAATCCTGAATCGCATCAACCTGCACATCCGTGCAGGGGAGAACATCGCACTGGTAGGACCTTCCGGTGCGGGAAAAACCACCTTCTGCAACCTGATTCCGCGTTTTTACGATGTTACATCCGGAAGCATTTCCGTGGATGGAGTAGATATTCGAAAGGCAAAGATTCAGTCTCTCCGTTCCCAGATTGGAATGGTACAGCAGGACGTGTATCTGTTCTCCGACACCATTGCGGGAAATATTGAGTACGGCCGTCCCGGTGCCACTCGGGAGGAAATTATTGCGGCGGCAAAACTGGCCGGTGCCGATGATTTCATCCGGGAAATGCCGGAGGGATACGACACCTATGTGGGAGAACGAGGAACGAAGCTTTCCGGCGGCCAGAAGCAGCGAATCAGTATCGCTCGAGTATTCCTGAAGAACCCGCCGATTCTGATTCTGGATGAGGCCACTTCGGCATTGGATAATGAAAGTGAGCGTCTGGTGCAGTCTTCTCTGGCGGAACTGGCCAAAGGAAGAACCACGCTGACCATCGCACACCGCCTGACCACCATCAAGAACGCGGACCGAATCATCGTTCTGACGGAGAACGGCATTCAGGAAGAGGGAAGCCACGATGAGCTGATGGCGAAGGACGGAATGTACGCCCACATGTATCACATGTATGAGCTATAGTGATTCCGGAATGATTTTTCCGTAAGGATCCATAAGGACGGTGCGAACGTCACCGGGACCGAATATTTTCTGTGCGCGGAAGGTATCGTCTCCCAAATATTGAATACGGATATAATCCGCATCCGTTAACTCGGTGCGGAGTTCCACGCTGTAGATGCCCAATGCCTCGCATTGGGCATCTTTGTTGTATTCGATGTAGTAAAGGTACTCCCGGTTGCGGCTGTAAATATCCACGCCCTGATTGTGAGGACCGAAGAGGGCTTCGTTCTTCTCATTCAGTACCCACCATTTGTGCCGGTAATCCATCACCAGGACGAATCCGTTGGCCATGTAATAGAGGTCCGGGTAGATGCAGGGAATGATTTCCTTTCCCCTTTCGTCGCACAACCCGAAAAGGTCATAATCCGTTCCTCCGGGGATTACCTTTCGAATACTGGTTCGGTAGATTTCCTTCTCCGTTGAAAACAGTTCGATGTCGTTATAGATCGGCGGAATGAGGGTGCCGCCGTCCTCGTCTGACAAAGAAACGAACTGCTCGCCGGTTTCCTCGTTTCGAATCACCTTGCGGAAGTGCCGGGTGGTGGGAACCCGTTCCGTAGAAATTCGGCGGAAGGGGGATTCATCCGGAACGGCGGTGGACTGAATTCCATAGCCTCCGGCTTCCGATGAAATGATGTATTGCCGCAGCATCCGGTTTTCCGGGTGGAAGAAGGCATCGGAAAAAGACAGGCAGAGCATGGGCTCTTCTCCCATCAGCACATAGAAATCGTGGAGTTCCATTCCGGCGCAATCCGCCAGCCCATCGAAAGACGAAAGCCCCGAGGGTTCGCCGGACGAGGCGGCCGGACCGATTCTGATTTTACAGTGATCGGAATCCTTGTACCAGATGAGAAGGGATTTGGTTCCGAATTCCAGCGCATGGATTCCCAGAGAAGCATCGGATCGCCAAGCGGTGAGGCGGCATTCCTCCAGTGCGCGAAAGGCTTCCTCCGCACCGTGTCGGATGCGGGTGTAGCCGGAGTATTCTTTTGCAAAAAGCTGATTGTAATCGTAATTCATGGTATTTCTCCTTACCGGGATTGTACCATATTTAACGAAAAAATTAAATTCTATCGAATTAGTAGGAATTACTTGATTTCCTAGTGAACAGGTGGTATTTTAATTAAGTAAGTTTGAAAGGAGGATGGGCAGATGATGGTTTCGACAAAGGGCCGATACGCGCTGGTAGTGCTGACGGACCTGGCAAAACATCAGGAGGATGGTTTCGTTTCTCTGTCTGAGGTGGCGGAGCGGCAGAAATTGTCCCTGAAATATCTGGAAATCGTGGTGGCCATGATGAACAAGGGCGGTCTGCTGAAGAGCTGTCGGGGGAAGAACGGCGGCTATCGGCTGAAAAAAGAACCTTCGGAGTACAGCATCAACGAGATCCTTCAGTTGACCGAGGGAAACCTGGCGCCGGTGGACTGCGTGAAGAACAGCGAAGTGGATTGTGCCAATTCGGAGGGCTGCATTACGCTTCCTCTGTGGATCGGACTGGACCGGCTGATTTCCAATTACCTGGAGAACATCACCTTGCAGGATCTGCTGGACGGAAACCGAGAGAAGATTCTGGATATTAAAAAATAGGTGAGGATTCATTAATTCCTATTGACTTAATAGGGATTATATGATACTTTTAATTCGACATACAAAGAATACACACACTATATTTTATAGAGGGAGGGTTCTATGAGAGTATATGCAGATAATGCAGCGACCACTTATATCAGTGAAACTGCGATGAACACGTTGGTGGATTGCTTGAAGAATTACAACAGCAACCCGAACAGCCTCCATACAGAGGGTCAGATTACCGCAGAGAAGCTGGCGGAGTCCAGAGAGAAGGTGGCAAAGGCCATCAATGCGGCAAATCCGAATGAAATTTATTTCACTTCCGGTGGAAGCGAAGCGGATAATCAGGCGCTCCTGTCTGCAGCCAGAGTGCTGAAGGACAAGGGTAAGAAGCATCTGGTATCCTTGAATATCGAGCACCATGCGATTCTCCATACTTTGAAGAAGCTGGAGAAGGAAGGCTTTGAAGTCACACTGCTGGCTCCGGAGAGCAATGGCATTGTAGATGTGAATAAGGTGCGGGATGCCATTCGCGAAGATACCGCGCTGGTATCCATCATGTTCGCCAATAATGAGATGGGTGCCATTCAGCCGATTCCGGAAATCGGTGCCATCTGTAAGGAAAAGGGCGTTCTGTTCCACACCGATGCGGTTCAGGCAGCGGCTCACCTGCCAATTGATGTACAGGCAATGAACATCGATATGCTGTCCATGTCGGCACACAAGTTCCACGGACCGAAGGGCGTGGGCGTTCTGTATGCCCGCAACGGAATCCGTCTGGTAAACGTGATTGAAGGCGGTGCTCAGGAGAGAGGAAAGAGAGCCGGCACATGCAACGTTCCGGGGGATGCCGCTCTGGCAGCAGCTCTGGAAGAGGGCGTTGCCAACATGGAAGCGAACGCAAAGAAGACTGCAGCGCTTCGGGATCGTCTGATTCAGGGCTTGAGCGATATTCCGCATTCCAAGCTGAACGGAGATCCGGTGAAGAGACTGCCGGGTAATGTAAACTATTCCTTCGAAGGTGTAGAGGGCGAATCCCTGCTTCTGGCTCTGGATGAGGAAGGCATTCGTTGTTCTTCCGGATCCGCATGTACCAGTGAGTCCTTGGATCCGAGCCACGTGCTGATGGGAATGGGCGTTCCGGTAGAGGCGGCTCACGGTTCCCTGCGTTTCAGCCTGAATGAAGAGAATACAGAAGAAGAAGTAGATTACATCATCGAGAAGGTGCACGAGATTGTGGCGCTTTACAGAAAGATGTCCCCATTTTGGGAAGAGTTAGAGAAGGGAGAAAGAGAACATGTTATATAGCGAAAAGGTAATGGATCATTTCAAAAATCCGAGAAACGTTGGTGAAATCGAAGATGCAGACGGCGTCGGTGAAGTTGGAAACCCGGTCTGTGGCGACATCATGAAGATGTACCTCAAGATTGAGAACGACGTTATCGTGGATTGCAAGTTCAAGACCTTCGGATGCGGTTCCGCCATCGCCACCAGCTCCATGGCTACCGAGCTGATTAAGGGCAAAACCGTTCAGGAAGCGCTGGAGCTGTCCAACAAGGCCGTAGTGGAAGCGTTGGATGGACTTCCTGCAAGAAAGATTCACTGCTCCGTACTGGCAGAAGAAGCAATCAAATCCGCACTGGTTGATTACTACACCAGAAAGGGTCTGGAACTTCCGGAGGAAATCAAGGATTTCAAGCCGCACGAAGAGTAATTAATGATTCGATAAAGACCTGCAGTCGGGATTGATATCGGCTGCAGGCTTTTGTTTTTTAGATAGGATTCACATTCCCGCCGGCGGACTGTGTTAGAATATTTAGAAATGTGTGGCAATGTTTGGGAGCTTAGAGAAAACGAGGTAAATTGATATGTCACAGAAACGCGTAATGAAATTGGCAACGAGAGGAAAGAGATTTGGGGCCGGACTGATTGATTCGGTGCCGGTGGCTTTCATCACCATTATATTCTTTGGACAGGTTGTCAGCGGCATAATGAGTCTGATTCAGGATGCCATGAACAGCCTCTCCGAATACGGATCCTATTACAGCAATCAGCCGTACGTGACGGGCGGGGTATCGTACCCATCCATAGTCATGATTTTGATGCTGATTTTCTTGGGCGCAGAACTGTATTTCTTCTCCCGTTCCCAGACCATCGGCAAGGCCATTCTGGGCTTGAGAGTAGTGGATGCCCGAACCGGTCGTCCCGTTGGATTTGCGAAAATGCTTTTGCGGGAAATTATCGTAAAAAAGGCATCATCGTCGGTCCTGTGGCTGGGTTACATTTGGATTCTGATCGATAAATACAACCGCGGTTGGCACGACAAGATTCTGGATACGTATGTAATTGATGAGAAGCCGTCGGTTCCGCAGAAGACGTTTGTGGACTTTACGGAAGATGATTCCAGCGGCGGAGACGTACCGGAAGGCACTGAGGAACCGGTTCACGTTGCGCCGGAAGCTATGACTCAAGCATCGGAGGAAGCCGATGATTCGAGAATGGAAATTCTTCAGAATCTGCAAAACGCAGTGAAGCCGGCAGCCCCGGAGACGGAACGGGTTGCAACGCCGGAATCGCCGGACGAATCGGTGGAAATTCCGGAAACGCCGGAACCTGAAAAAAACCTGACAGAACCTGATTTTACTTCTACACAAGAAGAAGAAAAAGTGCTATAATCTACTAGGTTTATATTAAGGAGGTAACATGAAGACAGTACTCAGAGGCGGAAAACTGTATAAAGACGGAGCACTGACGGATAACGGTTCTTTTGAAATTAGCGATGTTACCAATATGAATGATTGTGACGAAAAGAGAGTTATCGAACTCGATAACTCTTTTATTTTGCCATCTTTCTGTGATGTGCATGTCCATTTCAGAGAACCGGGATTCGGATACAAGGAGACCATCCGGCAGGGAAGCCTGGCCGGAGCCAAAGGCGGATACACGGTGGTGGGCACCATGCCGAACCTGAAGCCGGTACCTTGCGATATGGACTCTCTCCGGGTGCAGCAGAAAATCATCGATCGGGATGCGGTGATTCAAGTAATCCCATACGGTACCATTACCAAGGATCAGTCCGGTACCGGAACTCTTTCGGATATGGAAGGTATGGCGAATCACGTGCTGGCCTTCTCCGATGACGGCAAGGGCGTGCAGGATGACGGCTTGATGCGGGAGGCCATGAACGTGGCAAAGAGCCTGAATAAGCTGATTGTGGCACATTGCGAAGATGAATCCCTTCTTCGGGAAGGTAAAGTGCGGGAAAGCGAATGGCGGCAGATTGAGCGAGATCTGAAGCTGGCGGATGAAACCGGCTGCGGATACCACGTATGCCATATTTCCTGCAAGGAAAGCGTGGAAGTGATTCGGGATGCGAAGAAGAGCGGCGTGAACGTCACCTGCGAAACCGCTCCCCACTATCTGGTGCTGGATGCCGAAGATGTGCGAAAGGGCATTGCGGAGAATCCGGAGGCCGGCGGCCGTTTCAAGATGAACCCACCGATCAAGGATCCGGAAGACCGGAAAGCCATGATTGAAGGTGCGCTGGACGGCACGGTGGACATGATTGCGACGGATCACGCACCCCACAGCGCGGAAGAGAAGTCCAAGGGTTTTGAAAAGAGCCTGAACGGAATCACCGGACTGGAATGCGCGTTCCCGGTTCTGTACACCGGACTGGTGCGTCCGGGCGTGATGACTTTGGAGCGTCTGGTGGAAATGATGGCAATCGCACCGCGGAAACGCTTCGGACTTCCGATGGGCGACGGTTACGCAGTGATGGATCTGGAGAACCCGTACGTTCTGGACAGCAGCCGTTTCTTGTCCATGGGCAAGTGCACACCGTTTGACGGCTGGACGGTATACGGGAAGACACAGATGACCTTCCGGAACGGAAAGATTGTCTACGAGGTATAGAATATGAAGAGAGATAAAAGCACGATTTTGGAGAATCAGATGCTGGCGGACGGCATCTATAAAATGACGCTGGAGACGCCGGAGTGCGCATTCACGGCTCCGGGGCAGTTTGCCATGCTGGAGGTTCCGGAGAAATTCCTGCGGAGACCGATTTCGGTCAGTTCTTATGACAGCGATCGCTACGTTCTGATTTATAAGGTGGTTGGAGACGGAACGAAGAAGTTGAGCCGGATGGAACCGGGAGAGAAGATTTCCTCTCTCACCGGTCTGGGAAACGGTTACGATGTAGACGCCATTCCGGACGGATGCACCCTGATTGGCGGCGGCATCGGAATTCCGCCGATGCTGGGACTGGCCAAGAGCCTGGTCATTGCCGGAAAAAAATGTCGGGTGATCCTTGGTTTTAATACGGCTAATGAGATTTTCCTGGTAGATGAATTTAAGAATTTTACGGACGACATTACGGTGATGACGGCGGATGGTTCTTACGGACAGAAGGGCTTCGTCACCGATGCCTTCGACACTTTGGATTACGCCTGTGCCTGTGGACCGCTGAAGATGCTTCAGGCGCTGGACGGAAAGGTTCGGAAGGGCCAGTTCAGCTTGGAAGCGCGCATGGGCTGCGGCTTCGGCGCTTGCATGGGCTGTTCCATTCAGACAAAAGTAGGATCCCAGCGGGTGTGCAAAGAAGGCCCGGTATTTGATAAGGAGGTGCTGCTATGGGAAACCCTGTAGATATGAGCATAGAACTCGCCGGTGTTCGGCTGCAGAATCCGGTGATGCCGGCCAGCGGAACATTTGGCTACGGTCAGGAATACAAGGATGTCTTTGACCTGAATAAGCTGGGTGCCCTGGTAACCAAAAGTATTACGAAGGAACCGCGCTACGGAAATGAGCTGCCGCGAATTGCGGAATGCACCAGCGGAATGCTGAATTCCATCGGCCTTCAGAATCCGGGATTGGAGCATTTCCGGGAAGTGGATCTGCCGGAGCTTCGGAAGATTTACCGGGGACCGATTGTTGCGAATATCAGCGGTTTCAGCGTGGATGAGTACCGGGAGGTTGCCGCGCAGGTGGACCGGGAAGAGCAGGTGGAGATTCTGGAGATCAATATCAGCTGCCCGAATGTGGATCACGGCGGTTCCGCCTTCGGTTCAAATCCGAAGCTGTCGGAAGAGATTACCCGGGCGGTTCGGGACGTGACAAAAAAACCTATTTTTATGAAGCTGACTCCGAATGTGCTGGACATCACCGAGATTGCGAAGGCGTGCGAAAGCGGCGGTGCCGACGGCATCAGCTTGATTAATAACTTCAAGGCGATGCGGATTGACTTGAAGACTCGGAAGACCATTACGTCCAAGACGTATGCCGGCCTGTCCGGTTCGGCGATTCGCCCGATTGCGATGCGCATGGTGAACGAAGTGTACCACGCATGCAAATTGCCGATTATCGGAATCGGCGGAATTTCCTGTGCCGACGATGTGCTGGAAATGATTATGGCGGGTGCGACGGGCATCGAAATCGGTTCCGCCAATCTGGTGGATCCGTGGACGTGCCAGAAGACCATCGATGCGCTGCCGAAGAGAATGAAGGAACTGGGAATCCGTAACCTGGAAGAAATCAGAGGAGTAGTATAGAGATGACACCAACAATTATGATTGCGTTGGATTTTCCAACAGGACAGAAAGCACTGGAATTCTTGGATCGGTTCCAAGAGCCGGTATTTGTAAAGGTGGGCATGGAGCTGTATTACAGCGAAGGTCCGTCCATCATTGAAGAAATCAAGAAGCGGGGCCATCGGATTTTCCTGGACCTGAAGCTTCACGATATTCCGAACACCGTGAAAAGCGCCATGAAAGTACTGGCGAGACTGGGTGTGGATATGACCAACGTTCACGCCGCCGGCGGCATCAAGATGATGCAGGCCGCGAAAGAAGGTCTGATGGAAGGCGTTCAGGAGCGGGGCGGCTCGGAGATTCCGATGCTGATTGCCGTAACTCAGCTCACCTCCACCGATGAGGAGATGATGCATCAGGAACTTCTGGTGAACGGTGAGATGGAAGACGTGGTTGTTCACTATGCAGAAAATGCTCGGAAAGCCGGTCTGGACGGAGTGGTTTGCTCCGCCTGGGAATCCCCGATGATTCATGAACGGGTGGCTTCCGATTTCCGGACGATTACACCGGGAATTCGTCTGGCAGGAGATGCCAAGGGAGACCAGAGCCGTGTGGCAACGCCGGCAAAGGCCAAAGCTTTGGGATCGGACTATTTGGTTATTGGAAGAAGTATTACAAAGGCAGCCGACCCGGTCGCTGCATATGCGAGATGTAAGGAGGACATGGGAGATGAGTAAAGAAATTGCAAAAGGTCTGTTGAAGATTCAGGCTGTTTTTCTGAGACCGAACGAACCCTTCACTTGGGCCAGCGGAATCAAGAGCCCGATCTACTGCGACAACCGTCTGATTCTGACGGATCCGGAAGTTCGGAACACCGTAGAGAATGAGATGGCCAGAGTGGTAAAAGAAAAATATCCGGAATGCGAGAAGCTGATGGGAACCAGCACCGCCGGAATTGCACACGCTGCAATCGCCGCACATATTCTGGATATGCCGATGGGTTATGTTCGCGGCAGCGCAAAAACCCATGGCCGGAACAATAGAATTGAAGGAAAGCTGGAAAAGGGAGATAAGGTGGTCGTTATCGAAGACCTGATTTCCACCGGCGGTTCCTCCATCGAGGTCGTAGAAGCTCTGAGAGAAGCCGGAGCAGATGTCCTTGGCGTAATCAGTATTTTTACCTACAACACCAAAAAGGCAGACGAGAAGTTTGCGGAAGCGAATGTGGAGAAATACAGCCTGTGCAGCGTGGAGACCATGATTGACACAGCGGTAGAAGAAGGTTACATTCAGGCAGATGAAGGAGAGGGAATCATTTCATGGCTAAGAGAGATCTAATCAACATTACGGACCTGACCCAGGAAGAAGTTGGCGAGATTCTGGATCTGGCAGACGACATGGTTGCGCATCCGGATAAGTATTACGAGGAATGCGCCCATAAAAAAATCGCTACGTTATTCTATGAACCGAGTACCCGGACGAGACTGAGTTTCGAATCGGCGATGTTGGAACTGGGCGGTAATGTGATCGGTTTCGCCTCGGCAAGCAGCAGCTCGGCGTCCAAGGGCGAAAGTGTCAGCGATACCGCAAAGGTTATCGAATGCTACGCAGACATCATCGCGATGAGACACCCGAAGGAAGGTGCGGCGCTGGTGGCATCCAATGCCTGCAGCATTCCGGTCATCAACGCGGGTGACGGCGGACACTTCCATCCGACTCAGACGCTGACAGACCTGTTCACCATTCGGAAGGAATTCGGCCGAATCGATAATATTCGAATCGGATTCTGCGGAGACCTGAAGTTCGGCCGGCCGGTACACTCTCTGATTGCAGCCCTGCTTCGTTTCAAAGGGGTGGAAATCGTTCTCATCTCGCCGGATGAGCTGAAGCTTCCGAAATACAACAAGGAAAGTATGACGGAAGCCGGCGTAAAGTGGACGGAGACCACCAGTCTGGAGGATGCGATTCCGGATCTGGATGTTCTCTACATGACCCGTGTTCAGCAGGAGCGTTTCTTCAACGAAGAGGATTACATTCGTTTGAGAGATACCTACGTTCTGGACCGGGCTAAAATGAAATTGGCCAAGGAAAAGATGATCGTAATGCATCCGCTGCCTCGTATTAACGAGATTTCCGTGGATGTGGACCGGGATCCGAGAGCGGTGTACTTCAAACAGGTTCGGAACGGCAAAGACGTTCGGAAAGCTTTGATTGCAACGCTGCTTAGATGGAAGGAGGAAATGTGATGAATATTGACGGTGTAAGCACCGGAATTGTTTTAGATCATATCCAGGCAGGCAAATCCCTGCTGATCTATCAACTTCTGGAACTGGAGAATCTGGATTGTTCCGTTGCGGTGATTCAGAACGCACGGAGCGGAAAATACGGCAAGAAGGACATCATCAAAATCGATCAGCTCATTGATCTGGACTTCGATGTGCTGGGTTATGTGGACCCGAACATCACGGTAAATATTGTGAAGGACGGAAAGATGGTGGACAAGAAGCACATGGCGTTGCCGGAACGACTGACAAACGTCATTCAGTGCAAGAATCCGAGATGCATCACATCCATCGAACGAGGTGTGCCGCAGCGGTTCCGCCTGGCGGATCCGGATCGGAGAGTGTATCGCTGTGAGTACTGCGATACGGAGCACGTAGCGAAGAGATAAAAGCAGACCCGGAAATCCATTGCAGATGCGGTGGATTTCCGGGTTTTCGATTGGAGTTATTCTTCCGAGTCCTTTTCATAAAGGGTTTCGTAGCTGGTTTCAATGCCGTTGGCAATGGCCTTGGCATTGCGGGACAGGTTACTGTCAAAGCGTTGGTTATCGGATTCATTGGAGATGAATCCCACTTCAATGATACAGGACGGCATGGTGGAATACCGATTCTCGGAATAATTGTCAGAAGCATCCGGCAATGTGCCGGTGCCGATTTTTCGGTAGGTAAACCCTTCTTTCTCCAGATTGCGGAGTATGTTGTCCGCCAGAAGGGTGGCAGAGGAATTCCCTCCGGAGTGAATCCAGGCCTCCACACCTTGTCCCTCCCCATCGGACTGATTCCGGTGGAGGGAAACCATCAGCTTAGCTTCTGCCTCGTTGGCCATCTCTGCTCGCTCCGGGCGGTCCACGTTCACGTCATCCGTTCGGGACATCACCACTTTAAAGCGTTTTCGTCGGAGGTATTTCCGAACCTTTAGGGCCAGCTCCAGGGTGTCATCCTTTTCCTTACGTCCCAAAGCCTCTGCGCCGGGGTCCTCACCGCCGTGTCCCGCATCGATAAAGATGACTCCGCGGGTCTGGAACAAAGTGAAGATGCCGCCGCCGGTGCTGAAGGAAAAGCCCAGAATTCCGGCAAGGAAAACCAGGCAGATGGCTAAAGCGATTCGCTTCTTTCTTCTCTTTCGTTCTTTTTCTTTTTGCTTTCTCCGGAGAATAATCTGCCGGATTTCGTCGTCGGTAATCTGTACGGACATAAACGCTCCCTTGAAGTATTTTTTTATGAAAAATCAGTACGTATATTGTAGCTTGATTCGGTGACGGTTTCAAGGATTCTCGGTAAAACCCGAGTTGCATATGATATCAAAAATGATATAATATATTCTGTATAATTGGTTAGAATACTGTATAAGCAGGAGTAGATATATGTATGCATTAACGGCAAAATCCATGAAATACATGGACGAATACACGATGGACAAAGGTGTTCCAAGTTCCGTGCTGATGGAAAATGCATCCCGAGGTGTGGTGAACGAAATTACGGAGCGCTTTCCGGATACCAATACGCGGATTCTGGTTATGTGCGGACCGGGAAACAACGGCGGAGACGGAGTGTGCGTTGCTCGCTGGCTCCTTCATTTGGGCTATTCCGTCACACTCTATTTCGTGGGCGATTCCAACCGCACGTCTAAGGAATTCCGGCGCCAGATTCGGATTATTTCCTCCATGTTCCCGGATTTGAAAATCTACGGAACGGAAGATGCGGCGGAAAGCCTGAAGGCGCTGCGTTCGGAATACGACGTTCTGGTGGACGGTATATTCGGAACCGGACTCAATCGCCGTTTCGGAAATAATTTTGTGAAGTTCCTGGAGTATGTGAATTCCAAGAAGGGCTACAAAGTGGCCATCGACATTCCGTCGGGACTGAATGCCACCACCGGTCAGATTATGAACGCGGTATTCCGGGCCGACCTTACCGTAACCATGGGAAATTACAAAACCGGCCTGTTCTTCTGCGAAGGACGAAAGGTTTCGGGCGAGGTAAAAGTAGTGGACATCGGTCTGGCGAAACGAGGATATCGGGATATTCCGGATCGTATTTTCGTGTGCGACCGGGAGTTCTTCCGAAAAACCAAGGATATGGCGCTAATTCCGAGAACGGAGGTTTCCCATAAGGGCACCTACGGAACCGTGGGAATCGTGGTGAGCCCGGGTAGCATGATGGGGGCGGCGATGCTTTCGGCAAAAGCTTCCTACAGAGCGGGCTGCGGGCTGGTAAAGATTTTCTGCCCGAACAAATTCACCGGTTTTTTCAATGTATCCATCCCGGAAGCGGTAGTGGTGCCGTACAAGACGGACGATGTGATCGGAGCGCTGGATGATTTTGTGGAAAGCGTAGACGTGGTCCTGGCGGGACCGGGCATGAAGGAAGATGCAACCGGACGCCTGATTATCAAAGAAATCCTGGCACAGGAGACTCCGGTGGTGCTGGATGCAGGTGCACTGAACCTGATTTCCAAGAATCTGAAGCCGTTCCGTAAAAGAAAATGCCCGTGCATCATCACGCCGCACGTGGGTGAGATGGCGCGGCTCTGCGGAGAGGACATCCAGGTGATTGAAAAAAATCGAATCGGCTTTACAAAGAAGTTCTCGGAGCTGTATCGGGTGAGTATGGTGGTGAAGTCCGACGTGTCGCTGGTTTCCCTGATTAAGGAAGATGGCACTCAGCGGCTGTACCTGAACGTCACCGGCAATTCCGGTCTGGCGACGGCGGGATCCGGGGATGTGCTCTCCGGGGTAATTGCATCCCTGATTGCTCAGGGCAATTCGGAAAACAACAGCTTGCTGTACGGCGTGATGATTCACGGCATGGCGGCGGATAAGTTCGCAGTGGACGAGGATTCCCGCCGGAAGATGATGGCCGGAGACATCGTGGAAAGTATTTTCTAAGGAGTTGTGAAATTTCTTTAAAAATCACTTGCAGAAATAGGTTGATGATGGTACAATTACAATGTTATGGACGATTCTGTTCCATTTACATTCTGAGTACGGTAGGAGGTGAAATCGGAATATGGCACAGGTTATCGTTAGAGAAAACGAAAGCTTAGAGAGCGCTCTTAAGAGATTTAAGAGATCTTGCGCTCGCGATGGCGTTATGTCTGAGCTCAGAAAGAGAGAGCACTACGAGAAGCCAAGCGTAAAGCGTAAGAAAAAATCCGAAGCTGCTAGAAAGAAAGCCAGAAAGTATTAATCTGGTAAAGGAGGTATTCAATGGGTCTTAAGGAACAATTGCTTACCGATTATAAGGAAGCGATGAAGGCGCATGACAGCACCCGGAAGGAAACCGTTAATCTGATTCGTGCCGCGATTAAGCAACATGAAATCGATCAGCAGGTGACCCTGGAGGATGCCGACATCGTTCCGATTATTAAGAAACAGCTCAAGATGCGTACTGACGCGATTGCTGATTTCGAAAAGGCAGGAAGACAGGATTTACTCGATAGTTATAGAACAGAAATCGATATTCTGAAGCAGTATTTGCCGGAGGAAATGTCGGAGGAAGCCGTTCGCGCCGCTGTGGAGCGAATTTGTGAAGAATCCGGATTGGACCGCTCGATGAAGAGCATGGGTCCGATGATGAAAGCCGCTATGGCAGAGCTGAAAGGCCAGGCAGACGGTGCTGTCGTCTCGAAGGTTGTTAAAGAATACTTAAGTGGTAAGTAGCTATCAGAAGGGGCTGCTGCACAATGGTGCGGCGGTCTCTTTTTTATTTCTTTGATTCTTTACTTTTTGGGCCTTTGACAAATAGTATTGGTGAAGTATAAATCGGAAGAAATTAACGACGAAACGCTCTCCCCCGAGGTTTCGTCGTCAATTTCCCCGCGGCCGCCGTGTGGATTAGAGTTAAATGTCCGGAGGAGAGGGTGGGATGAGGTCTCGGAAGCAGGAAATTCAGGTATGAAGAAGTGATTTTGAATCTCTGTCGAATTTGCATTGGAGCAATTTAGACAGAAAACAATTAGATTGACGACAGACGGTTCAGGAGCGGGGGTCTGTCGTCAATTTTTAGTAGGCCGAATGCAGACTAGAGCGGCAGACATGAGAAAAAGATTAGAATTGACGACGAAAGGGGAAAATGTGGGGGTTCGTCGTCAATTCTTTCCTTTCGGAATTACAATCATGAGAAGAGATGCACGAAGGGCGGAGAAGTTCTTTCGTGCATCTCTTTTCATCTGAGTGTGTCCCGGGTGTAACCCGGGGCACTGGTTAAGTGGCCGCCGCCTTTGCTCCCCGCCGCCCGCAAAGGCTTACGGCTTCGTTTCGGGGAGCAAAAAGTTCACACAAGGCGGCGGCGGAAAACGCTTTATTGCCGGCTCGCCGGCCGCCGACTTTGCTCCTCGCCGCCCGCAAAGGCATACTGCTTCGTTTCGGGGAGCAAAAAGTTCACACAAGGCGGCGGCGGAAAACGCTTTAACGCTGGCTCGTCGGCCGCCGACTTTGCTCCCCGCCGCCCGCAAAGGCTTACGGCTCCGTTTCGGGGAGCAAAAAGTTCACACAAGGCGGCGGCAGTAAAAAATGAAAAAGGGTATTGACATAATATGAATATATGATAATATACTCATATGAACGAACGATAATATGTATGGAAGGAGCGAAGACATGACGAAACGAAAATATCAGGAAGAGAAGGGAGCCCGAATCGGAGGCATCAATGAGGATGAGTTGATGGATTTGGCGGATCTGTTCAAGATGTTTGCGGATTCCACACGAATTAAGATACTGGTCGACCTGTCTCAGGGAGAGAAGAGCGTGTCGGAAATCTGCGAGGATCTGGAAATGAATCAATCGGCGGTCTCTCATCAGCTGAAAATTCTTCGAAATGCCAAGCTTCTTTGCGCTCGCCGGGAGGGGAAGTCCATGATCTATTCTCTGGCGGACGACCACGTAAGTACGATTATCGCAATGGGCAAAGATCACATCGAAGAGTAACGAGGAGGTTATCATGAAGAAGAAATTTAAGTTGGATGAAGTGGATTGTGCAAACTGTGCGGCAAAGATGGAGGATGCCATCCGCAAAATTGACGGTGTTAAAGAGGTATCGGTCAATTTCATGACCCAGAAGATGACGCTGGAAGCGGAGGATGAATCCTTCGAAGCGATTTTGGACGAAGCCTGCAAGGTGATTGCCAAAGTCGAGCCGGACTGTGAGGTTATTCGGTAGTTTGTTTTTATAGGAAATAATTCTGAGGATGAGGGCATGAGCAAGAAATTAAAAAGACAATTGAAACAGATTCTGATTGGCTTATCCATCTTTGCGGTTTTGATGGTGGTGGAGCACACCTGCGGTTTTCCGGGGGTTTTGGGAACCCGCAGGGGCGAGTTGGTGCTGTATTTAATTCCGTATCTGATTGCCGGCCGGGACGTGGTAAAAAAATGCTTTCTCGGCATAAAGAACCGGCAGCTGCTGGACGAGTGTTTTCTCATGACCCTGGCGACGGTGGGTGCTTTTGTGACCGGCGAAAACAGCGAGGCGGTTGCGGTGATGCTGTTCTACCAGGTGGGTGAATGGTTCCAGAGCTACGCAGTGGGGAAATCCAGAAAATCCATTACGGAGCTGATGGACATCGCCCCGGATTTTGCCAATGTGGAGAGAGCCGATGGGTCCATCGAGGAAGTGGATCCGGAGGAAGTGCAGATTGGGGACACCCTGGTGATTCGTGCCGGGGAGAAGATTCCGGTGGACGGCACGGTGTTGGAGGGTCAGAGCATGGTGAACACATCGGCTCTTACCGGAGAATCGGTGCCGCGTTCGGCGGTTCCGGGAGATCAGATTATTTCCGGATGCATTAACGGCGAAGGACTTTTGAAGATTCGGGCGGAGAAGAAGTACGAGGATTCAACCGTGGCTCAGATTCTGGAGCTGGTGGAAAACGCGTCCTCCAAGAAGTCGAAGACGGAGAATTTCATCACCCGGTTCGCTCGGTACTACACACCAATCGTGGTGGCCGGTGCGGTGATACTGGCTCTCATTCCGCCTATTTTTGCGGGCAACTGGATGAATTGGATGATGCGTGCCTGCACCTTCCTGGTAATCTCCTGCCCGTGCGCTTTGGTCATTTCCGTGCCCCTGTCTTTCTTCGGCGGTATCGGAGCGGCGTCGAACATCGGCGTGCTGGTAAAGGGCTCCAACTACTTAGAACAGATGGCGCATTTGGACACGGTGGTTTCGGACAAAACCGGCACACTGACGGAAGGCGTTTTTCACGTGACTCGGGTGGTTCCGGCGGAAGGTGTTTCGGAAGAAGCGGTGCTTCGGAACGCCGCCATCGTGGAAAGCCTGTCCACCCATCCCATCGCCAAATCCATTCAGGCAGCGTACACCGAAGTTTTGGAGCCGGGGTTGGCACGGGATGCGCGGAATATCTCCGGCCAGGGCCTCATTGCGAAAGTGGGTGATTCCACGGTCTGCGTGGGAAATAAACGGCTGATGGAGGAGAACGGAATCGACTACCGAGAGATTCAGGACGGAGAGTCCACCGTCGTCTACGTGGCGGCGGACGGCAAATTCCAAGGTGCCATTCTCATCTCCGACGAGATTAAGGATAGTGCGGTAAAAGCAATTCGCGAAATGAAGCAGGAGGGCGTCCGGCACGTCGTGATGCTCACCGGAGACCGGAAGGGAATTGCGGAAGCGGTTGCCGAAAAACTGTCCGTGGATGAATTCCGGGCAGAGCTTCTGCCGGCGGACAAGGTGCAGGCAGTGGAAGAACTGTTGGCGCGGATGTCCGGCGACAAGAAAGACGGCAGCAACGGCAAGAAGAAGCTGGCATTTATCGGGGACGGAATCAACGATGCACCAGTGCTTTCCCGGGCGGATGTGGGAATTGCCATGGGCTCCATGGGTTCCGATGCGGCCATTGAAGCCGCGGACGTGGTCATCATGGATGACGATATCGGCAAAATCCCGCGCACCATTCGAATTGCCCGGCAGACGGTGGGTATCGCCTACCAGAACATTGCCTTTGCGCTGTTTATCAAGATTTTGTTCTTGATTCTGGGTGCTTTGGGCATTATCGGAATGTGGTGGGCCGTGTTCGCCGACGTGGGCGTCGCTGTAATTTGCATTTTGAATTCCATGCGGATGTTGAAACGAAAAGGGTTATAAATAAAGAAATATGGAGGCGGTGCCAAAGCGGTGAGAACCGACTTTGGCACCGCTTCCTTTTGTGTGAAACGTTTGTTTCGCGAACACATCATCCAAGCTTTAAGAAATCTTAAGATTTAAAAATCCCTATCTTAATAGAATCTTAATACAAGCGTGATATAATAGTCCATATACTGAAAATGAAAGGTAAATACTATGGCATATAATGTTAATTCCTATTTTATCTTCCTGCCGACGGTGGCACTCCTGTACCAGCTGGTGAAGAAGGAGCGGCGATGGTGGGTGCTGCTGGGGGCCAGCGTGGTATTTTTTTGGCTGATCAGCCGGCAGCTTATCCTTTGGGCGGTGGTGACCGCCGGGATTACCTACAGCATTGCGGGATGGATTGACCGCACACAGGTTCAGATTAAAGCTATTGACCGTTCGGAGAAGGAACGGCGGAACGCCCTGAAGGAGAAATCCCGGAAGATTCTGCAGCTGGGACTGCTGGGGACCGTGGGCATCCTGGTGGCACTGAAATATACTGCTTTTACCGTGGAGACGACGATGCAGGTGGTTCGACATTTTGGCGGGAGCGGAAATTTCAGCGTGGGGCGGATTCTGGTTCCCATCGGGATTTCGTTCTATACCCTGCAGGCGGTGAGCTATCTGCTGGACGTGTACTGGAAGCGGGAGAAGGCGGAATCCAATTTCTTCAAGCTGTTCCTGTTCCTGATCTTCTTCCCAACGGTGATGGAAGGTCCGATTCTTCAGTGGAGCGATACGAAGGATACGCTGTACAGCGGCGAACCGATTCAGGGAGAGAACCTGGGGTTGGGATGTTTCCGGATTATTTGGGGACTTTTTAAAAGAATGATCGTCTCGGACCGACTGAACACGGCGGTGCTGATGCTGTATCGGCCGGAGGCGCACTACAGCGGATTCATGATTGTGCTGACGGCGGTGATTACCACCATTCAGTTGTACCTGGAATTCTCCGGTACCATCGATATCGTTATCGGATCGGCCCGGATTTTCGGGGTGAAGCTGCCCGAGAATTTCCGCCAGCCCTTCAAGGCCAAGAGCGCCGCGGAGTTCTGGCGGAGATGGCACATCACCTTGGGACGCTGGTTCAAAAATTATATTTTCTATCCGGTCACCACTTCTTCGGCGGTGAAGAAATGGGGAAAGTACGGACGGAAACATTGCGGAAAGTACATCACCATGGTGGTCACCAGCGCGATGGCGCTGTTCCCGGTGTGGATGCTGAACGGGCTTTGGCACGGACCGAAGTGGCCGTACATTCTGTACGGAGTGTACTATTTCATCATTCTGCTGGCGGAAGTGGCATTGGAACCGCTGGGCGAGAAAATGCGGCGGCTGATTCATGTGTCCGATGACAACCCGATTATTCAGAAGTGGCATATGGTTCGCACCTGGGTAATCATCGTCATGGGCGAGATGCTGTTCCGGGCGGAATCCTTTGGGCAGTTTCTGTCCATGTGCCGCAATATGTTCCGGGGACCGTTCATCAGCGACAACCTGGCCACCTCCATGCTGAGCCTGAAACTGGATCCGGGGGACTGGTTCGTGGTCATTGTGGGAACCGTTCTGGTGTTCATCGTGGACGACCTGCTGGAAAAGAAGCCGGATCTCTTCGAGCGTTTTCCGAAGATTCCCACCTTCTGGCGGTGGAGCGTGTATTACGGATTGATTGTTTTTATTATCGTATTCGGAGCCTACGGGGCGGGATACCAGACCGTGGATCTGATCTATGCGGGATTCTAGAAAGGAGGAGCATATGAAAAAGCAAAGACATACGCTGAGAACATGTCTGTTCCTGATAATTTTGTTCCTTATAATCTTCCTTCCGGGATTGGCATTGACCCCAAAGGTGGTCATGAAATATCACCTGGGCGCCGGCAGAAATGCGGTGTATTCCCGCATTGCCAACGAGCCGAAGGACACCATCGATGTGCTGGTGATGGGAGACAGCGAGAGCTACACCAGCATTTCTCCGATGAAAATCTGGAATGAAACCGGATACACGGTCTACGCGGCCGGGCAGCCGGGGGCCAATCTGGCGGATACCCGGAACGTGCTGAAGACCGCGTTGGAATCCCAGAAGCCGAAGGTCATCCTGCTGGAAACCCACAGTTTATTCCGAAATCGGAAGAGCCAAGCCTTCCGGAAGCAGTCGGCCCTGGCAGAAAAATTATATAATGCCTTTCCGGTGCTGCGTTACCACAACAGCTGGAAACAGGTATTTCCCCAGAAGATGCACGCCACCTATAAGGGGTTCGGCGTCAGCAGCAAGGTTCGGCCGTACACGGGACCGGCGGATTACATGAATCCACCGGAGGGCGCACCGACGGTCAATCCGAAGGACAAAGATAAGGTTCAGAATATCATCAGCAGGGCCAATCGCCGGGATTTTGACGCAATTCGGAAGACCTGTGAGAAGCACGGAATTCAGCTGATTCTCTATTCCGCACCGTCCCCGAAGAACTACAACATTGAGCGGTGCAACGCTCTGGCAAAGCTGGCGAAGAAAACCAACGTCCCGTATGTGGACTTGAATCGCCGGGTAAAAGAACTTCAGATTGATTGGGCAACGGATACCAGGGACCGGGGAGATCATTTGAACATCTCCGGCGCCATCAAAACCACCGGTTACCTTCGGGACTATTTGGTTCAGAACTGCAATCTGGAGGATCGCCGGAACGACCCCCTGATTTCCGCCAAGTGGAATCGGATATACGGCAACTATGAGATTGCCGAGAAGAAAAAGATGAAGAAAATCAACGGGGATGATACCATGAATTCTTTGGAGAATCTGCTGGCGGAAGGCGGAACGAAAAAAGAGGTTCAAGATTAAGATAAGGAAAAAGATATGAAGAGAAACATCGATAATGCGAGTAAAACCATTTTGGACATCTTTGAGAATACCGCAGTGATTCACGGAAAGCGTTTGGCGGCGAAGGATCCGGTGCGGGAGCTCACCTACGGCGAGCTGTTTGAACAGGCCCAGCGCATGGCGGCGGAAGTGGGAGAAATCCTGTATCCGGAAGAGGATGGGGAGGTGGAAACCGGGTTTCCCATTGCCATCCTGGCGGAGAAGAGCTGCAGTGAACTGGCGGCGGTGCTGGCTTCCATCTATGTGGGGAGCTTCTACGTTTGCATCAACCCGGAGCAAACGGAGAGTCGAATTTCTTCCATTTTAAACGTTCTGGAGCCTCGTCTGGTCATTGTGGAGGACAAACAGACGGAAAAACTCTCCCGGGCGGGTTACGAAGGAAAAACCCTGTCACTGGATGCCTTGGTTGAAAAGGCGAAAGCAGGAAAAACGTCGGAAGCGGCCATGATGAAGCTGATGAAGATTCGCCGGGAAATTCGGAGCACCGATCCGTTGTACGGTATTTTTACCTCCGGGTCCACGGGAACGCCGAAATGCGTGCTGGTGGAACAGCAGTCCGTGATGGACTTTATCCGGCATTTTGTGGAGATTTTCGAATTCACGGAAGAGGATGTCATCGGAAACCAGGCGCCCTTTGACTTTGATGTATCGGTAAAAGACATCTATTCCGCTTGGATGACCGGGGCCTCTTTGCTCCTCATTCCGCGGGAATACTTCTCCACGCCGCCGCGGCTGCTGGATTACATCTGCGACAATCACGTAACCAATCTGACCTGGGCGGTATCGGCGCTGTGCATCATTTCCGGCCTGAAGGGATTCGGGTACCGGGTGCCGACGGAACTGAAGCGGGTGATGTTCTCCGGTGAGGTGATGCCGATCAAGCAGCTCACCATCTGGCAGGAAAATCTGCCGGAAACGAAGTTCGTGAATCTATACGGGCCGTCGGAAATCACTTGCAACTGCACCTATTTCCCGATTGAACGCCGGTACGGGAAGGAAGAAAAGTTGCCTTTGGGAAAGGTGTTCCCGGGACGGAGCGTGGTGCTCTTGGACGAAGAGGACCGTCCGGTAAAGGCGGCCGGTCTGCCCGGAGAAATCTGCGTGATGGGGGAATCCCTGGCGCGGGAATACTATCACAATCCGGAGCAGACGGCAAAGCATTTTGTCCGGTATAGGGAGGATGACGGAACCACCCGACGGATGTACCGCACCGGGGATCTGGCGGTGCTGGATGAAAACGGAGAGATGGTATTTGCCGGCCGAAAGGATTTCCAGATCAAGCATATGGGGCATCGAATCGAGCTGGAGGAAATTGAGCTTCAGATGAATGCGCTGGAAGGAGTGCGTCAGAGCTGCTGTTCCTACGATGCCAAAAGAAGCCGGCTTTCTGCCTATTACACCGGCGATGCGGCCGCTTCGGAGGTGCATCGGCAGCTGAAGGAAAAGCTGCCGGCCTACATGGTTCCGTGGAAATTCCACCACGTCAAGGAATTCCGCCTGAACAAAAACGGAAAAATCGACCGAAAGGTGCTGACAGAACTGGAGGAAACAGAATGATGCTTTCAGATAGAATAATCCGGGAGGCGGCGGAGCGATATCCCACCCCTCTGTATATTTTCGACACGGATGCCCTGTTAGAGCGGTTTCAATATTTTAGAAAACACTTGGGGGATGAAATCGGTTTGACCTACTGCATGAAAACCAATCCGTTTCTCACCGCGGCATCCCTTCCGGAAACCCAGCGAATTGAGGTGTGCTCCGACGGGGAGTTTCGGGTGTGCCGAAGCCTGGAAATTCCCCCGGAAAAGCTCTTGATTTCCGGGGTGCTGAAACGAGCAGAAGATCTGGAAGAAATTCTGGATTACTGCGGAGACCGGGCGCTGTACACCGCGGAGTCCCCGAGTCAGCTGGAATTGCTGAACCGAATGGGAATCGAAGGGAATCTGGTACTGAGGGTTTTCCCGCGGCTCACAAACGGCAGCCAATTCGGAATGGATGAGGAGACCGTACTTTCCTTAATCCAACGAAGAGCGGAATACAAGGGCGTGGAATTCCACGGAATTCATTTCTTCTCCGGCACCCAGAAACACCGCCTGGCGAAGCATCGGAAGGAGCTGAAGAAGCTGGATGAATTCTTCCGAAGACTGGAAGAGGAAGCGAATTTCCATGTGCCTATGCTGGAGTATGGAACCGGTTTCGGTGTGCCGTATTTCGAAGGGCAGGAAGAAGATGTGACATCGCCGGAGCAGCTTTCGGAATTTCGTGATATAATAACACAGATGAGCTGGAAAGGGGCGGTGACCCTGGAGATGGGGCGCGCGTTGGCATACGATACCGGTTACTACATCACCAAGGTGTGCGACGTGAAGACCAATTCCGGAAAGAATTATGCCATCACCGATGGCGGAATTCATCAGCTCCACTACGATGGGCAGATTCGAGGCATGTACGTGCCGGAGGTAAAAATACTTTCGGGCAAGCCGGAGGCGGCCGAATGTGCCGAGACGGTGCACTATTCCATCTGCGGATCCCTGTGCACCACCAACGATATCTTAATTGGCGACTATGCCTGCCGGCCGCTTCGGGAGGGCGACCTGATTGTTTTTACCCGAACCGGTGCCTATTCGGTGTACGAGGGCATGAGTCTGTTCTTGACCCACGAGCTGCCGGGCGTGGTGCTCTACAGCAAGAAAGAAGGTTTGGCAGAGGTGCGGAAGCAAATGCAGACCCACCCGCTGAACACCCCGATGCGAAGCAATTAATTTAACGAATGACGCGTTACGCGAGAAAGAAGGAATACGATGAACGAATTACTGGAAATTTTGAATGAAATCGACGATACCATTGATTATGAAACGGAAACCGGCCTGATTGACGACCATCTGCTGGATTCTTTTGCGATTATCTCCCTGGTGAGCGAGCTGGAGGATGCCTTTGACATCTCCATCGATGCGGCGGAGATGACGCCGGAGAATTTCAACTCTGCGGCCAATCTGTGGAAGATGGTGGAAAGACTGCAAGAGGACGCATAAAGAATGGCTTACAGAATACTGGTTGCCGAGGACGATGGGGACATCGTTCAGGTGCTGAAGCTGTATTTGAATAATGAGGGGTATGAGGTTCTCCACGCTCCCAATGGGGCGGAGGCGCTGGAAATCATGGAGCAGCAGCCGGCGGACCTTTGTATCTTCGATATCATGATGCCTCGGATGGATGGATACGAGCTCATTCGGCGGGTGCGGGAGTTTTCGGCTGTCCCGATCATCGTTTTATCGGCGAAGCGAGAAGATGCGGACCGGATTGTGGGTCTGAACATCGGTGCCGACGATTATCTGGTAAAACCATTCAACCCTTTGGAAGTGGTGGCCCGGGTGCGCTCGGTGCTGCGGCGGTGCTACGAGTTCGATAAGAAGCCGGATCCTTCCCTCTCGACCGATGCCGGAGAAGGAGGAGACAGTCAATCGTTTCGGACCGAAGATGACATCCGGTTCGAAAACCTGCGGTTGGACCGAAACACTCGAAAGCTGTACGTGGACGAGGAAATCGTGTCCACCACACCGGCGGAGTTCCGAATTCTGGAGCTCCTGATGAGCCATCCGGGAAGGGTGTACACCAAAATTCAGATATACGAATTTCTGAACGGAGAGTATTACGTCAATGATGAAAATACCATAACGGTGCACATTTCCAATTTGCGGAAGAAGATCGAAGCGAACAAACGGGAGCCCCGTTACATCCAGACGGTGCGGGGCATCGGTTATAAATTCTGCGAGGAACAGAAGGTCAGCGATGAAGAAACTGAAAAGTAAAGAGGGAAGCCTGTACATGGTTTTCATGAAGGGTTTTATCCTTCTGTTTCTGGTGATTGTGGGACTTGCCGGAATTCTCTACGGGGTGAACTATTTTCTTCCGCGCCGGGTTGTGGTAATGCCGAAATCCTATGATATTGCGGATTACACCAATATTCTGGAAGAAGAGAAGTACGACCAGGTTCCGGTGACCAAGACATTCGGCAAGACCGGGTACCTGGAGATTCTGGACGAGAATGCCAAAGTCATCTATGACAGCCGCGGCAAAACCAACAAAAAATACCACAAAGATTCCCTGCGTTACATTTCCGAGATTTATCCGGATGTATATTACGGCGTTCAGCGCATCGGTTCCGGGTATCAGCTGAAGAAAAGCGGATACCTGATTTTTCAGTACCGTTGGAATGACGAATCCGAACAGTATCTTTCGGGAACCGCACTCCTGGATTCCAAGCGAAATGTAATCTATTCCAACATCAACCTGGGGAAAAAGCAGCTGACAAAGGATGAGATTCGATACCTGATAGGGAGCAACGACGGAGAGGACGTGTCCGGCAATATTCTTCAGAAATTTTCTTTTACCACGTTGGACGGAGAGGCACGAACCGCACTGATTCACACGGAAAGCGTGGGAATGCAGCTGGGAAAAATATATTCCAAAATCTTCTTTATCAGTCTGTTGGTGTTCGTCCTGGCGGTCATCGTCACGATTCTGCTGATGGATCTGTACATGGTGAACAAGGTACGCCGGCCGCTGGCCGACCTGGAACATGCCATTGCGAGATTCCGAGAAGGGGAGAGAAGTCCCGTTGTTGGCTATTCCGGACCGAGGGAGGTGACCACGGTTATCGACGCTTTTAACCAGCTGGAGGAGAAGCTGGTGGAAGCGGAGGAAAAGCAGCAGGCCCTCCGGAATCAGAAGCAGCAGATGCTCAGCGGCATTTCACACGATCTGAAGACGCCGATTACGGTAATTCGAGGATATGTGGACGCGATTCGGGACGGTTTGGTACCGCCGGAGGACCGGGACCGTTACCTGGCGATTATCGAGGACCGGGTGAATACCATGGCAAATCTGATCAGCAGCCTGAGCGACTTCAGCATGCTGGAGCATCCGGATTTCGCCTATACCATGACGGAGGGAAATCTGGCGGAGTACCTGCGGGAATACATCGCCGGCAGATATCAGGAACTGAATATTCAAGGGTATTCCATGGAAGCGGATATTCCGGAGGAGAACATCCGAACCGCCTTCGACCATCATCAGCTGAATCGGGTGTGGGAGAACATCATCAGCAATTCGGTCAAATACACGCCGAAGGGCACCACCCTGTTTGTCCGTCTGATGAAATCCGCCGACGGCAAAAACATTATCATCCATATCGGCGACAACGGTCCGGGCATCCCGGAGCAGATGAAGTCGGTGCTGCTGGACCCCTTCGTGGTGGCGGAGCCGTCCCGGAGCAACGGTCAGGGGACCGGTCTGGGTCTGAGCGTGGCTCAGCGAATTGTAGAAGCCCACGGAGGTGCGATTTCCATTTTGAATGAGAAAGAGACCGCCCTTGCGGTGAGTGAATTTACCGGCAGCCGAGGAACACGCGGATTGTTCTACCGGATTGTATTGCCGGTGAAGAAAGGAAGCAGAGAATGAGATATCCGGATATTACAGAAGGAAAATTCATCGACCGGCCCAATCGATTTGTGGCCCATGTGGAGATTAACGGGCATCCGGAAACGGTGCATGTGAAAAACACCGGGCGCTGCCGGGAACTGCTCCTTCCGGGAAGCCGCGTCATCCTGAATCATTCGGATAATCCCAACCGCAAAACCGCCTATGACCTGGTGGCGGTGTACAAGGAGTCCCTGGGTCTGGTGAATATCGACAGCCAGGCTCCCAATCAGGTGATGAAGGAGTGGCTGTCAGCACAAGGCTTCGATGTGATTCACCCGGAGTACACCTACGGAAACTCCCGAATGGATTTCTATATGGAACGGATGAAAGCTGCACAAAATACTTCGGAACGCTATCTTCTGGAGGTGAAAGGGTGCACGCTGGAAAAAGAAGGAATCGGCTATTTCCCGGATGCTCCGACTCTGCGCGGCGTAAAACATCTGCACGAACTGATGAAAGCTGCCGGCGAAGGGTACCGTGCCATGCTGGCCTTCGTCATTTCCATGCCTAAAGTGACGAAGGTGCTGCCCAACGTGGAAACCCATCCGGAATTCGGAGAAGCTCTGGCGGAAGCCAAGGCTGCCGGCGTTCAAATCCTGGAACTGCCGTGCAAGGTGACAGAAGACGGACTGGAAATCCGAAGCGATGCGCAGATTCGGTAAATGGGAAAGTCGGAAAATTTGAAAAATAATACTAAAAAACATTGACAGAAAGAATGGAAAGTGCTATTATGTAATAGTTGTTGCGGAAGTGGCTCAGGGGTAGAGCATCGCCTTGCCAAGGCGAGGGTCGCGAGTTCGAATCTCGTCTTCCGCTCCATCTTTTATGCGGATGTAGTTCAATGGTAGAACTTCAGCCTTCCAAGCTGATAGCGTGAGTTCGATTCTCATCATCCGCTCCATGTGGGTCCATAGCTCAGTTGGATAGAGCAACGGCCTTCTAAGCCGTGTGTCCGGGGTTCGAATCCCTGTGGGCTCACCACTATTTTTTTAAAAGAAACAGAGAGAGTATAGCAGACCGACTTGATTATGGGGTATAGCCAAGTGGCAAGGCAACGGACTTTGACTCCGTGATTCGTAGGTTCGAGTCCTGCTACCCCAGCCATTGCGACCCATTAGCTCAGGTGGTAGAGCACTTGACTTTTAATCAAGGTGTCCGGAGTTCGAGTCTCCGATGGGTCACCATTACTCTTAAAACATCCGGAGAGGTGTCCGAGTGGTTTAAGGAGCTGGTCTTGAAAACCAGTGATTCTGAAAGGGACCGTGGGTTCGAATCCCACCCTCTCCGCCAAGAATGCACATGATCTGGAGAAGTACTCAAGAGGCTGAAGAGGACGGTTTGCTAAACCGTTAGGGTTCGTTATTAGGGCCGCATGGGTTCGAATCCCATCTTCTCCGCCACAATTTTTAGGGGTATAGCTCAGTTGGTAGAGCAGTGGTCTCCAAAACCACGTGCCGTGGGTTCGAATCCTACTGCCCCTGCCAATTAACTAAGGACTGTACTAAATATCGGGGTGTAGCGCAGCTTGGTAGCGCAACTGGTTTGGGACCAGTGGGCCGCGGGTTCAAATCCTGCCACCCCGACCATTTACCCAACATATGGGCCATTAGCTCAGTTGGTCAGAGCATCCGGCTCATAACCGGCAGGTCCCGGGTTCAAGTCCCTGATGGCCCACCATTTATTGAATAAGGTAATATGCCCAGATAGCTCAGTTGGTAGAGCAAGGGACTGAAAATCCCTGTGTCCTTGGTTCGATTCCGAGTCTGGGCACCACGAACGGTATGCATTGTATACCGTTTTTCTTTTGCCCGTTTGCGGTATATTCGGGCGAGGTATTGGTATAATCAATAGTTCCGCACCGAAAACAAAGTCGATTCCTATTTGTTATTTTTGTGAAGAGCCGTTACAATTAATCAGTATGATTGTTTTATGAGTTTAGGAGGAATAGAAAGATGAACGAGAAAGAAGTGAATGCTCCAAAGAAGAAGCATACCGGAAAAATCGTCCTGGTGGGACTTCTCATCGCGTGCGTTGTAATCTATTTTGCAGTGCCGTCGGTACACACTTGGATTAACAACGTGGTTGCCATGTTCAAGTCCGGCGACTTCGATCAGATGAGAAACTTCATTGCGAAGTACGGAAAATGGGCGATGCTGGTGTCAGCCTTCCTGATGGTATTCCAGTCCATCGCAGCACCGCTGCCGGCATTCTTCATTACATTGACCAACGCGAACCTCTTCGGATGGTGGCAAGGATGCATCTTGTCTTGGGCGTCCGCTATGCTGGGTGCCGCAGTATGCTTCTATATTGCTCGAATCCTGGGAAGAGACGTGGTGGAAAAGCTGTGTACGAAGGGCGCACTTCTGTCCATCGAGAAGTTCTTTGATAAATACGGCAAAAAGTGCATTCTGATTGCCCGATTGCTTCCGTTTATTTCCTTTGATATCGTCAGCTATGCGGCGGGTCTGACCGCGATGGATTTCGGCGGATTCATGCTGGCAACCGGCCTCGGCCAGCTGCCGGCCAGCATCGTGTACTCTTATGTGGGCGGAATGCTCACCGGCGGAGCGCAGAAGCTCTTTATCGGACTGCTGTGCCTCTTCGCACTGGCGATTTTGGTTACCCTGATTCGTCAGGTGTGGGTGTCAAAGCACAAGGAAGTATAGGAAATATCAATAAAAAGACAGCAGAATATAGATTGTTACTATACTTCACAAAAACAACCGAACTATAATTTATTTTTCAATGAAAAATAGTTATAATTATAGCGTACGGCTTCCGCTTTTGGAATGCCGCAAAGGGGGGAGACCCTTCAATTAATTGTACAGTATTGATGAACGAAGGAGGAATTTGAACATGAAACGTTCGAAGAAAATGTTCACAGTCATGTTGGCACTGTGCGTGGCACTGTCCATGGCGATGGCATCTGTTACCGCAAATGCGGCAACAAAGAAGCCGAAGAAGATTTACCTCAAGGCCACTTCTACCACAGTGGATATCAAGGGTAAAGTAAAGGTATCTGTTTATAAAACAAAACCTTCCAAGGCAAGCAAGTCCGTTAAATGGAAGAGCAGCAACAAGAAGGTTGCAACCGTTTCCAAGTCCGGCTACGTAACCGGAAAGAAGAAGGGAACGGTAAAGATTACCGCAACTTCCAAGAAGAGAAAGAAGGTTAAGAAGACCATCAAGATTAAAGTAACGAATCTGAAGGCCAAGTCCGTAACACTGAACAAGAAGTCTGCTAGTCTCCTTAAGGGTGAGAAGACTCAGGTGAAAGCGACAGTCAAGGGACAGACCGGTTTCTACAACCAGGGAGTAACCTGGAAGTCTTCCAACACTTCTGTTGCAACTGTAACCAGCAAGGGTATTGTAACTGCAAAGAAGGCAGGTAAGACTACTATTACTGCAACCGAGAAGGGTGGCAGCAAGAAAGCAACCTGCAGTGTAACTGTACAGCCAGATCTCGTTGTAGATGCAAATGCAAAGACTGTTACAATTACTGCAACGGTAAATAATGCGACAGCTAAGAGCATGCATTATGTTGTAAATAAGAATGGTGGCGCAGCAAAGACATCTTATTTCGTAACAGACGTTACAGCGAAAGAGTTCAGTGCTGCATTAGAGCAGATTTCTGCAACTGCATGGAATGATAATGCAGAATTCGATGCAAAGACAGCAGATGTCGCACAGGCAGGAACTAAGACAATCAATGAGCTTGCAAAAGCAGGAGTTGGAAACAGCAATTACACGAAGATGAATGTTAACATCAAGGCTGGAACGAAGACCATTGATATGGAGAACACTTTGTCTGGTGCAAAGGCGAACGATAACTTCAGCATGATTTATTCCAACGTTGCAAATAACCACAACGCTGGATCCGGATGCCTGACTTGCAACACATCTTGCTACGCAGGTGTTGTTACAAATGAATTGAAGACCTGGGCAGATCCTTTCGTTCCAAAGAATATGCCTAAGAAGGGAACTATCGTAAGCATCACTTATACATCTCAAGATGCTGAGAATTATACGGACATCGCTGGCGTGAAGGCTGCACTGGCAGATGACAATTCGGTTGTTCTGGATGCAAGAAAAGCAGCTGATTACGAAGATGCTCACATCGCAGGTGCAGTTTCTGCAGACATGGATGGGTACGTTGGTAAGTCCATCACAGAAGCAGCATCGGATGCGAATGTGAAGGCGGTTGTTGATAAGTATGGCGCAAGCAAGAAGTATGTACTTATCTGCTATTCTGGTAATAGATATGCGAAGGCTGCAAGAAGAGTTCTGATGAATAATGGCGTGAAGTCTTCGAATATCACCATCCTGACCGGTGGTATGGATGCATGGAGAAGTGCTGGTGAAGCGTTGGATCACTACAACTACACCAACGCCGCAACTACATTCGACAAGCTGAAGGATTCTTCCTACGTAATTCTGGATGCCAGAAAGGCTGCAGACTATGATAACGGTCACATTGCAGGTGCGGTTTCTGCCAGTGTTGACGGATACATCGCTGAAGGTGGCAACAAGGATGAAGCAGCCGCAAACGTAAAGGCTGTTGTAGACAAGTACGGTAAGGATAAGAAGTACATCGTTATCTGCTACTCCGGCAACAGATATGCCAAGGTAGCAACCGGACTTCTGATGAACAACGGAATCAAGAATGCAAACATCCAGACTCTGGGCGGAGATGATTCCCAGCAGTCCGCTGCCGGCGGCATGAAGGCATGGAATGCGAAGTATGCAGGCTACGTTGTGGCAAAGCACACTTCTTCCGACAACTTCAACTTCGCAAACGGCATCACACCGGAGAACCTGAAGGCCGATGTGGACGGTTCCAAGGTATTCACCGTTATGGACGTAAGAGCGGCAAAGGATTACAATCCGGAAACGTGCATTAAGGGTGCGGTATCCACTCCGTCAAGCGATGAAGCGGCAGTAATGAAGGCCGTAAACGACAACAAGAACGGTCTTTACGTTCTGGTATGCTATACCGGTAACGCCAAGGCCAATGAAGCCCGGAACATCATGGTAAAGAATGGTGTAGACGAAAGCAGAATCATCTGCCTGCAGGGCGGAATGAAGGCTTGGAACAACTAAGCCTAAATGATTATCTAGGCGGGGGTGCAGAAGCATTCCCGCTTTTTGTTTTTTGAAGGAGAAGGGTGATGAGAGACAGAGACTCGAAAAGAAGGAAGATGGTGACGGCAATGGCCGTGGCCTTGATGATGGTTCTATGTACCGCCATTCCGGTTTCGGCGAAAAGCAGAACGCCGAAGAAACTGTATCTGAAGACAACGACGACGGTGGTGGACATCGGCGGGAAGACAAAGGTGTCCGTGAAGAAGACAAAGCCGTCCAAAGCCAGCCGAAGCGTTCGCTGGAAAAGCAGCAACAAGAAGATTGCCGTGGTGAGTAGCAAAGGTGTGGTCACCGGAAAGAAGAAGGGAACCGTGCGGATTACCGCAACATCTAAGAGAAACCGCCGGATTCGGAAGAGCATTACCGTAAAGGTAAAGGATTTGAAGAGCACATCTTTGAAACTGAATCGGAAGCAAGTGACTTTAGGGAACAAGGAGGCCGTGACGCTAAAGGCGACATTAAAGGGCCCGAAGGGATATTGCAATCGGGGCGTGGTCTGGAAATCTTCCAATCCGGCAATCGTTTCTGTGAGCAAATCCGGTAAGCTGACGGTAAAGGGCACCGGCAGCGCTTCTGTGACGGCGCAAGAAAAAGGCGGGAGTCGGAAGGCGACCTGCAAGGTAGAGGCGTTCCAAACCCTGTCCGCGAAGAGGGTATGGCAGAATCTGAAGCGGAAGGAAGCGGATTATGGAAAGAAAGCCCCGCAGCTGATTCTGGACGTACGCCTTACCGCGGGTACCGGCGATGAGGACGGATACCAGAACGGCCACATTCCAACTGCGGTGAACTGCAGTGCTGCGAAGGAATTTCAGGATGCGAACTCCCTGGAAGAACACAGCGGAAACGAGAACATTCAGAGGACGCTGCAGCGTTTTGGCAAGGAGCGAAACTTCGTTCTGGTGGGGAACGGCGAACAATATGAACGTCATGCGGCCGAACTCCTTCGGAAGAACGGAGTAAATCCGGAGCGTATTTTTGTGCTGGCAGAAAAGGATGGTGCCGTATCCGGGAAATGGGGGATGGACTCCTGGAAGCAAACTTACCCGAATTATGTTACCGGATATTACGCCACCGGAAGCTACGTATTCCACAATGATATCAGCGGAGAACAGCTGCAGGAGGACATAGACGGACCGAAGCTGTACACGGTTCTGGACGCTCGGGCAACGGAGCAATACGATTTAGCCCATGCGCCGGGTGCGTGGTCCACACCGTGCCGGAAAGGGGACGACTACAAAAATGCGTACAATGCGATTCTGAACCCGGAAGCCCGAAAAGATAACTTCAAAGAGGTGGTGGAAAAGAATCCGAACGCCATCTTCGCAATTATCTGTTACAGCGGAACCCGGTACTCCAACAATGCAAAAGAAACCTTGATGAAGGATTACGGAATTCCGGAAGAACGGATTATCGTTCAGCGAGGCGGCATGAGCAAGTGGAACGGGACGGTGGTTTCAGCACCGAAAGTGGATGCCGGGGCCGGAACCGTAACCATTGCCACGAAGGTGAACAAGGCGCTGGAATCCAATCCGCAGATGAAGACCGGTATGCTGGTCGCAAGCGAAAGCGGAACCCGGAAGGAAGAAGGCATTCTCCGCACATACGTCACTCCAGAGCAGATGAGCGAAGCCATGACAGAACTAAAGGCGAAAGCAGGCAAGACCGAAGTCTGTGCATCGGTTCAATGGAACGATTTCCGGAAAACCGGAGGGGGCACTTTGCCGGAAATCCTGAACAATCTGAAAGGACAGCCTGTCATGCTGTACGCCGCCGAAAGCAATGACAGGAATTCCGAGACTGGAGAAATTGCTGCGCTCACATCCGATTCGGATGCCCTCTTTGGTATTTCGAATCGTCCGGCAACGGAAGATAACCTGTGCACCGTGAAATCAGGTGCGCTGCCGAAATCGAATCACGAAATGTCCGCAAGCTTCAGTCCGGATGAACACAATGTGGTATACCTCACCTTTACGTTAAAGTAAACGTTCCCATTCCGACGCATTCGTGGTAAAATGTTTGGATAATAATTGTGATAAGGAGAGCGAAATGGCACAGCTGTATTATCGATATAGTACGATGAATGCGGGAAAGTCCCTGGAGATCATCAAGGTGGCCAACAACTACGAGGAGCTGGGCAAGCGGGTGATGTGCCTGGTTCCGGAGGTGGACGACCGCTACGAGCGGGATATGGTGACCTCCCGGGTGGGACTGAGCCACAAGGCCTATACGGTGAATGACGATACGAATATCATGACGCTGTTCATCGAGAAGAACATGCGGCATCAGATTGACTGCGTGCTGGTGGACGAATGCCAGTTTTTCCGGAAGCATCACGTGCAGGAGCTGGCGGAAATCGTGGACAGCTTCGACGTGCCGGTACTGGCCTACGGACTGAAAAATGATTTTAAGAATGAGCTGTTCGAAGGATCCTACTATTTCCTGGTGTACGCAGACAAAATCGAAGAGATTAAGACCATCTGCTGGTGCGGTCGGAAAGCCACCATGGTGGCCCGAATTCAGGATGGAAAGATTATCAAGCAGGGAGATCAGATCGCGATCGGCGGCAACGACATGTACGCCTCCCTGTGCCGAAAGCATTACAACGACGGAAGGTTGTCGGCAGACGACTAGGTCGAGGAAGGAGATGGGCGTGCGGCGATTCGCAGAACGCGGGGGTGGAATTCGAATGATGGTAATCGGCATGATGTTCCTCTGCCTGTGGATGGCGGGAACGAATTTTTCCCATGCCGCGATAAAAGCAAAACCTGGAAATGCCACCGCGTCCATCAATGCGAAGGCAGGGACGGTGCTGCGGGAAAAGGCATCCACCTCATCGAAAAAAATCCGAACCCTTCGGAACAATACGAAAATTACCGTTTATTACGAAGTCTATACCCATCGAACCCGGACGAATTCCCGGTACCATTGGTACCGCATCGGCGTGGGAAAGAAGAAGGGATACGTACTGGCCAAGCGGGTGGACGGCATCCGCTATCAGGCGGTGCTGGGCCGAGCTTCCCGTAAAGTGCCTGCTCGAATCGGACCTAAAACATCCATGAAGGCAAAGGGAAAATTGTCCAAGGGGGCGGTGGTGTCCGTGCGCCTTCGGTCTCGGTACAAGGGGGCCAAGACATGGTGGGATAAGGTTCTGGTGAACGGAAAGTACCGCTATGTCATCGCGGATTCCTTGACGAAGGTGAGCACCTCCGATTACGACGCTTACCTGAAGTCTCAGGGGTTCCCGGCATCCTATCGGAAATCTTTGAAGAAACTTCATAACGAGCATCCGAATTGGATTTTTCGGGCGAAGAAGGTCAACCTGAGCTACAGCACGGTGCTGTTCAGGGAAACCCGGGACGGGGTCTCCCTGATCTACAAATCCTACCCGAAATCCTATCGGGATAAGAGCCGGAAGAGCTACAGGAACGGAAAGTACATCGCCAAGGACGGCTCCACCTGGTTCAACGCCAACAAAAAGGTGGTGTCCTACTACATGGATCCCCGGCATTTCCTGAACGACCGGAACATCTACATGTACCTGTCCTTGAATTACCATTCTTATCAGAACACGGGCACGGTGAACAAAGTCCTCAGCGGAACGGAGCTGCCGAAGCGGGGATTCTCACCGTCTCTGTTCGTGAGCGCCGGAAAGAAGTACAAGGTGAGCCCGATTTTCCTGGCATCTCGGGCTCGGCAGGAAACCGGCGGCGGAAGCATCGCCATTCGGGGATACCGGATGAAGGGAAAGACGGTGTACAATCCGTACAACATCGGCGCTGCCTCGGGATCCAATCCGGTGATGAAAGGCTTGAAGTACGCATATCGGAAGGGCTGGACCTCCCGCAAGAAGGCGGTGTACGGCGGCGCCCAGGTGCTGTCAAAGGATTACATCAACCGGGGGCAGAACACCAGCTACTACCAGCGGTTCAACGTGAAGAACGGATGGCTGCGGGCGGGCACCCATCAGTACATGACCAACATCACGGCACCGTACACGGAATCCAAGTCCATGGCAAAGGCCTACAAAGCCTACGGCCTCACCGGCGAGAAGCTGGTATTCGAGATTCCGGTGTACAAGAGTATGCCGTCTTCCACGAAATTGCCGAAATAAAAAAACAGGTTCGATTCTCCGGACGTTTCCGGGGAGCCGAACCTATTTTTGTGAGTGAATTATTGATTGTGCGCGCCGCATTTAGCCCCTTGGCGGGTATCCCGTTCTTTGAGACGCAGGTTAATTCGATTCAGAATGGTGCGCTTTCGGTAGCTCCATTCCGGCGCCACCAGAAGGCCACGCTGGGTGTCGGCGGTGAGTCGGTGCACCGTGATGTCTTCCGGAATGATTTCCAGGAGGTCCACCACCAGCTCGCAGTATTCTTCGATGGATCGGAAAGGAACGTAGTCCGGCATCATGTCGTACAGATGGGAGCCTCGGACGATGTTCAGCATGTGAAGCTTGATGCCGAAGGGGTGGACCCGGGCCACGTAGGACACGGTATCAAACATGTCCTGCCGACTTTCCCCCGGAAGCCCCAGGATGACGTGAACCACCGTTCGGATGCCCCGCCGGTGGAGTTCGGTAATCGCCTCGTGGAAGGTGTCCAGGGAGTAACCGATGCCCATGGCTTCGGAGGTTTTGGGGTGAATGGTCTGAAGGCCCAGTTCCACCCAGAGGAAGTGCTCCCGGTTGATCTCTTCCAGAAGATCCAGCACGTCCTCGCCCAGGCAGTCCGGCCGGGTGGCGATGGCGATGCCGTCGATTCGGGGATCCGAAAGAGCATCGTAATAGTATTTTCGAAGAACCGACACCGGTGCGTAGGTGTTGGTGTGGTTCTGGAAGTAGGCGATGTGCCGGGCATGAGGCCATTTCTCGCTGAGGAGTTCAATCTGCTCTGAGATGGACGAGGCGAACTCGCCGGAACCGGAAGAAGAGCAGAAGGCGCAGCCCCCGGTGCCCAGGGTTCCGTCCCGGTTGGGGCAGGTGAATCCCGCATCCAGAGAGAGCTTGATGGTTTTTTCGCCAAAGGTTTGTTTGAAATAATTGCTTATAGAAAAATATCGTTCTCCGCCTTGCATGTTTCCTCCAAAATCGTTGCTACACAAAGGGCAACGTGATATAATTACTTTTATTATTTGAAAGGGAAACAGATTCATGCCAGAAGAGAAACCAACGCTTCTTCTCCTCACATGCTGCGGCCCCTGTGCTACAGCCTGTGTCGAGCGAACCGCATTCGACTACGATGTGACCGTGTTCTATTATAATCCAAATATCACGGATTCGGAAGAGTATTATCTTCGAAAAGAGAATCTGGAGAAATTCCTCCGTCTCTTTAATGAAGAGTACAAGGACCGGACTTTGGTGCATTATTTGGAGGGACGGTACGAACCGGAGAAATATCTGGAGCGAACGGCGATGCTGAAGGATGAACCGGAAGGCGGGCGGCGCTGCGAAGCGTGCTTCCGGCTCCGATATGAAGAGGCGGCTCGTGTGGCAAAAGCAAGAAACGCAGATTATTGGACATCCACCATGTCGGTGAGCCCGCACAAGAACTACGACCTTCTCACGAAGACGGGAGAAGAACTTGCCGCAGAGTCGGGCACCTGTTACCTGCCGATTGATTTTAAGAAGAAGAACGGTTTTGGCAGAAGTGTGGAACTTTCAAAGAAGTATGGTCTGTATCGGCAGCGATTCTGCGGATGCGACTATGCAAGGTACGCTGATGCCAAAGGGTTATGAAGGGGACAAGGAGAAAGACAACTATGAGTAACGTAATTATTCCGGAAGGCTATGAGCCGATTCTGGGTCTGAAGGAGACTCAGAGAGCCATCAAGAAGATTAAGGACTACTTCCAGCAGGAGCTGGCCTATGGGCTGCAGCTTCGCCGTGTGAGCGCGCCGCTGTTCGTATTCCCGGAAACGGGTTTTAACGATACGCTGAACGGTGTGGAGCGCCGTGTGGATTTCAGCATTAAGGACATGAACGAGCGTCAGGTGGAAATCGTGCAGTCCCTAGCAAAGTGGAAGAGAATGGCATTGTATAAATACGATGTAGAGCCGGGGCACGGCATCTATACCGACATGAACGCCATTCGGAGAGATGAGGAATTGGACAACCTCCACTCCATCTACGTGGACCAGTGGGACTGGGAGAAGGTAATCACCAAAGAGCAGCGGACGGAAGAATATCTGGAAGAAACCGTGGTGACGATTTACCACGCACTGAAGAACCTGGGCGATTATGTAAACCGTCTCTACCGGGATATTCAGATTGAGCTTCCGAACGAGATTACATTCATCGATTCCCAAGAGCTGGAGGATCGTTATCCGGGCAAGAACCCGAAGGAACGGGAGGACCTGATTACTAAGGAACACGGTGCCGTATTCATCAAGAGAATCGGCGGCGTCCTGGCTTCCGGTGAGAAGCATGACGGAAGAGCACCGGACTACGACGATTGGGAACTGAACGGGGATATCCTGGTGTGGAACGACGTCCTGGACAGAGCGTTCGAGATTTCTTCCATGGGAATCCGTGTGGATGCAGAATCCATGAAGCGTCAGCTGAAGATTGACGGAAAAGAAGACCGTCTGGAGCAGCCATTCCATCAGGGTGTTATCACCGGAAAGTATCCGCTGTCCATCGGCGGCGGAATCGGTCAGAGCCGTCTGTGCATGTTCTTCTTGCAGAAAGCGCACATCGGAGAGGTACAGGCATCGGTATGGCCGGAAGATATGATTGAGGAGTGCGCAGAGCACAATATTTTCCTACTGTAAGAAATGCAATACATCAATGTTGTAATCGATAATAAAAGTGAATTAACAGATACCTACTTCACCTACCGCGCACCGGATTCGGTGGCGGTAGGTGATAAAGTCAGCGCCCTGTTCAGTAACAGAAAGAAGCCGGTGGATGCGTACGTATTCGAAACCGGCGTGGAAACCGATCTTCCGGAGAACAAAATTCGGGAAATCGAATCTGTGGACAAGAGGCGCTCTCTTTCCGAAGAGATGATTGATACCGCCATCTGGATGCGGCGGCGGTACGGCATCAAGTATATTGACGGGGTCAAGATGTTCACCGTGGGCGGAAAAAGGGAAAAGGAGAAGCTGGTGAAAGCGCCGGCACTCCGGGAAGAGCCCTGGGAGCTGACGGAGGAGCAGGAATCTGCGGTGAAGCAGATTAACGAGTCCCTGGATCGTCGAAAGGAAAACGTGTTCCTGCTGAAGGGGGTGACCGGAAGCGGGAAGACGGAAGTTTACATGCATGCGGTGGAGCATGCGCTGGCCCAGGGCAGAAGTGCCATCGTGCTGGTGCCGGAAATCGCTCTGGCCATGCAGATGGAGAAGCGGTTTCAGAATCGCTTCGGTGCGGAGAACGTGGCCATCCTGCACAGCAAGCTGACCACTTCGAAGCGGCTGGAGAACTGGCTTCGAATTCGAGAGGGTTCGGCCAAGGTGATTCTGGGTGCCCGGACGGCGATTTTTGCGCCGGTCACGGATCTGGGATTGGTGGTCATCGATGAGGAACACGAATCCACCTACAAATCCGACCACAACCCGAAATACGAGACCATGGACGTGGCGTATAAGAGAGCGGGAACTTTCGGAGCCACGGTGGTTCTCGGAAGCGCGACGCCCAGCGTGGTTTCTTTTTACCGTGCATCTGTTGGAATTTATCACTTGATTGAACTGAAGAACCGGGTGGGAAAAAGCCGTCTGCCGGATGTGGAAATCGAGGACATTCGAGGACAGGTGGTCCGGGGTCGGAATGAGATGATCAGCCTGCGGCTGCAGGAGGAGATGCGGTACTGCCTGGAAAAGGGGGAGCAGGTAATCCTGTTCCTGAACCGGCGGGGATATGCGCCTCAGATTCAGTGCGTGGAGTGCGGATACCGCTATCAGTGCGATGATTGCGGGATTTCCTTGACCTATCACAAGCGAGAGAATGCGGCGGTGTGTCACTACTGCGGGAAGAAATTTCCGCTGCCGAAGAAATGTCCGGAATGCGGAAGCCCCCATATTCGGTACGGGGGCGTGGGCACCGAGAAGGTGGAGGAAGTGGTGCAGGAGATGTTTCCGGAATACAAGGTGGCGCGGTTCGACCTGGATACGGCGAAGAACCAGAAGGAAATCGACCGCACCATGTCGGATTTTGTGCACCAACGGACGAACGTTCTCATCGGCACTCAGATTCTGGCAAAAGGTCTGGATTTTCGGAATGTGGGGCTGGTGGGCATCGTGAATGCGGACATTTCCCTGAACATCCCGGATTACCGGGCGTCGGAGCGCACCTACCAGCTGGTGACCCAGGTGTCCGGAAGAGCGGGGCGGAGTTCGGAATCCAGCCGGGTGGTGATTCAGACCTACAATCCGGAGGCGGAAGCCATCGCTTTTGCCGCTCAGGGGGATTATGACGGGTTCTATGAGTCGGAATTACTCCACCGAAATATCATGAATTATCCACCATACTCCGATTTAATTGCGGTATCCTTTACAGAAGGGGAAAAATACCGACCGGGGAATCGGACCGCAATGGAGTATGCGGAGGATTTTAAAGGGAAATTGGAAAATATGCAGAATCTGCCGGATAAATCCATGATTTATCGGCCTCGGGAGGAAGTGCTCCGGGGGAATACGGAACGGAAGCGGGTGACCTTTCTGATCAAAGCACCGAAAGGGTCCCGCAGTGGATTCATTCAGATGTACATGCGGTATCGGGATTGGATGATTCAGCAGAAGTCGACAATATATATTGAAATTGATGTCAATCCGTATGGCATCGTGTAGGAGGAACAATGGCTATTCGTAAAATCGTAGAGAAAGGGGACGAGATCCTCGCAAAGAAATGCAAACCGGTGAAAGAGGTGACGAAGCACATTCAGACCGTGACCCGTGACATGATCGACACCATGATCGAAGCCGACGGCGTAGGCCTGGCGGCGCCTCAGATCGGAATCATGAAGCGGATGTTCGTGTGCCGTCCGGAACTGGAGGATCCGGAACACAATTACGTGTTCATCAATCCGGAAATTCTGGAGAAGGAAGGGGAGCAAGACTCCATGGAGGGCTGCCTCAGTGTGCCGGGATACATCGGACACGTGGTTCGTCCGGAGAAGGTTCGCATTCAGGGACTGGATGCGGAAGGCGAAATGCAGGATCTGGTCTTTGACGGTTTTGCGGCTACTTGCATCTGTCACGAATACGATCACCTGGACGGAATTCTCTATACCGACCGTTCGGACAACGTGATGACCAACGAGGAATATGCGGAAATCCTGAAAGAACAGGAAGAAGAGGAGCGGTAGATGAAGATTGTTTTTATGGGAACGCCGGAGTTTGCGGTGCCTTCACTGGAAAAGCTGATTGAATGCGGCTGCGAGATTCCGATGGTGGTCACTCAGCCGGACCGCCGGGGCAATCGGGGCAAGGTCACCTTCTCCCCGGTAAAAGAATGTGCGCTGCAGCACGGACTTCCGGTGGCACAGCCGCAGCAGATTCGCAAAGATGAGGAATTCATGCAGGAGTTGGAAGCCCTGGAACCGGATTTCATCGTGGTGGCGGCCTTCGGCCAGCTGCTTCCGGAACGGGTATTGAATGCACCGAAATATGACTGCATCAACGTGCACGGATCCCTGCTCCCGAAACTTCGGGGTGCGGCGCCGATGCAGTACTCCATCCTTCAGGGGGACAAGACCACCGGCGTGACCATCATGAAGATGGCCAAAGGCTTGGATACGGGAGATATGATTTCCAAAGCGGAAATGAACATCGAAGGCATGACCATCCATGAACTGGCGGACAAACTGTCGGTACTGGGGGCGGAGCTTCTGGTGAAGACCATTCCGGAGATTGTGAACAGAACGGCCGTCTATACTCCGCAGAACGAGGAAGAACATACCTATGCATCGATGATTCGGAAGGAAGACGGACTGACGGATTTCAGCGGGGATGCGGTATCGGAGGAACGAAAGATTCGTGCCTACGACCCGTGGCCGGCGCTGTACAGTTTCCTTAACGGGAAGCAGATTAAATTCTTCCGGGCGGAAGTGTCGGAAGAAGAAGGTACCCACGACGGGGGTGTAATCTCCGCGGTGGACAAAAAATCCTTCACGGTGGACTGCGGCAAGGGTAAACTTCGGATTCTGGAAGTCCAGCTGCAGGGAAAGAAACGAATGAGTGCAGGAGATTTTCTGCGGGGCGCGGGCGTGTCCGTGGGAGATCGGCTGACGAAAGGAGAATAGACTATGTACTACGGAGGAATGGGATATTACAGCTCGATGATTGTACTGATTCCGGCGATGATTTTTACCATGATTGTCCAGGGCAGAATCAAGCGGGCGTATTCCAGATATTCTCAAGTGGAGAACAGCCGGCGCCTAACCGGTGCCCAAGCGGCCCGGATGATGCTGGATGCCAATGGGCTGTCCGGCGTGCCGATCAACATCCTGAACGGCGGCGACGATTTGAATAACTATTTCGACCCGAGAAGCAACTCGGTAAACCTGTCTCAGGCGGTATACCACACGGATTCCATTTCGGCCATGTGCATCGCCTGTCATGAGGTGGGCCACGCGATTCAACATGCCACCAATTACGCGCCGGTACGGATTCGGAACGGAATCGTTCCGCTGGTGAACTTGACGTCCACCTTCTCCTGGCCGCTGATCATGCTGGGATTGATTTTCTCCACCTCCAGCCGGTACGGCTCCCTGCTGTTCAATCTGGGAGCGCTGTGCTTTGTATTCGTAATCCTGTTCCACCTGGTAACACTGCCGGTAGAACTGAATGCCAGCAATCGGGCACTGAAGCAGATGACCTCCATCGGCATGGTGAGCGATTTCGATTACAGCGGAAGCCGCAAGGTGCTTCACGCTGCGGCGATGACGTACGTGGCCGCGCTGGCAACCGCCGTTGCATCTCTTATCCGGATCCTGCTGATCCGCGGAAGTAATGACAGATAGATGAACCAAGATTTTCGAGTGAGTTACAATGCGCTTCGGAAGATTTATTCTCAGGAAGCCTATTCGAATATTGCGATGAACGAAGCCCTGGAGGACGGAAAAAACTGTTCTCCCGGCTTTGTTCGTTATGTTGTGAAAGAAATCCTTCGTCGCTCCATGGCCCTGGATTACGTCATTGCCGGCCTTTGCCGGAAGGGACTCCGGGGCATGAAAAGCCGGACGAAGGTTCTTCTTCGCATGGGAGTTTTTCTCCTGAACGAAGTAGACAGCATCCCGGATGCGGTATGCGTCAACGAAATCGTGGAGCTGGCCGGCGCCGTGGACAGACCCAATCGTGGTTTTATCAACGGCGTCCTCCGAAGCTATCTTCGGGGCGGTAAAAAAATGAATTTGCCGGGCGGAAGCGACCGACACGCTTTGGCCGTTCGGTATTCCTGTCAGGAGAATCTGGTGAAGCTGATGCTGAATCAGTACGGATCGGAAGAGGGAGTCCGAATTCTGGACGCCTTTAATCGGCCGGTACCCGTAGCGCTTCGGAACAATCCGCTGAAGCAGGACCGGGAAGCGCTCCTGCAGCAGCTCCGGGAACTGGAGATTGAGGGAACGCCTTCGGCGGAGTGCGACAGCGGCATTCTGACGGAAGGGGGCGCCTTGATTCAGAACGATTTGTTCCGAAAGGGGCACTATTCGGTGCAGGGCATTTCCTCTCAGATGGCGATTCAGGCATTGGCGCCGAAAGCCGGATCTAAGGTGCTGGATATGTGCGCGGCACCCGGCGGGAAGACCACGGGAATCGCTGAGTTGATGGGGGACTGCGGCACAGTGGAAGCCTGGGATATTCATCCCCATCGGACGGAGCTGATTCGGAGAAATGCGGAGCGGCTGGACCTTCATTCCGTGGAGACCGCAGTGAAGGATGCCACCGTATTCTATCCGGAGCTGGAAGGCTGCTACGATGCGGTGGTGGCGGACGTACCGTGTTCCGGGCTGGGAACCATCCCGGTGAAGCCGGAAATCAAGCTTCGAGATCATACCGGAGAGTACGCCGGCCTGGTGAAGATTCAGCGCCGGATTCTGGAAAACGCGTGGAAATATGCAAAACCGGGCGGAAGAGTGATGTATTCCACCTGCACAATTAATAAAGAAGAGAATGAAAAAGTCGTGGAGGCATTCCCAAAAAGCATGCCGGACAGTCGGGTTATTGAAAAAAGGCTGATTTTACCGTATAATAAGACTGGCTTTTTCTATACCGTACTGGAGAAGCCGGAGTAAATTGACGGGGAAAATAATGGAAATAGGATATTATACAGACAAAGGAAAAAAGCGAACCCAGAACGAGGATGCGATTCGCGTGCTGACGCGGCATAATGTTTTTATGCTGGCGGATGGCGTGGGCGGAAACCGGGCCGGAGAGATTGCCAGCAATAGGACGCTGGATATCGTGAGCGAATATTTTGAGAACAACCCCATTGAGGCGCTGGAAGGATCCGACCGGATATTTCGGTACTTTGAGGATGCAGTGGATTACGTGAACGAAGCCATTAAGCAGATGGCTCATTCCGTTCCGGAGTGTGCCGGAATGGCCACCACATTGGTATTTGCCTACGTTCGAGACCGGATTCTCTACATCGCGAATGTGGGAGACAGCCGGGTGTACTTCATTCACGGAAAGGAAATTCATCAGATTACGGTGGATCACACCTATGTGAACGATCTGGTTATGATGGGTGCAATTACCCGAAGCGAGGCGGAGCACCATCGGAAGAAGAACGTAATCACTCGAGCCATCGGAGCGAATTCTTACAACAATCCGGACTGCTTCAATATTTATATTGAACCCACGGATCGAATTCTGCTCTGCAGCGACGGGCTGTACGACGAAGTATCGGAAGAGGAAATTCTGGAATTAATGACTTCTACCGATGATATGAAGGCCTGTGCCAAGGAATTGGTGGATCGGGCCAATGCAAACGGTGGAAACGACAATATCTCGGTTATTTGTGTAAGTATGGTGGAGGACAATTATGAGTAACAGATTGCTGGCGGGTCGCTATGAACTGCTGGAGAAAATCGGAGACGGCGGCATGGCCGTTGTGTATAAGGCAAAGGACAAACTGCTGAACCGATTTATCGCCATCAAGATTCTGCGGCCGGAATTTACGAAGGACCCGACGTTTGTAGAGAACTTCAAGCGGGAGTCTCAGGCAGCAGCGGGACTGGCTCATCAGAATATCGTCGGGGTATACGATGTAGGCAGAGAAGGAAACATCAACTACATCGTGATGGAACTGGTAGAAGGCCAGACCCTGAATGAGATTATCGCGAAAGAAGCACCGATGGATTATCGTCGTGTCATCGAGATCACCAAACAGGTGGCGGCGGCACTTCGGGTGGCGCACCGGAACAAAATCATTCACCGCGATGTAAAGCCGCACAATATCATGGTTACGACGGATGGAATCGTGAAGCTGGCGGATTTCGGAATCGCCAAAGCGGTGAACGATGCCACCATGTCCACCGGAAGCAAAATCATCGGTTCGGTTCACTATTTCTCGCCGGAACAGGCGCGGGGAAATTACGTGGACGAGCGTTCGGATATCTATTCCTTGGGAATCGTTATGTACGAGATGCTCACGGGACAGGTTCCCTTCGACGGAGATAATCCGGTAACCATTGCCCTCAAGCACATCAACGAAGAGATTACGCCGCCGAGCCAGCTGGTGGACGGTATTCCGCCGGCACTGGAGCAGTGCGTGCTGAAGGCCACCAGCAAGTTCCAGACGAACCGCTACAGCAGTGCGGACGAGCTGATCGAAGAGCTGAACAATATTGAATTCGTTACCCGTATGGTAGGAAATTCTATTTTTAACGAAGCCTCCGAACAGGTGGAACAGAGCCGGAAGGGTCAGACCGACGAGGAAGAGGATTACGAGGATGAGGACGACGATGAGTCCTACGACCGGAAATCCCGAAAGAAGAAGAAAAAACCGAAGAAGAAGCTGACCAAAGCGCAGAAGAAGCGCCGCATCCTGATTGCGATAGCCGCGGTACTGGCAGTGGGCCTGGGCGTTGCGGTTGCCGGATTCAACGGCCTTTTCTCCGGTCAGAAGGAAGTTCCGGACCTCTACGGAATGACGGTAAAACAAGCCAAGAAGGAAGCGGAAGCGGCCGGCTTTAAGCTGAAGGAGGGGAAGGAGGTCTACTCCAACGACTACTCCAAGGGCCAGATTGCGGAGCAGGATCCGGAGTCCGGTTCGAAAGCGAAGAAGGGGGCTTCCATCACCGTTCATGTGAGCAAGGGACCTCAGGCCGGAACGGTGCCGAATCTGGTGGGCCACAACGAAAGCGAAGCGGAAGAGATGCTGAAGTCTTCGGATTACGAGCTGGGTACGATTAAACAGCAGACTTCCACGGAAGCGGCAGGCACCATCATTTCCCAGGATCCGAACGGCGGCGAGGAAGCCGATCACGGCACTCAGGTGAACATCGTGGTCAGCGACGGAAAGGGCGTTCAGAAGTCCACCGTGCCGTCCATTACCGGACGAACCCTCACCGAGGCGAAGCAGGCGCTCCGAAGTGCGGGCTTCAAGGTGGGCAAGGTAACCTATGAAGAAAGCAATGCATACGGCAGCGGCTACGTAATGTGGCAGCAGTATGCGGCAAACACCGAGCTGAACAAGGGTACTAAGATTGATATCGAGGTCAGCAAGGGCGCACCGAAGACCAACGACAAGAAGAAGCCGAACAAGAAGCCGTCGAATACCGACAGCGACGATAACGGCAGCAATTCGGTGGACGATTAGCATATGATTGGAAAAGTAGTAAAAGGAATCGGGGGCTTCTATTACGTCTCCGACGGAAAAGAAATCATTCAAGGAAATGCCCGGGGAAATCTGAAGCGCCGAAAGAAGGATACCATCTATGTGGGAGACGAGGTGGAATATGAAATTCGTCCGGAAGATGGGGAATGTATTATCACCAAAGTACTCCCGCGCCGGAATATTCTAAAGCGTCCGCCGGTATCCAATTTGGACACGCTGGTCATCGTCTCTTCGGCAGAAACGCCGGAGATGATTCCCCTGGCGGTGGACAAGCTGACGGTGTACTGCGAGATTACCGGGATTCGGCCGATTCTTGTTTTTACAAAAGCGGATTTGGCATCGGAAGAGCGGATGCGAGAGCTGGAGAATATGTACCGGGGGGTGTATCCCGTCTATCCCATCAGCAGCGTCACCGGAGAGGGTGTGGACGACCTTCGCAAGGCCGTTGCGGGACAGAGCGTGGCTCTGGCGGGACCGTCGGGCGTGGGCAAATCCACATTGCTGAACGCATTGATTGCGGATGCGGATGCGGAGACCGGAAACCTCAGCGAGAAAACCGGCCGGGGAAAGCACACCACGCGGCACGTGGAAATTTTTCCACTGGATCACGCCACCTATGTGTACGACACGCCGGGATTTACCTCTCTGGATTTGCCGGAGATGGATTCTCGGGAGCTTCGAAACTTCTTTCCGGAATTCCGGGAACCCGGAGCTCATTGCCGCTACGGCGATTGCGTGCACATTAACGAGCCGGCATGCGGCGTGAAGGAAGCCCTGGCAGAGGGCGAAATCTGCCGGACGAGATATGACAGTTATTTGAAAATGTATGAAGAGGTTCAGAAATGGCAAAAGTAGCACCATCAATTCTATCGGCAGATTTTTCCAAACTGGGAGCGGACGTACAGGGAATATGTGAATTCGGCGCAGATTACATCCATGTAGACGTTATGGACGGCGCCTTCGTTCCGAACATCAGCTTTGGCGCAGGGGTGATGAAAAGTTTGAATTCGCTCGCCACAATTCCTTATGATGTCCATCTGATGATCGAGGATCCGGACCGGTACATCGAGGACTTCGTGACACCGAACACGGAATTCATTACCGTTCATCAGGAGGCTTGTCGTCATCTGGACCGGACGATTCAGCATATTCACAGCACCGGAGTGAAAGCCGGCGTTGCCCTGAATCCGGCCACCCCTATCGTGATGGTGGAGGATGTATTGGACAAAGTGGACATGATTCTGATTATGTCCGTAAACCCGGGTTTTGGCGGACAGAAATTCATTCCGAGAGCACTGGACAAAATTCGCCGCCTGGATGAAATCCGGAAGGCAAACGGGTACGATTTCGTCATTGAAGTGGATGGCGGAGTAAACCTTCAGAACTGCGAAGAGCTGAAATCCGTCGGCACCGACATCCTTGTTGCCGGATCGGCAGTATTCAAGGCAGAGGACCGGAAGGAAGCCATAGCGGTTCTGGGCAAGTAATTCAGAATGCACCGGCGCTAAGGAAGTATGCAATAACAGGGAGCATCACACGAATATGTGGTGCTCCCGTTTTTTTTCACGAAGAAAGACGATAATCGATTTCGGACCCTTGTATAGAAATATGTACATATGGTAAACTTTGAGGGAAAGACGTAGCCCCTGAAGCCCCGAATGGAGACTCCGCGATGCCACATGCCTATTCAAGAAGATTAAAGTCTATTTCATTTTTTTTAATTTTTATTCTTACTTTTGAAATTTTGTTCAGTTCAGCAGAGTGGTTCGCCTATGGCGATACGAATGCAACTGATACGAAAGAGTCTTCCGAAACTCTTCCAAACGATTTGTCAAAATCCGAAGTTTTGGAAAAAGGAACCGATTACACGATTTTCAAGAATCCCGATGGAACCCGAAGTATGGATATCTATCAAGCAGATGTGCGTACGCAAGATGAAAATGGTGAACTCGAGGATATTGACAACTCCATTAAGAAAACGGATGAAGAGGGAAAAACAGTATATAGGAACCAGAATGGTTTTGCCGATATCACTCTCCCAGAGACTATTACGAAAGAAAATCCGGTACAACTAGAGGAAAAGAGAAATAAAGTTTCTTTTTACCCAGTTGGAAAGGAAGAGAACACAATCTTGGAAATGGATAAAACAATCCAAGAGAAAACAGAGAATCTGTATTATAAAACGCAGGAAGAAACCACTGGCATTAGGTATGTGGGAGGAGATGCTGCAGTCCAGTATGAATATTTTCCAACAGATTTCGGGCTGAAAGAAAATATCGTTTTAAAGAAGAAACCGGAAGTGAATCAATTCCGGTTCATCTTACAGTGCAGAGGAAGGTACCTTGAAAAAGAACATCGTGCAATTCTGATTCGAGATAATGAAACGAAGAAAGTAAAAGGGGTGCTGTCGGAACCGTTTATGACAGATGCTTCGGATAGTGAGAACCAAGGATTTAGTGAGGATGCCGAGTATGACTATACGGTCATAGATTCCAATAAAGGAATTTATGAAGTGACATTAACTGTATCAGAAGACTATTTGAAAGATGATAACAGGGTATATCCCGTTACTATAGATCCTACAATAACACTGAACGATTCTGCAACAATTAAAGATGTATATGTACTCAGCAAACATGCAAATTCAAATTATTACAGCAGTGGAATTATTAAGATGTGCATTGGATATGGACCCAAAGATGGTGTTTGCAGAACTTATGTAAAATTTCCGAATCTACAGTCTAAGATTTCCAAAGCATATATTTCTAGTGCAACATTAAAACTAAATGAGCGGAATAACACCAAACCATATCCTACGGTAGGAGTTTACCGAGTTACCGGAAGTTGGGACTTGGGAAAAATAAAATACAGCAGTCAACCTTCATATAACGGAACAGCGGTGGCAACGGCGAAATTAACCGGAGGAACCGCAAGTCATACATTGAACGTCACTTCTCTGGTGCAGGGATGGGCGAAGGGAAGTTACAAGAATTATGGAATGCTTCTTAGAGCCACATCGGAGAGCAGTTCTTCCGCAACATTCTGTGAATTCTATGGAGGGCGGTATGGAACTGCCAGCAAACGGCCGAAATTGACCGTAAATTATACCGTACCTTCACCAGCAGTTCCAAGCAAGCCAACCGTATCGGTGGATCGAAATGCAATACCAAAGGGAACCAAGAACATTACAGTGAAGTGGAGCGGCCTGGAAAGCAACGTATTTGCCACTGCGCAGGTCAAATTAGTAAAGTACAGTCAGCAGAATAATACCTATGCTTTAGCCAATGCGAATGGCAAGGTGTTTGCATACAAAGATATCAGTGGTTCCGGAAAAAGTGGTTCTTATTCGCTGGATACTTCCGGATTAGCCGAAGGAAAGTATGCGGTTGTTATTCGTGGAAAAGACAAAGTGGGGAATACCGGAGACGGAACGCTGGCATTGTTTTATGTGGACAGTACGTCTCCCGATACACCGATACTGGGGAAACTTCAATCTTCCCGAATGGAAGCAACATCAGAAAACGCGAAAGTGGAAGTTGCTGTGCAGAAGGGAAAAGATTATCCGACCTATTATCCTTCTGGGATTGCGAAAACTGAAGTAACTTTGTACAATGCGGACAACAATGAAAAAATTGGAGAAACTATATCCTTATCACCTTCAGATAGTACAGCGACTTTTAAAAATGTGGAGTCCGGGATAGATGTGTACGCAAAGGCAACAAATGAAGATTTAACCGGAAATCGGAGTGTGGAAGGAAAGTCGGAAACGTTTACCGTGAAGCCTTTGAATCTTCCAGAATTTGTCGGAAAAGAGGATTTTAATAGTTCACTGAAGAAGAATCCTTGGATTTCGAAAGGAAACCATCATACGGATACATCATGGAAGGTGACATACGATGGAAACCTTAGAAAAATAACAGCGGAAATTACAAAGAAAGATGGAACGGTAGTAGCAGGATACGAGGAGAAAAATATTCTTTCTGATGAAGAGCATCTGAAGGTAGTGAAGCACTATAGTATCGAAAAAGATTTTGACATCGAATCGCTGGAAGACGGGGAGTATGAGGTTCACTGGAGATTCTATGCAGATGATGAAGATTCCGGTTATCGGGAGCAGACAGTATCCCTCAATATGGATAATCGAAAACCGGAGGTCACGGTAGTGTCTCCAACAGATGACGAAGAAGTATCAGGTATGGTCCAGGTTGCCTTGACGATTGCTGATCAGCCGGAGAATCAAGGGGACCTTTCCAACTTAGAAGTTTGACTAATTGGAAAGGACGTGGACCGCGTTCTGTCTGAATCCAAAGAGATTATTAATTTCAACAGTACGGAATATGAAGATGGAGAATATGCGATTCAGGTTACTGCTACCGACAAGGCGGGAAACAAAAGTGAGACTGCACAGCGAGTGATTCACATTTCGAATCCGGTAAAAGCACCGAAAATATCGGTGGATAAAGAAATCGGAACTTCTGAAAGCAACCTAAATCTAGAATGGAATTATCCATCGGGCGATGCAACGGTTAAGAAAATTTCAGCCTTACAGTATGCCCTTATTAGTAAGGGTGAAACCGTATCAGATTCCGATTATGAGACATTTGCGGAAGAAGAAACAGCACAGAAAGAAGGGACTACTTCGATTCAAACCACAGATCTCCCTGATGGAGAATATACAATTTGTGTTAGAAGTCTGGATGCAAAAGGAAATCCGGGAAAAGAACGGACCTTGACGTATACTATAGATAATACGGATCCGGAAATCGAACTGGTTTCGCCTACAGAGAAATCTGTTGTATTCGGAATGCTGTTTGTTCGCGGTATCATAAAAGATAAGAAGTTGAAGAAATATACGCTGGCAGTAGCAAACGGGGAAACGACGAACAAAGCGGCTTTTCAAGTTCAGAAAACGGAGACGCTGAATGATGGTGCTACAAATGTAGGTCCATATCTTGGAATACTCGATTTAAGTGACGAAACTGCATATCCACCGAATCAGACGTATACCCTTCGCATTCAAGGAGAAGACTGTGCCGGGAATAAAGAAACGAGGTATATAACGGTCGAAAAGAAGGATGCGCAGGAAGTTCCTGCGGATTTTGAAATTGATAAATCCGGAAAGAATGAGCTGACCATTTCAGCAGAAAAAACGAGATTTCTGTTGAAAAAGGAAGGAGAAACCTATGTGCCGGAAAATCCAATTTGGTATGTCGATGGAAAGCAAGTGGATGGATCAAATGGAATCGATTGCAGCAATCCAGAAATCTATCCGGAAGGATCCAAGCATTCATTAGTCGTATATGATAACAGGACAGATGGTGTTCTATACGGTGTAACTACCCTAAAATACGAACTCCTTTCCTCTGCAGAGAAAGAAATTACTTCGTCGATTACAGATACGCCGGAACTTTTGGCACTGAGCCTGGATGTGGAAAAGGATTCGGAAAACCATTACTATTTGTCTTACAATGGAGCGAAAGAACAGGAGATTATACCGGGCAGAGAAATTCCATTGGATACCCTAAGAAACAGTGAGGAGGCGAGTATTGGAAAAATTGAACTGTTTGCCCGGGATTCTGAGGGTAACCGGAAGTCACTTGAAGAGAGTGGAAGCTGGCAGCTAATTGGTAGATTTTCTCAAGGAGACGAATGTATCGTCGACATGATGGGAGACTATACACCGAAGAATGTTACGGCAATTCCATCTCTTAATTCAAAGGTGAAAATAACTTGGGAAACGGATAAAGATGCGGAGAATGTCAGCTATGAAATTGAGAGAAGTACATCACCGGATTTTGATGAGAACGAGACAGAATGTGTTCAAAGTCAGGTAAAAGAACACTACTGGTGTGACAATTATGCCGTAGTAGATGCGGGAAACAACATGAATGATCATGAGGGCACCCGGGCAAGAATGCGGAAAATCCGAGATGCAGACTTGTATTACCGTGTACGTGCAGTGCATAATCAAGGAAAACATGTTCGAAAGAGCGGGTTTGATGAAGACTGGGTAAAACTTCCTGCGATGAACGAATATGCAAAAAGACTGGGGAAAAAAGATTATTTGGGTTACTCCAGTGTAGATATCGGTATGGGAGACGGATATGTTGAACAAAGTACCGGAAACCTTGTGTATCAGGAGACGGATGCCAATGTAAAAGGCAAAGTCCTGGATTTATCCATGGAAAGAACCTATAACAGCATGGCTACCGGAATGACAGCATTGGGATATGGTTGGGATTTCAGCTTTTCGCCAATCCTGTTATCGACCTATGATCGGTATGGGGATGAAACGGGCATGTTATTCAAAGATGGTTCCGGGACCATCTATACATTCCGGTCTATTGAAAATGCCACAGATTCGGAGAATGGAATTACGCATTATCAGAGCCCGATTGGTGTGTACATCCATTTGAAGAAAATAGAGAAAAATGGAGAAACAACCTACGAGATAGAGACTTTAGAAGGGGATACGTATGTATTCAATGGAAGCAGTCAGCTGAAAGAATTTCGGGATTCCAATGGAAACAAAGTGTTCTATGAGTACGATTCGGTTGGAAAATTGAAGTCGGTGGAGAATCCGAACACAGGAAGCAGCGGGAAGGAAACGGAGGCAACCGGAAAGAGCCGAATTATATTTCACTATAAGAATAGTCAAGCAGAATTAGAAAACGAACTGATTCAGAGTGTAGAACTTCCGGACGGTCAAACTGTGAAGTATGAGTATAACGAAGACAAAGTCTTGGTAAATAGCATATTGTACAACAAAGATTCGAAAGATTCAGAGAAAATAGAAACAAAGTATCAATATACTTTCGGCGACACACTGTTAACGGGAATCCAAGATGCAAATGGAAACAAATCAAGCATAGAATACGATATGGATTCGGTAAATCCGGGCCGATGCCGAATGGTAACTTATCCAAATGGAGATCGAGAAAAATTTGCATATATGAAATCAGAGGAAGAAAATGATGTGCTTCTATACGATTCTATGGAACAAACCAGCTATCGTGCCGGTTTGCTTAACGTACCGAAAGAAATTGGATCTTCCGAATATCGTTTTAATGCAGATGGAAATGTTATTTGGAGCCGAGATATTGAAGGCGGTGAAGTAGAATCCAAGTACTCTTTGGGCCTTGAAATTGAAACAACAGGAACTTCTTGTACCTACCGGATTGATGAATCGGGGGTTATTCAAAACGGAACTGCTGAAACCACCAGTGAGATTCAATATGATCGGATTCCGGATGGCAATACCATTGCTTCCAAAGTCAGCTCCACAAAGGGAAACGTAACTCAGGAAACAGATGAAGAAGGAAACGTTACGAAATATGAGTACGGTGACAAATCTGCTGCAAATTCAGGGAATCCAACCCGAATACAGACCATTGCTAAAGATGGAACGAATAGTGAAGAACGCTTTACGTATGATGACAACGGTAATATTCTGCGGGCAGAGGATGAAAGTACAGGGGAAAGCATTTCGTTCCAATATGACTCAGACGGTCAACTCCAAGAAGAACAAGAGTATCTGAAAGACGGAACAAAGGGAGAGAAAACAACGTATACTTATGACGCTGTTGGTGAAGAGCTCCAAGAAAAGGAAAGCTCAGAAGGGGATACCTCTTCTTCCTATGACACAATTAATGATGAATATGGAAAGGTGCGATTTGAAAGAAACGGAGAGAATTATGTAACGGAACATCGTTATGACGTGTTGAATCGTGAAACTATGACATTGTATTATCTCGAGAAGTGTGATGTGGACATTTCTGAAAAGAAATCTGCGTCTGAACGGCTTCAGGCTTTTGAAAACTGGTGCAAAGAAAAAAACTCAGTGTCCGAAAGCCAAGAATACGATGCCAATGGAAATCTTACAAAAGAGACAGATCGAGAAGGTCGTGTGACGACTTATCAGTATGACTGCATGGACAGGGTGACTAAAAAAGAAGTTCGAAAAGATACAGAGCACATGTCTTGGAAGTATGTGTATACGGTAGAAGATATCGACCGCTATTTTGAAAGTGGAAATGAGCCAATCAAGAACGCACTTGTCACAACCGAAGTGAATGAAGAGGGCGTAGTCACTTCTATCAGCTGTCAGGATAAGGCAGGAAACATTGTAAAAACATTCAATAAGGGAATTATAACATCTTTCCGGTATAACCGAGACGGAAATATCACGGAGGTGTATTCTCTGGGGAAGGATGAAGAACAAAATGCAGGAATTGGAACCGGTATTACGGTGCTTGCGAATTACGACAAGTACGGAGAAAATACGGCGAATATTATCGCACCGGGATATGATGAAGAGGAAAAAGCATATTTTGTTCGAGAGGATACTTCGGTATTGAAATATGAGTATGACTCCCTTGGAAACATTCGCAAAGAGATAGATCCGTCGGGGCATAAAACAGAGTATCGATATGATGTAAATGCAAGAACAACAAAGACGATAAATACCTCGGATACAACGGAGGCTTCAGACATATCCATTACTCGTGCTTCATATGATATTCCGGGTGAAAATGGAAATACAATTACGAAGATTACGAATGCACTGAATCAGGTGTCCGAGGAGGAGAAGGATGCTTCCGGAAATACCGTTCGCATTACAGACAAAGGAAAAAACACCGGAAAGAAGATTGAAATCCGGTATACTTATGATGCCAATGGGAATATGTTAACTGAGGAGAAAGCAAAAGGCATCATTTCCTATGAATATGATAGCATGGGGAATGTAACTCGAAAGATTACTCGGAAACAAGATGGAAAAGCACGGGATTACAGTGAGTATACTTATGATTATTTGGGAATGCAGACGGAGCGAAAAGATTATACAAATGGAGAACTTCAGCGAGTAGCCCAGTATCGATATGATGGAATGAAGAGACTGGTTCAGTCTTATGAAGGGGAAGAAAAAGCGAATGAAACAGATGCTGCCTGGATTCATTATTCCTACGATATAGAAGGAAATCTGGTGAATATTCGCTATCCCGAAAGCACCGGAATAGAAAACGTGGAATACGAGTATGGAGTATATGACAGGCTTCTTAAAGTATCCTATACTGCCGATGGTGAAAAACGAACCGCTCGCGAGTACAGTTATCGAGCGGATAACAGAGTGCAATCCGTCAAGGATTACACATCGGCAAATCATTCTGTAACAAAAAAATTCGGTTACAATCGCCGTGGACAATCAACGGATATTGAAATAAGGGATAGCAAAACCGGTCTTCAAGAGAAATATGAGTACACCTATGATGTGTGTGGAAATGTTACATCTGAGGAAATCTTGAGGGGAATCGAGAAGAAAACCCCAGCGGAAGAGGCGCTTACGGATAAGGGAAGTTACCATATTCTCAGAAAGTATTCCTATAACGACTTGGATGAACTTCGAAATCTGAAGGAATACTGCATTGAAGGGGAAAATTCCGATGGTACCGGAACACTGATCCATGAAACATCCTATACATATGATGCCCTGGGGAACCGGAAATCAGAGACCAAAGATGGAATAAAGTATGTCTATGGATACGATGATTTGAATGAATTGCTATGGGTAGAGAAAGAAGGAGAATCCGAAAAGCAGAAAAAATATACGTATAATGAAGACGGTAATCAAGTATCTGAAATTAATGCTGAAGCCGGTACAGAAACTACTTATGCGTATGATTTGGAAGGAAATATGTTAAAGTCTGTTTCCAGAGCAAGAAAAAATGGCGAGACAGTAGAATCTGTTACAGAAAACCAGTATAATGGGGATGGAACAAGAGTGGCTCGTACTGTGAACGGTGAGACAACATATTTCGTCTACGCCAACGGAAATCTAATCAGTTCCTATACGATGGATTCTTCGAACCGGGAGATTGTCTCCAAGCATACCGCCAATGTTTTTGGCATTAACGGTGACATTATATTGACGATACGGACAGGAACGAAATCGTATGTCTATAACGCAGATATCCGTGGAAGCATCATGTCCATTACGGATGATAATGGGGATGTAGTGCAATCCTGTTACTACAGTGTATTCGGTGAGCCTTCTGTGGAGGGGACATTCTATAATGAGATTCTGTATACAGGGGCTGTGTATGACTCCAGTACCGGAATGTACTATCTGTCCACAAGGTTCTATGATTCTGAAAGTGGAAGGTTTACGAGCCGGGATAGTGTTCGAGGAAGTGTGGATAATCCGCTGAGCCTGAATATTTATGCATACTGTGTCAACAATCCATTGAAATACACCGATGAGGAAGGCGAAATGCCAACCGTGGTGGTTACAGCTCTTATTGGGGGAACTTTAAGTGCGGTAACAGAGTATTTGAGCCAGAAAGCGGAGGGGAGAAAGAAAATATCCTGGAAGGATGTGGTGATTAGTGCAGCGGGTGGTGCAATATCGGCTTCTGTCCCAATATTGACAGAAAAGAAGGTAGTACACGCAGTTACAGATATTGTTGTTGGTGCAGGCTCTTATTACGCTAGCAATGGAAAAGGCGGCACAGGTATGCTGGTTGCTGGTGTTGAAAATTATACTACAGGGCAATTATTAGGAGGCATATCAAAAAAACTGGGTGTTAAGGATCCAAGGGAGAATCTTGATACCATTAAGTACATAAGAAAAAACGAAAAGATTAGAGTTAATAAGAAAATTGCTAAACGAAAAGCTGTTAATCATCATCGAAAGAAGGCGAAACTTAAAAAGAAACCACTGAAAACGCGCATTAAGAGGTTCTTTTCTTCACACAAGAAATTAAAATCCGTGCGACGTGGAATTCGCAAACTGCAGAGAAAGGTATATTCTTCAGTTATAGGGAACCATTTGGTGTCTGGAATTCATAGTATTGCGAAACGGGCAATGTCGCGATATAAAGCAGTAAAACGGACAGTACATCGTTGGTCTAGTTTTGTGAAGCGAAAATTTAAAAGGTGGTTTTAGCAGATGATGAACTGTAATTTATGGAAAGACATGCTAAGTTGGGTGTTTTTTTACGTCTCTTTGGGATTATTTTTATGGGGAGCATTTTCAATTTGGCATGGAGAAAAAACTGCTCGTTTTTTCATAAGGAAGTATGGACGTTGGAAGGCGATGATGAAATATGAAAGAAAGCATCGTTTTTGCCCATATAGTCCTTTTCACCTGTGGTATGAACGGTACTACCCAGAGAATCAATTCGAATATAGATTATTCAAACGTGCAATTTATAAATCAAGAATCCTTAATGTTTTAGCGATACAATTCTTAGCCAATGTACTGGCTACTTGGATAAAATGGTACGTTATTGCAGAGTGTTGCTATGTTAAGTATAAAGAATCAATTGTTGAATTGTTTCGAGAGGATGCAGTATCAATGTTAGCGATATATATTATTTTCCCGGGCATACTGGCAAACTTAATCGTATTAATTCTAAACTATTGTGATAGAAAGCGAGGTGCATAACCATGTTCATAATAGTATTTGCATTCCTACCTCTATCAATTGTGAATTGGAAAATAGTGTGTAGAAAAGAAAGGTATGGATGGAGAGAGAATGCACCTCACACGCAGAGAAAAAAAGGAACAATCTATTGTGTAATGCGTGAGGACTCAGGTACGGCGGCTGTAGGAATACTGGCAGCTATAGCAGCGATAGTTTTTATAATTATGAGTAAGTATTTCAATCATCCGCTAACAACGAAAATCTATTTCCTTACAATTATGGTGGAATTACTGTTTTTTCTGTTGAGTTTGATACCGTATTTATATGAGATTACGTTAGAGGGAGACGTAATCAGCAGACAGATATTGAACAGACGGAAGTATTGGAATATTAGCGATATTAAATACTGCAAGGTAAAGATGAAGTCGTATAGGATGGGGGTTTATCCGGTAATATATGTGTATATGAAGGGAAAAAGATTACCGGCCTTCTGGGTCAGCGAAGGGCAGTTTGGATTTATGCGTTTTCTAAGATGCATGAAATTTGCAAGACCGAGAAATAGCAAAAAGCCTGTTCGCCCAATCGTTCCGCTTATCGGAAAAGAGAAGTTGGATGATTATTTTCTGAGACAAGACAGTTAAAGCTAATTCTTAAATCATAATTCAAAGAAGGGAAAAACATTATGAAAAAAGGAAATGTACTGGCGGTCCTTTTGGCGACCGTAGGAATCATGCTTTTCGGTACTCTGGCGGTATCGGCGGATGCACACGCCGGAATTCAATCTGCATCCGGAAAGAGCAGTGTGCCAACCGCGATTGCAGAGAATGAGTCCGGCGCAGCCACCTCCGCAAAAGCAAGTGTGGGGAAGTCCAGAAAAGCGAAAGCTTCCGCAAATGCAGTGGCGGATTCCGGTCTGTACCAGGTGAAGATTGCGGGAAATATATGTCCAAGCTCCGGAAGCCGGGCAATGGATCTGATTAATAAGTACCGTAAAGAGAACGGAAAAAGTAGCATCGAACGGGACAATACTCGTGAGCTTATGGCGATTACCCGTGCGGGAGAGATTTCGGTATACTACAATGCCATGCGTCCTTCCGGAACGGCCGGACCGGATCTTATCATTGGATTCTATGATGAAGATAAGGATGCGACCATCGACACCTGGTTCAACAAATTAAATCCGGATTTGAAGAAATTACTTCTGGACGATCAGTGGAAGTCCGGATGGGTTGGCGTTTTCCGCAACGATGCCGGATATTGCTATGTTGCCGTGGATTTCTACACGACGGCAACGCAGGGAAGCACGAACTCCAATTATTCGGAAAAGGAATATACGCTGACCTTCCATGTGATGGATAAGTGCCTGAACGTGAAGGGGCTGTTCTGCGACAAGAACGTTAACCTCTACAACAAAAACACCTTGACAAAGGGTGCAACCTACTATTACGTAGTGATGAACTACAACCAGGTGGAGGATGTGAATCTGTTCCACTCTCAGACCACCAAATCCTCCAACACCAAGGTGATTTCTGCCACCCAGGATGGCATCCTGAAGGCGAAATACCCGGGCGTCGCAAAGGTAACCGTCAAGCCGGCAGCCGATTCCGGACTGTCCATGTCCAAAACGCTGGTGGTTCTGCCGAGCAAGGTGACCGGCGTGAAGCTGACCGCGAAGAAAAAAGCCATGAGGGTTGCGTGGAAGAAGACGGCGGGAGCATCCGGATACAAGGTATACCGGGCAACTTCCAAGAAGGGAAAGTACAAATGCGTCAAGACCGCATCTTCCAAAACAACGTCCTTCACCAACAAGAAGCTGAAGAAGAACAAGAAATACTACTATAAGGTATGTGCTTTCGTAAAGTCCGGCAAAAAGACGTACAACGGTGCATACTCCACCGTGGTTATGAAGAAAGCAAAATAGCATACGTGAATCCACCGGGAGCAGCCAAAAGGCTGCTCCCTAATTTTATTTTTTCTTTACAACGGGCCGAAATAATGGGAAAATAGTCAGCGGATGGTATTCTTTGTTGAAACTATACCGAAAGGAGAAAAAATGAATAACAAGATGTCCAAAAGTGAAAAGGAGAAACAGATCCGTCGGGAGGCGAAAGCAACTATTATCCTCTTTCTGATCTGTTTTGTGTGGAATGTGGGCTGCGCCTACGGTCTGTCCGGCTGCAGCGTCCGGGTACTGGGGCTCCCCCTGTGGTGGGTGCTCAGCACTCCGGGGGTGTTCGTAATTGCCGTTGTGGGAGTAATCTTCTTGGTACGCAAAGTCTTCGTGGACTTTGACCTGGATGAAGAATCGGAGGGAGGTGCCCATCATGCAGAGTAAGCATTTAATCGTGCTGGCAATTCTGAGTGCCTACCTTTTGATTAATCTGGGAATCGGAGTTTATATCAACCGAAAGACGGCGGGGGAGGAAAATTTCCTCAGCTCTTATTTCGTGGGATCTCGAGGCATGGGCGGACTGGTCCTGGCCATGACTTTAGTGGCTACCTATACCAGTGCCAGCTCTTTCCTGGGAGGACCGGGGTTGGCTTCCACCTTCGGCCTGTCCCAGTCTTGGATTGCCGGGGTGCAGATTGGCGCCACGTTCCTGACGCTGGGCGTTCTGGGAAAGAAATTTGCGCTGATTTCCAGGCGGATTCAGGGGGTAACCATTTCCGATTACCTGAGGGCCCGGTATCAATCCGGGGCGGTGGTGGTCCTTTGCGGCCTGGCGTTGGTGGTGTTCTTCATCACCCAGATGATTGGGCAATTTATCGGCGGAGCCACCCTGATTCAGACGGTGACGGGCGTTCCCTATTGGGCCGGACTCCTTCTGTTCGGCGCGGTGGTGGTTTTATATACTGCTTTTGGTGGATTCCGGGCGGTGGTGCTGACGGATACCCTGCAGGGAATCGTGATGACATGCGGAACGTTTTTGATGATGTTCTTTATCATTCGCCAATGCGGCGGCATGGAGGACATCGTGAATCAACTGAACGTGTCCAATCCGGGCTGGGACCTGATGGGAAAGGGCGCCTACGGGAAGGACATTGCGGTCCTTCAGCCGGGGTATATGGTTTCCTACTGGGTGCTGGTGGGCATTGCGGTGCTGGGGCTTCCGCAGACGGCGGTACGCTGCATGGGGTTCAAGGATACCCGTTCTATGCACCGGGCGATGATCTACGGAACGGTGGTGATTGGCATCCTGATGATTGGCATGCATTTGGCGGGAACTCTGGCGTATCCCCTGGTGGAGAACGCGAATCTGGCCAGCACGGATCAGGTGATTCCGTACGTGGTGATGAAATACATGCCGGGATGGGCTGCGGGATTTTTCCTGGCGGCACCCTTGGCGGCGGTGATGTCCACGGTGGACTCCCTGCTGATTCTTTCTTCGGCCACGATTCTGAAGGATCTGTATTTAAATTACATCGTGAAGCGGAAGGTGTGCCCGGAGGAAGAGGATGTTCGGGACGTTTCCTCAGAGCTGATGAAAACACATCCGACAGCGGCGGCCAACGTGCCGAAAATCAGCTTCGGCATTACGGCGGTGATCGGAATTCTTACCTGCTTGATTGCGCTGAACCCGCCGGACGTAATCGCTTGGATCAACCTCTTCGCATTCGGCGGCCTGGAGGCCACGTTCTTCTGGCCGATTATCGGCGGTCTGTACTGGCGGAAGGGAAACAGCAAAGCCTGCCTGGCATCCACTACCGTGGGGTTGATTACGTTTGTCTTTTTCAACCGGGTAAAAATACTGCCGCTGGGTATCCACGAAATCGTGGCGGCTCTGGTGCTGGGCGGAATCGTGTATTTCGCGGTGGGCAGTGCGACTGCGCAGGAAGTGTCGGACGAGGACATGCTGGAAAAGTGTTTTTAATAATTAGAATAGGATTATAACGATGAATTTAACACTGTTTATTCCATCCAAAGAATATACGGCGGCGGGAGAGCGCTGGGCCGAAATGCTGCGGCTCCCGGTGGTTACGGATGCTGCCGAGCTGTCTCCGGACCGGCTCCACCTGCAGGCGGATGAAGGGGGCCTTTCCCTGGTTCAGGGAAAGCTGTCGGTGCGAGGGGATTTCATCCACATGATTCCGCGGCTTCGTCCCTCCAATCTGAACCGGGAGTTTTTGGTAAAAGCAGGCCGAATGAAGGGCATAGAGCGTCCGGTGGCCATCGACGCCACCGCCGGGCTGGGGGAGGATTCCCTGCTCCTGGCGGCGGCCGGATTCCGAGTACACCTCTTTGAGTATAACTCGGTTATCGCTGCTTTACTGCTGGATGCCATGGAGCGGGCCCGGGCGGTGCCGGAGCTTCGGGAGCCGGTTTCCCGCATGGAGCTTCACGTGGGGGACAGCATCGAGGCAATGAATCGGGCGGAGGATTCCATCGGGGGTATTCCGGACCTGGTGCTGCTGGATCCCATGTTTCCGGAACGGCAGAAGAGCGCCCTGGTGAAGAAGAAATTCCAGCTGATTCACCGGCTGGAGTCCCCTTGCATGGAGGAGGAGACCTTGCTGAACGCCGCGATTGCGGCCGGCCCGAGGAAAATCCTCATCAAGCGGCCGCTGAAGGGACCGTGGCTGGCGGGGCGCAAACCGGGGTACTCCATCTCCGGAAAAGCCGTGCGGTACGACTGCATTCTTTTACCTCGAGATTAGTCCGAATCGGAAAAATCAAGAATTGTTATTTAGAAAATTATAGTAATCGACTTGTTTATTTGTATAAAAAATGTATAATATTGTTGATGATTTATTCCAAATGGAACAAGGAGGATTATGGTAATGAGTGATGTAAGTATGCTGGAGCCAAAAAGTGTATTCCAGTACTTTGATGAGATTAGCGCGGTTCCGCGTGCATCCAAGTTCAACGCAAAGATCAGCGAATATCTGGTGAATTTTGCGAAGAAAAACAATCTGGAATACTACCAGGATGAGCTGGGCAACGTGATTATTTATAAAGGCGCGACTCCGGGATATGAGACCGCTGAACCGGTGATGCTGCAGGGCCACATGGATATGGTTGCCGCTGTTGCAGAAGGTTACGAACACGATTTCGAAACCCAGCCGCTGGAAATCTACGTAGACGGAAATTATGTAACCGCAGCAGGAACGACTCTGGGTGCGGATAACGGTATCGCAATCGCAATGGCACTGGCTGTACTGACTTCGGATCAGGTGAGCCACCCGGCATTGGAAGTATTGATTACCGTGGATGAAGAAATCGGTATGCTGGGCGCAGAAGGCCTGGATCCTTCTAAGATTTCCGCTCGCAGAATTATCAACATTGATTCCGAGTCCGAAGGTGTTATCACCGTAGGCTGTGCCGGTGCGGTAGATTGCATTACAACATTTGAGACTCCGAGAGTAACGAAGTCCGGCGTTTGCTACAAGTACGCATTGGACGGACTGCAGGGCGGTCACTCCGGAATGGATATCGATAAAGAGAGAGGCAATGCCATCGACCTGACCGGCCGTGTATTCCTGGACTGCCTGAAAGAAGCAAGAATGAATATCGTTAGTCTCACCGGCGGTGCCGTTACCAACGCAATTTGCAATAAGGTATCCGGTGAAGTTCTGGTACATCCGGATGACTGCATCGCATTCGAGAAGGCAATGCGCGAAGTTGCGGCAGAGCTGAAGGCAGAGTACGAAATTGCCGATCCGGGCCTGAAAATCACCATGGAGAGAGTCGGCGAGATGGAAACCGAAGTCGTTGCGGATGAATGCCAGATGAATCTGATGAAGTATCTCTTCGTGATTCCGACCGGCGTTCACCACATGAGCGTAGCACTTCCGGGCATCGTAGAGACATCCATGTCCATCGGATTTATCCGTCTGGAAGGTGACACCATGAAGACCGGTGCGATGATCCGTTCTTCCGTGGACAGCCGCAAGAAGAACCTGTGCCAGCGCGTAGAGATGGTTTCCGAAGCATACGGCGGCAAGTGCGAGTTCTCCGGCGATTACGGCGCATGGGAGTTCAACAACCACTCCACACTGCTGGACATCTGCGTGGACACCTTCGAACTGCACTTCGGCAGAAAGCCGGAAGTGGGTGCGGTTCATGCCGGACTGGAATGCGGAAAGTGGGCGGAGAAGTGGGGTGCCATCGACGCGGTATCCATCGGACCGGAGATGATGGAAGTTCACTCCCCGAACGAGAAGCTGTCCATCCCATCCACTGCAAGAACATGGGAATACCTGAAGGCAATCCTGGCTGCCTGCAAATAGGATTTTGACAATACGAATCGGGTAAAATAATCGAGAGTGCATCTTCGCGATGCACTCTCTTTTCATGTGTCTAGAAGTGGGTGTGGCGCACGATGGTGTCCATGAAGACCTGCATGGCCTGGGTGAGGTACCGGCCCTTCTTCCAATAGAAGTACAGATTTCGGGTGATGTTCTCGCCCGCCAGCTTGTAATACACCAGGTTGGGATCCGGGGTGGCTCTGCCGATCAGGAGTTCTCCGGTGAACGCAATTCCCAGGCCGGAGCCGGCCACGTTGTAGGCGGTGAGCTGCTGATCCAGTTCCAGTGCAATGCGAGGCTTAAATCCGTATTCCTGGCAGAGGAGCCGGGCGCGGTTTCCGGTATCGTTGAAGGAATGGAGCAGGATGAAAGGCTCCTTTTGGAACAGAGCGAGATCCACGGCCGGATATTGTTCCTGACGGAAGGATCCGTCCTGAATGGCCTTCTGAGGAATTTGATAGTCTCGCAGTCCCAGGTTGATGGCGAAGTTTTTGGGCACCACCAGGACCAGATCTTCCCGGCCCACCTGGTGCCGGTCAAAGACCTTCAAGTCCAGTTCCTTGTTGTCCAGGATAAAATCAATCTGAGAGTCCTGAAGCAGCTTCACCAGTTCTCGGGATTTCGCTTCCACCAGGGAGATTTCCAGGTCCGGATACTTGGCGGAGAATCGGGCGAGCAGGGGCGGGAGCACCCAAGAGGAGAAGAAGTTGCTCCCGCCGAAATGCAGGGAGCCGGTGCGAAGTTCTCCAAAGTCATTGATGAAGGTTTCGAATTCCATGGTGGCGGTCATAATCTGATGCACCGCTTGGATATACTGCTTGCCGCATTCGGTGAGTTCCAAGGGCTTGGTGCTGCGGTCGAAAAGGGGATAGCCCACCTTCTTCTCAATCCGTTTTACATTGGCGCTCAGCGAAGGCTGAGAGATGTACAGCTTGGCCGCCGCCTTGGAAAAACTTTTCTGTTTATAAACTTCATATACGTATTCCATTCCCTGAAACATGACGTCTCCTTATATAACTTCAAAGCTATAGTTTATATAAAAATATAAGTATTTGATTATAATACAATATTTACATATACTTTACAAGTGAGCCGGCACAGCGAATTCTTCGCATTGTCGGAAATGGTTGGAAGATATAAGGTTTTTTTATAGGAGAAGAGAGTTATGGAAATGTACGGAATCGATCAGCTGGGTATTCAGGCAAGTCAGGTGCACCACAATTTGTGCGCGGCAAGACTGGTGAAGAAATCCCTGGAGCGGGGGGAAGCGACCCTGTCCTCGACGGGCGCCCTTTCGGTGGAAACGGGAAAGTATACCGGCCGATCTCCTTACGATAAATACATTGTAGACAGCCCGGCGGTGCACGATCGGATTCATTGGGGAAGCGTCAATCGCCCGATTGACCGAAGAGTTTTTAACCGGATTAAGGGGGATATGATCGAGTATCTGAACGGGAAAGAAGTGTTCGTTTTCGATGGTTTTGCCGGTGCAGACAGCAAGTACACCCGGAAAATTCGGGTTATCAACGAGAAAGCGTGGCAGAACCTGTTCATCCACAACCTGCTGATTCGTCCGACGGAGGAACAGCTGGAGGAATACGGCGAGGCGGATTTCACCATCCTGGCGGTGCCGGGGTTCAAATGCGATGCGAAGAAGTACGGCATTCATTCGGAAGCGGCGATTATCATCGATTACGAGGCGCACTTTGTCATCATTGCCGGAACCAGCTATGCGGGAGAGATTAAGAAATCCGTATTTTCTATCATGAATTACGTGCTGCCGGTGGAAGACAACGTGCTGCCGATGCACTGCTCGTCCAATATGGATCCGGAGACCGGGGAGACGGCGGTGTTCTTCGGATTGTCCGGAACCGGAAAGACGACCCTGTCGGCCGACCCGGCGCGGAAGCTGATTGGGGATGACGAACACGGCTGGTCCGACGACGGTGTGTTCAATATTGAGGGGGGATGCTACGCGAAGTGCATCGACCTGGAAGAAGAAGAGCAGCCGGAAATCTATCATGCGATTCGATTCGGTTCGGTGGTGGAGAACGTGATTCTGAATCATGAGACCCGGGAAGCGGATTTTTCCGACCGGGAGCTGACGCCGAATACCCGTGTGGGATATCCGATTGATTTTATCGATAATGCGGAGATTCCGGGAAAGGGCGGAATCCCGAAGGTGGTAATCTTCCTTACGGCGGATTCCTTTGGCGTACTGCCGCCGATTTCCAGACTGTCCAAGAATGCGGCCATGTACCAGTTCGTCACCGGTTTTACCGCAAAGGTGGCCGGCACGGAGCGGGGCATCAAGGAACCGCAGCCGACATTCTCCACGCTGTTCGGGGAACCGTTCATGCCGCTGAGAGCGGAATGCTATGCGGAGATGCTGGGCGAGCGTCTGGAGAAATACGGCACAAAAGTATATCTGGTGAATACCGGCTGGACCGGTGGTGCGTACGGTACCGGTTCCAGAATGAAGCTGAAGTACACCCGGGCAATGATTCATGCGGCTCTGGAAGGAAAGCTGGACGATGTGGAGTATGTTCACGACGCCCTCTTTAATCTGGACATTCCACAGAGCTGCCCGGATGTACCGGCAGAAATCATGAATCCGAGAGATACTTGGAAGGACAAGGAGGCGTACGATCTTCAGGCCAGAGAACTGGCGAAAATGTTCCAGGACAACTTTGAAAAAAAGTATCCGGACATGAAGAAAGAAATCGCCGCTGCCGGACCGCATGTGGACAACATTGAGGATGAAGCGGCCGCAATGTAACGAAAAAACAAATGGTGGATAAGGAAAGGGGAATCCGGTGCAGATCGGATTCCTTTTTCTGTTGGAAAATTACTCTTCGTCGATTGGGTAGTTTTCCTATGAAGAGTTGGTGAAGTCGTGGAATTACGGCAATCGATGTGTTATTATCAGTCTCATACGTAGAGTGCTAATTCACACAGAAAACGAGGTAGATTATGAACGAGGTAAAAACACCGAAGAAACCGGTGATTAATTTCTGGATTAGTGCATTGATGGTACTTCTGTGCATCAATATTTTTCTGAAACCGTATATTCAGAAGATGCAGATTCAAGATGTGAAGTACAGCACCTTTATCTCCCAGACCGAAAAGAAGCAGGTGAAAGAGGTGGAGGTGCAGGAAAATAAAATCGTGTTCACTTTGAAGGACGACGACAAGATCTACGAAACCGCAAAGATGAACGATCCGGAGCTGATCGATCGGCTGTCGGAATCCGGCGCCAAGTTCTCCGGAGAGATTAACGAAACCATGTCTCCGCTGGCAAGCTTCCTGTTGACGTGGATTTTACCAATCTTGTTCTTCATGTGGCTGGGCAAGCGAATGCAGAAGAGCCTGATGGATAAATCCGGCGGCGGTGCCGGTTCCATGATGTTCGGAATGGGTAAGTCCAATGCGAAGATATACGTGCAGTCCACCAACGGCATTAAGTTCTCCGATGTAGCCGGGGAAGATGAGGCCAAAGAGAATCTGCAGGAAATCGTGGATTATCTCCACGACCCGAATAAATACAAGACCATCGGTGCCTCTATGCCGAAGGGCGTGCTTCTGGTGGGCCCTCCGGGAACCGGTAAGACCATGTTGGCAAAAGCCGTAGCGGGGGAATCCAATGTGCCCTTCTTCTCCATTTCCGGATCGGAATTCGTGGAGATGTTCGTGGGCATGGGTGCTTCGAAAGTCCGGGATTTGTTCAAGCAGGCGAAGGAGAAGGCACCGTGCATTGTTTTTATCGATGAGATCGATACCATCGGTAAAAAGAGAGACGGCCAGGTTGGCGGAAACGATGAGCGGGAGCAGACCCTGAATCAGCTGCTGACGGAGATGGACGGATTCGAAGGAAACAACGGCGTCATTATTCTGGCGGCGACCAACCGTCCGGATTCCCTGGATCCGGCACTGACGCGACCGGGACGGTTTGACCGGAGAGTACCGGTGGAACTTCCGGATCTGAAGGGACGAGAAGCGATTCTGCGGGTTCACGCCAAGAAGATTAAAGTGGAGCCGAATGTGGATTATGAGAAAATCGCTCGGATGGCCTCCGGTGCTTCCGGTGCGGAGCTGGCCAATATCGTAAACGAAGCGGCGCTTCGGGCGGTTCGGGACAAGCGTCACTTTGCCACGGAAGCGGATCTGGAGGAAAGCATTGAAGTGGTTATCGCCGGATATCAGAAGAAGAATGCCATTCTGACGGATCGGGAGAAGTGGACCGTCTCCTACCATGAAATCGGTCATGCTTTGGTGGCCGCAAAGCAGAGCCACTCTGCACCGGTTCAGAAGATTACCATCATTCCGCGAACTTCCGGAGCGCTGGGATACACCATGCAGGTAGAGGAAGGAAATCACTACCTGATGACCAAGAAGGAGATGGAGAACCGAATTGCCACCTTTACCGGCGGCAGGGCGGCAGAGGAAATCGTCTTCGGGGATGTGACCACCGGCGCCTCCAACGATATCGAGCAGGCCACCAAGATGGCCCGTGCCATGATTACCCGATACGGAATGAGTTCGGACTTCGATATGGTGGCGTTGGAGACGGTGTCCAACCAATACCTGGGCGGAGATGCCTCACTGGCATGCTCGGCGGAGACCCAGAAGAAGATCGACGAGAAGGTGGTAGCGGTGGTGCGTCAGCAGCATGAAAAGGCGGCCGGCATTCTGCTGGAAAATCGAGAGAAATTAGATGAGCTGGCACGGTACCTGTATCAGAAGGAGACCATTACCGGCGAGGAATTTATGAAGATTCTAAATGAAGATGGGGCTCCTGCAGCTGAAATTTAGAAACGCTTTCAAATCGAAAATGGGCGGATTGTTTCAAAACCGAAACAATCCGCCCTCTTTTTGAAAAGAACAAAATGACGGAGGTAAAGGATTCCAAATCTGTGGAAAACTTTTCTTGACAAAAGAAAAAAAGACGCTCAAAGGCGAATATCAAAGGATATCCAGGTTTTAGTTATCAACAATCAGTTGTTCACGAGATTGTATACAATTTTTCGAATTCTTGTGGAAAATTCCCAATCCGTTGAAAAAACTGACTTTGCGGAATGTTAATAAATTGTAAAGAACAGGTAAGAGCAAAAAAGAACAGCCGGGGTTTTTGACCCGGCTGTGAAAAAAACAATGGAAAACAATTTCCGTTGAAAAGCATTTTTTTGTAAATAATTTCTAGTCGTTCGGAGAGGCATTTTCGGCGGCGGAGCCCTTTCGGAACCCCATCACCAGTTCTAGGTATGTTAGAGGCTCGATGACCGGTTGGATAAATGACAGCTCAGAAAGAAATTCCCGGAGGCGATTTTCTGTGGCAGATTTTGACTCCGTTTCCGGAAGAACAATCTCGACTTCAATGTAGTTTCCCAGTCCGTCCAGTTCGTCCAGACAGACGGTAAGGTCCTCTTTCTTGTATTCTTTCCGGCGCTTCTTCACCTCCGCAGCGGAGCGAAAACCCAGCGCCAGCAGAATCCGTCGCATTTTGTGTTCGTCTTCCACCCGGGTTTCCAGCTCTCGGCGGCTCTGCCCGATGTGGGAATCATTGGCGCCTTTGTAGGTGATACAGCAATGGGAGGTTCCATCGTTATGCTGTTCCCGGCGGATTCGCAGGGCTTCATCCGTCTTCTGAAAATCCCGTTCCGGATGGTTGAAGTATTCGTCTTGTTGAGTGAAGGCGCGAATTTCTTGGAAGCCTTGCTCCTTTAGATGTTGTTCCAGCTCCGGTCGTTTCGAGCTGTCGTATTGTGCTTTCAGTTCGATTTCTTTCATTAAATGCAGATGATCCTTTCTTGAATTGCGGAGAATGCGGCTTCCCGCAAACCCATCAACATATATAGGATAAACGGAAAACCCGGCGGATTCAATCTTTCTTTTATGGGAAATGGGTGAAATTACGGTAGAAATTGTATACTGCTCATACAATTTTTAAATTTCTTGTGTAGAATTATAGACAAACAAAAAAGATTCATGTAAAATAGAGATGTTGTTTTTTACAATTTATTTCGAAATTATATGTGAAGGAGCATGATTTTATGGAAGCAATTAATAACGTGGTTTTGGCGGTCAGCAATTTTCTGTACCAGCCATTCATTCTTCCGGTGATTCTGTTGGTGGGCGGACTGTATTTCACGATTCGTACCGGCGGTGTTCAGATTCGGATGTTCAAGGAGTGTCTTCGGGTGGTTACGGAAAAGCCGAAGACGGAGAACGGCATTTCATCCTTCGGGGCGCTGATGGTATCCACCGCATCCCGAGTTGGTACCGGTAATATTATCGGTGTGGCAACGGCGGTAATCTGCGGCGGAGCCGGTGCGATTTTCTGGATGTGGCTCAGTGCCTTCTTGGGCGGAGCGTCCGCTTTCATCGAGTCCACGCTGGCGCAGATCTACAAAAAAAAGAATGCGGACGGCTCCAGCTACGGCGGACCGGCGTTCTACATGAGAGATGCGCTGAACGCAAGATGGCTGGGCGTGATTTTCTCCGTACTGATTATCTTCACCTATGCGATTGGATATAACATGCTGGCGGCGTTCAACCTGCAGTCCACCTTCCAGGTGTTCAGCTTCTACGGGGACCGCACACCGGCAATCATCGGTGTCATCCTGGCCGCACTGTTCGGTGCCGTTGTCATCGGCGGTGCACACCGTCTGGTAAAGGTAACCGGCGTTCTGGTTCCGGTGATGGGCATTATATATGTGGCAATTTCTCTGATTGTGCTGGTACTGAATATCGGAAACGTTCCGGCAATGTTCGCCGGCATCTTCAAGAATGCCTTTGATTTCCAGGCAATTTTCGGTGGTTTTGCGGGATCCTGCATTATGTTCGGAATCAAGAGAGGTCTCTACTCCAATGAGGCCGGTATGGGTTCCGCACCGAATGCGGCGGCAACGGCGGACGTTTCCCACCCGGTAAAGCAGGGCCTGGTTCAGATGCTGTCCGTATTCATCGATACCATGCTGATCTGCACCGCTACCGCGTTCATGTGCCTCAGCACCAACATCATTCCGCAGAATTATCTGGGTGCGGATGGAAGTGCGGATGCAGCGGGATACGTTCAGGCGGCTACCGCATCCACACTTGGAAAATTCGGCCCGATTTTCATCGCATTTGCAATGTGCCTGTTCGCATTCACCACATTGATCGGAAACTATTCCTACTGTGAAGGATGCATCCGGTTCATCATTCAGAGAGACATCAAGCCGGGCGAGCTGCTGGCATTCCGTCTCTTCGCTACCGCACTGGTATTCGTGGGTTCTATCGCTTCGGCGGGACTGGTATGGAACACCGCAGATATGATGCAGGGCCTGATGGTTATCACGAATATGCCGACCATCCTGCTGCTGGGCGGAACCGCGGTAAAATGCCTGCGGGATTACCAGAAGCAGAAGGCGGAAGGAAAGGATCCGCATTTCGTGGCTGCAGATATCGATTTGAAGCAGGATACGGATTTCTGGAAATAGGAATTCTGAACATTATAAAAGAAAAGACGGTTGCCCGAGGGTGACCGTCTTTTTGCATATATAGTTAGAATTGACGACGAAAGGGAGAAGAAGGAGAGTTCGTCGTCAATTCTTTCTTTTTGAAATTATAGAAATGGGAAGACCGGTGGGACGTGGTGCTTCACTGCCCGCAAACCCTTATTCCATCGTCGCGGGGCACCACGTCCACGGGACCGGATAGGGTTTCGAGCGGCACGACGTGGTGCTTCACTGCCCGCAAACCCTTATTCCATCGTCGCGGGGCACCACGTCCACGGGACCGGATAGGGTTTCGAGCGGCACGACGTGGTGCTTCACTGCCCGCAAACCCTTATTCCATCGTCGCGGGGCACCACGTCCACGGGACCGGATAGGGTTTCGAGCGGCACGACGTGGTGCTTCACTGCCCGCAAACCCTTATTCCATCGTCGCGGGGCACCACGT